>NPIE01000163.1_pt2 | contig 118179 bp, 126 predicted proteins | sample 8637661 | NCBI WGS metagenome assembly NPIE01 (sample SAMN07420842, study PRJNA396082) | bioreactor metagenome | isolation source: sample BA12 brine-fed electro-methanogenic bioreactor BA | place: Japan: Kochi | collected 2016-12-09
CCCCATGCCCTGCCCCATGCCCTGTCCCATTCCCTGCTGGCGCTGCTGCCGGCCCAGCTCCAGCTCCGCGGGCGTCAACCGGCCGTCGCCGTCGGCGTCGAAGTCACTGAATTCGGGGCTGCCGGCCATGCCGCCCATGGGGCGGCCCGCCTGGGCCCGCTCCGCCAGGCGCCGGTCGCGGACACTGCTGAACTCCTGCTCGGTGACACTGCCGTCCCCGTCGAGGTCATAGGCCGCGAAGGGTATCGGGCCGCTGGCCGGAAGCGGGGCGGGATCGGCGGCGTGCAGCGGGGTGATGCCGGCGCAGAGCAACAGGGCAAGGGCGCTGTGGAGGAGAGGTTTCATCGGGTGGGCTCCATGACTTGATGGGTGTGGGGGGGGCTGTCCGACCGCTGCCGGGCCGTGGCGGGCGACATCCCCGGAACGGCGCCCGGACATGGTCCGCACCGCCCTCCCGTCGCGGCGCCGGGAAGGCGGTGCGGGGCGGTCATGACCTACCGCTTCAGTGGGTACCGATGTCGCCGTGGGGGGCGTCCCCCATCAGGCGCCGGAAAGCCTCGCCGTCGAGGTGGACGAGATCCTCGTGGTCACCGGCCTCGAACCAGATTTCGGGGGCGGCTAGGAGCCGTTCGTCCACCACCGCCGGCAGATCGAAGGCGGCGGCCACCGGCGGCACGGCGCCGAGGGCGCAATCGGGAAACATGCGTGCGATTTCCGCCTCGGTGGCGAGCCCCAGGGGGCGCCGCAGCAGGTTGTGGATGCGAGAGAGGTGCAGCCGCTCGCTGGCGGGCACCGCCGCCAGCAGGTAGCCCTCGTCGTCCTCCAGCAGCACCGCCTTGGCGAGCTGCCCGGCGGGTACGCGGGAGGCCGCCGCGGTGGCGCGGCTGTCCTCGGTGTGGGGGTGGGGGATTACCTCGTAGGGGATGCCCTTGAGCTCGAGATAGTCCCGGAGTCGTGCGGAGATGGCCATGTTCGCCTCCCCCGTGACTGGCACGGATAGGTACTGACTACTGAACTATAGACCCTGGGGCGGCGATTGCAGCGTCCCCGCGCCCCCACTCCTCCCCCTCAGGCCCCCTCCGACTCCGCGGCCCAGACCTCGCGGGAGAGGATGGCCGCGCCGTAGGCGGTGGTGATCTGGGCGATGTCGGGAATGATCAGATCCCGCATCAGCTCCTCCCGCATCGCGGTCGCCAGGCCATGGTTGAGGGCCGGCCCCCCGTCGAAGTAGACCTGCTCCTCGATGCCGACGCGCCGGGCCAGGCGGACGGTGCGGCGGGCGATGGAGTAGTGCACCCCCGCCACCACCTCCTCCTTGCTGTAGCCGCGGGCCAGCAGGCCGATGATCTCCGATTCGGCGAACACCGCGCAGGTGCTGTTGATGGTGGGCGGCGCGCCGTCCAGGCGGACGTGGTACTCACCCAGCTCCTCGAGATCGATCTCCAGGTTGCGGGCCACCATCTCCAGGAAGCGGCCGGTGCCCGCGGCGCACTTGTCGTTCATGGCGAACTGCACCACGTTGCCGTCGCCGTCGATGCGGATGGCCTTGGAGTCCTGGCCGCCGATGTTGATGATGGTGCGCACCGTGCCGTAGGGGGCGCCGGCCCTGAGGGCGCCCACGGCGTTGGCGGTGATCTCGCTGATGGCCTCGTCGGCGTCGCGGTAGAGCTTGCGGCCGTAGCCGGTGGCGGTCACGAAGGCGATCTGCCCGCGCTCCATGCCGCTCTCCTGCAGCAGCCGCTGGAAGGCCTCCTGGGCGTTGCGGTGGAACTGCCCGCCGCTGGGACAGGTGCTGGAGGCCACCAGCTTCTCGTCCCTGTCGACGAGGGCGATCTTGATGGCGGTGGAGCCGATGTCGATGCCGGCGAAATGGTTCATTGGCGCCGCCTCCTCCGCGAGCGCAGCGACTCGATGAACGCCTCCACCCGGGTGGAGAGCTGGCCCACGTCGTCTGGACTGTAGTCGGTCTCCACGTAGAGGCAGGGCAGGCCGGCCTCGGCCAGGGCGCGGCTGACGGAGTGGTGCTCCATCTCGTAGACCTGGCAGCCGGCGAAGGCCTGGTAGACGACGCCGTCCACGGCGTGGGTGCGGGCCAGGTCCAGCAGCCGGCGCAGGCGATCCCCGTTGCTGGTGAAGATGGGGCAGGTGCAGGGCTTGAGGTAGCGGTCCGCCACCGCGTCCACCATGTCGTAGAGGTTCCACTCGTCCACGCTGACCGCGTCGTTGAGCATGCGGTTGGCCGAGCAGGTCTCGTCGGCCACGATGACCCCGCCCGCCTGCTCCACGAGCACCGGGATCTTGAGGTTGGGGAACACGGGCGGCGAGCCGGTGAACAGGATTCGCGGCGCCCGTCGCAGGGCGGCGGAGATGCCCGCCTCGCGGCGGGCCTCGAGCTCCGCCACGAGGGCGTCGACCGCCCCGGTCCAGCGCTCCAGGTCGTCGAAGAAATAGGCGTTGGTCACCAGGAACGCGTCCTTGCCCAGGAGCAGTGCCGGCGACTCGGCGCGCAGGCGCTGGAGCCGGCGATAGGCGGCCTGGGCGCGGCTGACGGCGAGAATCGACTCGCGCAGGGAGGCGCGGGTCACCCGGCCGCCGGTCATGCGCTCGGCGGCGCGCACGAAATCGCGCACCGAGGCGCGCCAGAAGGCGCGGGCGTGCTCGCTGTCCTTGGAGGGCGGGAACTCCAGGTGGTGCACCTGGCAGCCGAGCTCCTCCATCATCTGGCCGGCCTTCTTCTTCTGGTCGCAGGTGGTGAGGTTGACCACCCGGTCCAGGCTGTCGAGCCAGGCCGGCCGCTCGTCCTGCAGCAGGCCGAGGGTCGCCTTCACCAGCGAGCAGGACTTGGCCGGCATGAAGTCGGCGCCGGCCAGGTCGAAGGCGTGGGAGCCGCTGCACAGCCGCACCGGGACGCCGCCCGCCGCGCGCACGATCTCGTCGGGCACCTGCACGCAGGTGGTGCCGACGAGCGTCCCCTCCGGCTGGGCCCGCCCGCCCTCGCAGTAGACCCGGTGGAACAGCTTGTAGAAGTAGTCCATCGCCGCCGGGTTGTCGGGAAACTCCCGCTCCAGGGTGGCCAGCGCCTGGGCGGACTCGCGGATCTGCTGGGCGAGGACGGCGGCGCGCCGCCCGCCCTGGGGCGCCGCGCTCATTGGCCACCCCGCTGCTGCAGCCGCCGGAAGAAGCCCGCCTCGGTGGCCTCGTAGACGGGGATGCCCATGAAGGTGGCCTTGAGACAGCCCTCCTCCGGACAGGCGGCGACACACTTCAGGCACATCATGCAGTCGTCCTCGATCAGGGTTTTCCGTTCCACGTCGTCGGCGATGGCCTTGATCTGCATGTCGCAGACCCGGTAGCAGTCGCCGCAGCGGGTGCACTTGTCCCCGTCCTTGCGCAGCTTCAGCAGGGCGATGTTGGAGAACAGCGCCTGCAGGGCGCTCATGGGGCAGAAGAAGCAGAAGAAGCGCTTGTTGACGAACGCCCCGACGAAGAAGATGCCCAGGATCGCCATGCCCAGGCTGGTCATGACCAGGGCGGTCCGGGTGGAGAAGTCGAGCGTCCACTGGGAGAAGTCGCCGGTGAAGGCGGGGATGACCATGCGCGCCGGGCAGATGGTGCAGAAGGGGGTGGCCATGTCCTCGGGGACGTGGGGCAGCCCCTCCACCGGGTTGCCGATGGCGAAGGGGATCAGGATCAGCAGCACCAGCAGGACGTACTTCACCTTCTTCAGCCGGGTGAAGCTCTCCAGGCTGTAGACCGAGTAGCGCAGCCGCAGCCGCCGGCGCAGGGCGGTCATCCAGTCCTGGATGGTGCCCAGGGGACAGACATAGCCGCACCAGGCCTTGTTCAGCACCAGCAGCCAGGCGAAGAAGGTGAGGAAGCCGAACACCAGCCCCAGCACCCGCCAGCTGAACAGGCTCTCCCAGGGGATGTGGGTCTGGTGCTGCAGCGGCAGCAGGAAGCAGACCCCGCCCCGGCCGGCGTCGTTGAAGCCGCAGGCGAACACCGGCAGCGAATTGCCCAGATCGATGTAGAGGTAGCCGCCGTAGACCAGCAGCACGAAGGCGAAGAGCTGGAACCAGGTCCGGAAGCGCTGGATGTCCGCGCCGTTCACGAACGCCCTAAGCCTTTTCATCGAACGCCTCCCGCCGCTCCGGGCGCCGCTGCCGCAGGCGGTAGTGGTAGACCCCGCCCACGGAGAGGGAGGCGGCGAAGAGCATCACCCCGAGCCCGTAGAGATAGGACTGGTACTCCCGCCCGGCGGGGTAGTAGGTGCCGGCGAGCGAGGCGCTGTAGTGCACCTGCGTATAGGCGCGGCCGTCGAGCTCGCCCGCCTGGGGCTGGCGGTACTCGGCCAGGACCAGGTAGTCCTGGCGCCGGCGCTTGTCGAACTCCGACCAGTCGGTGTAGTAGTCGCGGACCATCCGGAACTCGGCGCGTCCGTCCGCCCCCGTGGTCACGGTCTTGCTCCAGCCGGTGTTGGAAACCAGCCGCACCTCGGCCCCGGCCACCGGCTCGCCCTGGCGCAGGGCCAGGAAGGCGATGGCTTCGCCCGAGACGGCGCGGCTGTGGAAATCCTCGTCCGGCCTGCGCTCGCGGATCAGCTCGAAGGGCACCCCGGCGGTGATCCGGGGCGGCATCCGCGCCTCGGTGAAGCGCCGGTCATGGCCGTTGGCGCAGCTGTGCATGAGCACTTCCGCCTTCACCACCCGGGCCTCCAGGGTTCCATCGCGGACCTCGCGGCTCAGGAGATAGGCGTTGTAGAAGCCCTCCTCCGGCATCTCGAAGCGGATGCCGCCGCCGGCGTCCGCGCCGAAGGGCTTCGGCGTCACCGGGTCCGGCCCCGGGCCCTCCGCCACCACCGCGCCGGCCGGCACGGGCACGTAGGCCGCGCGGGCCGGATCGTCACCGGCACGCAGCCACAGCCGCTTGGCGGTGACACCGCCCCGGCCCCGCTCCACCAGCCCGCCATGGGCCCTGCGGGTCTTCCCGGCCCATTCGGCGGTGGGCGGGAGATCGGAGAACCAGAGCGGTTCGGTGGCCGCCGCGAGGGCGGGCATCAGCAGCAGGGGCACCAGCAGCAGGGCGCCGCGGAATCCGGGCATGGGCGATGACTCCAGGGGTCAATGAACCGGGCGGCGGCACCGCTGCTGCGGCCGACCGCCTCAACACGGTGGTTCAGCAAGGACCACGCCAGTTCGCAAGCCACTGATAGTTGTAGGGACAAGCACTCCAGGACTGGAGCGACGTGCGTTATTTCGCACAACGAAACGCGCCGATGTCGTCATCTGGCACACCGGTCGATCGCGCGGGTTTCCGGCCCGCCGGGGTGGAGGAGAGCGGGAGGCGTCCGCTACGCCTGCCGGAACCCCCGGCGGGGGCACGATTCGGCACGGCGGCAGCATCCCGCACCGGGCGGTGAGCGGCGGTCCGGCGACCATGTCCCGGTGCATATCCACCCCCGCCACCACCATGGGCGCCGGCCGGCGCTCCATGGAGGCCGCCTCCATGAGTCACATCCCGTTGTTTCACAAGAGATAAAACCGTTGCGCCCCACTTGGCACGCTCTCTGCTGAGGTAGGTGCAACAGCGTTAGCGCTGCCGGAACGACACCCGAACCCATGCCCACAGAGGAGCAGACAGCATGAAAACCATGACCCTGGCGATTTTTCTTCTCGCACTGACCAGCGGCGCGGCCTTCGCCGGCCAGCGCGGCAGCATCAGCACCGACCTGATCTACGGCGGCGGCCTCGCCCACCTGCAGGAGGCCCCCTACCAGGCCCCCGGACCCCACCGGGTGGACCGTGGGCAGATTGACACCAGCATGCTCTACGGCGGACCGGCGGCGCTGACCCGCCCGAACGCCTGGCAGGCGCCCGGCCCGCACGTGGTGGACCGCCAGCAGATCGACACCGACCTGCTCTACGGCGGCATGTCCTGATGCCCACCCGGGACACCGGGCCGGGCGGCTGATGCCGCACCGGAACCGGTTCACGGGAGTCATGAAAAAAGAAGGGGGCCGGCATTGCCGGCCCCCTTCCGGTCCATCTCTCGCTGCGGCCCGCCGTGTGCTCCGACCCTCCCTGTGGCCGGCCTGTCCGCATTTCCCTGAACATCCCTGTGGGGACATCCCTGTCGCTCTCGCGGCAACGTCACTGTGGCCGGCATCGGGAGCCGCCGGGGCGGCGGGCAGCGACCCGCCGACGATTGGGAGGGGGTACGCCCGCGAAGTCACGTCGCACTGCGCCAGCCCCCGGGTGGCTCCTCTGTTTCAGCGGGCACGGAGAACCCCGGCCCGGCCTTCACCCCCCCGAGAGTCGGGCACCGGCGGGCACGGGGGGCTCCCCATGACTGCCGACCGGACCCGGGCTGGAGGGTGGCGAGTCCGCGGCCCGACTCCGGCCCTTACTGCTGCGCGGGCTCGGTGGTCTCGAAGGCGCTGAACTCGGCGGCATCCAGGCTGCCGTCCTTGTTGGCGTCGGCCGCCTCCCACAGGGTGGCGACATCCTCGCGCAGCGCACCCTCTTCCTTGCTGATCAGGCCATCATGGTTGGTATCCATCTGCTCGAAGCCCGTGGCCGGAGCCTGGGCCTTCTCCTCCATGCCGGCGGCGAACGCGGCGCCGGTGGCGAGGGCGAGGATCAGGGCGGCGGATGCGAACTTGATGTTGGTCATGGCTTTCTCCTTGGCTGGGTCCGATAGTGGCTGCGAGTGAGATATCGCGTTGTTCCTTGACCCCGGGTTGCGGGAATCCTCGCCAGGACCCATGGCAACCCTCGTGCCAATCCGGCTTTTTCCTCGCCGGATTAACGGGATAGGGAGCGGCAGGCGGGAGAGGACCGGCCGGGGCCGGGCGCCGGGCACCCGCAACCGTCGCCGGACGGCGACAGGCCCTGGCGCGGCATGCCGCAAGCGCCTGAAAGTACACGAACCAGGGTGTCGCGATACGACGACACCCACGCCAGGGATACGCCGGAGTGAAGCGCACGGGGAGACACTGCCTGCTGCTGGCCTGCATCCTCGCCGACGGCAACCGCCTGGTGGTGTCCGTGTACGCTATCCGGGAGCTGCGCATCGGCGGCAAGTGCACCCTGCACGACGTGGAAGCGGCGGTATTCCCCGGCCGCATCCGCCAGATCCTCGGTCTCAGCGCCCTGAACCGGGCCGCCCCCTTCATCTTCCCGGTCGAACCGCCGCAACTGGTGCTCAGCCACTGCAGCGGCCTGGCGGAGGCCGGGGCGGAACCGCTCGCGGACAGCACCCGCCCGCCCGGCGATGAATCACCCACCTCCCTTCGGTGACATCCGCAACTCTGCGCGGTCCAATAAGTTACGTCAGTTCACGGAATCTCCACCCGGACCTGCCAGACTTGGGAACGCGGGGGGAATGTTTTTTTCGACTGCGACAACGGATGCGGGGGATTTCCCGGCACGATGTCCGCCACGCCGCCTGCAGGCATGAAACATGCTTGGCAATCGCGGCCATAACCAGAATGAAGATTGTTCCATCAAGGAGGGTTCCATGGACAGATCCATGATCGTCGGGGTGGTCGTCGGTGTTGCGGTCGCCACCGCCGGCGGCACCATCGCCGGCTACAACCTGCTCAGGAAAGGGCCGACCGAGGCCCAGGTGCTATCGGTGCAGGAAGTGACCCGGACCGTCAGCACGCCGCGGGAGGAGTGCCGGGACGTGGCCGTCACCCGCCAGCGCCCGGTGCAGGACGAGAAGCGCATTGCCGGCACGGCCATCGGCGCGGTCGTGGGCGGCGTGGTGGGCAGCAAGATCGGCGGCGGCAGCGGCAAGACGCTCGCCACCATCGCCGGCGCGGCGGCCGGTGGCTACGCCGGCAACCAGGTGCAGAAGAACCTGCAGCAGCGGGATACCTACACCGAGACGCAGCGTGAATGCGACACGGTCACCGATTCCCACGAGGAACTCGTCGGCTACGACGTGGAGTACCGCCTGGGCGAGCAGGTCGCCACGGTGCGCATGGATCACCACCCCGGCGAAACCCTGCCGGTGAAGGACGGCAAGGTGGTGACCGACGCCCCGGCCGTCGGCCCGACCGCCGGCAACTGATCCCCACCCTGCCGGGCCGGGAGCGGCAGCTTCCGGCCCGGCATCCCCGGTTCAATCCCGCGCGGGAGCGCATGTCCGGGCCATCGCCCCCGGGCCCCGTCCGCCGGCCTCAATTCCAGACTAATGAACTATACTTTATCTCCCGCCCCGATCCCCGCAACCCCATGGGGCGGTTGACAGTACGCGGCTGACAGGACGTCGACCCCAACCATCGGTTCGACCGATAAGGAGTCTGTCGTGGCCCGTTACTACATCGACTGCCGGGACTATCCGAGCCCCGATATCCACTGCACCGTGGCCCTGAGCGCCGATTCCGAGGAGGAGCTCCTCGAAGCCGCCGTCCAGCACGCAATCCAGGTCCACGGCCATGCCGACAACACCGAGTTCCGGGAACAGATCCGCCGGGAGTTCAAGCACGGGACACCGCCCGGATAACCGGTACGGGACAGGCCGATCACGGACCCCGCGCAAGCGGGGTCTTTGCCCCGCCGGGAGCAGGCGGCCGCCTCTGCCCCGTCATCGGAACACCACCGGCCAGATCTTCCAGATCATCCAGCCGGGGATGGCGACGGCCAATGCCAGGGCGAGATAGAGCAGCAACGGGCACAGGTGCGGGAAATGGGCGCACGGCCGGCGCAGCGGACAGACCACCCTGAACGGGCAATTGTGCTCGGACACTTCCCTCCCGCCTTCCTGCCCGGCGCGCGAACCCGGGGCAACGTGAGGGCCCGCAGGATGGGCAGGTCAGATGCGATGCTGGTAACGGACTCCCCCGGCTGATCCGGGCACCCTCGACGGGTTCCGGCGTTTCAGCCACCGGCGCCGCTTTTCAGACCGTACACCCTGAGTATAGGTGGAGCGCCGCCGGTATATGGGCCAGTCCGCGGAGCGGGCGCGGGGTCAGGCGTCACTCCCGCTCCACCAGGCCGCGGTAGCTGTGCCAGGTGGCGTAGCCGAGCACGGGGAACAGCACCACCATGGCGACGAAGAAGGTGAGGATGCCGATACCCGTGAGGGCGACGATGAAGGCCGCCCAGATGGTCATGGCGGGCAGGTTCCGGGCCACCACGCGGGCACTGGCGCGCACGGCGGCCAGGGGGCTCGCGTCGCGGTCGACGATCAGGGGGATGGCCACCGCGCTGATGCAGAATACGGTCACCGCCAGCAGGAAGCCGATACCGGTGAAGTAGAGCACCACCCAGGGATCGCCGCCGCCGTGGAACAGGCCCAGGTAGCTCTCCATGGAGGGCGGCGCCGCGCCGGTCTGCAAGTCGTACAGCAGCGCCGAGAGGCGCAGCCAGGCCAGCATGATCAGGGCCAGCACCACCGCGAACAGCCCCAGGTGAACCCGGCGCCGCAGCAGCAGGCCCACCCCCGCGGCGATGGATACCGTATTCCCCCGCTCCAGCTGCCGGGCGGCGGTGTAGAGGCCGGCCGCCAGGAACTGCCCCACCAGGAGCAGCCCGCTGAGGAAGGCGACCGCGAAACCTGGCAGTTCCCGCGCCAGTCCGAGCACCGCCAGGCAGGCCAGGGAGAACAGGACTCCGTAGAACAGGCTCGCGCCGGGGGCGGCCCGGAAGGTGCCGAAGCCCGCGGTCAGCCAGTCCAGCGGCTCGCTCAGGTCCACCCGGGGCTGGTCGGCGTTCCCTCCGGAGAGCGGTTTGCGCGCGTTCAGGGTCTCGGCGCTCATGACTCACCTCCGGCGGACGGGGACGCGCCGGCGCGGATGCTCTGAATGACGCCGGGAAGGAGAACGAGGGGAACCAGCACCAGCAGCAGGGGGACGGCGGCACGGGCGCCGGTCCCGGGGTCCGTCATGAGTACGGCGGCCAGGTGGATGAAAAACACCCCGGCGGCGACGGCGCCCAGGGCGCGCCCGGCCATGAGCCCGGCCAGCATGCCCAGCACGGCGTAGGGCAGCACCCCCGCCAGCAGTACCGGGACGTCGAGCCGGTAGTAGTCGCCCGCCACCGAGACCAGGGCGCCGGCGAACGCCAGCGCGAGGCCCAGGGCGATGGCGGCGAGGGTGATGCGGATGGTCGTGTTCGGGTCGTCATTCATCACGGCCCCCTCCTCTGGCTGTCGGATCGGTGGGCGCCGGCGGCAGGCCGGCCCTTGCGTAGCCTCATCCCTATCGGAGTTCCCCGGACGTCCATTGTTCCCTACCATATTAGTCAAGCATGACGGGGGTAGCCCATGCGGGCAAGCCGGGACGCGGCATCCTGGCGCTTTCGGGGCGGCTCTGAAAGTACCTCCAAGGGTGAAGCAGTACACTAGGCTAGTACCATGACACCCGGCGCAACCGCCCGGAATCCCGGCAACGCGGCAACACGGACAGTGATGGAAACCAGGCACTCCCCGCTCCAGCGCAACGGCGCCACCGGTCCGGCACTCCCGGGGGGCGGTCATGTCCGCTGACGCCGCGCCCGGACCGGTGCTGGACGCCGGGCTGGCGGACTTCATCCAGCACCACGTCTCCATGAACGCGGCCGCCCGGGACCGGGACAACCGGCCCACGGTGGCGCGCGCCTACGGTTGCCGCGTGGCGCCGGATCGGCGCGAACTGACCCTGCTGTTCCCGGCCGGGCACTGCCCGGCCCTGCTCGCCTGCCTGGCTGAAACCGGGACGCTGGCGGTGGTCTTCAGCCGGCCCAGCACCCATGTGACCATCCAGCTCAAGGGTCGCTGCACGGGGTCGGCGCCTGCTTCCGCCGCGGACCGGGCGGTGGTGGACGCCTACCGGATCTCGTTCATCGAGGAGCTGGCCTCCCTCGGCTACCCGCCCGGGTTCGCCCGGGCGATGGTGCCGCCGGCGGACACGGAGTGGGTGGCAGTCGGCTTCGCGCCCGAGACCCTCTACGACCAGACCCCCGGGCCCCATGCCGGCCGGCGGATGGAGCGCCGGGAATGAGCCTGACCCTGGACGCCATCCGCGGCTGCCTGGAGGGGGTGATACCCGCCGTCATCGCCACCAGCGCACCCGGCGGCGAGCCGAATGTCGCCTATCTCTCCCAGGTTCACTACGTGGACGGCGGCCACGTGGCGCTTTCGTTCCAGTTCTTCAGCAAGACCCGCGAGAACATCCTCGCCAATCCCCGGGCCGTGGTGCAGGTGGTGGATCCGGACACTGCCGCGCACTACCGCCTCACCCTGCACTACCTGCGCACGGAGACGGCCGGACCGCTGTTCGAGCACATGAAGGCGAAGCTCGCCGGCATCGCCTCCCACACGGGCATGGGCAAGGTGTTCCGGCTGCTGGGGGCGGACATCTACCGGGTCGAATCCATCGAGGCGGTGGGCGGGGGACAGCCGTCCTGCGCGCAGCCGGTGCGCAGCCGCCTGCCGGCGCTGCGCACCTGCTCGCGGGAGCTGGCCGCCTGCACCGACCTGGACGGACTGCTGGAGGCGCTGCTCGCCGGGCTGGAGCGCGAGTTCGAGATCCGCCACGCCATGGTGCTCATGGCCGACCCGGTCCGCGGGCGGCTCTACACCGTGGCCAGCCGGGGCTACCCGGCCTCCGGCATCGGCTCGGAGATCCCCCTTGGCGCGGGCATCATCGGGGTGGCGGCGCGGGAGTGCACACCCATCCGCATCATGTACCCCGCCGGCCCCTACACCTACAGCCGGGCGCTGCGGGAGACCCTGCTGCAGCAGGAGCCGGAAGCCGACTTCGAAACGGAGATACCCTTCCCGGGCCTGCCCGCGCCCCAGAGCCAGCTGGCGGTGCCCATCCTGCTGGGCGGGGCGGTGCTCGGCGTGCTCTACGTGGAGAGCGGGCGGGAGCGGCGCTTCAGCTACGAGGACGAGGATGCCCTGGCCACCCTGGCCGATCACCTGGCGCTGGCCTTGCGGCTGCTGCAGGAGACCACCGAGGAGCCCGCTGCGCCCGGCCCCGCCGCCCACTCCGGGACCGATCGGCGGGGGCAGGCGGTGGTCATCCGCCACTACCCGGCCAACCACAGCGTCTTCATCGACGCCGACTACCTCATCAAGGGGGTGGCCGGCGCCATCTTCTGGCGCCTGCTGACCCATTTCACCGGCGAGCACCGCACCGAGTTCAGCAACCGCGAGCTGCGCCTCGATCCCGCCATCGGCCTGCCCGACATCAGCGACAACCTGGAGGCGCGGCTGGTGCTGCTGCAGAAGCGCCTGCGGGAGCACTGCGACTTCCTGCGCATCGAAAAGACCGGCCGCGGCCGCTTCCGGCTGCGGGTGGACCGGCCCATCCGGCTGGAGGAGAGCGGCTGAGCCGCCACGGCGACGGCTTCACCCAGACGGGACCCTCGCCGGGCATCTTTCCGTCCCGACCTGCTGTCAATCGGAACCCGACCGGAATAAAATCACGGTTGTTGCGGCAAATCCGGAGGGCGACCGTCCAGGAGGGTGCCGCAAAAGGATGACGAGCCGGGGCCGGCGCCGCCCGCCTGCGTCCGTGTGCCAACAATAATAGGGAACAACATGAACAAGCTGACTTTCGCCGCATCCGCGGCCGCCCTGGCCTTCGGGGCGCTGCAGAACGCCCACGCGGCCTCCTACGAGTACGTGGGTTCCTGGAACGTGGGCGAGGGCCCGCAATGGAGCACCAATCCCCCGGTCTACTCGGCCCAGGAGGCCGCCGCCCTCCTCTACGGCGGCAACCCGGAGGACTACGCCATCTCCACCGTCTCCGCCGATCCCGCCGACATCAACTACCTGGCCTACCTCGACGGCTGGGGCGACAGCCAGTACCTCTACAATCCCCAGCCCCAGGACTGGAAGCTCGACGTCGGCAACCCGGGCTACGACGATCCCGGCGGCAGCGGCACCGCCTACTCCGCCTATGTGCTCGACCACAGCTGCATGGATCGCTACAGCGATCCGAACGCGGTGTGCACCGACGCCTTCATCAACTACGCCTTCCTCATCATCCGCGGCGGGATGCCCATGACCTTCATGCCGCTGCTGCTGGAGGGCAGTGCCCGCAACCGGCTCGACACCCTCTACCAGCGCCGCGAGAGCACCGGCGGCGGGACGGATCGCCTGGCCCTGGCGGACGGACCCATCCGGCTGGCGGCGGCGGACACCGGCACCCGGACCGACGCCGGCGACACGGCCGGCACCATGGCGCCGGCCGGCACCGGTTTCTTCCTGGAGTCCCGCTACGCCGATTTCCAGCGCTCCGCCGATGGCGACGGCAACGGCCTGGACGGCTCCGGCTGGCAGTTCACCGCCGGCTACGACCGGCGCCTCGGGGACAGCCTCATGGCCGGGGTGGCCCTGGGTTACGACAACCTCCAGGGCGACTCCCTCCTCGCCGGCAACAGCGCCGAGGGGGACATCTACAGCCTCTCCGTCTACGGCCGCTACGCCCCCGGGGGCTGGTATGCCGACGGGGCGCTCGGCTACGCCTACGGCGACTTCGACACCAACCGCGACGGCCACCGGGGCGGCACCAACAGCGATCAGCTCTTCGCCGAGCTGCGGGTGGGCACCCACCGCGACCTGGAGTTCGGGGTGACGGCCTCGCCCTACGCCGGGTTGCGCTACACCTGGAACGGCATCGACGGCTACCGCGAGCGCGGCGCCGGGGGCTACACCTACGACGACCATGACAGCGAGGCCGCCTACGGCCTGTTCGGCGTCCGGCTCGACTTCGGCAGCCACGCCAGCGGCGGCTGGGTGCTCAGGCCGTCGCTGGATGCGACCTTCAGCAAGCGCCTGACCGGCGGCAACGACGACCTGGACTACCTGGACGCTTCATCGAACCCCTCCAGCGCCTCCGTGCTGGACTTCGACGAGCGGGGCGCGGGCCTCAGCGCCCGCCTGGAACTGCAGCGCAGCCGGGCCTACAGCCTGCTGCTGGGCTTCGGTCTCGCCCACGGCAGCGAGGGCACGACCAGCAAGTCGGCCTACATCGGCGCCACCATCCCCCTCTGAACCCCGTCCGCGTCACCAGGCCAACCCCGCTCCGGCGGGGTTGGCTTTCCCTGCCGGCCGCCCCCGGTCTCAGCGCGCCGCCTGCCGGTTCGGCAGGTTCCGGGGCACGAAGTCGATGTAGGGGGTGTTGACCGCCACGCCCGGCGGGACATACTCCGGCGCGGCCTCGCCCGGCTCGCCCAGGGAGCGGATGAAGGCGTACACGGCGCGCAGGTCCTCATCGCTCATGTCCCGCAGGCTGAACCAGGGCATGGGGGGGCGCATCTCCCGCCGCGCCGCCTGCAGCCACTGAGCCTCGTCCAGGGACTGGGCGACGAGGCGCAGGTTGGCCGGATAGGTGGTGCCCCAGGGGCCGCTGAAGCCCACCGGATTGCCCCGGAGCCACTCCTCCAGCGGCACCTTGCCGCCCGATTCCGGGTAACCCCGGGTGTGACAGTCGTTGCAGCCGCTGGTGGACACCACGTAGCGGCCCCGCTCCACCGCGGCGGCGGAGTCTCCGGCGGCCTGCGCCCACCCACCCGAAAGCAGGGCGGCCGTGACCAGGCCGCCCCAGGCAACATTCCGAATCCTCATGGCAATCCTTCCTCTCCGCATATTGTTATGGATGCAACCGTTGGGCCGGCGGTGAGGCTCCCGCAGCCGGCAGATACCGTCCATGCGCAGTCTTTGAGCTTAGGGGGAAACGGGGCGGGGCACTGCTAAATGATGGCTAACAAAACCCTAAATATTTCTTAAACGGCGGGAATCCATGGGCACCCGGTGGCCACGAACCCCGCGGGTCGGGCGGCGGGGGAGTCCGGACCGCGGGGAAATCACCGGACCCGCGGGGCCGGATCACGCAGGATCATGGGCGGGTCGGAAAAGGGCGCCAGCCGTTCCATGAAGTCGACCAGTTCCAGCACCGGGGAGCGGCGGAAGAAGCGGATCATGGGCCGATCGAGCCAGATGCGGTCGGCATAGAGATAGACCTCGTAGGGCTTGTCGCCGATCCCGTCATCATCCCGGTCGAACCCCTCGTAGTCGTCCCAGTAGTTGCCGCGCCAATCGTTGTCGAGCACCGTGCTGAAGACGGTGACCGCCACGGGAAGAAAGTTCTCCTCGAAACGGTTGTCGTGGATGAGATGGCCACCCTTCTCGCCGTAGAAGTACATGGCGATGTCGTTGTAGGCGAAGTGGTTGTGGCGGATGTAGAGCAGATTCTCCGGATACACCGGCGAATTCGCCTCCAGGCCCACGGCGCAGTGCAGGATCTCGTTCTCCTCCACCACCACCTGGGAGCTCTCCTTGAAGGCCAGGGCGATGCCGGGCACCTTGCGCACATTCTGGATGCGGTTGCCGCGGATGGAGAGATCGTCGGAGTAGAGCGAGAAGATGCCGGTGATGTTGCCGCTGATGAGGTTGTGCTCGGCGCTGTTCTCCGGGGAATAGATGAACTCGATGGCGATGCGCCCGTCGCGGATGGTGTTGCCGATCAGGCGGTTGCCGGAGGAGTTGGTCAGCACGATGTCACGGACCCGGACCACCTCGTTGTTCTCGATGAGGTTGTCGTGGCTGTTCCAGAGGCGGATGCCGTCGCCCCGCAGGCTCAGGCCGACGTCCCTGGAGGTGATGCGGTTGCCGCGCACCGTCGCGTTGTCGGACTGCTGCAGGCTGATGCCGTGCAGCACATCGTCGATGACGAGATCCTCGAGCACCACGCCGTCGGAATCCTCCACCCACACCCCGCCATCCACCGCATCGTAGCCGTTGCCGGAGTGGGTGATGCGCATCCCCTTCACGGTGACGCCGTCGGAGCGGATGGTGAGGACCGTGCCTTCGCCCTGGCCGTCGAGGGTAACCTCGCCGCCGCCGTCGATGGTGATGGGCTTGTCGATCACCGCCGGCCCGCCATAGGTTCCGGGATCGAGCCGCAGCACGCCGCCCGGGGGCGTGATCGCCACGTAGATCTGCAGCGGCGGCAGCGCACGGGCGGGACCGGCAAAGAGCAGGGACCACAGCGCCAGCAGAGGTAACCAGGAATGTCTCACGTTCACTACCCGGTGAGGAGAACCCAGGGCCGAACCGGGGCAATGGCCAGCCCGCCGGTAGGAAAGGATAAGGTCGACAGTCCGGAGGGATCATTGAGCCCGGACAAGTTTATTCAACAAAATATCCTGGGCTGACAGATATTTATCAATTTTCCACCGGGCCGGCCGGGGCTTCGCGCCGTACGTCCGCGCCCTACTGGAGGCGGATATGCCAGCCGCGCTTCACCTGCTCGGCGATGCGCCCGAACGCGAGGCTGGCGGGATTGTCCGGGGATCGGATCAGGATCGGCGCGCCCGCGTCACCCGCCGCCCGCAGTTCGGGCTCGATGGGGATGGAGCCGAGCAGCGGGATACCCGTTTCCCGGCTCAGGGCCTCGCCGCCGCCGGCGCCGAAGATGTCGATGGGCGCCGCCCCGGGGGCGGCGCGGAAGCCGGCCATGTTCTCCACGATGCCCGTCACCGGGTTGCCCAGGCGCTGGAACAGGTGGATGGCGCGCCGCACATCCGCCACCGCCACCGCCTGCGGCGTGGTCACCATCACCACCTCCGCGGCGGGAATGGACCTGGCGATGGTGATGGAGGGATCCCCAGTACCCGGGGGCAGGTCCACCACCAGGCAGTCGAGCCGCCCCCACGCCACCTGGTCCAGGAACTCCTTCACCGCCCGTGACACCATGGGGCCGCGCCAGATGACCGGCTGCGCCTCGTCCACCAGGAACCCGATGGACATGATCAGCAGGCCGAACTTCTCGACGGGAACGAGGGCGTCCCCCTCCCGCACCGGCTCGGTGCTGATGCCGAGCATAAGGGGGATGCTGGGGCCGTAGACGTCGGCGTCGAGCAGGCCGACGCTGAAACCCCGCGCCGCGAGACCCAGGGCCAGGTTGATGGCGACGGTGGTCTTGCCCACTCCGCCCTTGCCGCTGGCGACGGCCACCACGTGCTCGACCTGTCCGATGCCCGCCATCGCCCGCCCCTACTCCGACACGTTGGGCGGGTCCAGATCCTCCGGCGGCTCCTCCGCCCGGCACTGCTCCCGCGCCAGCCACTCCTGCAGCATGGCCACGTGCTGCTCCTCCTCCGCGGCCATCTCGGCGGCGATGAAGCGCACGTCGGGATCCGGGGCGCTCCCGGCGACCCCGGCGTAGAAAAGCTGGCCGCGGGTCTCGTTGTGCAGCGCCAGCTGCAGGGCCTGGCAGCGGTTCATCAGGTAGTGGGTGTCCTCCGCGCAGGCCGATTCGGGTGCGTCGGGACAGGTCCACTTGAAGTCCCACGGGGCGATGGTGGGCAGCTCCAGCCCCGCCGCCCGCTGCTTCACCTCACGGGCATGGGCGTCGCCGTAGCTGGCCAGCCGGTGGAACAGGCTGGCCACGTCGGGGTTGTTGTGCACCTGCATGGTGTCGGCCAGTTCGCGGTAGCGCTCCGCCGACTCCAGCTCCAGCTCCAGGGCGTGGGCCAGCAGTTCGCCCACCGTGGCGATGGTCTGGTCCGTTTCTGCGTTCATAGGCGGAACTCCTCCTCGATCTCCGCGATCGAGGCACTGGCTTGGTTGCGCGGCTGCCACACGGGCAGCTCCTCGGCATAGAGAATGCCGGTGGTCATGCCATCGTCGGCCTGGAGGATGCGGGCCGCCTCCACGGCGTTGCCGGTGGGCTCCGCCTCGAGCCCGTGCACCTGTTCCTTCCAGTCGCGGTGATCGGGACGGAAGGTGGGGCACGGGCTCAGGACCTGGACGAAGGCGAAGCCCGGGTACTCGATGGCCGCCGCCAGGATGCGGGTCAGGCCGCTGGGGTCGCCGGAGAAGCCGCGGGCGATGAAGCCCGCCCCCGCGGCCAGGGCGATGGCGGCCGGCTGGAAGCGGCGCACCCCGGGGCCGTGGGGCGTCATCTTGCTGTCCATCCAGTCGGGCCCGGTGGTGGGCGAGGCCTGGCCCTTGGTCATGCCGTAGACCTCGTTGTCCATCACGATGTAGGTCATGTCCATGTTGCGGCGGCAGGCGTGGAGGAAGTGGTTGCCGCCGATGGAGAAGCCGTCGCCGTCGCCTCCCACCGCCAGCACGGCCAGGTCGGGGCGGGCCGCCTTCAGCCCGGAGGCGGCGGCCAGGGCGCGGCCGTGGACGCCGTGGAACCCGTAGGCATTGATGTAGGCGGGCAGGCGCGAGGAGCAGCCGATGCCGGAGATGAGGGCGGCGCGCTCCTTGGGCAGCCCCAGGTGGGCCAGCGCCTTGGTCAGGGCCGAGAGCACGGCGAAATCGCCGCAGCCCGGGCACCAGACCGGCTTGATGTCCGACTTGTAGTCCTTCGCCCTGAGGGCGGCAACGGTCATCATGTTCTCCTCCTCAGGCCGTGGCGGTGACGGCGGCGACGATCTCGCCCGGCCGCAGGGGCAGCGGTCCGGGGCGGGCGAGGGAACGGGCGCCGGCCGGCAGCGCCTGCTCGGCGTGCAGGTAGCGGAACAGCTGCGCGCCGTGGTTCTGCTCCACCACCCACACCCTTTCCGCGCCCGCCAGCGCCTCCGCCAGCGCCGCCCTGCGCAGCGGGGCCAGCAGGCGCAGGGCGATGATCCGCACCGGCGTTCCGCCGGCCTCCAGCCGCCCGGCGGCCTCCAGCACGGCCCCGGCGGTCGAGCCCCAGGTGACGATGGCCAGCGGACCGGCGCCGTGCAGCTCGGCCCAGGCCGGGCCGTAGTCGAATCCCTCCAGCTTGCGCAGGCGCTTGTCCAGCTGCGCCTGGTGATCGGCCGCCTGGCTCGAGGGGGTGCCGCGCTCGTTGTGCTCCAGCCCGTCGGCGGTATAGATCCCGCCCGGCACCCCCGGCAGGGTCATGGGCGAGACGCCGTCGGCGGTCAGGGCATAGCGCCGGTAGTCCTCCTCCGGCTCCTCCTCCACCCGCCGCGCCAGGGGCGCGGGGGTGCGCACGGGCGCCTCGGTAATCACCCGCGACTGTCCCAGGGACTGGTCCGAGAGCACCAGCGCCACGGTCTGCAGGTGCTCGGCCAGCTCCACCGCCCACTGGGTGGTGAAGACGCAGTCGCGGATGGACAGCGGCGCCAGCACCAGGTGCGGGGCATCGCCGTGCATGCCGTGGAGGGCGATGTTGAGATCCGACTGCTCGGACTTGGTGGGGATGCCGGTGGAGGGACCGCCGCGCATCACGTTCACCACCACCGCCGGAATCTCGCTCGCCACCGCCAGCCCCAGGCCCTCCAGCATCAGGCTGAGGCCGGGGCCCGAGGTGGCGGTCAGCGACGGCACCCCGCCGAAGGAGGCGCCGATGATCATGTTGACGGAGGCCAGCTCGTCCTCCGCCTGCAGCAGCGAGCCGCCCACCTGCTCCAGGCGCGGGGCCAGCCACTCCAGCATCTCGCTGGCCGGGGTGATGGGATAGGCGGCCACGAACCGCACCCCGCCGCGCAGGGCGCCCACCCCGCAGGCCTCGTTGCCGCCGATGTTCCAGCGCCCCTCCGTGCCGCCGCCCGGCGCCGGCAGGGCCACGAACGGCTCCGGCGCCAGGGCGTAGCCCGCCGCCACACAGGCCAGCGAGGCCTCCAGCACGCTGCCGCCCTTGTCGGCCAGCACCCGCTCCACCCCCGCCGCCAGCGCCTCCCGCGGCAGGCCGCAGATGGCGCCCACCGCGCCGAGGGCGACCATGTTGAGCCGCCCGCCGTCAATCGCCGCGGCCTGCTCCTTGAGCGGCAGCGGGACCTGCCGCGCGCCGCTCCCGGCAAGCGCCGGGGGCACCGCGCCCACCCCGGGATCGAAGAGGATCACGCCCTCCCCGTCGAGGGGGATTTCGTCGGCGAAACGGTTCACGTTGAGCCAGTCGAGCCCCACCAGGAGGTCGAACCGGTCCCCCATGCAGCCCAGCGGCTGCCCGCCGAAGCGGACCATGGCGGCCGACTCGCCGCCGCGAATCTGGGGACCGGAGGAGCGGGTCAGGAGTCCGTAGCAGCCCGCCCGGGCCGCCGCCTCCAGGAGGATGAGGCCGGCGGTGACAGCGCCGCTGCCGCCGGAGCCGGTGATGGCCACGGAGAGCGCGCGCGCCGAACTGGAGTCGGAATTCATTCCGGTTCTTTCCTTGCACAGAGAATGCCCAGCACGAAGCATAGGCCAACCGGCGCCCAAGTTCGCCGATGGAAATCAATCCCGCCCCGGGATCGGGGGGTCGCGGCCGGAACACGCCATGCCTCGCCGGTCCGGCATCAGCCGCCGCCGATGCAGGCCATCCAGCGGGCGGCGAGCGCCGCCATGGCGTCGGTGTCCAGCCCCAGCCGCTGCAGTTCGTCCCAGGTGGTGAAGCGCAGGGCGAGCGCCGTGGTGGCCTCCAGCGCCTGCCGATCAGCGGGCGCCGGCTTCCAGGCCGCCACCAGGTCGTCGCGCACGCCGGCCAGGTGGGCCTCGACCCGGTCCATGGGTCCGGCCAGCGCCGGCACCTGCGCCAGGTCGCGGTAGGCGGCCCGCCACATGCCGGCGGTACGGCGGTAATAGGAGTAGAAGTCCGCCAGCGCGGCCCGGCAACGGGCATCCGCATCCGCAATGCCTTCCCACTGCGCCGGGACCGGCGGCGGATGGAGCGACAGCCAGTGGCTGGTGCAGGCCTCGAACAGGCTCGCATCGTCGGGGAAGTGGCGGTAGACGGTCAGCCGCTGCACGCCGGCCCGCCCGGCGACGGCGCTCACCGTGGTGGCGCCGGGGCCGAGCTCCTCGTGCAGGGCCATGGCGGCCGCCACGATCCGGGCCCGGGTCTCGTCCTGCTTCGCCGCCCGCTGGCGGAGGGTGTATTTGCGCCTCTTCATTTCGGTGAGCATATATGTTCACCGAATCCTTGACAAGCGGGCCGGCGCCCGTCTAGCCTTTTCGATGAACACACATGTTCACTCATATAACCGCCGTGAAAACGGGACCCACCGCCAGAGAGGAACCACCCCATGAACGCTCCCCGCATGACCGCGCCACGCGCCGTGGCCCCCGACATCGACGGCCTCGGCACCTGGCTGCCGATACCCGGCTTCGGCCTGCTGGCGATCAACGCCTTCCTCATCCATGCCCCGCAGCCGGTGCTGGTGGATACCGGCCTGGCCAGCCAGCGCACGGAGTTCCTGGAGCACCTGCGCGCGCGCATCGACCCCGCCGCACTGCGCTGGATCTGGATCACCCACACCGACCTGGACCACATCGGCAACCTCGCGGCGGTGCTCGAGCTGGCGCCCGCGGCCCGGATCGTCACCACCTACCTGGGCATGGCGAAGATGAACCTGGCCGGCCTGCCTGTGGACCGGGTCTACCTGCTCAACCCGGGCCAGTCCCTGGACATCGGGGATCGGATGCTGCAGGCGGTCAGCCCCCCCTGCTTCGACGCCCCGGAGACCACCGGGCTGCTCGAAACCCGCAACCGCACCCTGTTCAGCGCCGACTGCTTCGGGGCGCTGCTGGAGGCCCCGGCGGAGAACGCCGCCGCCATCGAGCCGCAGGCGCTGCGGACCGGGATGGCGAGCTGGGCGCGGGTGGACGCGCCGTGGCTGGACCGGGTCGAGGCCGGCGCCTTCGGACGCACCCTGGCGGCGGTCCGGGCACTGGAGCCGGCGCGGATCCTCGGCAGCCACCTGCCGCCGGCGGAGGGCATGACGGAGACCCTGCTGGAAAACCTCGACGCCGCCCGCGCGGCGCCCGCCTTCGCCGGCCCGGACCAGGCGGCGCTGGAACGACTGCTCGCCGCGGCCTGAATCCCGGGGCGGGAACGAGCGAGGCGGCCGCGACGGCAAGCGCGGCCGTCGCGGCCAGGCCACCGCAAGGCCCCCGGAACGTGGCGGAGGAGGCCGGAGTCCGCACCGGGGAATCAGGGCCGGGCCACCCGGCCCCGCGTCAGGCGGGGCGGTCCCAGGGCGGGACCGCCCCGAACCGCTCGGCGAAGTAGGCCACGAAGGCGTGCACCTTGGGCGAGAGGTGGCGCCGCTCCGGGTAGACGGCGTAGACGGCCGTCTCCAGGGTGGCATGGCCCGGCAGCAGCGCCCGCAGGCGTCCCTCGCGCAGTGCGTCGCCCACGGTGAAAGTGGGGGTGAGGATGACGCCCAGCCCCGCCAGGGCCGCCTCGCGCAGCGCCAGGCCGCTGTTGGCGTTCAGGTCGCCCCGCACCGGCACCGCCAGGTAGCGGCCGTCGGGGGTGCGGAAGCGCCACTCCCGCGGGCTGTCCTGGTAGCGGTAGGCCAGGCAGTTGTGACCGGCCAGATCCTCCGGGACGGCGGGCGTGCCGTGACGCGCGAGGTAGGCGGGCGCGGCGCAGACCACGTGCCGGCAGGGCGCCAGGCGCCGCGCCACCAGCGTCGAGTCGGGCAGCTCGGCGATGCGCACCGCCAGGTCATACCCCCCCGCCACCAGGTCCACCTGCCGGTCGTCCAGGTTCAGTTCCACCTCCAGCCCGGGATGCCGCGCCAGCAATCCCGGCAGTGCCGGGGCGATGTGCAGGATGCCGAAGGACATGGGCGCGTTGAGACGCAGGGTGCCGCGCGGTTCGCCCTGCAGCCGCGACACCTCCTGCTCCGCCTCGTCGATGGCCTCCAGGGCCTGCCGGGCCCGGTCGTGGAACGCCACGCCCACCTCCGTGAGGGACAGCCGCCGGGTGGTGCGGTGGAGCAGCCGCGCCCCGAGCCGGTCCTCCAGCCGGGAGACGTACTTGCTCACCACCGCCTTGGAGAGCCCCAGCGCCTCGGCGGCGGCGGTGAAGCTGCCGGACCCGACCACCTGCACGAAGACCGCCACATCGTTCAGCTTGTCCATGGACCGCCCCGTCTATTGGTTAACATTCATGAACAGTCTATTCGATAGATCCCAGATTATTTAATTCGCGGCTGCTACTACGCTGTCACCCAGGTCGATGAACACACCACGCATCGGAGGTGACAGCATGAAAACCCGGACCCGTATCCTCGCCCTCGCCGGCAGCACCCGCGCCGGTTCCTGGAACCACCTGCTGCTCGAGAACGCCGCCGCCGGCGCGCGCCAGGCCGGCGCCGAGGTGACCGTCGTGCGGCTGCGGGACTATCCCCTGCCGCTGTTCGACGAGGACCTGGAAGCGGCCGGCGGGCTGCCCGAGCCCGGCCGCCGGCTGCGGGCGCTGTTCGCGGCCCACGACGGGCTGCTGCTGGCCTCGCCCGAGTACAACGGCTCGGTGACCGCGGTGCTGAAGAACACCCTCGACTGGCTCTCCCGGGGCCACGGCGGCGCCGCCCCGCTGAGCCTGTTCCGGGGCAAGTCCGCCGCCCTGCTGAGCGCCTCCCCCGGCGGGCTCGGCGGGCTGCGGGGCCTGGTCCACGCCCGCGCCATCCTCGGCAACCTGGGGCTGCTGGTGCTGCCGGAGCAGCTGGCCCTGCCCGCCGCCCACGAAGCCTTCGACGCGACCGGGCGGCTGCGGGACGGCCGCCGGCAGGCGGAGGCGGAGGCGCTGGGTGCGCGGCTGGCGGAGATCACCGCGCGACTCGCCAGGGACCCGCTGGCCACCGCGGCCTGAAACCGGGAGAGACCCATGGACAACACGGCATCCAGCATCGACAGCGGCCGCTTCGTGCGCCCCGAGAGCGCCTTCCGCAACGCGGTGAGCGCCGACGGCGCAAGCGGCTTTCCGGCGGTACCCGGCCGCTACCGGCTCTACGTCTCGATGGCCTGCCCCTGGGCCCACCGCACCCTCATCGCCAGGGTGATCAAGGGGCTGGAGCGGGTAGTGAGCGTCGGGGTGACCGATCCGATCCCCGGCACGCGCGGCTGGCGCTTTCCCGGCGCGGGCGATCCCGTCACCGGAGCGCGCCACCTGCGCGATCTCTACGAGCGCGCCGCACCGGGCTACGACGGCGTGGTGAGCGTGCCCCTGCTCTGGGACACGGTGGCGGGGCGGCCGGTCAACAACGAGTCGGCCGAGATCCTGCGCCAGCTGAACGGCGCCTTCGAGGCCTGGGCCCGGCCCGGCACGGATCTCTACCCCGCGCCCCTGCGCCGTGAAATCGACGCGGTCAACGGCTTCGTCTACGCGCACATCAACAACGGCGTCTACCAGGCGGGCTTCGCCCGCAGCCGCGGTGCCCGTGACGAGGCGGTGCGGCGACTGTTCGGCGCCCTCGATGCGCTGGAGGAGCGGCTGTCGCGGCAGCGCTGGCTGGTGGGCGAACGGCCCACGGAGGCGGACTGGCGCCTGTTCACCACCCTGGCGCGCTTCGACACCGTCTACCACGGGCTCTTCCGCTGCGACCTGCGGCGGCTCACCGACTACCCGGCGCTGTGGGCCTACACCCGGGAGCTCTACCAGCAGCCGGGCATCGCCGCCACCCTGGACCTGGGACAGGTGAAGCGGCACTACTACCTGGGCCACCCGGAGCTCAACCCCGGCGGGGCGATGCCCGTCGGCCCGGACCCCGATTTCGGCGCGCCCCACGGACGCGACGCGCTGGGCGGGGGGTGATCGCCATGGAGCGCCTCTCCCTGCTGCTGGTTACCGGCATCCTGATCTCCGCCGTGCTCCTGCTGGGCAAGGCGGCGGCCGCCGCGGGGCTGCCGCCCCTGACGCCGCTGCTGTGGCAGGTGGCGGGCGGCGGTGCGCTGATCCTCGCCCTGGCGGCCCTGCGCGGCGACATCCCGCGGACGGACCGCCGCCACCTGCGCTACTACGCGCTCAGCGGCCTGCTGGGGGTGACCCTCCCCTACGCCCTGACCTACTGGGTGCTGCTGCACCTGCAGGCGGGACTGCTGGCGCTGCTCACGGCATTGTCCACGCTGTTCACCCTCGTCCTGGCCCGGCTGCTGGGGATGGAGCCCCTGCGCCCGGCCCGGGTGGCGGGGTTGCTGCTGGGGCTGGCCGGCGTGGCCACCATCCTGCTGCCGCGCCTGGCGCTGCCCGGGGCGGGGGCCCTCGGCTGGGCGGTGCTGGCGCTGCTGGTCCCCCTCTCCCTGGCGCTGGCGAACATCTACCGCACCCGGGCCTGGCCGGCGGGCAGCTCGGCGCTGTCGCTGGCGGCGGGCACCCTGCTGGTCCAGGCGCTGGGGGTGGGCGCGGCCGGCCTGCTCGCCGGCGCCATCGCCTGGCCCGCCGCGGAGCACGCCGCGACCGCCTGGGCCCTGCCCGGCATCGCGCTGCTGTCCGCCCTCACCATCCTCGGCACCTTCACCCTGCAGCGGATCGGCGGGCCGGTCTACCTCAGCCAGCTCGGCTACGTCATCACCGCCGCCACCCTGCTGCTCGGTGCCCTGCTGCTCGGCGAGCGCTACCCGGCCCCGGTATTCGCCGCCACCGGCCTCATCGCCGCCGGACTGCTGCTGGCGAACGGGCGTCCGCGCCGGGTGACGGTGAGGGTGGAGTAGCCCGGCGCCACACCGGCGGGTCGCCGATAAGCTCGACCAGGAAGTCGATGAAACTGCGCACCTTGGCGGGCAGGAAGCGGCGCTCGGGATAGAGTGCATAAAGCGCCGCCCCCTCTTCCTCTCCCTCGAACAGCACCTCCAGGCGCCCCGCCTGCACATCCTCGGCCACCACCCAGTCGGGCAGGTTCACCAGCCCCAGGCCGCCACGGGCGGCACCGAGAAGACTCTCCACGTCGTTGCTCAGCAGCGGCCCGTCCAGCACCAGCCGCTCCCCGCCCACCCGCCAGTTCACAGGCCCGGGAAGATCCCCGTATCCCAGACAGTCATGCCCCGCCAATTCCGCCGGCGACCGCGGCCTGCCGCGCTCCTGGAGGTAGGCGGGACTGGCACACGCCCACAGGCGGCTCGGTGCGATTCGCCGCGCCACCAGGCGGGAGTCCTCCAGCACCCCCACCCGGATGGCCAGGTCCACCTGTTCGGCGTGCAGGTCGACGAGACGATCGCTGAGACTGAGCACCACCCGCACGCCCGGGCAGCGGCGGTGGTACGCCGCCAGCATCGGGGCGACGTAACGGCGGCCGAAAGGGGAGACCACGTCCAGGCGCAGCGTTCCACGTGGCTCATCCTGGAGTCCGGACACCAGTTGTCCCGCCTCATCCACCTCCCCCAGGATGCGCCGCGCGCGCTCCACGTAACGCTCCCCCGCCTCCGTCAGCCGCAGGCGACGGGTGCTGCGCACCAGCAGGCGCACCCCCAGGCGCGACTCGAGCTGATCCACCTGCCGCGCCACCGAGGATGGCGCCATGTCGAGCCGCCGTGCGGCGGCTGAGAAGCTGCCGCTGTCCACTGTGGCGACAAAACAGCCCATGGCGTAAAGGAGATCCATGATCTTTGCGACATTAACAAAGGTGAACTGCAGATCATCCTATTTTTATGCGCAACAGACAAATGCAGCATCGCTCCCGGATTTCATCAGTCCGGAGAATGCCATGAACCCGCTGCCTCTTTTCGCCCTCTGCGCCTTCCTCGTCGGCCTCGACGCCCTGGTGGTGGTGCCGCTCGCGCCGGCCATGGCCGGCGACCTCGGCCTGCTCCCCGTCCACGCCGGCTGGCTGGTCACCGCCTACAGCCTCGCCTATGCCCTTGGCGCCCCCCTCTTCGGCCCCCTCTCCGATCGCCACGGCCGTGTGCCGATCCTCCAGGCGGGGCTGGTGCTGTTCACTCTCGCCACCGCCGCCCTCGCATTCGCCCCCGACGCCGTCTCCGCCTTGCTGCTGCGCGGATTCGCCGGCCTCGGCGCGGCGGCCATCACGCCGACCCTTTTCGCACTGCTCGGTGACAGTGTCCCGCCCGAGCGGCGTGGGCGTGCCACCGGAGTGGTCTACGGTGCGATGATCAGCGCCACGGTCCTCGGCGTGCCCGTGGGCAGCCTGGTGGCCGACATGGCCCGCTGGCCCTGGACCTTCGCCGGCGTGGCCGTGGCCGGACTGACGGCCCTGTTTCTGGTTGGACGCCGGGCGGGTCGCCTGGAGCCGGCAGTTCCGGCCGCCGACGCCTCCGGGCACTTCACCGACACCGTGACCGTCACGCTGTCGGACCGCAGGGTACGGTGGGCCCTGCTCACCACCCTGCTGTGGTATGCCGCCCTCTACGGAATGTTCGCCAACGTGGGCGTCCTCTACAGCCTGCGCTTCGGGCTGGACACCACCCGGATCGGCCTCGTTATCCTGGTGGCGGGCAGCGCCAGCGTGGTGGGCAACCTCCTCGGCGGCCGTCTTGCCGACCAGTTCAATCCCTGGCCGATCCTGGGACTAGCCGCCCTCTGCGCCGGGGGTGCCGTACTGCTCCTCGCCCACCTGGACGAACGGCTGCTGCAGGCAGCCCTCGGGCATACGGTCTGGGCCTTCCTGGTGGGCCTGGGCTCGGCACCGCTGATGGCGCTGGTGACCGGCCTGCGGAGCACCGAGCGCGCCACCGTGCTGGCACTGAACAGCACGGCCATGTACCTCGGCATGAGCCTCGCCAGCGGCCTGGCGGCACGGCTGCTCGGCGAGGGGGGATTTCCCCTCGTCGGGACGCTCAGCGCCGCCATCTACTTCGGCGTCTCGGTCCTGGCCCGACGCCTCGCACCGTCGGCCGTTGAGAGCAGGGCGGCCTGATCGCCTTGACACGCCGGCTCCACGGACCAGACTTCATCCGTTCCTCCGCCGGGCCGCTCCGTGACAGCCGACAGCACCACCACCTCCCGCTGGATCCGCCTCGCCCCCGTGGCCTTCGTGCTCCTGTGGAGCACGGGCTTCATCGCCGCCAAGGCGGGGGTGGCCCACGCGGGCCCCTTCACCCTGCTCTTCTACCGCTTCGTCCTGGCCGTGGCGCTGCTGCTGCCGCTGGCCCGCCTGCTCGGGTCGCGGTGGCCGCAGCGGCCGGCCCTGGCGGGACACATCGCCGTGGCCGGCCTGCTCCTGCACGCCGGCTACCTGGGCGGGGTCTTCGCCGCCATCGCCGCGGGCATGCCCGCCGGGATGGTGGCGCTCATCGTCGGACTGCAGCCGCTGGTGACGGCCGCGGCCGCCGGGCCGCTGCTGGGGGAGCAGGTGCGCCCGCTGCAGTGGCTGGGGCTGGCGGCGGGTTTCGGCGGGGTGGCGCTGGTGGTGGCCGGCCGGCTGGCACCGGGGACGGCGGCGCAGACCCTCGCTGGCTTCGGCGGCGACGCCCTGCTCTTCGCCCTCCTGGCCCTGTTCGCCATCACCGGGGGAACGCTCTACCAGAAACGCTTCTGCGCCGGCATGGACCTGGTGAGCGGGGCGGTGATCCAGTACGCCGCCAGCGGCGCGGCTCTCGGCGTGCTGGCGGTGTGGCTGGAGTCGCTGCGCGCCGACTGGGGCCTGCCGCTGCTGCTGGCGCTGGCCTGGCTGATCCTGGTGCTCTCCATCGCCGCCATCGGACTCCTGCTGCTGCTCATCCGCCACGGCGCGGCCTCCCGGGTCGCCAGTCTCTTCTACCTGGTCCCGCCGGTGACCGCGCTCGAGGCGTGGTGGCTGTTCGACGAGCGCCTCGGTCCGCAGGCCCTGGCGGGCATGGCCGTCATCGCCGGCGCGGTGTTCATGGTGTTCCATCTGCCCGCCCGACAGCACCCCTCCGCCTGACCTCCCGACACCGGGGCCTCGACGTCACCCGGTCCCGGATGCCAGACTGGTCCCGTGATGACCGGGACAGCACCATATCCACCCGACTCGGCAGCGAGACCATGAGCGAACTGGACATCGAACACTACCGCCGGCGGCTGCTGGCCGAACGCGAGCAACTGTCGGAAACCAAGGCCACCCAGCACGAGGAGGCGGCCACCGTCGAGCTCGACCAGAGCCGCACCGGGCGCCTGTCGCGCATGGACGCCCTCCTGGGCCAGGCCATGGCCCAGGAACAGGAGCGCCGCGCCGACCAGGAGCTGCGCCGCATCGCCACGGCCCTGGCCCGCTGCGACAGCGGTGACTACGGCTTCTGCGTCGACTGCGGGGAACCCATCGCACCGGCCCGCCTGGAGGCCGACCCCGCCGCGGAGCTCTGCATCCGCTGCGCGGAGGCGCGGGAGCACTGACTGCGCCGGGCCGGTGTTCCGCCGGCCCGGCTTTTTACGCTTCTTACTATTGTCTTTACCTATCGATATAATCATAACAATCATTTAGACAGATTTTTCCCGCCCCCCTATTCTGTCCCCGTACCGCGCCACAGCGGCCCAGTGAAACCGACGGAGGACAGACCCATGGCCAGCAGCAACCCCCACGAACTGAAGACCATCCAGAACCTCGAGGCCGCCTTCGCCGGCGAGTCCATGGCCCACATCAAGTACCTCTACTTCGCCCGCATCTGCCGCGCCCGGGGCGACGAGGAGACGGCGCAGGCCTTCGAGGCCACCGCCGCCCAGGAAGTGCAGCACGCCCTCGGCCACATGGACCTGCTGTTCCCGAAGGAGACCCTGGACCCGGCGAAGTGCCTGGAGCTGGCCATCGAGGGCGAAACCCACGAGTACACCGAGATGTACCCCGCCTTCCGCCACACGGCCGTGGAGGAGCAGCAGGCCGACGCCGTGCGCGAGTTCGACGAGCAGATCGCCGAGTCCATCGAGCACGCGCAACAGTTCAGGGCGGTGCTGGAGAAGGCGGCCAAGCGTTTCGCCGCCCTGGCCAAGGTGGAGGAGCGCCACGCCAACCACTACCGCGCGGCGCTGGCCCGGGTCACCGGCTGAGCCCGGCCCCACAACCATTCAGAGACAACGATTCGGATACCAGGGAGAAAACCATGAAAAGCTGGCAGTGCATCGTGTGCGGATTCATCTACAACGAGGCCGAGGGCATGCCCGAGGAAGGCATCAGCGCGGGCACCCGCTGGGAGGACATCCCGGAGGACTGGGCCTGTCCCGACTGCGGCGTGGCCAAGGCCGACTTCGAGATGGTCGAGATCTGAAACCAGACGGCGGCCCCGGCCGGGGCCGCCGCCATTCCTGACCGAGGAGCAGACCATGGAGCCGCTCGTCATCGTCGGCACCGGCCTTGCCGGTTACACCCTGGCCCGCGCGTTCCGCAAGCTCGACCGCACCACCCCCCTGGTGCTGGTCACGGCGGACGACGGACACTTCTATTCCAAGCCCATGCTCTCCAACGCCCTGGCGCGGGGCAAGGCGCCGGCGGAGCTGGTGACCACGCCCGGCGAGCTGATGGCCGCCGAGCTCGGCGCCACCCTCATGGCCCGCACGCCGGTGGAGGCCATCGACACCGCCGCCCGCCGGCTGCGCACGGCGCGGGGCGAGGTCGCCTACTCCCGGCTGGTGCTGGCGCTGGGCGCCCGGCCCATCCGCCCGCCCCTGGCCGGCGACGGCGCCGGGGAGGTGCTCGCGGTGAACAGCCTCGATGACTACGCCCGCTTCCACGCCGTGCTGCAGGGAGCCGCGCACGTGGCGATCATCGGCCCCGGCCTCATCGGCTGCGAGTTCGCCAACGACCTGCTCGCCAGCGGCCGCCGGGTGACCGTCATCGGCCCCGATCCCCGGCCGCTCGGCCGCCTGCTGCCGCCGGCGGCGGGCGAGGCCCTGCAGACGGCCCTGGGCTCGGCGGGCGTGGAGTGGCGCCTCGGCACCGTGGCCGAACGGGTCGAGCGCGAAGACGCCGGCTACCGGGTGAGCCTGGCCGACGGCGGCACGATCACCGCCGACCGCGTGCTCTCCGCCGTGGGCCTGCAGCCGGAGACGGGCCTGGCGCGGGCCGCCGGCCTGGCCGTGGAGCGGGGCATCCGGGTGGACGCCGCGCTGCGGACCAGCGATCCCCATGTCCATGCCCTGGGGGACTGCGCCGAGGTGGACGGACAGGTACTGCCCTACGTGCTGCCGCTGATGGAGCAGGCGAAGGTGCTCGCGGCGGTGCTCAACGGGGGACCGCAGCGCCTCGCCTACCCGGTGATGCCGGTGGTGGTGAAGACGCCCGCCCATCCGGTGGTGGTGGTGCCGCCGGCACCGGGTGTCGCCGGAACCTGGTCGGTGGAGGCCGGGCCCGACGGCGTGCGGGCGGAGTTCCGCGGCGATGGCGTGCTGGCCGGCTTCGCCCTCACCGGCGCCGCCACCGCCGCGCGGCAGGCCCTGGTGAAGGAGCTGGCGGCGGCCACCGCCCCGGCATAGGCGCCCGGGGCGCGCCGCCCCGTCCCCGACGTCCGCCCGCGCTTGCCGGCGGAAACGGGAAACCGCGGCGCGCCCGCCCGGGACCGCATCAAAACCGACACAAATAAAAACTGGCACTTCCGGAAAAGTCGCGTATAGTTTGAGTTACCTGCAGATTGTGCAGTGGTAGCTTTGGTTGGTCCCATCTGCGACACCTCCCGAACAAATCCATTTCATGGCCTGCAAGCACACCCGGTACAAATTATTGATTCAGAGGTAGAACAGACATGGCAACAGGTTCCGTGAAGTGGTTCAACGAGTCCAAGGGCTTCGGCTTCATTTCCCAGGATGACGGCGGCGACGACGTGTTCGTGCACTTCAGCGCCATTCAGGGCAGCGGCTTCAAGACCCTGACCGAAGGCCAGCGCGTCACTTTCGACGTGACCCAGGGCCCGAAGGGCGCGCAGGCGAGCAACGTCGTTCCCCAGTAATTACGGAACCGACACGCCGCTGCAAAAAAGAACCCCGCCTCCGGCGGGGTTTTTTTTCGCCCGGCCCGGCCGCCCGCCGCCTCACTCCCCCTTCACCGGCGCCTCCAGCCAGCGGCTGAGGCTGGCGCACATGTCGTCGTAGTGGGCTCCCTCCCAGTAGACCTTCCCGCAGTCGTTGCACTGGTAGAAAACGTCGAAGGTCCGGGCGGTGCCCGGGTGCAGGTGGTGGAGGATCGTGTCCTTCTCCACGCCCCGCACCTCCCCGTTGCAGACGGTGCAGCGGGCGAAGGGGTCCACCAGGCGGTGGAGATCGAAACGCTCCAGCACCTCCTCGACCTGCCGGGCGGCACGGGTGGAACGCAGCCAGTAGCCGTGGGTGACCGCCCCGTGCTTGAGCAGGCCGATGTCGCGGGTGAGGATGATGCGGTGCTCGCGGGCGGCGATTTCGACAATCTCGTGATCGCCGAAATCGTTGCGGTAGAGGGTGTCGAAACCGAGCATGCGCAGACGCCGGGCGAGCTTGCCGAGGTGCACGTCGAGGATGAAGCGCGGGACCCGCAGGGGCCGGGGCCGCAGCCTGAGCAGCGGGCTGATGTCCAGCGCCTCGAACATCGGGTAGACCGCGACCCGGTCGCCATCCCGCAGGCGATGGCCGAACGCCACCGACGCCCCGTTCACCAGGATCAGGTCCACCTCGCCATGAGGCACGCCCTCCGCCTCGATGACGTCCTTCACCGTGGGCGAGAGGAACAGGGGCCGCCGGTAGGAGCGCTTGCGCTTGTGGGCCGGCAGAAAGTCGTTGAGCTCCTCGTAGAAGCGCAGCGTGACGCTCGGCGTGTCGGGATCGTCCATGCCCCACTTATAGGCGAATCAGTGGGATGGGACAATGACGGGGCCGGCAACCGGCAATGATGCGTCCCGGCGCGCACGGGAGTACGATGCGCCTCTTTCAACCCGCAGAGGAACGTGTCACGTGTTCAAGGTCAACGAGTATTTCGACGGCAAGGTCAAGTCCATCGCGTTCCAGGCCGACGCCGGCCCGGCCACCATCGGGGTGCTGGCCGCGGGCGAATATGAGTTCGGCACCGCGGAGCGGGAAGTCATGCGCATCGTCAGCGGCCGGGTGTCGGTGCTGCTGCCGGGCGGGAGCGAGTGGGTCGACGTGGGCGCGGGGGAGAGCTTCACCGTCCCCGGTGAGAGCCGCTTCGGCATCCGGGTGGCGGTGGACTCCGCCTACCTGTGCCTGTACGGGTGATGCCCGCCGGGGCGCGACGCGCGGTGGATCGACATTCACGCATTCACGCGTGACGGGTGCGGCCGGCGGATCGGATGCTGCAGTCCGCCGCCCCCCGGGCTACCATCGGCCGGACACCGGAAACCGGGAGTGACCATGAAACGCCATCCGAGCCTGCAGCGACTCTCCCGCGACCACCACCACGCGCTGGTGCTCGCCAAGCGGTTGCTGGAGCTGCCCGCTGACGCCGACGCGGAGACGCTGGAGGCGGCGGGCGCGCACGTCCTGGAGCGCTGGCGCGCCGAGGTGGGGCCCCATTTCGCCGCCGAGGAGGAGTGCCTGCTGCCCGTGTTCGGGCGCCACGCCGGCGCCCGCCATCCCGAAATCATCGAGACCCTGTGCCAGCACGTGGAGCTGCGCGGGCTGGCCGATGCCGTCGCCGCGGCCCGGGCCGCTGGAACCGCGCCGGCGCTGGAGACCCTGCGCGCCCTGGGCGAGGGACTGCGCGCCCACGTGCGCTACGAGGAGGGGGTTCTGTTCCCGGCGGTGGAGGCGGCGCTGGACGCGCCCGCCCTGGCGCGACTCGTCGCGCTGCTGGGAGAGTGACCCGGCCACGCGCCCGGCGGCGGACGCCCGGGGCGCTCAGTCCGGCTGTGTCCAGAGGTCGGTGCTGAGGTAGCGCTCGCCGCTGTCGGACAGGACAGCCAGCAGCACCTTGCCGCGCCATGCCTCCCGCCGCGCCAGTTTGAGCATCCCGGCCACGGCCGCGCCCGAGGAGATCCCGACCAGGATGCCCTCCTCCCGCGCCAGCCGGCGCGCCGTGCCGTAGGCCTCGTCGGTGGTAACGGGCACGATCTCGTCGTAGATGGAGGTATCCAGGGTTTCCGGGATGAAGCCCGGCGCGGTGCCCATGATCTTGTGCTTGCGGGCGATGCCCTGGGAGAGGATGGGCGAGTCGGCGGGCTCGGTGGCGATGACCCGCAGGGCGGGATTGCGCTCCTTGAGGAAGCGGCCGAGACCGGAGATGGTGCCGCCGGTCCCGGTGGTGCAGACCAGCCCGTGCAGGTCGGCGCCGAAATCGGTCCAGATCTCCTCCGCCGTGCTCCGGTGGGCGGCCGGATTGGCGGGATTGAAGTGCTGGCCCACGAAGAACCAGCCCCGTTCCCGCTCCAGCCGCCGCGCCTCCTCCAGCGCCCCCTTGGTGCCCAGGGGGGCCGGGGTCAGGATCAGCTCCGCGCCGAAGGCGCGCATCAGCGCCTTGCGCTCCTCGCTCATGTCGGCGGCCATCACCAGCACCGCCCGGTACCCCTTCACCGCCGCCACCATCGCCAGGCCGATGCCGGTATTGCCCGAGGTGGGCTCCACCAGCGTGTCGCCGGGACGGATGAGCCCGCGCCGCTCGGCCTCCTCGATCATGTTGAGCGCCGGGCGATCCTTCACCGAACCGCCGGGGTTGAAGCTCTCGAGCTTCACCCACAGTTCGGCGGCCAGGAGATCGGTGAACTTGTTGAGGCGGACCACCGGCGTGCCGCCGATGGTCTGGAGGATGTTGTCGTACTTCATCTGCCGCCAGGAGACTCCGTGTCAGGGCCCGGGAGGCGATGATAGCGCAATTGCAGCGACCGTCGAGGCATGTTGCGTGGGCGGGAGCGGGATCAGCGGCGTCCGCGGCCACCGCCCCGGCGCTTGCCCTTCACCTGCTCTTCACCGACGCGGATGTTGCGCCCCTTGAGCAGGAAGCCGTTCAGGGCAGCCATGGCCGCGCGGGCCTCGTGACCCTCCATGTCCACCAGCCCGAAACCGCGGCACTTGCGGGTGAACACGTCGATGGGCAGCTTGATACCGCGCACCGTACCGTAGCGGGAGAAGATCTCCTGCAGGTCGTTTTCCGTGGTTTCCGGTGCGAGGTTGCCCACGAACAGGGTCTTCATCTTTGTACCTCCTGGAGGTCAGGGAAGGGAGCACCGGGCACGCTGGGTTGCGGCGGCGCAACCATGCCGGTGTTCGGGATCATCGCTACGGGGTATGACCTCGGGGAGGGCACGCCGCGACGGCTCTTGAGAACGCCCCCATGCGGCGCAGCCGGGCACGGGGTGTCGGACCGGGCGCCACGGGGGCGCCGCGAAAACAAGTTGCATCAGACTACCACAGCGGTTGTCGCGGTGCCTAACCGCTACGGCGCGACGGCTGCGCGAAAAATCATGCCTGCCGCCGCTGCCCGGCCGGAGGTTGCTGATTTCGGGATGAAAATTTTACTGGCGTCGGAATCGTGAATCCCGTATATTCAACCTCACGCAGCAGACTTGCAGTCTTGGTTGTCCTGGTAGCACCCTTCCGGTCCCCCCTGTACATCCCTTTTCTCAACCTGCCTGCGCCACAATCCTGATTCAATGTTACATAGGTAAATGAAATGGCAACTGGTACCGTGAAGTGGTTCAATGATTCCAAGGGCTTCGGCTTTCTTACCCAGGACGACGGCGGCGCCGACGTGTTCGTGCATTTCAGCGCGATCCAGGGTAACGGCTTCCGCAGTCTGGCCGAAGGCCAGCGGGTGACCTTCGACGTCCAGCAGGGCGCGAAGGGCCTGCAGGCGAGCAACGTGAACGCCGCGTAACCCGCGCTTCACCTGCAGAACCAGGGAGACCCCGCCACCGGCGGGGTCTCTTTTTTTATGCCCGGGATTTTCCCGCCCGGCCGAGGCTCAGGCGCCGCAGCACTTCTTGTACTTTTTCCCGCTGCCGCAGGGGCAGGGATCGTTGCGGCCCACCTTCGGCGCATCCCGGCGCACCGTCTCCGGCGCCACCAGGCGTCCGTCCACGTAGAACCAGCGGCCTTCATGGCGCCGGAACAGCCCCACCTCCTGGTGGACCCGGCGCGCATCATGCTCGCGGTAGGCGGCCCGGAACTCCACCCGCCCCTCCGTGTCGCCTTCGCCGCCTCCCTCCACCTTCACCACCTCCAGGCCCAGCCACTCCGAATCCGCCGCCCAGCGGCGGGTGGCCTCCAGATCGTGATCGTGACGATGGTCCGGATGCAGGCTCTCGTGCAGGTAGTCGATGGCGCCGGTGGCGTAGGCGCTGTAGCGGGAGCGCATCAGCGCCTCGGCCGTGGGCGCGGGCCGCTCGCCGGCGATGATCGGCCCGCAGCAGGCCTCGAAGGGCTCGCCGGAACCGCAGGGACAGCTGGACATGGTCGGAACTCCCGATGGCAATCGATCAGGCCGCCGAACTTACCCCCGCGCCGCGCACCTGTCCAGCCATGGGGGAACCGCGGAGTGAAGGCATGGCGGCGGACTGCCCCCATCAGGCCGGCACGGGTTCCTTGCGGGCGCGGGAACGGGGCGCATACGCGGCGAGCCGGCAACCGGTTCCGGCCGGGCGCCCGGACATGAAGCCGGCCCACTGGACAGGAAGAGAGGGAAAACCGCGCCAAGCCACGGCGGATGCAGGCAAAAAAAACCGGGCGACCCGAAAGTCGGCCCGGCACCGCGGATCGCATAGCGCGAACAAACCTGCCTGGCGCTCCCCGCGGCCTGCCGCGGGGACGCCGTGTCAGTAGCCGGCCGCCATTCCGGGGGAGTGCGCCGCCTGTGCGGCGACGGGGTAGAGATCCCGGTCGGCGTTCTTCATGCGGTCCAGCAGCAGGCGGAACATGGACTCCGTATCGCGCACGAAGGCCGCCGTGTCCTGCCGGGCCGCGTGCTGCTGGCACCACTTGGCCGCGTAGTCGCCGAACAGGCGCTTGATCTCCCGCTCGCCACTGAGGAAGCGGCTGGCGGTCGCCTTCACCCGGGCGTCCTCGTGCACCAGCATCCGGCTGTAGATGTTCCTCTCCTCCAGGGTGAACTGGTGCTCCACCTCGCTGGCGAGGCGCTTGAGCAGTTCGAAATAGGTTCGTGTGCCGATCAGCGACTCCTCCCGGCTCAGCGTCGAGAGAACCCGGATCAGTTCGCAGATCCGCTCCTGGCCGTGGTGCAGTTCATCAACCGCGTTCATGTGGCTGTCCTCCATCCGGATGGGGTGTCTCCCCACTCTCAGTCTCGTGCCGGGCCGGCGGCCCGTTCAATTCCACAATAGGCATGAGCTTTTTCCCTTGTCAAAAGATGACGTGGTGCAGCGCATGAATTAGAAATGACTGATTTTTCGATATTTTCGTGCCCTGCACGGGAAACGGGCACGGTCCGCGCACTGCCTCCGGGGAGGGCGAGGCAGTACCTGGTGTACTGCTTCACTCCTGGAGGTACTTTCAGAGTCGCCCCGAAAGCGTCAGGACAAGGCGCAGCGCGCAGGCAATGGTTGTTCCCTTGTCCAGCGCTGCAACGCGGTCATGGCGCTTTCGGGGGGCTCCCTGCGGGCGCGCCGCCGGCCGGCCATCTGCGGCGTTGCGCTCGCTTGAATGGGGGCCTGCCCTTCCTGCGCAAGCGCGCCTTGCATCTGACCGGCCGGCGACTCGCTGAATGTGCCTCCAGGAGTGAAGCAGTACACTATGCGCCGCAAGCCACAGGGAGCCTTACCGCAATGAAGCGAATCTTCCGAGCCGCACGCCTGTTGATACTCCTCCTGCTCGCCATCCAGCCCGCCCAGGCGGTGGCGGCCGCCTGGGTCTGCGAGGACGGCCGCGGCAGCAGCCGGGTCCAGGCCTACCCCTGCGACGACTTCCGCGAGGAGTCCGTCGACGCGCCGGCCGCCGACCGGGAGCAGCGGCACTTCCTCTGGGCGGTGCGCGCGGAGGGGGCCACGGTCTGGCTGGCCGGGTCCATCCACTACGGCTCGGCGGCCATGTACCCCCTCCCGGCCGCCATGCGCCGCGCCTTCGCCGCCGCCACGACCCTGGCGGTGGAAGCGGACATCACCAACGCGGACATCGGCGGGTTGCGGGAGCTGCTGGATACGCGCGGCCGCTACCCGCCCGGCGAGCGGCTGCAGGATCACCTCTCCCCCGCCACCCGGGAGCGCCTCGACGCGGCGGTGGACAAGGTCGGCGTCTACCGCGGGCTCATCGAACGGCAGCGGCCGTGGCTGGCCGCCATGGTGCTGGAAACGGCCGCGGCCCGGCGGGAGGGGTTCCGGGAAGAGGCGGGGGTGGACCGCTACTTCCTCAACCGGCGCGGCTCCCGGGAGCTGGTGCAGCTGGAGTCGCTGCGCTGGCAGGTGGAGATGCTGGCGGGACTGCCGGAGCCGGCCCAGCTGCGGCTGCTGGAGCAGGCGCTGGACAGCGTGGAGCAGGCCGAAACCCTCTACCCGGAGCTGGTGCGGGCGTGGCGCGGCGGCGACAGCGCCGCCATCGAGCGCCTCAGCCTGGGTTCGCTGCGGCGGGACGAGGGCGGCGAGACCCTCTACGCGGCGCTGTTCGCCCAGCGCAACGCGGCCATGGCCGATGGGGTGGTGGCGCTGCTGGAGCAACCCGGAGAGGCCTTCATGGTGGTGGGCGCGGCCCACCTGGTGGGCGCGGACGGGGTGGTGGAGCGCCTGCGCCGGCGCGGCTACGTGGTGGAGCAGCACTGACGGTGGCGGGCGGCGACACCCTCCCCATCGTCTACCGCGACGAGCACCTGGTGGCGGTGGAGAAGCCCGCCGGGCTGCTGGTCCACCGCAGCGAGATCGATCGCCGCGAAACCCGTTTCGCCCTGCAGCTGGTCCGCGATCAGCTCGGCCGGCGGGTCTGGCCCGTGCACCGCCTGGACCGCCCCACCTCCGGCCTCCTGCTGCTGGCGCTGGACGTGGAGACGGCCCGCCGGCTCACCGCCGCCTTCACCGCCCGCGCGGTGGAGAAGCGCTACCTGGCCGTGGTCCGCGGCCACCCGGACGGGGGCGGACGCATCGACTATCCCCTGGCCGAGGTGCTCGACCGCTTCGGCGATCGGCTGGTCAGCCCGGGTCGGCCGCCCCAGCCGGCGGTCACCGACTACCGCCGGCTGGCCGCCGTGGAGCTGCCCGAGCCGGTGGGTCGCTACGCCACCGCCCGCTACGCCCTGCTGGAGCTCACCCCGCTGACCGGCCGCAAGCACCAGCTGCGGCGTCACCTGAAGCACATTTTTCACCCCATCATCGGCGACACCACCTACGGCGACGGACGCCACAACCGGTTCTTCCGCGCCCGCCTCGGCTGCGCCCGCCTGCTGCTCGCGGCCACCCGGCTGGCATTCGACCACCCCCACACCGGCATGCGCATGGATCTGGCCGCCGGACCCGGGGCCGATTTCCGCGCCGTGACCGACGCCCTGGGCTGGAGCGCGGAGGTGGCGGCGGCCAGCGGGACGTGACCGGCGTCCTTGCCCCGTCCCGCCGGCCGCCGTAAGGTCGAACCCTGGCCCGCAACCGGAGCACCGCCATGCTTCGCCTGCTCACCCGACTGTTCGTGCTGGTGACCCTCGCCTGGGCGGTCGCCCCCGTGCAGGCCGAGATCTACCGCTGCCTCGACACCGGGGGACGCCCCCTGTTCCAGGATCGTCCCTGCGCCGGCGCGCCCCCCGCAGCGCCCGCACCGGCGGCGGCCGCCGCGCCCACGGCGGACAGCCGCCAGCCGCGGCATTTCCTGTGGCGGGTGGAGGGCGACGGCGGCCAGGCCTGGCTGCTGGGCTCCCTGCACTACGGCCACCCCGATCTCTACCCCCTGCCCCCGGTCATGGAGGAGGCGTTCGACACCTCCGGCGCGCTGGTGGTCGAGGCCAACGTGCGCGATGCCGATCCGGCCGAGATGCTGACCCTGCTCAGCGAGCAGGGGGTCTACAACGACGGCTCCACCCTGCGCGACCACCTCGCCCCGGAGACCTGGACCCGCCTGGAGGCGGTCATCGGCGAGCTCGGCCTGCCGCCGGAGATCATCCTCCACCAGCGGCCCTGGCTGGCGTCCCTGACCGTGACCGCCCTGGCGCTGAAACGCTCCGGCCTGGACGAGAGCCTGGGCATCGACCGCCACTTCCTCGATCGCGCCGGCAGCGCCAAGCCGATACTCGAGCTGGAGTCGGTGCGCGGGCAGATCCGGCTGCTGCAGGCGCTCACCGAAGCCGACCAGGAGCGGATGCTGGAGCAGACCCTAGCCGACCTCGACGCGGTGCAGCCCTACTTCACCGCCCTGGCCGATGCCTGGACCCGCGGCGACGCGGAGGCCCTGCGGCTGCTGACCCTGGAGCAGATGGCGCGCGAGCCCGGCGGGAAGGCGCTGCAGGAACGCCTGTTCACGGAACGCAACGCCGCCATGGCCGGCCGGGTGGCCGAGCTCCTGCGCCGGGGCGGCAGCTATTTCGTGGTGGTGGGCGCCGGACACCTGGTGGGCAGCGACGGGATCGTGGCGCGGCTGCAGCGGCAGGGCTACCGCGTCCGCCAGCACTGAGGCGGACGACGACAGCCGCGGCGGCGGGGGCGGAACCGGCCCGCCCCTTCGCCAGACCCGGATATGCCCATGAAGTCGCGTTTCTCCCAGCTGGCCGTGGGCCGGCGCTTCGAGCTCGATGGCGAGAACTGGACATAGGGAAAATCGACGGTTATACCTTTGATAATCGTCACCACCTATTCCCGCCATGAATCTGCGTGATCTCCGCTATTTCGTGGCCATTGCCGAAACGCTCCACTTCGGCAAGGCGGCCGAGCGCTGCTTCGTGAGCCAGCCGACCCTCTCCGGCCAGCTCCGCAAGCTGGAGGAGTCGCTCGGCGTCACGCTGTTCGAGCGCACCAGCAAGTCGGTGACCATCACCCCCATCGGCACCTCTCTCCTCGCCCACGCCCGCCGCACCCTGGAGGAGGCCGACGCCCTCACGGAGGCCGCGCGTACCCACCGCGATCCCCTCGCCGATCCCCTGCGCCTCGGGGCCCTGCCCACCATCAGTCCCTACCTGATGCCCCTCATCCTGAGGCCCCTGCGCGAACGCCACCCGCAACTGCGACTGGTGCTCTCCGAGGAGCTGACCCAACAGCTCCTGGAGCGGCTGGACAAGCACGAGCTCGATGCCGCCCTCATCGCCACGCCCGTGGACGACCCGGACCTGGTGGCGCGCCCCCTGTTCGACGAGCCCTTCTGGCTCGCCCACCCCAGCAACCATCCTCTCTACACGAAGGAGAGCATCACCCGGGCGGACCTGGAGTCGCTGGACGTGCTGATGCTGGCCGGCGGCCACTGCCTGGCCGACCAGGTGCGGGAGGTGTGCCGGCTCGCGGAGCGCAAGTCCGAAGGCGCCATGGCCGACCTGCGCGCAGCCAGCCTGGAGACGCTGCTGCAGCTGGTGGGAGCCGGGTTCGGCTGCACCCTGGTGCCGGCCCTGGCGATGCGCGGCACCTGGATGACCGACGCCGGGGTGGTGGTGCGGAAGCTGGACCTGCCCGACGCCTACCGGCGCGTATCGCTGGTCTGGCGCCGCACCTTCCCGCGGGCGGCGGCGCTGGAGGTGGTCATGGAGGCCATACTCGCCAACCTGCCCAACACGGTCCGGCCGCTGGATCGCGAGGGGAACCCCGTCGCCGTCACCCGCCGGCCGCGCCGGTAGCCTGCCGGACTCGAGCGATCGTGGCGAGCCGGGCGCAGTAGATCGGCCTCGGATCCGGCAGGTTCCTAGTACAGGTCCAGCGGCGGGTCCGCGAAGGGTGCCGGGGCGGGCGCCGGAGCGCCATCGCCCTGCCGCAGGCTGTCGCGCAGGTGGAGCACGATCTGGTTCCCCACGGCGTCGAAGAAGCGGCGGTAGAAGGCCCGGTCCTGCACGGTCTCCGACTTCACCTTCACCGGGCTGCGGGTGGAACCGATGGGAATGCCCAGCGAACCGACGCTCGGGATGCCCAGGTTCGAGGTCTGGCGCTGGGTCTGCAGCTCGTTCACCGTCTGCTGGGCGCTGGCATAGACCGTCGCGCTGCCGTCGGGGTTGGCGATGCAGCTGGCGCGCAGCTCCAGCACCACATTGTTCTCGTCGTCGGGCTGGTACTCCTTGATCGCCCGCACCTCCTCGCCGTGATCGGGCTCGCGCAGGGTGTAGCCGGAGCCGAGCAGCGCCCGCCGCACCGACTCGCAGGCGAGCTCCTCGCCCGCCTCGTAGCGCTTGCTGAAGTAGGAGTCGAGATCGAACCGCTCGCCGCGGTAGACGCTCGGCGCACCGCCGCAGGCGCCCAGCAGCAGCGCGGCGGCCAGGAGGACTGGTACAAGTGAAGGCACGGCCATGGCTCGACAATGACCCGGAGCTGCAAGGAGGGGAATACTATAGTGCCGCCGTTCCGGCCCCGCCAGCCCTTTTCAAGCGGGCCGGACTCCGCGTCCGGCCGGCGCGCCCTTGACTATTAGGAACGTGCGTTCTAGTTTGATCGGGAACCAGGGAGCAGAATGATGCCGAGACCCCGCAGCTACGACGAAACCACCCTGCTGGACACCGCGATGCAGATGTTCTGGTCCCGCGGCTTCGAGCAGACCTCCATCAGCGAGCTGGTGGCCAAGACGGGCGTGAACCGCGCCAGCCTCTATGCCGCCTATCCCGACAAGCGCGCGCTGTTCCTGGCCTCGGTGCAGCACTACCTGGAGCAGGTGAGCCGGGAGAACGTGGAACGGCTCCGCAGTGTGCAGCCCGCGGCGGAGGCCGTGCGCGGGTTTTTCCTCGATCTGGCCGGCGCTCCGCCGCGGCGCGCCGGCAAGGGCTGCCTGCTCACCAACTCCGCGGTGGAGTTCGGCAACGGCGACCCGGAAATTTCCAGGCTCGTGCGCCGCGCCTTCACGCGGATGGAACGGGTCCTGGCCGAGCGGCTCACGGAGGCCCGGCAGGACGGACAGCTGGCCGCCGGCGTGGAGCCCGCCGCCTATGCCCGCCAGCTGGTGGTGCTGATCCAGGGGCTCCGGGTCATGGCCCGCGTCGGCGCCGGGCGACAACTGCTCATGGACGCCGTGGAGAGCGCCCTGCAGCCGCTGCGGTAATTTTTTTGTCTTATAACAGAACGTACATTCCACAATGGAGGATTACCCATGAGCAAGCTGATGCCCCGCCAGCCGGTCCCGGAACTGGCTGTCGACACCCTGTCCGGAACGCGCTGGGAGCTCGCCGGCTCGCAGCCCGCCAGCTTCACCCTGGTGGTCTTCTACCGCGGCCTCCACTGCCCCATCTGCAAGGGCTACATCGGCGAGCTGGACCGGCTGGTTGACGATTTCCGCGAGCGCGGCGTGACGGTCATCGCCGTCAGCAGCGACACGGCCGGGCGCGCGCGCCGGACCCGGGAGGAGTGGGGGCTGGAGAAGCTGGAGATCGGCTACGGCCTCGGGCTGAACCAGGCCCGCGAGTGGGGCCTGTACGTCTCCGGCAGCCGCGGGAAGACCTCGCTCGGCATCGAGGAGCCGGAACGGTTCAGCGAGCCCGGGGTGTTCCTGGTGCGGCCCGACGGCACGCTCTACTGGGCCGCGGTGCAGACCATGCCCTTCGCCCGCCCCCACTTCCGCGAAATGCTCGCCGCCCTGGATTTCGTGAAGAAGAACGACTACCCCGCCCGCGGCGAGGCGTAATCCCCGGCCGGTTTTTTACTTTCAACCGCCACGGAGACACGGAGGCCACAGAGGCGGGGCTTTCTGTCGGGAACCGCACCCGGCTCATCGCTCCGGGCGGCGCGGTCCGCAATCATAATCTCCCGCCTTGCTCCGCGCCTCCGTGGTGAATCCGGACCGACCGCGGGCTTGCTCACTCCGGCTCGGCGGCGAGGGTCGCGCGGAAGCAGGTGCCGCCGCCTTGGCGGGGGAGGCAGGTCACGTCGCCGCCATGGCGGCGGGCGATCTGGCGCACCAGGGCCAGGCCGAGCCCCACGCCGCCGCCCTGCCCCTCGCGCCGCCCGGCTGGCCGGTAGAAGGGCTCGAAGATGCGCTCCCGCTCCGTCTCGGGCACGCCGGGGCCGCGATCGCAGATCCGCAGCTCGGCACCGCCCGCCTCCACCCGGGCCAGGAACGCCTCCACCGGCGTGCCGCCGCCGTGGCGGCGGGCATTCTCCAGCAGGTTGCGGACCAGCCGCCGCAGCAGCCGCCCGTCGCCCGTGACGGTGACCGGCTCGCCCTCCAGGCCCGCGTCCACCCGGGCGCACTCCTCCGCCAGCAGCCCCAGCAGGTCCACCGCCTCGTCGTGCCGCTGCCGGTCGGGCGCATCGAGCCGGCTGGCCAGGAGGATCTCGTCGATAAGGGTGTCGAGCTCGGCGATATCGCCCGCCACCCGCGCCCGCAGGGCGGCCGGATCGCCGCCGCCCGGCAGCTCCAGCGCCATGCGGATGCGCGCCAGGGGCGAGCGCAACTCGTGGGAGGCGTTGGCCAGCAGGCCCTTGTGGGCGCCCACCAGCCGCTCGATGCGCTCCGCGGCGCGGTTGAAGCTGCGCGCCAGCGCGGCCACCTCGTCGCGCCCCTCCACCTTCACCCGCGCGCCGAGATCGCCGGCGCCGAGCGCGTCCACCCGCCGCTGCAGCCGCTCCAGCCGCCGGGTGATGCGGCGGACCACGGGATAGGCCGCCACCGCCACCGCCAGGGCCAGCAGGGCCAGCATCAGCAGCGCGCCGAAGGCCCGCCCCTGCGTCCCGCGCAGGTAGTGCACCATCAGCCAGCGCCCGTCGGGCAGGGCCACCGCCCAGGTGGGGCCGGTGCCGCGGTTGCGGACCCAGCCGGGCGCGCTGCGCCCCGGCGCCGGGGGCGGCAGCGCCGCGCCCACCACGGCGAGGCGTACGCCATCGGCGCCGTAGAGGGTCAGCTCCGCCGGGAACCGCGCCCCCAGCCGTTCCAGGGCCGCCTGCTGGTCGGCGGCGGATGCCGCCGGGGGCGGCAGCAGCTCGGCCGCCACCGCGCCCACGCCGTCCAGCACCCGGCGGTCCTGCACCGTGTCGGCCACCAGCAGCCAGGCGCTGCCCGCCAGCAGGCTGAACAGCAGCAGGCTGCCCACCACGGTGAGGTAGACGTGCAGATAGAGCCGGCGCATCACTCCCCGTCCTGCGCCCGGGCGAAGACGTAGCCGGCGCCGCGCACGGTGATGATGCGGCGCGGATGCTTCGGGTCGTCCTCGATGGCGGCGCGGATGCGGGAGACGTGCACGTCGATGCTGCGATCGAACGCCTCCAGGGCCTCGCCCTTCACCAGCTCCATCAGCGCCTCGCGGCTCAGCACCCGCCCGGCATTGCGGGCCAGCGCCAGGAGCAGCTCGAACTGGTAGCCGGTGAGCGGGCGCGGCTCGCCGTCCAGGCGCGCCTCGCGGGCGCCGGGGTCGATCTCCAGGCGCCCGAAGCGCAGCAGCGGGTCGCCGCGGCCGCCGGGCGTGCGCCGGCGCAGCACCGCCCGCAGCCGGGCCAGCAGCTCCCGCGGCTCGAAGGGCTTGGGCAGGTAGTCGTCGGCGCCCAGCTCCAGCCCCACCACCCGGTCCATGGCGTCACCGCGGGCGGTGAGCATGAGGATGGGCATGTCCGACCCGGCGCGCACCCGCCGGCACACCTCGAACCCGTCCAGGTCCGGCAGCATCACGTCGAGAATGAGGGCGGCGAAGGGTTCGCGCCGGAGCAGGTCGAGGCCGGGCAGGGCCTCGGGACGGTGGGTGACCCGGAAGCCGGCGGCGCCGAGGTACTCGGCCACCATTCCGGCCAGCCGCTCGTCGTCCTCGATCATCAGGATCCGTTCGCCCATTCCCGCTCCCACGCCAGACGCCGGGCGGCCGTCAGGGCGGCCGCCCGGCTCTCCATCACTGTCTTCAGACTACCCGCGGCGGCTCAGCCGCGGAAGCGCCGGATGCGTTCGGCCAGCGCCGCGCGCTGCTCCGGGGTCAACACATCGGCCACGTCGGCCAGGGCCCGGGTCAGGCGCGTCGAGGCCTGCTCCGCCAGTTCCAGCTCCTCGGCCCGCAGCGCCTCCACGGCGCCGCGATCCACGGCGGGCGCGGTCAGCAGCTCCAGCCAGGCGGCACGGTTGGCCTCGTGGCGTTCGCGCAGGGGCCGCAGGTCGTCGATGGCGGCCCGTACGACCGCCTTCACCTGCGCCTTCTGGGTCTCGTCGGCATCGATCCGGCTCAGCACCCACTCGGCCCCGAACTCGGCCCGCTCGTGCACCCGGGCGGGATCCTGCATGCCCTGGCGGGCATGTGTCCAGGGGCCGTGGCCGCACCAGCCGGGGCCGGCGTGGCTCAGGGTGCCGACCGCGGTGCCGCCCAGCAGGGCGCCCACCACGCCGGCGATGATGGGGCCGCGCCAGCGGCGGGGCCGGCGGGTCGGTGCGTCGCGGCTGTTGCCGCCGTTGGAAGTCTCGTTGGTCATGGCTCGCTCCAGTGCTCTGCTCGGAAACACGGCTCGATCAATCCGCTCGGTGGTGTGGGTCGGGAGCCTGTCGGACCCGGGCTGCACCATCGCGCCGGAGGGAGAGTGAAGCCCGCCGCGATCACCCGGGTCCGACAGGCTCCCGGCGGCACTTGACCTGGATAGGGAGTGGCACCGCGTCGCCCACGGTGCCCAGACTAGCGGCGGGCCGTTTCCGCCGTTTGTGCGGAAGGTAAAGTTATGTAAAGGGGGCAGATGCCAGTGATCAGTTGCCAGTTGATGGAAACGGGTTACTGGAGACGGGTCACTTTCTGTGCATGAACTCCGCCAGGGCGCGGGCGGTGTGGGAGCGGCGCCGGGCCACGGTCTCGGGGGTGCCGCGGGCCACGATGCGGCCGCCCCCGTCGCCGCCCTCGGGGCCGAGGTCCAGGATCCAGTCGGCCTCGGCGATGACGTCGAGGTTGTGCTCGATCACCACCACCGAGTGGCCGGCGTCCACCAGCCGGTGCAGCACCCGGATGAGGCGCTCCACGTCGGCCATGTGCAGCCCGATGGTGGGCTCGTCGAGAAGGTAGAGGGTGTGGGGCGGCGCGGCGCCCCGGGCGCGGCGGCCGCCGGACGCCGCCGGCGCGGGCCGGGCGCGGGCCAGCTCGGTGACCAGCTTGATGCGCTGGGCCTCGCCGCCGGAGAGGGTCGGGCTCGGCTGGCCCAGGCTCAGGTAGCCGAGTCCCACGTCCTGGAGCAGGGTCAGGGCGTGGTGGACGGCGGGGTGGGCGGCGAAGAACTCCACCGCCTCGTCCACGCTCATGGCCAGCACCTCGCCGATGCTGCGCCCCTTGTAGCGCACGTCCAGGGTCTCCGGGTTGAAGCGCGCGCCGGCGCAGGCCTCGCAGGGCACCTTCACGTCGGGCAGGAAGCTCATCTCCACGGTCTGCACGCCCTGGCCCTCGCAGGCGGGGCAGCGGCCGCCGGCCACGTTGAAGGAGAAGCGCGAGGGGCCGTAGCCGCGCAGGCGCGCCTCGGGCAGCCCGGCGAAGAGCCGGCGGATGGGGTCCCAGAAGCCCACGTAGGTGGCCGGGCAGGAGCGCGGCGTCTTGCCGATGGGGGTCTGGTCCACCTCCAGCACCCGCCCCAGGCTCTCCCAGCCCTCCAGGGCGGCGCAGCCGTGCAGCGCGCCGTCCCTGCGCCCGCGCCGGCCCCGGCGCGCCAGCAGCCCCTGCAGGCTCGGCTGCAGCACCTCGCGCACCAGGGTGCTCTTGCCGCTGCCGGAGACCCCGGTGACGCACACCAGCCGCTCCAGCGGCAGGGACAGGTCGATGCCGCGCAGGTTGTGCAGGCGGGCGCCGCGCAGAAGGAGCGCGGGACCGGAGTCGCGGCCCGTCGGTCGGCGCGGCAGCAGCGGGTGGGCGAGCGGCCGGGCCAGGAAGCGCCCGGTCAGCGACTCGGGGCTCGCCATCAGCTCCGCCACGCTGCCCTGGGCCACCACCCGGCCGCCGCGCACGCCGGCGCCGGGGCCGAGATCGATGACATGTTCGGCCCGGCGGATGGTCTCCTCGTCGTGCTCCACCACCACCACGGTGTTGCCCTTGCCCTCCAGCCGGCCGAGGGTGTCGAGCAGCATGCGGTTGTCCCGCGGGTGCAGGCCGATGGTGGGCTCGTCGAGGATGTAGCAGACCCCGCGCAGGTTGGAGCCGAGCTGGGCGGCAAGGCGGATGCGCTGCGCCTCGCCCCCGGACAGGGTGGGCGCGGCGCGGTCCAGGGACAGGTAGCCCAGCCCCACCTCGCGCAGGAAGCCGAGCCGGGCCCCGATCTCCGCCAGCAGGTCGCGGGCGATGGCCGCCTCGCGCCCCTGCAGCCGCAGCTTCCCCAGCGCCCGCTCCGCCTCGCTCGCCGGGAGGGCGGAGTACCCGGCGATGGACTGGCCGCGGAAACGCACCGCCAGCGCCTCGGGGCGCAGCCGCCCGCCCCGGCAGGCGGGGCAGGCGTGCGCCTCGCCCGCGAACGCCTCGGTCCAGGCCGCCTCCTCGCCGCTCTGATCGGCGTCGAAGCCCGGCAGCTCCACCCCGGTGCCGTAGCAGTGGCCGCACCAGCCGTGGCGGGAGTTGTAGGAGAACAGCCGCGGATCCAGCTCCGGGAAGCTGCGGCCGCAGCCGGGACAGGCGCGGCGGGTGGAGATGAGCACCTCCTCGGCGCGGGCCGCCGTGAGCGCCCGCTTCGCGCCGCGGGGACCGACACGCACCCGCACCAGCCCCTTGCCGTGCTCCAGGGCCTGCTCCAGCAGCGCGCGCAGCGCCGCCCCGGCGCCGGGCGCCACCGTCAGCTCGCCCAGCGGCAGGTCGATGTCGTGCTCCCGGTAGCGGTCCAGCCGCGGCCACGGCGCGGTGGGAACCAGCTCGCCGTCCACCCGCAGGTGGCCGTGGCCGCGCCCGGCGGCCCACTTGGCGAGATCGGTGTAGTAGCCCTTGCGGGCGCTCACCAGCGGCGCCAGCAGCGCCACGGTCCGGCCGCGCCACTGGCGCTGGATGCGGGCCAGGATCGCCTCGGGCGCCTGGGGCTCGATGGGCAGGTCGCAGTCGGGGCAGTACTGGGTGCCCAGCTTCACGAACAGCAGGCGCAGGAAGTGGTGCACCTCGGTCAGCGTGGAGACGGTGCTCTTGCGCCCGCCGCGGCTGGTGCGCTGCTCGATGGCCACGGTGGGCGGGATGCCGGTGATGGCGTCCACGTCGGGCCGCCCCGCCGGCTGCACGAACTGGCGGGCGTAGGCGTTCAACGACTCCAGGTAGCGGCGCTGGCCCTCGTTGAAGAGGATGTCGAAGGCCACCGTGCTCTTGCCCGAGCCGGAGATGCCGGTGATGACGGTGAAGCGCCCGCGGGGGATGTCGAGATCCACCCCGCGCAGGTTGTGCTCGCGGGCGTTGACGATGCGGATGCTCGGCTCCGCCTCCCTGGCGGGCGGCGCCGGGGCCGCCGGCTCGGCCAGGGCAGTCGCCGCCGCGGCGCCCCGCGCCAGCGCGGCCTCGTAGTCGCGCAGAGCCGCCCCGGTATGGCTGCCGGGGTGGGCCGCCACCTGGGCCGGGGTGCCGGTGCAGACCAGCGCGCCGCCGCCCTCGCCCCCCTCCGGGCCGAGGTCGATGATCCAGTCCGCGGCGCGGATGACATCCAGGTTGTGCTCGATCACCAGCAGCGAGTGGCCCTCCGCGAGCAGGCGGCGGAAGGCGCCCAGCAGCCGGGCGATGTCGTCGAAGTGCAGCCCGGTGGTGGGCTCATCGAACAGGAACAGGGTGGTGCCGGCCGACTTGCCCGCCCTGGCCAGGTGCCCCGCCAGCTTCAGCCGCTGGGCCTCGCCCCCGGACAGGGTGGGCACCGGCTGGCCCAGGCGCAGGTAGCCAAGCCCCACCGCCGCCAGCGGCTCCAGGGCGGCGAGCACCGCCGGCACCGCCGCGAAGGCCGCCACCGCCTCGGTGACGGTGAGCTCCAGCACCCCGGCGATGGACAGGGCGCGATCGCTGCCCGGCGGCCGCAGGCGCACCTCCAGCACCTCGTCGCGGAAGCGGCGGCCGTTGCAGTCGGGGCAGCGCAGGTAGACGTCGGAGAGGAACTGCATCTCCACGTGCTCGAAGCCGTTGCCGCCACAGGCGGGACAGCGCCCGGTGCCGGAGTTGAAGCTGAAGGTGCCGGCGGTGTAGCCGCGCTCGCGCGCCTCCGGCACGGCGGCGAAGAGCTTGCGGATGGCGTCCAGCGCGCCCACGTAGCTGGCCGGGTTGGAGCGGGTGGTCTTGCCGATGGGCGACTGGTCCACCAGCACGACCCCGTCCACCCCCTCGTGGCCGCGCAGTCCGCGGTGGCGGCCCGGGACTTCCTTCGGGTGGCCCTTGAGCTTGGTCAGCGCCTGGTAGAGCACGTCCTGCACCAGGGTCGACTTGCCCGAGCCGGAGACGCCGGTGACGCACACCAGCCGGCCGAGGGGGATCGACACGTCGATGCCGCGCAGGTTGTGCTCGGCGGCCCCGAGCACCTCCAGGCGAGGCGTCTCCGGCCCCGGCGGCCGGGCCGCACCCGCCGTCGAGACGCTGCGGCGGCCGGCCAGGTAGTCGGCGGTGAGCGAGCCGCGGGCCGCGGGCAGCCCGGCGGCGGGACCGTAGTAGACCGCCTCGCCGCCGCGTTCCCCGGGGCCGGGGCCGAGGTCGAGGATGCGGTCGGCGGCCAGCATCACCTGGGGATCGTGCTCCACCACCAGCAGGGTGTTGCCGGCGTCGCGCAGGCGCCGCATCACCTCCACCACCCGGTGCACGTCCCGGGGATGCAGGCCGATGGAGGGCTCGTCGAGGACGAACAGGGTGTTCACCAGGGAGGTGCCGAGCGCGGTGGTGAGGTTGATGCGCTGCACCTCGCCGCCGGAGAGGGTGCGCGACTGGCGGTCCAGGGTCAGGTAGCCGAGCCCCACCTCTGCCAGGTAGCGCAGCCGGGCGCGGATCTCGCCCAGCAGCTGCTCGGCGGCCTGGTCCAGCGGCGCCGGCAGCCGCAGCCCCTCGAACAGGGCCAGGCAACGCTCCAGGGGCAGCCCCATCACGTCGTGGAGGTTGAGCCCCGGCAGCCGCTCCAGCGTCGCCGCCGGCAGCGGCAGGCCGGCCGGGCGGAAGCGCCGGCCGGGGTCGAGCACCGCGTCGGCCTCGGCGCGGCTGCCCAGCCGCCAGAGCAGGGCGTCGGGCTTGAGCCGCGCGCCGTGGCAGGCGGGGCAGGTGTCGTAGCTGCGGTACTTGGACAGCAGCACGCGGATGTGCATCCGGTAGCTCTTGGTCTCGAGCCAGTCGAAGAAGCGCCGCACCCCGTACCAGACGCCGTCGTCCCAGTCCCCCTCGCCCTCCAGCACCCACTGCCGCTGGGCCTCCTCCAGCGCCCGCCAGGGCACGTCCAGGGGGATGCCGCGCCGGCGCGCGAAGCGCTCCAGGTCCGCCTGGCACTCGTAGTAGCTGTCGGTCTGCCAGGGCTTCACCGCCCCCCCGGCCAGGCTCTTCTCCCCGTCCGGCACCACCAGGGCGTAGTCGATGCCCATGGTGCGGCCGAAGCCGCGGCAGGTCTCGCAGGCGCCCACCGGCGAGTTGAAGGAGAAGTGGCTGGGGAGGGGATCGTGGTAGTGGCGGTCGCAGTCGGGGCAGTGGAGATCGGTGGAGAAGCGCCGGACGCCGTCCCCCTCCGCCCCGATGGACTCCACCGCCAGGCGGCCGTGGCCGTGGGCGAAGGCCTGCTCCAGGGCCTCGACGATGCGGTCCCGGCGCCCCGGCTCCAGCCGCACCCGGTCCTGCACCACCGTGAGCCGGCTGCCCTCGCGGCGCTGGATGCGGGTGTAGCCCTGGGCCGCCAGCAGCCGCTCCACCTCCTCCGTGGTGAAGTTCTCCGGCACGGTGAGGGGGAAGGTGACCGCCACCGCCGGGCCGCGGCCCCCGGCGTCCGCCTCCGCCCCCTCCATGAGCTGGCGGTAGACGCTGTCGGGATCGTCGCGCACCACCGGGCGCCCGCAGCCGCCGCAGTAGAGCCGCGCCGCCCGGGCGAAGAGCAGCTTCAGGTGATCGTTGAGCTCGGTCATGGTGCCCACGGTGGAGCGGGAGGTGCGCACCGGGTTGGTCTGGTCGATGGCGATGGCCGGGGGAATGCCGTCGATGCGGTCCACGCCGGGCTTGTCCATGCGGTCGAGGAACTGCCGCGCGTAGGGGGAGAAGGTCTCCACGTAGCGGCGCTGGCCCTCGGCGTAGACGGTGTCGAAGGCGAGCGAGGACTTGCCCGATCCGCTCGGCCCGGTCACCACGATGAACTCGTTGAGGGGCAGCTCGAGGGTCAGGTCCTTGAGGTTGTTCTGCCGGGCGCCCACCACCCGGATGCAGTCATCGGCCATGGCTGTTCACAGGGAGGATGGGTGCCGGCGGCGGGAATCAGGCGCGGGCCGCGGCCGTGGACCGGCGCAGCGCCCGCCCGCGCGGGGCGCGCTTCCACCAGTGGTCGTGGCTACCCTCGGCGGAGACCGACTCGTGGGGCCGGTAGCGGCGCCGGCCCTCCCCGTCGAGTCGCAGGAAGCCCCAGTCCCTGCACTTGCCGCCATGCATGAACAGGGTCCAGGCCTCGCCCCCCTCGGGCAGTACCACCCGGTGGAAGTCGCCGCCGCCGATGCGGTTGAAGCGCCCCGGCCGCACCGGCCGTTCCACCACCCGCTCGCCCGCCTCCGCCGGGGCCAGCAGCAGCTCGCGGTAGCCGCCCGCCAGCACCCAGCTCAGCGCCCACGGCCAGGGGTGGTCGTGCAGGCCGCGGTCGGGATCGCTGGCCACGAAGCGGTGGAGATAGACCCCGCCGCCGCCGGGCAGGCGCAGCAGGTGGTAGCGCTCCAGGTAGGGCTCGCCGTGGTGGCCGTTGATGATCCGGCAGCGCAGCCAGCCGCTGAGGCGGTAGAGGAGGGCGGAGAAGCGGGTCGTGGGTCGCATGGCGGTCCTTCGGGGTTCCTGGGCCACGGGATCATAACCCGGTTCGCCGGTCGGTTACCCCATCGGAGCCAATGTCCGGACCCCGCACCACGATGGGGCGGCCCGTCCCGCGGCCCGTTCTTACGAACGGCGGCCGGTACCGGCCGGGCCCGACCGCCTGTAGTCGACCATGCCACCCTGACATTCGCCATCCTGATACCCACGCCAGCGCCCGGCCGATTGACAAACGGCCTGCCGTGCACGCCTCCCCAAACCGGTGCGGATTACCGCTTGTTCCCGCTTTCAATCCGAACCGAAACATCTTCTCCCCCCTCCTGTTGGCGGTTGTCACCCCGTTTCCAGACATTCGCAACCCCCACCCCTCGCGTCACTAAGCCATTGAATCCCTTCCCGGACGCTCGCCGAAGACGGGAAATTCCCCTGGCGCCCCGTGCCCGGCACCCGAGCGGGGCTGGCACACCGCTTGCACTTCGAGCCGGGAACGCCGCCATCGGTGACACACCGGAGCGGCACTTCGAAACCCCACTGGAGGCGACAATGCACACACCCACCCGACGATTCCTGTCACGCATCGCGAAAACCGGCCTCGCCGCGGCGATGGCCCTCTCCCTTGCCCAGGGCGCCCAGGCCGCGCCGGCCACCGCCGCGGTGAACACCACCGGCCTGGCCGTGGACGACGCCAGCGTCACCGTCGGCATCCTCCACTCCCTGAGCGGCACCATCGCCATCACCGAGTCCTCGGTGGTGGACGCCGAGAAGCTGGCCATCGACGAGATCAACGCCGCCGGCGGCGTGCTCGGCCGCCAGATCAAGGTGGTGGTGGAGGACGGAGCCAGCGACTGGCCCACCTTCGCCGAGAAGGCCAACAAGCTGCTCGGCAGCGACAAGGCCGCCGCCGTGTTCGGCTGCTACACCTCCGCCTCGCGCAAGGCGGTGCTGCCGGTGTTCGAGCGCGGCAAGGGGCTGCTCTACTACCCCACCTACTACGAGGGGCTGGAGCAGTCGCCCAACATCATCTACACCGGCCAGGAGGCCACCCAGCAGAACATCGCCGCGGTGGAGTGGCTGATCAAGGAGAAGGGCGCCAAGACCTTCTACCTGCTCGGCTCCGACTACATCTGGCCGCGCACCACCAACAAGATCGCCAAGAAGGTGATCGAGCGCCTGGGCGGCAAGGTGGTGGCCGAGGAGTACGCCCCGCTGGGCCACACCCAGTTCGGCTCCATCATCAACAAGATCAAGCTGCGCAAGCCCGACGTGGTCCTGAGCACCATCGTGGGCGGCAGCAACGTGGCCCTCTACAAGCAGCTCAAGGCCGCCGGCCTCGACGGCGGCAACAAGACGCTGATGGCCTTCGCCATCACCGAGGAGGAGGTGCGCGGCATCGGCGCCGAGAACGTCACCGGCGTCTACGTGCCCATGGGCTACTTCCAGACCGTCGACAACGAGGCGAACAGGAAATTCGTGGCCGCCTTCAAGGCCCGGTACGGCGAGGACCGCGTCATCGGCGACACCATGGAGGCCGGCTACATCGCCCCCTACCTGTGGAAGGCCGCCGTGGAGAAGGCCGGCAGCTTCGACGTGGAGAAGGTGGCCGCCGCCTCCGCGGGCCTGGAACTCGACGCGCCCGAGGGGATGGTGAAGCTGCACGACAGCAACCACCACCTCTACAAGTACACCCGCATCGGGCAGATCCGCGCCGACGGCCTGATGGACATCGTCCACGAGACCGGCCTCATCGAGCCGAACCCCTACCCCGAGCTGTAAAACCTGACCGGCGCCCCGCCCGGGCGGGGCGCCGGCCACCCCACCGTCATTCAGGAACATTCATTCCGGAGGGAGTCTCACCATGGGTGACATCCTCATCATGCAGGCCTTCAGCGGGCTGAGCCTCTTCTCGGTGCTGCTGCTCATGGCCCTGGGTCTGGCCATCATCTTCGGCCTCATGGGAGTCATCAACATGGCCCATGGCGAGTTGATGGCCATGGGCGCCTACACCACCTACCTGACCTCGGTGGTGTTCGAGAAGTACCTCCCGGGCCTCATGGGGGCCTACCTGATCTTCGCCATCGTGTTCGCCTTCCTGGTGACCTTCGCCTTCGGCAACCTGATGGAACGGTTCATGATCCAGCACCTCTACCGGCGGCCGCTGGACACCCTGCTCGCCACCTGGGGTCTGAGCCTCATCCTGCAGCAGGGCTTCCGCACCATCTTCGGCGCGCCCGAGGTGGGGGTGCCCATGCCCGACTGGCTGCTGGGCGCCTGGCAAGTCACCGACGCCATCGAGATCCCCCTCAACGGCCTGTTCGTCATGGCCCTGTCGCTGCTGGTGACCCTGGCGGTGTTCGTGTTCATCTTCCGCAGCCGCTGGGGCCTGCGCATCCGCGCCGTGACCCAGAACCGGGTGATGAGCGGCGCGGTGGGCATCGACACCAAGCGGGTGGACCGCGTCACCTTCTCCATCGGCTCCGGGGTGGCCGGCATCGCCGGCGCGGCCTTCACCCTGCTCGGATCCACCGGGCCCGGCACCGGCCAGCTCTACATCGTGGATACCTTCATGGTGGTGGTGTTCGGCGGCGTGCAGAGCCTCATCGGCACCATCGTATCCGCCTTCACCATCGCCGAGGCCCAGTCGACCATGGAGTTCTTCCTCAGCGGCTCCATGGCCAAGGTCCTCACCCTGCTCGGCATCGTGGTGATCCTGTTCTTCCGCCCGGAAGGACTCCTCAGCCTGAAAGTGAGGAAGTGACATGCTGGAACGACTCTTCCAATTCGCCGGCGGCCGCCGCGATTTGGTCAACCTGCTGCTGCTCGGCGCGCTGCTGCTGGTGGTGCTGCCTCTCGTCCTGGACTCCTTCCGCCTCAACCTGGCGGGCAAGTACCTCTCCTTCGCCTTCGTGGCGGTGGGGCTGGTGCTGTGCTGGGGCTACGGCGGCATACTCAGCCTCGGCCAGGGCATCTTCTTCGGCCTCGGCGGCTACCTGATGGCCATGTTCCTGAAGCTGGAGTCCTCGGGCGCCGAGCTGCCGGACTTCATGGTGTGGAACAGCCTGGAGTCGCTGCCGGCCTTCTGGCAGCCCTTCCACAGCTTCGGCTTCACGCTGCTGGCGATCTTCGTGGTGCCCACGCTGCTGGCCTGGCTCATCGGCGCGGCCATGTTCAAGCGCCGGGTGGGCGGGGTCTACTTCGCCATCATCACCCAGGCGCTGGCGTGGATCCTCTCCATCCTGTTCATCGGCCAGCAGGGGCTCACCGGCGGCATCAACGGCATCACCAACTTCAGCACCCTGCTGGGCTGGGACCTCTACAGCGAGAGCGCCAAGCTCACCCTCTACTACGTCAACGCGGCGCTGCTCATCGGCGTGCTGCTGGCGAGCCGCTTCATCCTCGACAGCCGCCTGGGCAAGCTGCTGGTGGCGGTGCGCGACAAGGAGGACCGGGTCCGCTTCTCCGGCTTCGACGTCTCCAACTTCAAGATCTTCGTCTTCTGCGTGGCGGCGCTGTTCTCCGCCATCGGCGGGGCCATGTTCACCCTGCAGGTGGGGCTCATCTCGCCCTCGCTGATGGGCATCGTGCCCTCCATCGAGATGGTGGTGTTCGCCGCGGTCGGCGGGCGCTACTCGGTCATCGGCGCGGTCTACGGCACGCTGCTGGTGAGCTACGGCAAGACCTTCCTCTCGGAGAACTTCCCGGAGCTGTGGCTCTACTTCATCGGCGCGCTGTTCATCGCCGTGGTGATGGTGTTCCCCAACGGCCTCGCCGGCCTGGTGGACAACCTGCGCCAGCGTCTTCGCCCGCGCGGCCGCGCCCTGCCGGTCACCGCCGTGGCAGAGGAGGCCCGGGCATGAACACTCCCCAGGAGCACATGATCCTCGAGGTGGAGGGGCTCAGCGTCTCCTTCGACGGCTTCCGGGCGGTGGACGACCTCAACTTCTACGTGGCGCCCAACGAGCTGCGGGTGGTCATCGGACCCAACGGCGCCGGCAAGACCACCCTGCTCGATCTCATCTGCGGCAAGACCCGCGCCACCGCCGGCTCCATCCGCTTCAGGGATCGCGAGCTGACGCGCATGCGCGAGCACGAGATCGTGCGCCTCGGCGTGGGGCGCAAGTTCCAGAACCCGTCCATCTACGAAAACCTCTCGGTGGCGGAGAACCTGGAGATCTCCTACCCGCGCAGCCACGGCGTGTTCGCCTCGCTGTTCTTCAAGCGCGACGCGAAGCTGCGCGAGCGCATCGACGAGGTGGCCGAGGCCATCTTCCTCGGCGACCGGCTCGATGCCGAGGCCGGCGCCCTCAGCCACGGCCAGAAGCAGTGGCTGGAGATCGGCATGCTGCTGATGCAGGAGCCGGAGCTGATGATGCTCGACGAGCCGGTGGCCGGCATGAGTCCCCGGGAGCGCGAGCAGACCGCCGAGCTGCTCAACCGCATCACCCGCAACCGCGCCGTGATCGTCATCGAGCACGACATGGAGTTCGTCAAGAACATCGCCCACCGCGTCACCGTGCTGCATCAGGGCCGGCTGCTCAGCGAGGGCTCCATCGAGAGCGTTCAGCGGGACGAGCGCGTCATCGAGGTCTACCTGGGCCACTGATCGGGGACACCACATGTTCAACGCAGAATCCGTCAACGTCGCCTACGGCCAGAGCCACGTGGTGCACGACGTGAGCTTCACCGTGCAGCCGCGGGAGACGCTCGCCATCATGGGCCGCAACGGCATGGGCAAGACCACCCTGCTGAAGGCGCTCATGGGCATCCTGCCCGTGAAGAGCGGCCGGGTGGCCATGGAGGGCGCCGACCTGACCCGGGCCGAGAGCCACACCCACGTGCGCCACGGCATCGCCTACGTGCCCCAGGGCCGCATGATCTTCCCCACCCTGACGGTGGAGGAGAACATCCAGACCGGGCTGGAGAAGCAGGGCACCCGCGAGGTGCCCGAGAGCATCTACTCCCTCTTCCCGGTGCTGTTCGACATGCGCCACCGCAAGGGCGGCAACCTCTCGGGCGGCCAGCAGCAGCAGCTCGCCATCGCCCGCGCCCTGGTCACCGAACCGAAGGTGATCCTGCTGGACGAACCCACCGAGGGCATCCAGCCCTCCATCATCAAGGACATCGCCCGCACCCTGAACGAGATCAAGGCCATGCACGGCGTGTCCATCGTGGTCACCGAGCAGGTGCTGAGCTTCGCCCTGGCGGTGGCCGATCGCTTCCTGGTCATGGAGAAGGGCGCCGTCATCCACGAGGACACCCGCGCGGGCGTGGACGAGGCGCGCATCAAGCAGTTCCTGACCGTCTAGCCGCGGCCGGGCGTTCCCCGGAGCGCCCGCCCCGTACAACCCAGCCCCAGCAACACGATAGAGAACAGGAGCAGACCCATGAGACACGGAGACATCTCCTCCAGCAACGACACCGTCGGCGTGGCCGTCGTGAACTACAAGATGCCCCGGCTGCACACCAGGGCCGAGGTCCTGGACAACGCCCGCAGGATCGCCGACATGGTGGTGGGCATGAAGCAGGGCCTGCCGGGCATGGACCTGGTGATCTTCCCCGAGTACAGCACCCACGGGATCATGTACGACCCGAAGGAGATGTACGAGACCGCCTCCACCTGCCCGGGCGAGGAGACCGCCATCTTCTCCGAGGCGTGCCGCAAGGCCAGGACCTGGGGCGTGTTCTCCCTTACCGGCGAGCAGCACGAGGAGCACCCCAACAAGGCCCCCTACAACACCCTCATCCTCATCGACGACCAGGGCGAGATCGTGCAGAAGTACCGCAAGATCATGCCCTGGTGCCCCATCGAGGGCTGGTACCCCGGCGGCAAGACCTACGTCTCCGACGGCCCCAAGGGCATGAAGGTGAGCCTCATCATCTGCGACGACGGCAACTACCCGGAGATCTGGCGCGACTGCGCCATGAAGGGCGCCGAGCTCATCGTCCGCTGCCAGGGCTACATGTACCCGGCCAAGGACCAGCAGGTGATGGTGGCCAAGGCCATGGCCTGGATGAACAACAGCTACGTGGCCGTGGCCAACGCCACCGGCTTCGACGGCGTCTACTCCTACTTCGGCCACTCCGCCATCGTCGGCTTCGACGGCCGCACCCTGGGCGAATGCGGCGAGGAGGAGTATGGCATCCAGTACGCCGAGCTCTCCGTCTCCGCCATCCGCGACGCGCGCAAGACCTGGCAGAGCCAGAACCACCTGTTCAAGCTCCTGCACCGCGGCTACACCGGAACCATCAACTCGGGCGACAGCACCGAGGGCGTGGCGGAATGCCCCTACGAGTTCTACAGCACCTGGGTCAAGGATCCGGCCAAGGCCAAGGCGCAGGTGGAGGCCATCACCCGCACCACCGTGGGCACCTCCGAGTGCCCCATCGCCGGCATCCCCAACGATGCCGACGCCGGCAGCCACAAGTAGCACCCCGCCGGTGCCGGCCCCGCGGGGCCGGCACCCTCCCTTTCCGGACACAGCCCCACCGCCATGACCGACCGCGCCCCGCCGGTGCCCGAACCCATCGGGTGCGAGCCGACCCTGCGGCAGCTGCGCCGCCACCTGGGGCTCTACGTCACCGCCCTGTGGGGCACCCCGCGGGCCATCGCTCCCGTCGCTCCGGGGGGCATCGCTCCCTACCTCGAAGGCGAATCGATCCATCTGCCCGCAGTCTGGCCGGCGGGGCTGGGTCTGCCCGCCCTCCCCCTCTACCGCGCCGCCGCCGCCCATGCCGCCGCCCACCTGGCCGCGCCCTGCCCGCTGCAGTTGGGCGACCAGCTCAGGCCGCGCCAGCGCGCCATCATCGGCCTCGTGGAGGACGCCCGCGTGGAGGCGCTCGCCATCGCGCAGTTTCCTGGGCTGCGCCGGCTCTGGGCGAGCCTGCACCCGCGCTACCGGCCCGACAACGTCACCTTTCCCGCCCTGCTCTCGCGCCTCTCCCTGGCGCTGCTCGACCCGGCTCACCACGACGACAACCACTGGGTGGCCAAGGGCGTGCGCCTCTTCCGCGAGGCGCGTGGCCGACTGGACGATCCGTCGCTCGCCCGCGAGCTGGGCACCGCCCTGGCCCACGACATCGGCCAGATGCGCCTCGCCATGGACGAGGGTCATCCGCCGCTGCCGGCCCCCTACCGCGACGACCACCGCCACCTCTGGGCGCTGGAGCGCGAGCAGCTTGTGGGCGACGCCGATTCGGAGCCTCCACCCCGGCAGGAGACGCCGGGCAGCCGGATGGTGGAGTCGCCGGCGGGGGGCCGCGACCTCGCCTTCACCGAGGAGCCGGCACAGGGCCCCGGGCCCGAGGGCTTCCGGGTGCAACCGGTGACGGAGGACGCGCCGCTGGAGTACCTGCGCCGCTCGCCGAAGCGGACCGGCGAACCGGTGCTCCATCCCGAGTGGAACCACCGCACCGGCATCCTGCGCCCGCGCTGGTGCACGGTGCACGACCGCATCCCCGACGCGGGGCCACTGGCGCGCATCGACGCGCTGCTGGCACGCAACCGCTTCCTGCTGGGGCGGCTGCAGCGCCTCATCATGGCCCTGCGCCTGCAACGGCTGCAGCGCCAGCGCGGCCAGACCACCGGCGACGATCTGGATCTGAACGCCGCCCTGCGGGCGCTGGTGGAGATGCGCGCCGGCTTCGAACCCGACAGCCGCCTCTACATCCGTGCCGCCCCCTACCCCGAGGGCGATCTCTCCACCCTCCTCCTGCTGGATCTCTCCGAGTCGGCCAACACGCCGGTGATGGAAACCGGCGGCACCCTCCTCGACCTGACCCTGGAGGCCACCGTGCTGCTGGCCCACACCCTATCGGCGCTGCACGAACGCTTCGCCGTGCACGGCTTCGCCTCCAACGGCCGCCACGAGGTGCACTACCGGCGCTTCAAGGAGTTCGCCGACCCCTACGACGACACGTCCCGGGCGCGCCTGGCCGGCATGGCCGCCGGCTGGTCCACGCGCATGGGCGCGGCCCTGCGCCACGCGGGAGCGCAGTTGCAGGGGGAACCCACCTCCCACCGGCTGGTACTGGTGGTCACCGACGGCGAGCCATCCGACGTGGACGTGTTCGACCCGGACTACCTGGTGCAGGACGCCCGCAACGCCGTGCAGGCGCTGCGGGCCACGGGGATACAGACCTACTGCCTGAGCCTCGACCCCCGCGCCGACCGCTACGTGGGCACCATCTTCGGCCGCAACCACTACGGCGTCGTGGACCACGTGGCGCGGCTGCCGGAGCGGCTGACCGGGCTCTACCTGGCGCTGACGCGGCGGCGGTGAGTGTCACGCGCAAGAGGGATCTCACCGTCGGCGCAATGCACGGCAGGAATCGACCACCTCCATGCCGGGACGGCAGGCGATGGGATGGGATGCGGCCGCCAGGTGTACCCGTGCTGCGCATCGGAGCATGAAATCCATCCGGGCAGCCGATCATCCTGGCCGCCCACCGGCTTGACCCGCCTCAAGGCCATGCCGGCCGGCCGCCGGTACGCTCACCCTCGGGCAACCGGAGGCCGGTCATGGTCGATGCGACGCTGGACCCCGTGCGAGCCGAACCCGCCGCGGGGCGTTTCCCGGGCAACATGGCGATCTGGGTCGGCATCACCTGTGAATTCGTCGAATTCGGCGTGCTGTTCGCCGTCTACTTCGTCGCCCGCGCCCACTTCCCCGAGGCGTTTCACGCCGGCCCCGGCCGGCTCTCGACCACGGCCGGCGCCGCCATCACCCTGCTGATGGTGACCAGCAGCTACTGCATCGCCTGTTCCGTGAGCGCCATGCGCCGCGACCGGCGGCGGCAGGCCCTCCTGTGGCTCTGCGCCGCGCTGGCAGTGGCCCTCGGCTACCCGCTGGTAAAGTACCTGGAGGTGGGCCGGAACCTGGCCCAGGGGCTGGACGGAGGCGCCGGGATTTTCATCACCGTCTACTACTACCTGACCATCAATCACCTGGTGCACGCCACCTGGGGGATCCTCGGCATCCTCTTCGTCCTCGGACGCCTCGCCTTCGGCGCCTACAGCGCGGAAAACCACGCCGGACTGGAAGCGCTCGGCAGCTACTGGCACGCCACCGACATGATCTGGCTGGTCCTGTTCACCCTCTTCTACCTGCTGGCCTGAACACCATGAGCGCCCGGACCGACAGCCTCCCCTCCCTGACCCGCGCCTGGCTGATCCTGGTGGCCCTCACCCTCGCCAGCATCGCCCTCGGCAAGTGGAGCGCCGCCATTCCCTGGCTGCCCCTGCTGATGGCCGTCGTCATCTGGATCAAGTGCGCCATCATCGCCGACCGCTTCATCGAGGCGGACCGGGCGCACCCCTTCGTCCGCCGCGTGGTGCGGGTATTCATCGCCCTGGCGCCGATCGCCCTGATCCTCGTCACCCTGTTCGGTCCCGGGATCGCGCGTTTGCTGACCCTGAAGTAGGCGCATCCGGTCCCATCGCCGGCAACTGGCGCGCTCCGGGGTCGGACCTGGACAAGCATCTGTTTGCACAGCCGAATGCCCCTGACATGGGAGCCGCCCCATCTTGCGATGGCCGACTTCACCCCCCACCGCTCGTGTCTCTGGACGCGCGGTGGCGATTGGGATTCGCCAGGGCTGCCGATTCCTTCCCGGGATCGCCTTTCCGAACCGGAAATACCGACGATTCATGGAATTGTTGCCTTATTAATCCGCATGTTGCGCAGGTCCGACCCGTTGGCCGGGACCCGTTGAATGGGCTTGCTCTCGGGCGGGGGATGAGCTAGGTTGTTGATTAGAGGCCGACCAAAGCATCATACGAAGCCAAGGAGTCAAGCAGCAAAGGAGGAACAGGGATGTTGTGGTGGCCAAAGGCAATCTATGAATCTCTGCCCGCCAGCTATCTCGTGGCGGGTCTCACCAGTCTTTACGAGTTACCCAAACCGCTGGCCTTGTGGCCCGGATGCACATTCCTGTGCGCGGGCGCCCTGGCGATCTTCATGCGCGTCCAGTACCGGAATCGTCGCCGGCTGTCGCTGAGCAGCGATGAGCTCAGGCATGTCCACCGCCAGCAGCGGATGGTGGACAGGAGGGCCGAGGCCGCGCTGAAGGAGTTCGAGTTCAGCCAGTCACACGGCGCACAGCGCCGGCTCACCAGGCACGACATTCCCGACAAACGCTGAGCCTCCCACGGGGCCGGAATGCATCGAACACGTACGGGAACGGTGCCGCGTCTTTCATCCCTCCCCACTTGACCTGGTGGCGCGCAGGGGGCGGGCCTGGCCAGGCCGCTGTCAACCGGCCAAGCTGCCCCTGACCCGGGCGTCGCTCCAGTCCCACGGAACCGCGTTTACGCCCCAATCTCCTGCGCGACCGGATGGGCGGCGGCCTACAGCCGCGGCCCGCCCCGGCGGTGCTTCACCCGCGAGAGCAGGGTCTTGCACTCCACGCTGAGGATGTGGGGGCGGGAGAAGATGTGGCGGCTGGTGAAGCGGTCGAGGGCCTCGAAGTCCTCGGTCAGGGTGTGGATGTGCAGGCTCTGCAGGTCGCTCATGATGTAGAGGCTCACCACCTCCGGCAGTCCGGCCAGTTCCCGGGCCACCGACTCGATGGCCACCGGCGCCACCTTCACGTCCACGAAGGCCGAGAGGGTCTTGCCGGTCTTCTCCGGGTTGATGACGGCGGTGAACTGCTCGATGATGCCGTCCTCCTGCAGGCGCCTGACCCGTTCGCGCACGTGGGCGCGGGAGACGCCCAGTTCGCGGGCGATGTCGGCGTAGGCCATGCGGCCGTTCTTGATCAGCAGGCTGACGATGCGGGTGTCGGTATTGTTCATTGGGCTCCGTCCAGTCGGTCGTGGGGCCTTTCCAGGCCCGGTCCCGGACGCAATGCAAGATCGGTGCTCACCCCCCCTTTCCCCGATGACGCGGTTTTCATGGGCCCGGCGACGAGCCCGACGCCTCGGAATGGTGCCGTTCGCACCATTTTGAGGCAGCCAATCGCGCCTGGGGCCCCTGACAAACGGCAATGGACCGGACGACTGGGATCAGCGCCGTGAGCAAATCGGATTCATTTGCCTGACAAACGGAATGCCACGGCGTCGGGAAACCCATCCCGGTTGACATTCGCAACATGGTGCACCCCACACCATCCTGGTGCGGCTCCCGGCGCCCGTTCCGGTCCCGGCACCCGGTGGAAATCCAACTTTCCCTTTAAAACAGTCGCTTGAAAGTTACTTGCCCGGTTGGCACAGGCCTTGCTCTCCCGGTTTCAGCCCCGGTTGACATCCGTCCGATGCGGCCGGGTTCCGAACCCGACACAGACAGGAGCAGCGCCATGACCCTCAAGCGACGCGATTTCCTCAAGGCCGGCATGGCCGGCGCACTGGCCGGCGCCGCCACGATGGCCCCCGCCATCGTCCGCGCGGAGTCGAAGCAGAAATTCCGCTGGAAGATGACCAACGCCTACGGACCGGGCGCCCCCTTCTACACCGTCGGCCCCGGCAGCGCCACGGACTTCTGCAAGATGGTGGAGACCATGTCCGGCGGCCGGCTGAAGATCAAGCACTACGCCGCCGGCGAGCTGATCCCGGCCCTGGAGGGCTTCGACGCCGTCTCCCAGGGCACGGTGGAGATGAACTGGGGCAACGCCTACTTCTGGGCCGGCAAGACCTTCCCCGCCCAGTACTTCACCACGGTGCCCTTCGGCATGAACTTCCAGGGCATGAACGCCTGGATCCGCCACGGCGGCGGCCAGGAGCTGTGGGACGAGGTCTACGCCCCCTTCAACGTCATCGGCATGCCCGCCGGCAACACCGGCGTGCAGATGACCGGCTGGTTCCGCGAGCCGGTGGAGAAGATCGAGGACTTCAACGGCCTGCGCATGCGCATCCCGGGACTGGCCGGCAAGGTCTACGAGACCCTGGGGGTGAGCGTGAAGCTGCTGCCCGGCGGCGAGATCTTCCCGGCGCTGGAGCGCGGCGTCATCGACGCGGCGGAGTTCGTCGGCCCCTACCAGGACCGCCGCATGGGGCTGCACAAGGCGGCCAGGTACTACTACACCACCGGCTGGTCGGAGCCCTCCAACACCACCGAGCTGCTGGTGAACAAGGAAGCCTGGGCGGGCCTGCCCGAGGACCTGCAGGCCATCGTCCGGGCCGCGGCCGAGGCCTGCAACCTCATCAGCCACACCTGGTCGGAGGCCAACAACTCCGAGGCCCTGGAGGATCTCGTCACCAACTACGGGGTGGAGGTGCGCACCCTGTCGCCGGAGATCGTGGCCAGGCTGAAGACCGTGACCATGGAGACCCTGGAGAGCCACGCGGCGGCCGACCCGATGGTGCGCAAGGTCCACGACAGCTACTTCGCCTTCAAGCAGAAGCACGATGCCTGGCAGGCGCGCAGCGAAACCGTGGTGCAGACCCAGCTGTGAGCGGAGCGGGCCGATGACCGACAGTCCCCTGGCCCGGCACGCCCGGCGGCTCGACGCGTTCGTTGAACGCGTCGGCCGCGGGGCCGCCTGGCTGACCCTGGCGCTGGTGCTGCTGGTGGCGGGCAACGTGCTGGCCCGCTACCTGCTGCACACCAGCTCGGTGGCGCTGCAGGAGCTGGAGTGGCACCTGCTGGCGGCCCTGTCGCTGCTGGCCGCCTCCTATACCCTGCAGCAGAACGAGCACGTGCGGGTGGACATCCTCTACCAGCGCTACCCGGAAATCGTCCGGCGCTGGATCGACGGGCTGGTGCCGCTGGTGATCATCATCCCCTTCGCCCTGTTCATCGCCTGGCTGTCGCTGAAGTTCACCCACCAGGCCTACGCCATCGGCGAGGTGTCGCCCGATCCCGGCGGGCTCGGCTACCGCTATCTCATCAAGGCCTTCATCCCGCTGGGCTTCACCCTCATCGCGGTGCAGGCCCTCTCGATGCTGCTGGCCACCATGGCCCGCATCGGACTCGACGACAGGAGCGTCACATGGAGCCGGAAACGCTAGCCCTGCTGATGGTGGGCGGGCTGTTCGTGCTGATCCTGGCCGGCATCCCGGTAGCCTTCGCCATCGCCGCCACCGGCCTGGCCTTCGGGCTGGCCGGGTTCGGCACCGATCTGTTCAACCTGCTGCCGGCGCGCATCTTCGGCGTGGTGACCAATTACACCATGCTGGCCATCCCGCTGTTCGTGTTCATGGGGGTGCTGCTGGAGAAGTCGCGCATCGCCGAGAACATGCTCGACGTGGTGGGCCATCTGGCGGGGAAATCCCCCGGCGGGATGGCGCTGGCCATCGTCGGGGTGGGGGTGCTGATGGGCGCTTCCACCGGCATCGTCGGCGCCACGGTGGTGACGGTGGGACTCATCGCCCTGCCCCCCCTGCTGCGGCGGAACTACAAGAAGAGCTTCGCCTGCGGCACCATCTGCGCCTCGGGGACCCTGGGCCAGATCCTGCCCCCGAGCCTGATCCTGATCCTGCTCTCGGACATCATGGGCGAGTCGGTGGGCACCCTGTTCGCCGCGGCGGTGCTGCCCGGTCTGCTGCTGGCCGGGCTCTATGTCCTCTACATCATCGCCCTCGGCCGGCTGCGCCCGGAGTGGGTGCCGCCCATCGGCGCCGAGGAGCGCGCCGCCCTGCCGCGCCGGACGCTGCTGCTGCAGCTGGTGAAGACCGTCCTGCCGCCGCTGGCCCTCATCTTCACCGTGCTCGGCTCCATCATCGGGGGCATCGCCGCCCCCACCGAGGCGGCCTCCATGGGGGCGCTCGGCGCCGTGGTGCTGGTGCTCCTGAGTGGCAACCTGAACCGCCGGGTGCTCACCGACACCCTGCAGGACACCTTCAAGATCACCGGCATGATCATGTTCGTGCTGATGGCCGCCCAGGTCTTCAGCCTGAGCTTCCGGGGCCTGGACGGCGACTACCTGGTGGAGAGCCTGTTCGACAGCGTGCCGGGCGGCGAGTGGGGCGCGCTGCTGTTCATGATGCTGATGCTGTTCGTGCTCGGCTTCTTCCTGGAGTGGATCGAGATCTCCTACATCGTGCTGCCCTTGCTGCTGCCCTTCTTCCACGCCACGGGGACCGACATGGTGTGGCTGGCGATGCTGGTGACACTGAACCTGCAGACCTCGTTCCTGACCCCGCCCTTCGGCTGGTCGCTGTTCTTCCTCAAGGGCGTGGCGCCGCCGGAGGTGGACACCCGCGACATCTACCTCGGCGTCATTCCCTACATCGGCCTGCAGGCGGTGGCCATCGGCCTGGTGATGGCCTTCCCCGCCATCGCCACCTGGCTGCCCCGCGCCGTGGGCTGGTAGCCTCCGCGAACCCAAGGAGCCACACGTGAACGAACTGCTGATCCTGCTGCCGCTGCTGCTGGCCTGCGGCGCGGCGGCCGGCATCCTGGCCGGGCTGCTGGGGGTGGGGGGCGGCATCGTCATCGTGCCCATGCTCTACCACGTCTACACCGGCCTCGGCATCCCGGTGGACACGGCCATGCCGCTGTCGGTGGGCACCTCCCTCTCCACCATCATCCTCACCTCGGTCATCTCCGCCCGCAGCCACGCCCGCCGCGGCACGGTGGACCGGGCGGTGGTGCGGGGCTGGGCGCTGTTCATCCTGCTCGGCGTCGGGCTCGGCATGCTGGTGGCCAACCTGGTCTCCGGCGCCCTGCTCAAGACCCTGTTCGGCGGCCTGCTGATCCTGGTGGCCGTGCACATGCTCTACACCGCCCGCCACGCCGCGCCGCAGCTGGCCGATCGCCTGCCCGGGCGGGGACCGCAGGCACTGCTGGCGGGGGTGGTGGGCGGCTTCTCGGCCCTGCTGGGAATCGGCGGCGGCACCCTGGCGGTGCCCATGCTGAACCTGTTCGCCTTCCCCATGCACCGGGCGGTGGGCACCGCCTCGGTATTCGGCTTCCTCATCAGCGTGCCGGCCACCCTCGGCTACATCCTCACCGGCTGGGGCGCGGCGGGACTGCCGCCGGCCTCCACCGGCTTCGTCAACTGGCTCTCCTTCGCCGCCCTGGTGCCCGCCACCATGCTCTTCGCCCCCGTGGGGGTGCGCCTCTGCCACCGCCTCGACGTGCGCCAGCTCAAGCGGGTGTTCGCGCTGTTCCTGCTGCTGGTGGGCGCGAAGATGGCGGTGCTCTGATCGCACCCCGGCCCTCCGGATCCCATTGTCTATGCTTGTGACTACGGTACACGGGAGCGGGGGACGGGCGATGGGGCTGGAGTCGGTGGCCGGGCTCGGCCCCTGGGACCTCATCCCGCTGACGCCGGCGGCGGCGGCGATCCTGGGCGACTGAACCGCCGTGGCAGCGCTGCCGTCACAGGCCGGCCGCGTGCCGCTCCTTCAGGGCCACGTAGTGGTCGGGAATGCGCCACAGCAGGGCCCGCTCGGCGTCGTTCAGGGGCCGGGCCTGGCGCGCCGGACTGCCCACGTAGAGAAAGCCGCTCTCCAGCTCCTTGCCGGGCGGCACCAGGGCGCCGGCCCCGATGAGGGTCTCCGCCGGCACCCGCGCCCCGTCCAGCACCAGGGCGCCGATGCCGATGAGGCAGTGGTCGCCGATGGTGCAGCCGTGCAGCACCGCCTTGTGGCCGACGCTGACCCCGTCGCCCACCACCAGGGGGTGACCGGCGGGATTGTCCTCGCCGGGGCTGCTGACGTGCAGCACGCAGCCGTCCTGGATGTTGGTGCGCGCGCCGATGGTGACGTGGTTGACGTCGCCGCGGATGACCGTGAACGGCCACACGGAGCTGTCGCGCCCCAGGCTGACATCGCCGATCACCAGCGCCAGCGGGTCCACGTAGACCCCCGCGGCGAAGCGGGGCCGGCGATCGAGGTAGGGGCGGATGTTCATGGCGTCTCCCGCGGGGTGTCGGGGCTCCCTGGCGAACCCTCGAGGGTGGTGCACAGGCGCCAGGCCGGCGCCCAGGTCTGCAGCGGGTCGCAGGCGGACCCGGCCCCGGCCGCCGGACCGGCGGCCGGGGCCGGCAGGGCATCGGGGTCCGGATCGCCGGCCGCGGGGGCCAGGAACTCGTGGACCAGGATCATCCCGCCGAAGCTCGCCGCGGCGAGCACGAGGGGAATCAACAGGCCGAGCAGCCGTTGCCTGATGCCGGATTCTGACACGCTGCCGGACCCGTCCCTGGCCGTACTGGAGAAGTTAGTGTACTGCGTCACTCCTGGAGGCGCAGTACAACGGATCATAGACCGGCGAAGGCCGCCCTGCATGGGGGGAACCGCCCCCGGCAGTGCGGGACATGCCACAGTTCGGCCATCCGCGCCTTGCCTTGGCCGGGGGCGCACGGGAGACTGGAGCTGCAGCGCAGCGCGCGCCACCCGGCCCGACCGTTCCGCCGCGGACCGGCGCCGGGCAGGGGAGATGGCCGGCGAACTCAACCACCCGAACGGCAACAACAAGGAAAATTTCATGCTGAACACCACCCGCGCCCTCGGCGGCATGGCCGTCGCCCCCCACGCCCTCGCGGCCCAGGCCGGCCGCGACGTGCTGCGCGAGGGCGGCAATGCCCTGGAGGCCGCCATCGCCATGGCCGCCTCGCTGGCTGTCCACTACCCCCACATGACCGGCCTCGGCGGCGACAGCTTCTGGCTGCTGGCCGCCCCGGGCGGGGAGGTGCAGGCCATCGACGCCTGCGGCCGCACCCCGCAGACCCTCACCCCCGACTTCTACCGCCAGCGCGGACACCAGGCCATCCCCGTGCGCGGGCCGCTGGCCGCCAACACCGTGGCCGGCACCGTCTCCGGCTGGGACGCCGCCTACACCCTCAGCCGCGAGCAGTGGGGCGGAAGCCTGCCGCTGGAGCGGCTGCTCGCCGACGCCATCCACCATGCCCGCGCCGGCATCCCCGTCACCGCCAGCCAGGCCCGCAACACGGCCCGCTTCCGCGCCGGGCTCGAGCCCCAGCCCGGTTTTGCCGAGACCTATCTGCCCGGCGGGGTGGTGCCCGCCGCCGGCGACCTGCTGCGCCAGCCGCGCCTGGCCGCCACCCTGGAGCGGCTCGCCGCGGCGGGTCTGGACGACTTCTACCGCGGCGAGCTGGCCGCGGCCATCGCCGCGGACCTCGAGGCCGTGGGCAGCCCGGTGGGCGCCGCCGATCTGGCCGCCCACCACGCCGAGCTGACCGCCCCGCTGGAGCTCCCGGGCCGGCTCGGCACCCTCTACAACATGCCGCCCCCCACCCAGGGCGTGGCCTCGCTCGCCATCCTCGGCCTCTACGAGCGCAAGCACACCGATTCCCTTGCCCCGGAAAGCGCCGACTACGTGCACCTGCTGGTGGAGGCCACCAAGCAGGCCTTCCGGCTGCGCGACCGCCACGTGCGGGACCCCCGGGACATGGCCACCCCGGCCGAGGAGCTGATCGACCCGATCCACCTCGACCGGGTGGCCAACCTGGTGGACATGCACCGGGCCCTGCCCTGGGAGGGCGCCGGCGACACCGGCGACACCACCTGGTTCGGCGCCATCGACGCCGAGGGCCGGGCGGTGAGCGTCATCCAGAGCGTCTACCACGAGTTCGGCAGCGGCGTGGTGCTGCCCGCCACCGGCCTGTGCTGGCAGAACCGCGGCGCCAGCTTCCACCTCGAGCGCCACCACCCCCGCGAGCTGCGCCCCGGGCGCAAGCCCTTCCACACCCTCAACCCGGCGCTGGCCCGCTTCGACGACGGCCGGGTGATGGTCTACGGGACCATGGGCGGCGACGGCCAGCCCCAGACCCAGGCGGCCGTCTACACCCGCTACGCCCACTTCGGCCAGGAGCTGCAGGCGGCGATCACCGCCCCCCGCTGGCTGCTCGGCCGCACCTGGGGCTCCAACTCCAACACCCTCAAGCTGGAGGGGCGCTTCCCGGCGGCGGTGGTGGAGGAGCTGGCCCGCCGCGGCCACCCGGTGGAGGTGGTGGCCGGCTTCGACGAGATGATGGGCCACGCCGGCGCCCTGGTGCGCCACCCCGGCGGCCTCATCGAGGGTGCCGCCGACCCCCGCAGCGACGGCTGCGTCGCCGCCTTCTAGATCCATCCGGGAGCACACGGAAATCGCTTCCCGGCAGCGCCGGGGCGTGGTAAACAGGCACCACCTTACCTGCGCCGCCGGGCGTGACCCATGCCTGATCCCCAGCTGCCGTCCCAACCCGCCGCCGGCGACGGGACCGCCGATCCTGTCGGACCCATCGCCGCCGCCCTCGCCGGTCCGGGCTGGTGCGTGGCCGGGGCGTTCCTCTCCCCCGCCGAGACCGGGGCGCTGGCCGCCGAGTGCCAGGCCCTGTGGGAGGAGGGCGGCTTCCGCCACGCCCGCATCGGCGTCGGCGCGAATCTCCGGCTGCGCCCGGAGATCCGCAGCGACCGGGTGCACTGGATCGACCCGGCCGCCCCCGCCCCGGCCCTGCGGCCCTACCTGGAGCGCATCGAGCGGCTGCGCCTGGCGCTCAACGAGAGCCTGTGGCTGGGGCTGTTCGAGTTCGAGGGCTTTTTCGCCGTCTACCCCCCGGGCAGCTTCTACGCCCGCCACATGGACAATTTCGAGGGCGCCCGCCACCGGCTGGTCACCTGCGTGCTCTACCTGAATGGCGACTGGGCGCCGGGCGACGGCGGCGAGCTGCGCCTCTATACCGACGGGGAAGACCCGACCCGCCGGGTGGACATCGAACCCCGGGGCGGCACGCTGGCCGCCTTCCTGAGCGAGCGTTTCCCCCACGAGGTGCTGCCCGCCCGCCGCGATCGGCTCAGCCTCACCGGCTGGCTGCGCCTGCGGGACTGAGGCCTTGCCCCCACGATTGCCGTCTTTTTTCACGTCCGGCAGGCGGTTACCTTGAGGCTGAGCGGTTGTCCGAACGAGGAAGACCCATGCGCCGACAGACCGCCAGCGCCGTGTTCGAGCTGTGCTGGGAGAGCGGGCTGGCCCGCCACACCGACATCACCTGCACCGACAGCCTGAACCTCTGGCGCGACTACCTGCCGCCGGGACTCGAGGCACTGGCGGAATCCGGGCCGGGCACACGCCTGGAAACGCGCCTGCCGAAGGAGGAGCCGGTGCCGCCCCGCAGCCGCGACCGGGTGGTGAGCGTGGCGCCGGAGCAGTTCGATCGCCACTTCCGCCGCGGCATGACCATCGAGCCGCGCCTGGGGCGCTTCTATCCCGTGGGCATCCTGCAGCGACTCCCCGGCTACTCCCGCGGGGACCGCATGCCCTGCCGCTGCGTGGCGCTGGAGGAGAAGCGGCTGCGCTTCGATCTCAACCACCCCCTGGCCGGGCGCGACCTGCGCCTGGCCGGGGAGCTGGTGGCCCGGCACGATGGGGGCGGACCGGAACGCGGCGGACTGGCGCGGGACTGGGCGCTGGAGGCCGCCAGCGGCGGACCGGGGATGCAGGCGCTGGAGCCGGACCTGGAGGTGGACTTCTGGTCCGACGATCCCTTCGCGCGCCTGGACGAGGAAGCGGACGAGCGCTTCTACGGCATCCCGCGCCTGGTGCACCATCTGGACAGCACCGCCCTGGCCCAGCTCGCCGCCTTCCACGGGCGCATGCTCCGGCCCGGCGGGCGGGTGCTGGACCTCATGAGCAGCTGGACCTCGCACCTGCCCGGAACCCTCGCGCTCGAGCGCCTGACCGGGCTGGGCATGAACCGGGAGGAGCTGGAGGCCAACCCGCGCCTCGACGAGCGCCTCGTGCACGATCTCAACGCCGACCCGCGGCTGCCCTTCGCCGACGAGAATTTCGACGCGGTCCTCTGCGCCCTCTCGGTGGAGTACCTGGTGCGGCCGCGGGAGCTGTTCCGGGAGGTGCGCCGGGTGCTGCGCCCGGGCGGCGCCTTCCTGGTCACCTTCTCCAACCGCTGGTTCCCGGGCAAGGCGATCCAGCTCTGGCCGCAGCTGCACGAGTTCGAGCGCATGGGCCTGGTGCTGGCCTGGTTCCGCGACGCCGGCGGTTTCGGGGAGTTGGAGACCTGGTCCCTGCGCGGCCTCCCGCGGCCCGGGGATGACAAGTACAGCGCCCGGCTGGGCGCCTCCGATCCCCTGTTCGCCGTCTGGGGCCGCCGGACCGGGGAGGCCGTATAATCCGGCACCCGGAGGGGCGATATCCGCCCCGGGCACGACTGGAGGATGACCATGACCCATCAGACCACCCCCGCGGGACTGGTGATCGAGGATCTCGAGACCGGCACCGGCGCCCCGGCCACCGGCCGCGGCCAGACGGTGCGCGTCCACTACACCGGCTGGCTGGCCGACGGCACCCGCTTCGACTCCAGCCGCGAGCGCGGCGAGCCCTTCAGCTTCCCGCTGGGGGTGGAGTTCGTCATCCGCGGCTGGGACGAGGGGGTGCCGGGCATGCGGGTGGGCGGCACCCGCCGCCTGACCGTGCCGCCGGAGCTGGGCTACGGCTCCCGCGGCGCCGGCAACGTGATTCCGCCCGACGCCACGCTGGTGTTCGAGGTGGAGCTGCTCGACATCTCCGAGTGAGCCCGCCGCGCCGCCCGCCGCCATGAGCGCCCCTCCCCACCGTCCGGTCCGCGGCCGCGGCGCCCTGACCAACCCGGACAACCGCTTCTCCGCCGAGGCGCGCGCGGCGGTGGACGACGGCTGGGGCAGCCTGGAGGCGCCGCCGGGGCCGATCGCCACCACCCTGGAGCGGGACACCAGCCGCACCGTCATCAGCCGGAACGACTCGCCCGACGTGCCCTTCGACCGCTCGGTGAACCCCTACCGTGGCTGCGAGCACGGCTGCGTCTACTGCTACGCCCGCCCCACCCACGCCTGGCTCGGCTACTCCCCCGGGCTCGAATTCGAGACCCGGCTGCTGTACAAGCCCGACGCTCCCGAACAGCTGGCCGCCGAGCTGGCCGCGCCCGGTTACCGCCCCGCGCCCCTGATGCTGGGCGCCAACACCGACGCCTACCAGCCGGTGGAGCGGGAGCTGCGCCTCACCCGGCGGGTGCTGGAGGTGCTGGCGGAGGCCCGCCACCCCCTGTTCGTGGTGACCAAGTCGGCGCTGGTGGAGCGCGACCTCGACCTGCTGGCCGGACTGGCGGAGCGGAACCTGGCCCGGGTGGTGGTCTCCCTCACCACCCTGGACCCGGAGCTGGCCCGGCGCCTCGAGCCCCGCGCGGCCACGCCGGCGCGGCGGCTGGAGAACATCCGCCGGGTCACCGCCGCCGGGGTGCCGGTGAGCGTGCTGGCGGCGCCGGTGATCCCGGTGCTGACCGACCCGGAGCTGGAGCGGCTGCTGGCCGCGGCCCGGGCGGCCGGCGCCCGCCATGCCGGCTACGTGCTGCTGCGCCTGCCCCACGAGACCCGGGAGCTGTTCGACGACTGGCTGCGGACCCACGCGCCGCTGCAGGCGGAGCACGTGCTGAGCCGTATCCGCGACAGCCGCGGCGGCAAGGCCTACGACGCCGATTTCGGCACCCGCATGCGCGGCAGCGGCCCCTTCGCCGACCTCATCCGCCAGCGCTTCCGCCTCGCCGCCCGGCGCCTCGGCTACACCGACCCTGAGCCGCTCGCCTGCGATCTTTTCCGTCGGCCCTCCCCGGGCGGCCAGCTGGGGCTGTTCTGAGCCGCTGAACGGACAGGATTTACAGGCTTGGTGAAAAGATGGTTTTGTCCGCGGACTACGCCGATTGGCCCTGGTTCCGGAAACGCCGTGCTGTTCGCGTACGCAACGAGGCTCTTGAGCATGCACTTGGAGCCGGACCAGGATCAGCCTGTCCAAGGTACCCGGCACGCCATTCGACTCAGGCGTCTCGAACCTGAATCCATAATCTGCGCAATCCGTGTAATCTGAGGAGCCCGGGTCATCTTTGCTGTTGCCGCCGGGATATCCCGCAACCCGCCCGGAGAAGAGAGGAGGCCATGATGCCGAGCGTGCTCATCACCGGCGCCAGCCGCGGACTGGGACTGGAGTGGGCCCGGCAGTACGCCGGGGCCGGCTGGCGCGTGTTCGCCAGCGCGCGCCACCCGCTGGAGTCCCGGGAACTGCAGGCGCTCGCCGCCGCCCACGACAACCTCACCGCCCACCGCCTGGACGTGACCCGCGACGACGAGATCCGGGCCCTGGCCTGGGATCTGGCGGAAGAACCGCTGGATCTCCTGGTCAACAACGCCGGCGCCTACTTCGAGAAGTACGTACCCGACGGCCTCGGCCGCATCCGCTACGACCACTGGGAGGAGACCTTCCGCGTCAACACCCTGGGCCCGGTGCGGGTCACCGAGGCCTTCGTGGAACACCTGGCCCGCGGCGATGGGCGGCTGGTGGCGGCCGTCACCAGCCACATGGGCAGCATCCACGACATCACCGCGCCGGGCGACTACGCCTACCGCTCCAGCAAGGCGGCGCTCAACGCCGCCATGAAGGGCCTCGCCCACGAGCTCGAGCCGCGCGGCATCGGCGTGCTCCTGCTCCATCCCGGCTGGGTCCGCACCCGCATGGGCGGCCCCGACGGCCGCCTCGACTGCGAGACCAGCGTCCGCGCCATGCGCGAACGGGTGGCCAGCTACACCCCCGCCTGGAACGCCCGCTTCCTCCGCTACGACGGCACCGAAATCCCCTGGTAGGGGTTGATTGATCAATAGACAGGATTGACAGGATGAACAGGATTTTTGAAGACGGTTTTTCTCCCCGGACTACGTCCGTCGAGGGTGCCTGAAGTCTCGTCGTGACCGCAGGGCCGTGGCATGTGGCGGCACAACAAGACGTCACCGCTGCCCAAAGACTGCAGGTGTTTTCATTTTCCTTCAAATCAACGCAATCTGCGGTTAAACGGCTGTTTTCTTGAATCCTGTCTATCCTGTAAATCCTGTCTACTAAACCTAGAAATCCAGCTCGCGCAGGACGCGGAAGCCGGTGTCGTCGCTCTGGCGGCTGGGGAAGTCGCGCCAGCGGTTGGCGGAGCGCATCTCCTGGGGCGGGAAGCTCCAGGCGCCGCCGCGGATGACCCGCTTGCCGCAGCCCGGCTTGTCCAGGGCGCCGCCGTCGGCGGGCGCGTTGGCGAAGGTGTCGTGGTAACAGTCGGCCACCCACTCCCAGACGTTGCCGGCGGTGTCGTAGAGCCCGAAGGGGTTGGGGGGAAACTCGCCCACCGGCGCGCTGCGCTCGCCGTCCCAGAGCCCGTCGCAGCCGGCGCAGTTGGCCCGGGCGGTGCCGGCCTCGCTGCCCCACCAGTAGCGGGTGGTGGTCCCGCCCCGGGCGGCATACTCCCATTCGGCGTCGGTGGGCAGCCGGTAGCGCTTGCCGGTCTGATCGCTGAGCCAGGCGGTGTAGGCCCGGGCATCCTCCCAGGTGACGTTCACCACCGGCCGGCTGCCCCGGCCCCAGCCGCTGTCCCCGGGACAGGGACGGGCGGCGGCGGTGCAGAAACGGTCGTAGTCGGCGAAGGTGACCTCGTGCAGGCCGATGGCGAAGGGATGCTCGAGGCTGATGTCGCTGACCGGCTGCTCGTCGAGGTCGCCATCACCCATCAGGTCACCGCGCAGGAAGCGCCCACCCCGCAGCACCACCAGCTCGGGGCCGCTGTCGCCCCCCGGCAGACGGTCGTGGAAGGTCCGGCCGGCCAGCCGCCACGGCGCCTCCAGCAGCGCGCGCGACTCCGCCGGGGTGAGATCGGCGGGCAAGGCATCGAACATCACGCGGTTCACCGCATGGACCGGCAGCGACAGCGCCTGGCCGTAGGCCGAGCGGGCGGCGATGCGGCCGTTGATGAGCTCGCCCCGGGCCATGGCGCCCGGGGTGTTGAACCGGGCCATCACCTGCGCCCGCTCCTCCGCCGTCTCGCTGCCGCCGGCCAGGCCCAGGGTCCGCAACTGGTCCCGGTGCAGCATCTGCATGCCCTGGGCGGTCTTGATCAGGTAGTCTCCGTCGACGATCCGCACCCGCAGGCGATCCCCGTTGCGGAACTCCAGCAGGTCCGGGCCGGCGAGCGCCGCTCCCCCGGCGTCATGCCGCGGCCGCCCGTTCGGGTCGACGGGAACCTCGCGCGCCTCCCCGCCCGCCCGGGGCCGGGTCTGGACGGCGGGGTCCAGGACCCCCGTCAGGCGCTCGCCCCAAATCGTCGTCAGGACGACTTCCGCCCCGGCCGTCTCCACCCGCTCCACCTGCGCCACGGGCACCTCGAAGCCCCCCATGCCATTGCGTACGTGGAAGATCTCGGTCGCCGGCCCGGCGTCGCCGCCCTCCCCGCCCGCGGGCTGCGTTCCGGTGGCCCAGGCCGGGGCCGGCGGGTGCAGGAACAGAAGCAGTGCAAACAGCGGACAACGATACCCTTGATCCATGCAGGCCTCTCCTCAGGAATCAGGTTCATGGACGGGCGTGGATTCGGTCCCGCCCTCACGCCGCAGGGTGGCCCGCGCCCACTCCAGGGCGGGCTGCAGCCGCGCCGGCAGCAACTGCCCGGCGGCATCCCCGGCAACCCAGCGGTATTCGCGGTGCTCCGCGCGGCCCAGCCCGGGATTGAGCGGCAGGGTCACCTCGCCCTGGCGCGCTTCCGCCAGGTAGTAGCGTGCCACCTTTCCCCGGCCATAGGGGGCCGTCTCGAACCACCCTTCTCCCCAGCGGAACCCGAGCTCCGTCAGCCCGGTCTCCTCCGCCACCTCCCGGCGGGCGGCGGCCAGCGGGACTTCGCCCGCCTCCACCTCGCCCTTGGGGAAGTCCCAGTTGCCCCAGGCGCGCAGCAGCAGGAAGCGCCAGCCGTCCGGCCACCTCCGCACCACCACCACGCCCGCGGAAAGGATGTGAACAGGCCCCATTCCCCGCCTCAACTGGAAGAGAGACGCTCCGCCGGACGGCTGTCGCTGTCGTAGAGGGTCAGCTCCCAGCGCTGCTCATCCATGGCGTGCCGCAGGATGTAGACCCCGCCGCCCCGCGCCCGCAACTTGAAGTAGCGGTGGGTCGGCGCCAGCCAGCGATCGATGATCTCCTCCACCTCCAGCCAGCGCCCACCCAGGCGGAAACGCACCGGACTCTCCTCGCCCCGGTAGCCGGCATAGCACTCCACTTCCAGCGCCAGGACCTCGCGCGGCTCCACGCCCTGGTCCGGCCCGGTCCCGGTGTCATCCGCCATGGTCCGCCCTCCGTCGCCGGTTGCAGCTCTCGCCCGCCCCGGCGCCGTTGCCTCCGTGGCCCGCGCCCGGGATGGCGATCCACCCATACATCCCCGTGAAGTATGGTCCATGGCACCGCCCGGTGTGGACCCGCGCTTCCTATACTGAGGCTCAGGAGGGCGACAAATGCAGGTTCACGACTGGAATGCGGTGATCACCGTGCGGGAAGGCGGTTTCCGCGCCGCGCTGACGCTGCTCGCCGCCCTGGGCACGGTGGCGCGCACACCCTTCTACAACGTCCTGGTGATGCGCTGCGACGCCCCGCTGGAGCTGCTGCCCGCCGTGGAGGCGGCCGCCCTCGCGGCGCCGGCCCTGGCCGCAGCGCTCGCCCGCGTGGTGCCGGTGGAGCGGACCTTCGGCTTCCAGAGCCCGGCGAGCTTCGAGGCACAGGCCCGGGAGGTCGCCGGGGCGTGGCTCGAACGCCTGGGCAACAGCCGCTTCCACGTGCGCATGCACCGGCGCGGCTTCCACGGCCGTCTCTCCAGCCAGGCCGAGGAGCAGTTCCTCGATCACTTCCTGCTCGAGGCCCTGGAGGCCCGGGGCGCGCCGGCCCGCATCGACTTCAGCGATCCCGACGCCATCCTGGCGGTGGAGACAGTGGGACAGCGGGCGGGGCTGTCGCTGTGGTCCCGGGCGGCGATCGCACGCCATCCGCTGCTGGGGCTCGACTGAGGCCCGCGTGCGCGAGACCCGCCCCATGCAGGAGTTCCTCACCATCGACGGTTCCCAGGGCGAGGGGGGCGGCCAGATCCTGCGCACCGCGCTCGCCCTCGCCCTGTGCCGCGGCCGGGCCATCCGGCTGATCCGCATCCGCGCCGCCCGCGCCCGCCCGGGGCTGCGCCCCCAGCACCTGGCAGCGGTGAAGGCCGCGGCGCTGCTCAGCGACGCCCGGGTGGAGGGGGCGGAGCCCGGGTCGATGGAGCTGCGCTTCACGCCGGGTCCGGTGCGGCCCGGCGAGTACCGGTTCGACATCGGCACCGCCGGCAGCACCACCCTGGTGCTGCAGACCCTGCTCCCGGCCCTGGCCACCGCGCCGCGCTCCAGCCGCCTGGTGCTGGAGGGCGGCACCCACAACCCCCTCGCCCCGAGCTTCGCCTTCCTCGAGCGGGCCTACCTGCCGCTGCTGCGCCGGATGGGCGCCCGGGTCGCGGCGCGCCTGGTGCGACCGGGCTTCTACCCCGCCGGGGGTGGCTGCCTGGAGGTGGAAATCGAACCCGCCGCCGCCCTCTCCCCCCTGGTGCTGGAGGAGCGCGGGCCGCTGCTGGGCATCCGCGCCCATGTGCTGATCGCCCGCCTGCCCCACCATATCGCCGAGCGCGAGCTGGCGGTCCTGGCCCGGAGCCTCGATCCGCCGCCGGAGGCCGGCTGGGTGGAGGCCGTGACCGCCGGCCGCGGACCCGGCAATGCCGTGGTGGTGGAGGTGGAGAGCCGGGAGATCACCGAGATCTTCACCGGCTTCGGGGAACGGGGAGTGCCGGCGGAGACGGTGGCGGCCGGAGTGGCCGGGGCGGTGCGCCGGTACCTGGCGGCCGGCGTGCCGGTGGGCGAGCACCTGGCGGACCAGCTGCTCCTGCCCCTGGCGCTGGCCGGCGGCGGGGCCCTGCGCACCCTGCGCCCGACCCGGCACACGCTCACCAACATGGCGGTGATCGAACGCTTCCTGCCGCTGCGCTTCCGTAGCGAGGAGATTGCCGCGGACGACTGGCGCATCACCCTTGCGGGCGACTGATCCCCGGGGTCCTGCCGGCAGGCCGGGCGGTCAGGGCCGCTCGTGCCGCTCGCGGCGCTGCTCCCGGGTCACCAGCCGCACCAACTCCACCATCCCCTCCGCCAGCAGGTCCAGCAGGTCGTCCACGGTGAGGATGCCGAGCAGCAGACCGCCGGCGTCCACCACCGGCACCCGCCTGACTCCCGCCGCGCGCATCTCCGCGAGGGTGTCCAGCAGATCGTCGTCCTCGCGGGCGGTCACCAGCTCCCGGCTCATGATGTCCGCGACGGTGAGGCCGGCGGGCGCCACCTCCTGCGCCAGCACCTCCACCACCAGGTCCCGGTCGGTGACGATGCCGACCGGCCGGCGCCCCCCTTCATGCTCTTCCACCACCACCAGGTCGCCCACGTGATGCTGGCGCATCAGCCGGGCGGCCTCGCCGATGCCGGCGGCGCCGGTCACCACGATCACCTCGCGGCTGCAGATCTCTCCCACGGACATGTCAGCGCCCCTCCGCTTTCCCGGGCCGCAGCGCCGGAGGTGTCCAGGCGACACCCCGGGCCGCGAGCCAGGCGGCAAAACGTGCGTTCTTCTCCTCCAGGGAACAGGTGGGAGGCAGTGCGTCGAGCCAGTGGCCGTACTCCTCCAGCAGCCGCAGCCGGGCATCCTCCGCCAGGTCGTCCCAGGGTTCGCCTTTCCCGGCAGCGTTCATCGGCCAGCCTCCACGCGCGCCCCTTCACTCGATAGTATCGTCCCTGCAACCCCGGTCGGCCACCGTGACCGAATGGTAAAAATCTGTAAACAAGACATCAGTCCGCTTGTGGTATTACCAACCACGGTGTTTATTTTTGAATGTCTGCAGTTCCAGTACCGGTTGTCTCGGAAGTTCATTCAGCAACCTCCTTGAAATCCCAGTACTTGCAGCACAGCCCGTGTTACGCGCGGCGCGACTGCCCGGCGCGGAATGCAGGCACAAATTCCGTTTCGTGAATTTCGAGTGAGGTGAATCACATGGCGACTGGCAAGATCAAATGGTTCAACGACTCCAAGGGCTTCGGTTTCATCGCCCCTGACGATGGCAGCGAGGACGTGTTCGTGCACTACTCGGCCATCCAGGGCTCCGGCTTCCGCACCCTCAAGGAAGGTCAGTCGGTGACCTACGAGATCCAGCGCGGCCCCAAGGGCCTGCAGGCGGCCAACGTCGTCCCTTCCTGAAAACAGACTCCCCCGTTCTCCCCGAAACCCCGCCACCGGCGGGGTTTCCTTTTTCCGTTCCCGGCCCTCAGGCGACGCCGCGGCCCAGGAACCAGCCGAAGATACCCAGTTGCAGCAGGGTCAGGGGAATGCCGGCCCGGGCGAACTCCAGGAATCCGAGGCTCGTGCCGTCACGCCGTTCCGCGGCCTGGATGATGATCACGTTGCTCGCCGCCCCCGGAACCAGGAGATTTCCCGCCAGCGTGCTGGCGGCGGCCAGCGCCAGCAGCAGCTGGGGGCCGCTGTCGGCAAGGACCGGCAGGTAGAGGGCCACCAGCGGAACATTCGAGACCAGCTGGCTCAGCCCCACCCCGACGCCCATGACCACGGGCAGGGTATCGAGCCCCCCGCCCGCCGCCGCCACCAGCGACTGGAACAGGGGTGCCCGCCACACGCTCTCCATGAGCACGAACAGGGCTGCGAAGAAGACCAGGGTGTGCCAGTCCAGGCGCCGCAGCAGCACGCCCCGGCGCGGACTGAACAGCAGCAGTGGCAGGGCGCCGGCCAGGGCAATCCAGGTCAGGCGGAAGGTCAGCCCCGGCCACCACAGCGCCGCTGCGATGCGTGCGGCCACCCCCGCCAGGACCAGCCCCAGGGCCAGCCGCGCCAGTCGGGCCAGGGCCGGATCGGAGATCCCGACGGCGGCATGGCACAGGGGGGCGGGATGGAAATGGCGCCGATAGACGACACGCAGCACGCACCAGGCCAGCACCAGGCTGATGAGGGTCGGCAGCAGCAACCCGCCGAGAAATTCCAGGAACGGACTGGACAGCCCGCCGCTGAGCGCAATGAGCAGGTTCTGCGGGTTCCCGATGGGACTGGCGACGCTGCCGGTGGTGACCCCGAAGGCCAGCGCCAGCAGCAGCAGCTGGGGCGGGAGGCCGTGCTGGCGCGCCAGCAGCAGCATCAGCGGCGTGCCGATGATGGCCAGGGTGTCGTTCATCAGCAGCGCCGAGGTGAAACCCGAGCCGGCCAGGACCGCCAGCACCAGGCCTCCGCTGCTGCGGATCCGGCGCAGCAGGCGGTAGCTGACGAAGAACAGGTAGCCGCTCTCCACCAACGCCTCCCCCACGACGAACATCCCGAACAGGAACAGCATCACGTCCCGGTCGATGGCGTCCCAGGCGCGGGCCGGCGTGGTGGCGCCGGTCAGCAACACGATCGCCGCGCCCGCCAGCATGGCCTGCCAGATGGCGACCCGCAGCGCACCGGCCCGGCGGACCACGATGAGCGCGAGCACCCCCAGGAGGACAAGGACGGGCAGGTCGGACACGGGTGTCAGATGGCGACGGGGAGGTGCCGGTCGGGCTCTAGCGGCGGGATGCCGGCGCCTTCCAGATAATCGAGGATGTGCCGCCCCAGGGAGATGCCGCGTCCATTCAGCGCCTGGTTGCCGAACAGGACATTGAACTCCAGGAAGTAGAGCTGGCCGTCCACCAGCGCCAGGTCGAAGCCGGCGTGGTCGATGCCGAGATCCGCGGCCACCCGCTCGGCCAGCGCCAGGGCCTCGGGCGGCACCCCGTCGAAACTCACCCCGCCGCCCCGGGCCACGTTGTTGTGGAAAGCGCCCTCGGCCCCGATGCGCCAGTAGGCGGCCACCGCCCGCTCGCCCACCACCACCACCACCCGCAGGTCCCGCTCCAGGGGCAGGTACTCCTGCACGTACAGCACCTCGTTCCGGGCGGCGTAGTCGAGGAAGCCGCGCCGATCCTCGATCAGGTGCACGCCGCGACCCATGGAGTTGCGCGGCTCCTTGGCCACGAAGGGAAAGGAGAACTCCTCCAGCACCTGTTCCACGTTCGCCTCGGTGGCGGCCCGGATCACGGTATGGGGGAGATGGTCGGGACAGACCGACCACAGGGCCCGGGTCATCTCCACCTTGTCATGGCCGAGGTGGTAGCTGGCCAGGCTGGGGAAGATGCGCCGCTTCAGGCCGTAGACCAGGGCGTTGACCTGCCAGTACTCCGGAAACAGCACCCAGTCGGCCTCCCGCAGGATGTCCCGGTGGCGGAACACCTCCTCGGGCTTGATGTAGGTGATCCCCGGGATATCGAGGCTGCGATAGGGATTGAACGAGACCAGCCGCATACGACGATACGACCATGGGTGGTTGAGGGCGCGGCTATTCTATTCGCGCCGGGGTGATTGGCAAGGGAAATTTATGGCGGGGAAGGGTGTTCCGTGTTCCGTGTTCCGTGTTCCGTGTTCCGTGTTCCGTGTTCCGTGTTCCGTGTTCCGTGTTCCGTGTTCCGTGTTCCGCCAAGAGCGTCCCCGGAAACAGCGGGCCCGCGCAACCGCACTCACGCACTAACGCACTCACGCATTCACGCATTCACGCATTCACGCACTCAGGGTGACGGGCAACCGGCTTCCGGCAACCGGTGCCAGGCGGTCGGCCTCAGTCCTTGTAGTTCTCGTAGAAGACGTAGCTGGTGGAGTAGTCGCTCACCTCGAAGTAGATCTTCTTCTCGCCCGGGTCCGCCTGGAGGTTGAAGTTCTCGTCCACCACCCCGTAGCCGTAGCGGTAGGGGCGGGGCTGGCTGTCTTCGGTCCCGTAGGCGGTGCTGAGCTTGTCCACCTTGACCAGGCGCAGCACCAGCTTGTCGGCGGCGTAGACGTCGAGCACGCCGTTGTCGCCGGTCCAGTTGCGGATGCCGCGACCGATCTTGTTCTGCGCCTCCTGGGTACAGCCGGCCAGGAACGCGGCGCAGAGAAGCAGCAGGAGCAGGGGATTGCGCATGGGGGTCCTCCCTCGGTTGGGCCGATTCTCACCGCAGTATACAGGGCCGGCCCCGTGGCACTCATCTCCCCGGGGGGATGGGCGATGATGCCCGGCGGGCGCTGTCAAGGCCGGTGCAGCGCCCCGAGCAGCGCGGCGACCAGGTCCCCGGGCGCCACGCCGGGCAGGTCGAGGCCGATCTCCGCCACCGCCCCCGTGATGGCGGGGAGCAGCGCCGCCCCGGTCAGCTCGACGCCCCGCAGGCGCTGGGCCAGCGCCGCCACGCCATCATCGGGCAGGGCGGTGAAATCCCCCTCGATGAGCAGGTCGTCGATGCGCCCGTCGCGCTCCCGCAGGATCACCCGCACCAGTCCGCCCGGCGCCTTGTGGAGCCCCTCGGTCAGGTGGGTTCCGGCGGCGATCTTCACCCCCATGGCGGCCCGCCGGCGGCCCAGCCGGTGGGTCCACTCCGGGTCGGCCAGCTCCGTCTCGGCGGCGCGGATGGCGGCCTCCTCGGCCGCCGTGGGACGGTCCTCCACCGCCGTGACGCCGAGGCACGTCTCCACCTGCTCCAGGAACAGGGTCTTGAGGTGCGCACGGCTCGGCGGTTGGTCCAGCTCGCGGCGCAGGGTGGTCATGTAGTCCCGCAGGGTGAGGCGCAGCTTGTCGCGGAACTTCTCCGAGGGAACGCGCACGCAGCGGGCCATGGTCTCGATGTCGAAATCGAACATGAAGCTGCCCACCATCACCGCCGCCGCCCCGATGCGCGCCGCGCCCGTGCCGCCGATCTTGCGGCCGTGGACATGGATGTCGTTCACCGGGCGGAAGGCGGCCTCCACGCCCAGCGCCCGGTAGGTGCGCACCACCGGTTCGATGAAGCGGGGGTAGATCTCCACCGCCCGGGCGGGGACCTGCGCCGGTGGATAGATGAAGTGGAAAAACATCTGCCCGGCATCGAGGTAGACCGCCCCGCCGCCCACGTGGCGGCGGATGACCGGCAGCCCGGCGCCGCGGCAATAGTCCTCGTCCACATCCAGGGCCACCTCCTGGTGCAGGCCGATGCAGACGTAGGGGTCGCTGGGGTTGACCAGGCTGAGGACCGGGCCGTCGCCGGGCCGGAAAGCTTCCGCGAGCCCGTGGTAGACCGCCTGGGAGCGGAGGGCCGGAACACTGCCGAAGTCAATGACGCGCAGCCGCATGGGCGATCTCCACGGAAAGGTCGGGAATCGGGATTATGGCGGAGCCGGGCGGCGGGGTGAACCGAGGCGGCCAGCGGGCGTGGCGCGGGAGGGACCGCTACGGGCAAAAAAATGGTCCGCCTCCCGGGGAGAGGGGCGGACCGGCATTCTGAACGAGGCTACTTTTACCGTGGCCTGTGTCGCCACCACGACGCCAAGGGGGTCGGGGGGAGGCGTCATGACGCGCCACAGGTCGGCCAACCGGTGAAACCCGCGGACCGTCCGCCCGCCTTCACTGTTGGTTGCCCTATAGATAGCATTCTTTGTGCCAACAGGACATTCGTTGACAATCAATCGGTTACATAACGGCCTGTCGGCCATGATGGGCCATTTCACGCACTCTGGCGCGGCAATTCACCAGCCATGCCCGCAGTCACCCGCTGCGGAGGCCGTATCGGTACGCCAGTAGCCGGCCCGGGCAGGGGGGAAAACGCGCCGGGGGGGAAGCGTCCGGCGCAAGGAACCCCCGGGGCTTCATGGCCACCCGTTCACCGCTTGCACCTTCGCGTTGGATCAACCAATCCGCCAGGCATGACGGGGTCGCTTGCAGCGTTCCGGCGAAAACGGCATTCTCGTGACCAGTTCACCGGCCGACGGCACCATCACCGCCTGCCGGACACGTCGACACCGGCTCCGCCCCGGCAGCGCATTGCCCACGCAGGAACCCGAGACCATGAAACCGACGCCCCGCCCCAGCCATGCCCTGATCACCCTGGGCCTGCTCATGCTGCTCCTGGCCGGCTGCGCCGGCATGCAGCAGAGAGAGAGCCAGGATCGCTTCGAGGCCCGCCTGCGGGCCTTCGAGAACGCCGTGCGCTGGGGCGAGTTCCAGCTTGCCAACGCCCTGCACCGGCCGGGGGGAACCGTGGCGCCGGAACCGGACTACGATCGCCTGCGGGAGATACGGGTGACCGCGGTGGACCTGCTCGGGGTGCAATTCTCCCCCGCCGGGGACCGGGCCCACGTCCAGAGCCGCATCGACTACACCCACGAATACACCCAGCGGGTGCGCAGCATCGTCTACGAGCACGACTGGGAGCTGGATGTGGACGCCAAGGAGTGGTACCTCCTCTCCCCCCTGCCCGAGCTCGACTGAGCACCCCCGAAGGCCGTCACTCTGGCGGCGGGGCGGGACACCAGGCCGCCGGCGAACGCTCCTCCCCCGAGGGCAGCGGCGCGGCGCCGTCGCGAATCCAGGCCGCCAGGTCGCGCCGCACCCGCTCACCCTCGAGATCCCGGGTGAGCATGTGGTAGCCGCGGGCATAGAAGGCCACCCGCCGGGACTGCGCGGGCAGGCGCGCGAGCAGGCGGCACAGGGCCGGGCGCGGAATCACCTGGTCGTGGGCGCCATACTGCACCAGCAGGGGCGCCCGGACCCTGTCCGCCGCCCCCAGCGCCCCGTCCATGAGCTCCACCAGGCCGCGCAGGGTGTCGAGCCGGGTGGCTTTCACCACCAGCGGATCCCGGCCCAGGGCGCGCAGCATTTCCAGGTTGTCGCTGGCATGGATGTCGAGCCCCTCGCCCGTCGCCGTGCAGCCGGGGCAGACCCGCGCCGACAGCTCCAGGACCAGGCGCAGCAACGGGGTGGTGGCACCCCGTCCCCACACCGCCGGCGCCACCAGGATCGCCCCTTCCACCCGCGGCGGCTCCGGCCCGCCGAGCAGTTCCAGGGCCACGGCCGCGCCCATGCTCTCCCCGAGCAGGTACAGGGGAGTGCCGGGATGGCGCGCCCGCAGCAGCCGCAGCAGCCGGGCCGCATCCGCCACCATCCGCCCGCCGCCGGCCCATCGGCCATGGTCCGGGGCGGCCCCGAAACCGCGCTGGTCCACGGCGACGGTGAGAATACCCTGGGCCGCGAGGTAGGCGCCCACGCCGGCGAAGGCGTTCCCGTAATCGTTGAAGCCGTGCAGGGCGAGGACCACGGCCAGCGGTCGGCCTGCCGGAGCCCAGCGACGCAGGGGCAGCCGGAAGCCGTCATCCATCCTTGCCGTGCCGCTCTCCAGGCGCACCGGCAGCGGTCCCGGTCCGGCATCCGCCACCGGCCGCCCGGCGCATCCGGCCGCCAGCAGCAGGAGCGCCGCCACGAGGCCCGTGCGGCATACTTCCCACACTTGGCTGTTGACAATGCCCCGCAGCCGGTTCAACGTTTATCTCCTTGAAGAACCGCTAATTGCGGTCTCGCAACGCCCCGCCCGAAGGGCGTTACAATACGCCTGTGGCCCCGTGGACAGCGGAGCATGGGTCTTGACGCAACCAGAGAATGCTATCCGGATCGTTACCGAATGTCCGAACTCCGACGCTACGTCGTCCTCAACAGCAAGGGAGGCTGCGGTAAGACCACCCTTGCCTCGAATCTCGCCGGTTATTTCGCCTGCAACGGCATCGGCACGGCACTGTTCGACTACGATCCCCAGTGTTCGGCCAGCCACTGGCTGAGCCTGCGGGCCGCCTCCCTGCCGCGCATCCACGGCGTGGCCGTGGGCCAGAAGAACTCCGCCCCGGTGACGCGCTCGTTCCTCATGCGATTGCCCCAGGAGACGCGGCGCGTCATCCTCGACACTCCCGCCTCCATGAAGCGCATGGAGCTCACCGAGCTGCTGCGCTCCGCCAGCGCCGTGCTGGTGCCGGTGCTGCCCTCGGCCATCGACGCCCACGCCACCGCCAACTTCATCGAGGAGCTCTCCACCGTGATGCGCACCTGTGCGCCCCACCTGCCCATCGGCCTGGTGGCCAACCGCGTGCGCAGCAACACCCCCGGCATCCTGGCCCCCCTGGAGCGGCTGTCGGAGAAGCTGGACATCCCCCTGGTGGCCTGCCTGCGCGAAACCCCGAACTATCTCCGGGCCGCCGACGCCGGCATCAGCGTCCACGAGATGGACTCCCGCACCGTGCGCATCGACCGCGCCCAGTGGCGGCCCCTGGTGGAGTGGCTGGAAGGCCCGGCGCAGTCCCAGCTCGACCTGGAGCCCCGCGCCCAGCGCGGCTGAGCCGTCAGGATTCGTTTATCCACAGATTGCGCAGATGACGCCGATGGGTCGTGATTCCGGTAAAGGCGCGGCGGTTGGTTACGCCGCCGGACCCGTGAGGATGCCCCCGCAGCAGAAAAGTCGACCCGGAGTTCCGGCGTATCCGGAATCACCGCCCGCTCACGCCCATCACACCTGAACATAATAATCCGCGTAATCAGCGTAATCTGCGGATAACAGGCCTGCCTCCGTGTTCCCGTCAATCCTGTCTATTCAAAACTTCCATCCGGCCCCTCGCGCAGGGCGTGGTTGAGGGGGCCGTGGCCGGCGCCGAGGCCCGGCGCGGTGCGGATGGCGGCCTGGACGAAGGCCCGCGCCCGCGCCACCGCCGCCTCCAGCGCCAGCCCCCGGGCCAGGCCGGCGGCCACGGCCGAGGCCAGGGTGCAGCCGGTGCCGTGCACGTTGCGGGTCGCGATCCGCGGGCTGTCGTAGCGGCTGACGCCCGCAGTGGTGGCGAGCACGTCGGTGACCACGGCGCCCGCCAGCCGCCCCCCCTTCAGCAGCACCCCGCGGGGACCCAGGGCCAGCAACGCCCGCGCCGCCGGCTCGAGCGCCTCCGGGGTGTCGATGGTCCGCCCCAGCAGCACCTCCGCCTCGGGGACGTTGGGCGTGATCACCGTGGCCCGGGGCAGCAGCCGCTCCCGCAGGGTCTGCTCCGCTGCGGGGTCCAGCAGCCGCGCCCCGCCCTTGGCGAACATCACCGGGTCCACCACCAGCGGCGTGTCCGGAGCGGATTTCTCCAGCACCCCGGCCACGCTCCCGATCACCGCCGCCGTGTGCAGCATTCCGGTCTTGATGGCGTCGGCCCCGATATCGGCCAGCACCACCTCCATCTGGCGGGCGATGAAGGCGGGCGGCACCCCGAACACGTCGTGGACAGCGGTCGTGTCCTGGGCGGTGAGCGCCGTCACCGCCGTGGCGGCGAACCCGCCCAGCGCCGTGACCGTCTTGATGTCGGCCTGGATTCCGGCGCCCCCGCCCGAATCGGAACCCGCCACGATAAGCACACGTCCCCGCATAACCCGGTCTCCCGCACAGGGTCCGGCGCCGGCCGGCCGGCCCCCTCTCCCGTGATGATGACACAGGACGGCGATTCGCGGCTGCCCGCCGGATGCGGGCGCCGTGCCTGTGGAAGCCTCGAAAAGCTGTGTCTATACTGCACGGGAACCACTGATTAATCAGTGGCTCAGTGACTGCGGTCGAGAGAAAGTGATTCCTGCCGGCGCCTTCGGGGGCGGACCGGAATCACGGCGCCGAGGCCGTGGATGGCAATTCCGCTTCAACCCGGTATGCAGCAGAGGTAAGTATCGTGGCAACAGGCAAGGTAAAGTGGTTCAACGACTCCAAGGGCTTCGGGTTCATCGCTCCGGATGACGGCAGCGCCGATGTGTTCGTGCATTACAGCGCCATCAAGGGCAATGGCTTCAAGTCGCTGGCCGAAGGCCAGGCCGTCACCTTCGAAACCCAGCAGGGTCCGAAGGGGCTCGCCGCGGCGAACGTTGTCCCACAATAAAATGTAGTATGGCTGCCAGCCCGCGAACCCCGCCTTGACGGCGGGGTTCGCGTTTGCGGGGCACTGCAACGGAACCGCGACCCGGGCGGTTCAGCCCGGGAGCCGGGCGCCCGGGTCCTGGCGGTAGAACTCGGCCAGCAACCGGTAGACCTCGGGATACTCGCCGCGCAGCACCCGCGGCCGTTCGAAGAACAGCTCGCTCAGCACGGCGAAGAACTCGCCGGGCGACTCGGCCGCGTAGGGATCGATGCCGCTCGCCAGCCCCCGCTCCATGCGCCCGGTGAAATCCCCGTAGGCCGCGCTGAACACGCGCTTCCATGCCGCGCCGTTCATGCCCCGGTGCAGCGGCGGATGGCCGTTGGCGCTGCCGTTGACCATGTCGAGCTTGTGGGCGAACTCGTGCAGCACCACGTTGTAGCCGTCCAGGATCGTACCCGCCTCCACGTCGGACCAGGAGAGAACGACCGGCCCGCGCTGCCAGGCCTCGCCGGACAGCGGCTGGCGCGAGACCCAGACCACGCCGTCGGCGTCCACCCACTCGCGCTCGGGCATGAACTCGTCGGGATAGACGATGACCGAAACCCAGCCGTGATACCACTCGAGCCCCAGGTTGAGGATGGGCAGGCAGGCCTGCAGGGCGATGACGAGCGCCCGCTCACGGTCGATCACCGTTCCCGCGGCCCCCTCCAGGCTCTTCTCGTGCAGGAACAGCAGCGCCAGGTCCCGCAGGCGCTTCTCCGCCTCCTGCGGCAGCCCCTTCAGCAGCGGCAGACGCGCCCATACACTGCGCCACTGCGCCTCCGGCACCTCCGGTCGCAACCGCGCCAGGAGCCGGCGCCGGCGCCAGTTACGGAAACTCGAGAACACGCATCCTCCCCGTGGACAGGTGGCGACAGGGCGCGGGGACGGCCGCGGCCCCGGGCATCGGGTTGTCCTTCACGGGGATGTTAACGCGGTGGAAACGGCGCTGCGAGAACCGTCGCCGGGGTGTTCAGGCAGCGGATGCGCCGGAGCCGGCGGAGACGGGCGCCGCCGCGGGTGCTTCCGCCCCCGCGCAGGGGATCGCCGGGGGCACCAGGGTGACCGGACAGCGCGCCCGGCGCAGGACCTGGTCGCCGACCGAACCGTTGAGCCAGCGGGAAATACCGTTCCGCCGGCGCCGCCCGAGGATGATGGCGGCCACCGCGCGCTGTCCGGCAACCGCGACGATGCACTCCGCCGGCAAGCCCCTCACCAGCAGCGTCTGCGCGCGCTCCAGGGCGGTGAGATCGGGCCGTTCCTGCCGCAGCGCAGCGAGGAACGCCTGCAGCAGCGACCCGGCGCCGGCCTGCAGGGGAGTCAGGCCCCGGCGCCGGCCGCTGGCGCGCTGATAGAGACCCGGGCGGTTCACGGGCTCGTGCAGCACGTGGAGGATCAGCAGCCGGCCCCGCCCCTCCGCGGCGAGCTCGGCGGCATGCACGAGCGCGGCCCGGGCGGGCGCCCCGAAATCCACCGGGACCAGGTAGGCGGGTACGGCAATGTCGTTGTCGGTGCCTTGGGCGGACATGACGGGAACGGCCGGCGCATGGGGTTGGATCCGAGTCTGCCGGGAGAAGATGACGGCGGGATGACCGTTTCCTTACACCGGCGCGCCGGCGGTCGCGGGCTCCCGGCCCCGGTGCTGCTCGTAGAGCTGGCGCACGATCCCGTCGGCGAGCCCGATCTGGGGGACATACATGCGCCGGATGCCGGCCCAGCGCAGCACCGACAGGTAGATCCGGGCGGCGGGCACGATGACGTCGGCCCGGTCCGGGCGCAGGCCGAGATCGCGGATGCGCTCCTCGAAGCTGAGCGCGCTGAGCCGGGCGTGGGTGGCGCGGATGTGCTTCGGCGTGATGGGCTGGCCCTCCTTGCGCCCGGAGAGGCGGAAGATCTTGTTGATGTTCCCCCCGCTGCCGATCCCCTGGATCTCGGGACAGCCACGGATGGCCGCAGTGATCCAGGCCTTCATCTCCCGCCAGCGGGATTCGGGCACCATCCCGTCCAGGAGCCGGACGGTGCCGATGTCGAAGGAGGCCGAGGCGGTGCTGCAGCCGCTGCCGAACAGGGTGAGTTCGGTGCTGCCGCCGCCCACGTCCAGGTAGAGGTAGGCGCCGCCCGCCTCCAGGCGCTCCTCGAAGTGGTTGGCGAAGATGATGGAGCCCTCCTCCTCGCCGCTGATGATCTCCAGGCGCAGTCCGCACTGGTCGTGGATCTGCCCGGCCAGGATCGGACCGTTCCGCGCCTCGCGCATGGCGGAGGTGGCCACGGCCCGGTAGGCGAGCGGCTGGTAGGCGTCCATCAGGCAGCGGAAGCCGGACAGGGTCTTGACGAGCTGCCAGGCCTTGTCGGGGGAGATCTCACGGCGCAGGAAGGCGTCGTCGCCGAGGCGCAGGGGCATGCGCACCAGCGCCTCCTTCTTGAACACCGGCCCCGACGGCCCCTCGAACACCTGCGCCAGCAGCAGGCGCACGGCGTTGGAGCCCATGTCGACGGCGGCGAACTTCACCGGCTGCGCGCCCCGGCCGGCCCCGGCGGACAGCCGCGGAACAGACGCGAATCCCTGCCCCGGGCAACAGCCACTACCGGCGCTCCATCTCCTCGGCCATGTGCTCGACGCTGGTGTGGCGCACGTCCTTGCCCTTCACCAGGTAGATGACGTACTCGCAGATGTTGCGCGAGCGATCGCCGATGCGCTCGATGGCGCGGGCCGCCCAGAGGACGTTCAGCACCGCGGGAATGGTGCGGGGATCCTCCATCATGTAGGTGATCATGAGGCGCATGATCCCCTCGTAGTCGCGATCCACGTCCGCGTCCTCGCGCGCCACCTTGAGCGCCAGTTCCACGTCCATGCGGGCGAAGGCGTCCAGCGCGTCATGGAGCATGCGCGAGACCCGCTGGGAGATGTGGCCGAGCCTGTTCTCGTGCCCGCGCCCCTCGCCCGCCTCGGCGAGCCGGTCGGCCATGCGCGCCACCCGCTCGGCCTCGTCGCCGATCCGCTCCAGGTCGTTGGTGACCCGCAGCACGGTCAGGATCAGCCGCAGGTCGATGGCCGTGGGCTGACGCCGGGCGATGATGCGGGTGGCCTCCTCGTCGATGTCCACATCGAAGCCGTTCACCTCGAGATCGCCGGCCACCACGCGCGCGGCCAGGTCGTGATCCTGTTCGCTCAGGGCGCGCAGGGCGTCGGCGAGCTGCTGCTCGACCATGCCGCCCATGGTGAGGACCTTGCTGCGCAGGTCGGCCAGCTCGGCATCGAAGCGCTGATAGATGTGTCCCTTGTGGATTTCGCCCGCCATGTCTCCGCCCATCGTGGCCCATGCACCCGGACCGGCGCCCGTTTACGTGAGGCTACCGTTCCGCAATGACACTTTGGTTACCAGGTGTCCGCCATCCGTCCAAGTTTACCGCCACGCCCCGCTTCGGCGCAGCCTGTCCGAGGACGGAGCCGGTGTTGTCACGCCGCGCCGCCGTCATCCTCCGGCCCTGCCGCGCCATCCGCCTCCTCATCCCCGCCGCCGAGCCGGACCGCCCGCCCGGCCGGGAAGCGGCAGGTGAAGGTGCTGCCGCGCCCCGGTTCGCTCTCCACCGTCAGGCGGCCGTCGTGGTGGGTGAGCACGTGCTTGACGATGGCCAGGCCCAGCCCGGTCCCGCCGGTCTCCCGGGACCGCCCCACGTCGACGCGGTAGAAGCGCTCGGTGAGCCGGGGCAGGTGCACCGGGTCGATGCCGGTCCCGCTGTCGGTCACCGCGAAACAGGCTTCGCCATTCCCGTCCCGGTACCAGCGGATGCGGATGCTGCCCCCCTCGGGAGTGTAGCGGACCGCGTTGGAGACCAGGTTGGAGAAGGCGCTGCGCAGCTCGTCGGGCTGGCAGAGCAGCCCCAGCCCGCGGTCCTGCTCCAGCTCCACCCGGTGACGGCCGCCGCTCAGCCCCAGCGCCTCTTCGTAGACCCCGTCGACGACGCCGGCCACCGGGCAGGGCTCCAGCTGCCGCCCCTTCTGATCCAGCTCCAGGCGGGAGAGGTGCAGCAGGTCGGCCACCAGCGTCTGCATGCGCCGGGTCTGCTCCTGCATCCGCTTCAACGCCCGCTCCCGGGCCGGGTTGCCGCCGGCCTCGGTCTCCAGCAGCGCCTCCACGTAGCCGCTCATCACCGTCAGCGGCGTGCGCAGCTCGTGGGAGACATTGGCGACAAAATCCCGGCGCATCTCCTCCAGCCGGCGCAGGCGGGTGATATCCCGTGCCAGCAGCAGGCGCCGTTTCTTCGACAGGGTCACCACCCGCACGCTGAGCCAGACACGCTCATCGGCGCGCGAGGGCAGCTCCAGCGCCGTCGCCCAGTCGCCGCTGCGCATCCGCGCCCCGAACTCGGGATGGCGCATCAGGTCGGTGATGCGCTGCCCGTGGTCGATCCCCCGCTGCAGGCCGAGCAGCCGCTCCGCGGTGGGGTTCCACCACTCGATCTCGCCCCGGGGCCCGAGGGCGACCGCCGCGTCGGGCAGGGCATCGGTCGCCTCGTTGAACCGCCGCAGCGCCCGGGTCAGCTTGCGCTTGCGCTTGCGCCCGGTGCGCTGCAGGCGGGCGATGCCGCCCAGCACCTCGCCCCAGCCCCCGCGCACGGCCGGCAGGGTGCCGGAACCGTTGAGCCAGCGCCCCAGCCGCAGCAGCAGCAGGAACTGGCGCAGCGCGTATGCGGCCAGCCCCGCGAGCGCCAGGCGCGACCAGCCCGGCGAGCCACTGACGAATGCCGTGCCCGCGAGCAGCAGCAGCCCGGCCACCCAGACCAGCTCCCGGCGCCAGGCCGCCCGGGAACGCAGGGCCCAGAGCAGCAGGGTGGCGCCCAGGGCCAGCCGGGCCAGCGGGCGGGGCAGCTCCTTCACGGCCCCTGCCGGCGGGCTCTGCTCATCAACGGGGGGCGTTTCAGGCGCCATGGGCGAGGAGGCGGAAGGGGGATGCATCAACCGCCGGCCCTGAGCTCCTCGAGCAGGCGCTCGGTGGGCACATGGCGCACGTCGCGGCCGTTGGCCAGGTAGATGATGTAGCCGGCGATGTTCTTGGCATGGGCGCCGATGCGATCCAGGGCCCGCAGCCCCAGCACCACCTCCACCACGTGGCCCACGTTGCGGTGGTCCTCCATGATGTAGGTGGACAGGCGCCGCAGGGCGGACTGGAACTCGCCGTCCAGCGTCTCGTCGTGCTGCAGCACCTCCAGGGCCAGGTCCAGGTCCAGGGACTCGAAGGCGCGCAGGGTGGTCTCCAGGGCGGCGGTCACCCCCCGCCCCAGTTCGAAGAGATCCCGCAGCAGGCTGGGGTTCGGGCTCGCGCCGTTGCCGCCGTAGAGCCGCTGGGTCAGCTGCGCCACCCGGCGCGCCTCGTCGCCCACCCGCTCGAGATCGGTCACCGACTTGGCCACCGCCATCACCTCGCGCAGGTCCTTACCCACCGGCGCGCGCATGGCCAGCACCCGGACCAGTTCGTCGTCCACCCGGATGTCCAGCCGGTTCACCTCCTGGTCCCGTTCGGCCACCTCCCTGGCGGTCTCCACATCCTCCTCCTCCAGGGTCCGCAGGGAACGCTGCAGCTGCTCGATGACCATCTGGCCCATCTGCAGCACCAGTCCGTGCAGGTGGGTCAGCTGGTCATCGAAGCGCTTGACGATGTGACCTTCTGTGGGCTTGGTCATGGGTCGAGTTCTCTCCTTGCGCCCGGTGTCGATTGGCTCAGCCGAAGCGGCCGGTGATGTAGTCCTCGGTGAGGCGGTGGCGCGGATTGGTGAAGATGTCCGCGGTGTCGCCCACCTCGATGAGGTCCCCCAGGTGGAAATAGGCGGTGCGCTGGGAGACGCGGGCGGCCTGCTGCATGGAGTGGGTGACGATGGCGATGCTGTAGTTCCCGCGCAGCTCGTCGATGAGCTCCTCGATGCGCGCGGTGGCGATGGGATCCAGCGCCGAGCAGGGCTCGTCCATCAGGATCACCTCGGGGCTGACGGAGATGGTGCGGGCGATGCACAGGCGCTGCTGCTGGCCGCCGGAGAGCCCGGTGCCGGGCTGGTCCAGGCGGTCCTTCACCTCGCCCCAGAGGCCGGCCTTCTCCAGGCTGGTCTGCACGATCTCGTCGAGCTCGGTCCGGGACCGGGCCAGGCCATGGATTCGCGGCCCGTAGGCCACGTTCTCGTAGATGGACTTGGGGAAGGGGTTGGGCTTCTGGAACACCATGCCCACCCGGGCCCGCAGCGGCACCACGTCGGTCCGGCGGTCGTAGATGTCCTGGCCGTCGAGCAGGATGGAGCCGCTGACGCGGCAGCCGTCGATGGTGTCGTTCATGCGGTTCAGGCAGCGCAGGAAGGTGGACTTGCCGCAGCCCGAGGGGCCGATCATGGCGATCACCTCGTTGGCGCCCACGTCCAGGCTCACATCGTGGATGGCGCGCTTCTCGCCGTAGTGGACGGTCACGTCCCGGCACACCATCACCGGGTTGGGGTGGGTGTGGTCCCCCACCATGCGCCGATCCTCCGCCTTGCCGGACACATCGGCCGCGGGTACGGCATCCCCGGGCCGGGCGGCACCGGCCGTCACGCCCTCACGCTGTTCCATACCCATCTTGGCCTCGTAGGAAATGCTGTTCATGATGCTTGACCTCGGTCGGATTCTAAACCGTAACTCACCAGCGCCGCTCGAACTTCTTGCGCAGCAGCACCGCGATGGCGTTCATGATGACCAGGAAGCCGAGCAGCACCAGGATGGCCGCGGAGGTGCGCTCAACGAAGGCCCGCTCCGGGCTGTCCGCCCAGAGGAAGATCTGCACCGGCAGCACGGTGGCCGGGTCGAAGAAGCCGCCCGGGATGTCCACGATGAAGGCGACCATGCCGATCATCAGCAGCGGCGCCGTCTCGCCCAGGGCCTGGGCCATGCCGATGATAGTGCCGGTGAGCATGCCGGGCAGGGCCAGCGGCAGCACGTGGTGGGTCACCGTCTGCAGCCTGGAGGCGCCGATGCCCAGGGCCGCCTCGCGGATGGAGGGCGGCACCGACTTCAGCGCCGCGCGCCCGGCGATGATGATGGTGGGCAGGGTCATCAGGGTGAGCACCAGGCCGCCGACGAGCGGCGCCGAGCGGGGCAGGGCCATGAAGTTGAGGAACACCGCCAGGCCCAGCAGGCCGAAGACGATGGAGGGCACCGCCGCCAGGTTGTTGATGTTCACCTCGATGAGGTCGGTCCAGCGGTTTCTCGGCGCGAACTCCTCCAGGTAGACCGCGGTCGCCACGCCGATGGGGAAGGAGAGTGCCAGGGTCACGATGACCGTGTACAGCGAGCCCATCAGGGCGCCGCGGATGCCGGCCAGCTCCGGCTCGCGGGAGTCGCCGGCGGTGAAGAAGGTGGTGTTGAAGCGCTTCTCGATGCGCCCCTCGGACTCCAGTTTCCGCAGCCACGACAGGGGCAGATCCTTGATGCGCCGCTGCGCCTCCGGCACGTCCACGGGGATGTGGCCCTTGGCGTACATGTCCACGTCGTCGTCGGCGGGCACCCACACGGAGCGGGTGGTGCCGATGAGCGCCGGGTCCGCCATCACCATGTCCCGCAGCTGGTAGCTGGCGCCGCTGCTCACCAGCCCGTTGAGGGTCCGGCGATCCTGCCGCCCGGTGACCTCCGGGAACAGCTCCTGCATCGAGCGGCGCACCAGGGCGGCGTAGTTGGCCCCGGAGAGCGCCTGCGGCGCCCGGCTGCCCTCGGGATCGATCACCGCCGGGTCGAAGTTGATGTCGAGCCGGACGTGGGTCTGCAGGAAGGCGCTGTAGCCGTTGGCCGCGATGCTGGTGAACAGCAGGGCCAGGAACAGCAGCCCGGCGGCGATGGCGGCGATGCCGTAGAGCCGGAACCGCCGCTCGGCGGCATAGCGCCGCTTCAGGCTGGCGTTGACGATATCGATGGCGCGCTGATTCTTCATGGATGGTTCGCTCCGCGGTCACTCATACTGTTCGCGGTACTTGCGCACCACGTGCAGGGCGATGACGTTCAGGATCAGGGTGACCACGAACAGCATCAGGCCCAGGGCGAAGGCCGCCAGGGTCTTGGGGCTGTCGAACTCCTGGTCGCCCACCAGCAGGGTCACGATCTGGACGGTGATGGTGGTCACCGCCTGCAGGGGGTTGGCGGTCAGGTTGGCCGCCAGGCCGGCGGCCATCACCACGATCATGGTCTCGCCGATGGCCCGCGAGACCGCCAGCAGCACCCCGCCCACGATGCCCGGCAGGGCCGCCGGAATGATCACCTTGCGCACCGTCTCCGAGCGGGTGGCGCCCATGGCGTAGGAGCCGTCGCGCAGGGACTGGGGCACGGCGTTGATGACGTCGTCGGAGAGGGAGGAGACGAAGGGGATGATCATGATGCCCATCACCAGGCCCGCCGCCAGCGCGCTCTCGGAGGAGACGTCCAGGCCGAGGGCCGCGCCCCCGTCGCGCAGGGCGGGCGCCACCACCAGGGCGGCGAAGAAGCCGTAGACCACGGTGGGGATGCCGGCGAGGATCTCCAGCAGCGGCTTGGCCACCGCGCGGAAGCGGCGGTTGGCGTACTCGGAGAGGTAGATGGCGGACATCAGCCCGATGGGCACCGCCACGAACATGGCGATGAACGAGATCATCAGGGTGCCGGTGAACAGCGGCACGGCGCCGAAGCTGCCGGAGGAGCCCACCTGGTCGGCGCGGATGGCCATCTGCGGGCTCCACTTCAGCCCCAGCAGGAACTCCGATACCGGCACCGAGTGGAAGAAGCGCAGCGCCTCGAACAGCACCGAGAGCACGATGCCGATGGTGGTGAAGATGGCGATGGTGGAGCAGAGAACCAGGAAGGCCTTCACCACTCCTTCCACCTGGTTGCGGGCCCGCAGCCCGGGGTGGATGCGCTTCCAGGCGAGTCCGATGCCGCCCGCGGCCAGGGCCAGCACCACCACCGCCAGGGCGGCGGAGCCGGTCTGCACCAGGCTGCGGTAGTGGTCCGCCGCGGCCTGCATGGCCGGGTCCACCTGGACGGAGACGATGTTGCCGCTGACCAGGTTCCTGATGTCGTTCACCACCAGGCCCAGGCGCGCGTCGGGCAGGGCGCGGATCTCATCGGGCAGCCCGGCCACCACGAGCTTGGTGACGATGTAGGGCTCGAAGGCCACCCAGCCCGCCAGCACCAGCAGCGCCGGCAGGCCGCACCACAGCGCGGTGAGCATCCCGTAGTAGCCGGGCAGGGAGTGCAGGGCGCGCACCCCGCCGGACCCGCGGGACACGGCGAAGGAGCGCTGCCGGCCCACGTAGTAGGCGGCGGCGGAAAGCGCCAGGAGGACGATTGCGAGCGTGGTCACGGACATGGCGGTCGGCGGCGGCTGGTCGGTGGTTAGTGTAGAAACTTAGTTGCGCCGTTCTGAAACGGCAACGACCGGGAGGGTTTTCAGGCCCGCCCGGCCGTCGTCATGCTGTCGCACCCAGTGCGCTTACATCTCCATCGGCGTCATGTTGCGGGCGTCGTTGGCGAACTTGGCGCGCTCCTCCTCGGGCATCGGGATGAGGCCCTTGTCGGCGAGATAGCCCTCGGGGCCCCAGGCCTTGTCGCTGGTGAACTCGTTGACGTACTCCTGGATGCCCGGGATGACGCCCACGTGAGCCTTCTTCACGTAGAAGAACAGCGGGCGGGAGACGGGGTAGTCACCGCTGGCGATGGCCTCGAAGGTGGGCGCCACGCCGTCGATGAGCGAGCCCTGCACCATGTCGGTGTTCTGGTCCAGGAAGCTGAAGCCGAAGATGCCCAGCGCGTCCGGGTTGGCCTCGAGCTTCTGCACGATCAGGTTGTCGTTCTCACCGGCCTCGATGTAGGCGCCGTCCTCGCGGATGGTGAAGCAGGCGGCCTTGAAGGCGTTCTTGTCGCTCTTCTCCATGGCGGCGACCCAGGGGGTGTCCTTGCAGCCGTGCTCCATCACCAGCTCCACGAAGGCGTCGCGGGTGCCGGAGGTGGGAGGCGGACCCAGCACCTCGATGGCGGTGGCGGGCAGGGCCGGGTTGACGTCCTTCCAGGTCTTGTAGGGGTTGGCCACCAGCTTCTCGCTGCCGTCGGCGGCGGGAACGTCCTTGGCGAGCGCCAGGTAGAGGTCGCGGCGGGTCAGGCTGAACTGCCCGGCCTGCTTGGAGTTGGCCACGGCGATGCCGTCGTAGCCGATCTTGATCTCGACGATCTCCTTCACGCCGTTGGCGGCGCAGGTCTCGACCTCGCTGCTCTTGATGCGGCGCGAGGCGTTGGTGATGTCGGGATTCTCCACCCCGACGCCGGCGCAGAACAGCTTCAGGCCGCCGCCGGAGCCGGTGGACTCGATCTTCGGGGTCTTGAAGCTGGAGGTCTTGCCGAACTGCTCGGCCACCACGGTGGCGAAGGGATAGACCGTGGAGGAGCCCACGATGCTGATGTAGTCGCGGGCGGCGGCGTTGGCGCTGCCGACGGCGAAAGCGGCGGTTACGGCCAGGGCACTGGCGAGAGCCTTCTTGATCACGGATGTCACCTCTGAAGAGTTGTTGTGAGTCTGTTGGCTTGTCGGCGCACGGTCTGCGTGTGCCGAACCGGGTGGCGGCCTTTCACTCTCGACCGCCCAGTCGTCGTGTTACGTGGGCGCAGTATAGGAACCGTTTGTTACAGATTTACTGCACGCTGAAATAAAACCGGAGGGGGTGTTCAGGGCCGGGCCGAGAGGCGGTAGCCGGCACCGCGCACGGTCTGCAGCAGGGCATCGCAGCCGGTGGGCTCCAGCGCCTTGCGCAGTCGCCGGATGTGGACATCCACGGTGCGCTCCTCGATGTAGACATTGGTGCCCCAGACCCGGTCCAGCAGCTGGCTGCGGCTGTAGACGCGCTCGGGGTGGGTCATGAAGAAGTGCAGCAGGCGGAATTCGGTGGGCCCCAGCTCCACCGCCGCGTCGCCGGCGCTCACCCGGTGGCTGCCGGGATCCAGGGTCAGGATGTCCACCTGCACCGCCTCCTCCCCGGCATGGGGCGCCGCGCGGCGCAGCACCGTGCGGATGCGGGCGAGCAGCTCGCGGGTGGAGAAGGGCTTGGTGACGTAGTCGTCGGCCCCGCTCTCCAGCCCCCGCACCTTGTCGTCCTCCTCGCCGCGGGCCGTGAGCATGATGATGGGTATCTCGCGGGTCAGGGGATCGCGCTTCAGGCCGCGGGCCAGCTCCACGCCGCTGGCGCCGGGCAGCATCCAGTCCAGCAGCAGCAGGTCGGGCGCCTGGGCGTTGATGCGCTCGCGCGCGGTCTCGGCATCCTCCACCTCGTGGACGGAAAAGCCATCCTGTTCCAGGACGAAACGCAGCATCTCGCGGACGGCGGGCTCGTCTTCAACTACCAGGATATTCGCAGAAGCCATGGGAATCCGATCACTCCGGTTTGTACATCATGCATAATTCAAGGTTGAAATTATTACAACCGCTGAATATGACAGCGGCATGACACCCCGACGGTACCGGAGTCCCGCTTGGACATCGAACTGCTGCGCACCTTTCTCGAGCTGCAACGGACCCGCCATTTCGCCCGTGCGGCCGAGCGCCTGCACCTCACCCAATCGGCGGTGAGCGCCCGCATCCGGCTGCTCGAGGAGACCCTCGGCCAACAGCTGTTCACCCGCAAACGCAACGATATCCGCCTCACCGCCGCAGGCACCCGGCTGCTCAAGCATGCCGAGACCATCGTCGGGGCCTGGTCGCGGGCCCGGCAGGAGTCGGGACTGGGCCCGGAGTACCGCACCTCGCTGGCGCTGGGCGGGGCCTACGACCTGTGGGAGAGCCTGCTGCGGGGCTGGCTGTGCCGGCTGCGGGAACAGCTGCCGGACATCGCGCTGCAGGCGGAGACCCTGCCGGGCGAACTGCTGCTGCGGCGGCTGCTGGACGGGGTGCTGGACATCGCGGTGCTGTTCGAGCCGCCGCGGCTGCCGGGCGAGACGGTGCGCGAGGTGGGAACGGTGAACCTGGTCCTGGTGAGCAGCGTGGAGGGCGCCGGCGCCATGGAGGCGCTGGGCGAGGGATTCGTACGGGTGGACTGGGGCGCCAGCACGGCCCTGGAGCTGGCCCGGCGCTACCCGGACCTGCCCACGCCGTCTCTGCGCATGAGCCACGGCACCCTGGCGCTCGGCTTCATCCTGGAGCGGGGCGGCGCCGCCTACCTGCCCGAGCGGCTGGCTGAACCCCACCTGGCCGCGGGAAGGCTGCACCGGGTCGCGGACGCGGCGCCCATCGAACGGCCCGCCTACGCGGTCTACCGGCCGGGCAGCGAGCGGGAAGAGGTCATCCGCCAGGCGCTGGCGCTCCTGGACGGGGCCTGACCGGGCGCAATCGCGCCGCCCGGGTCGCCCCGGGCGGCGATTCCTCAGTAGTCGAGGTCGTAGTCCTCGTAACCGAGATCCTGCACCTGCTCGCGCAGGCGCTTCAGCTCGAAATAGCGCTCGATGCGCCGCCGGTGGTCGGCATCGCCGTGGCGCTCCGCCCCATGGCCCGCCTCGAACACCGGATCCGCCCCGTCATCGTCAATCGCAAAGACGTCGTCCACATCATTCATACCCGCCGAACCTCGAAAAAAATCCTCGTCCAAACCTTCACCGCTGCGCGGCTCGTGGCGGCCGCTTCAACTGCGCCTTATCTAGCCGGAATCCACACGGATGGAAAGTGAATTGTTTCGATTGCGACGACAAAAGATATTTATCGACCGCCGGTCCGACGCCATTCAGCCAAGTACCCCTCATTTGGTATGGATATCGTTATTCCCTGCGGTATATTACGTTCAGCTTCCAGGGACCCGGGGTCATGAACGAGAAGACCAAAGTCACCAGCTACCGCGTCCGCGGCCGCTTCTGGATCGAGTCCGCGGACGGCACCTTCCTCGGCGGCGGCCGCGTCCGGCTGCTGGAGGCGATTGCCGCCCACGGCTCCATCAGCGCCGCCGCGCGCGCCCTGCACATGTCCTACCGCCGGGCCTGGGAACTGGTGGAGGCCATCAACCGCTGCGCGCCCGCGCCCCTGGTGGAGAAGCAGCCCGGCGGCCGCGGCGGCGGCGGCGCGGTGCTCACCGGGACCGGTAGCCGCGCCATCCGCGACTACCGCGCGCTCGAGCGGCGCCACCAGGCCTTCCTGGAAACGGAAACCGGGCGTCTCGCCCCCGCGGCCGATCCCGCCCCCCCATCCACGCCTTCCGACAAGGAGCCCTGAACCGTGCGCAGACACCCCCTTCAGTTGCTGCTGATCGCCGCCCTGCTCGCCGCGACGGGCGCCCGGGCCGGGGAGGTCAGCGTCGCCGTGGCCGCCAATTTCAAGGCCACGCTGGAGGAGGTGGCCGCCGCCTTCACCCGGGCCACCGGGCACAAGGTGCTGGCCAGCAGCGGCTCCACCGGCAAGCTCTATACCCAGATCACCCAGGGCGCCCCCTTCGCCGTGCTGCTGGCCGCTGACAGCGCCCGTCCCGAGCGGCTGGAGCGGGAGGGCCACGCGGTGGCCGGCAGCCGCTTCACCTACGCCGTGGGCCGGCTGGTGCTGTGGAGCCCGGACCCGGAGCGGGTGGACGCCGAGGGCGCCGTCCTGCGCGACCCGGGCCTGGAGCGGCTGGCCATCGCCAATCCCCGCAGCGCCCCCTACGGGGCCGCGGCGCAGGAGGTGCTGGAGGGGCTGGGGCTGTGGGACGGGATCCAGCCACGGCTGGTGCGGGGCGAGAACATCGGCCAGGCCTTCCAGTTCGTGGCCTCCGGCAATGCCCCGCTGGGGTTCGTGGCCCTGGCCCAGGTACGGGCCGGCGGGCAGCCCGGCTCCCAGTGGCTGGTACCCCAGGCGCTCCATGCCCCCATCGAGCAGCAGGCGGTCCTGCTCGGCAGCGCCGCCCGCAACCCGGCGGCGCAGGCGTTCCTGGACTACCTCCGCGGCCCCGAGGCCGTCGCCATCATCGAGCGCTACGGCTACGACGTGCCGGCGCCCCCCGAGCGGTAGCACCGGCCCATGTTCAGCCCCGGCGACCTCCAGGCCCTGCTCATCACCCTGCGGCTGGCGCTCATCACCACCCTCCTGCTGCTGGTGCTGGGCACCCCGCTGGCCTGGTGGCTCGCCCGCACCCGCAGCGTGCTGAAGCTGCCCCTGGAGGCGCTGGTGGCGCTGCCCCTGGTGCTGCCGCCGACGGTGCTGGGCTTCTACCTGCTGCTCGCCCTGGCGCCCGACGGGCTGCTCGGCGGCCCCTGGCGCGCCCTGGGCGGCGGCGCGCTGGCCTTCACCTTCACCGGGCTGGTCATCGGCTCGCTGATCTACTCCCTGCCCTTCGTGGTGCAGCCCCTGCAGACGGCCTTCGAGGGCCTGGAGGAGCGGACCCTGGAGGCGGCGGCCACCCTGGGCGCCGCGCCGCTGGACCGCTTCCTCACCGTGGTGCTGCCCCAGGCGCGCCAGGGCCTGCTCTCGGCGGCCACCCTGGGCTTCGCCCACACGGTGGGCGAGTTCGGGGTGGTGCTGATGATCGGCGGCAACATCCCCGGCCGCACCCAGGTGCTCTCCATCGCCATCTACGACCACGTGGAGGCCCTCGACTACGGCAGCGCCCACCTGCTCTCCGCCTCCCTGCTGGGCCTCTCCTTCGTGATGCTGCTGGGCGTCTATGTCACCAACCGCCGCTTCCGGGTGCGCATGCGATGAGCCTCCAGGTCCGCTACCGCCTGCAGCGGGGCGCCTTCCGCCTCGACGCGGCCTTCGAGGCGCCCGGGCGGGGCGTCACCGCCCTGTTCGGGCGCTCCGGCAGCGGCAAGACCCTGCTGCTGCGCTGCATCGCCGGGCTGGAGCAGGCGGAGGCGGGCTTCCTGCGGCTCGGGGAAACGCCGTGGGAGGACAGCGGCACCGGCCTGCGGCTGCCGCCCAACCACCGCCGGGTGGGCTACGTGTTCCAGGAGGCGGCCCTGTTCCCCCACCTGAGCGTGCGCGGAAACCTGCACTACGGCCTGCGCCGCACCCCGGCGGAGGAGCGTCGCATAGACGAGGCGCAGGCGGTGGAGTGGCTCGGCATCGGCCACCTGCTCGGGCGCCGGCCCGCCACCCTGAGCGGCGGCGAGCGCCAGCGGGTGGCCATCGCCCGGGCGCTGCTGGCCGGGCCCCGCCTGCTGCTCATGGACGAGCCCCTGGCCGCGCTGGACCGGGAGGCCAAGGCGGCGATCCTGCCCTACCTGGAGCGGCTGCACGAGGTGCTGCCGGTCCCGGTGCTCTACGTGAGCCACTCCCTGGACGAGGTGGTGCGCCTCGCCGACCACCTCGTCCTCATCGGCGCGGGCCGGGTCCAGGGCAGCGGCCCGGTGGCCGAGCTGCTCACCCGCCTCGACCTGCCCCTGGCCCACGGCGAGGGGGCGGCCGCGGTGGTGGAGGCGCGGGTGGCCGCCCACGACCCGGAGTTCCACCTGAGCTACCTCGACTTCCCCGGCGGGCGCTTCAGCGTGCGCGCGGTGGAGGCCCCGGTGGGCGCGCGGCACCGGCTGCGGATCCTGGCCAAGGATGTCAGCCTGGCCCTGGAGGCGCCCCGCGCCAGCAGCATCCTCAACGTCTTCCCCGCCCGCGTCGGCGCCATCGTCGAGGAGGGGCCGGCCCAGCGCATCGTGCAGCTGGAGGCCGGGGGCATCCGCCTGCTCAGCCGCATCACCGCCAAGTCCGCGAGCCTGCTGGGGCTGCGCCCCGGCCTGGAACTCTTCGCCCAGATCAAGAGCGTCGCGATCATCGACTGAATCCCCCGCGCGGACCGCCGCGGCCACACCCCGGCTGCCCCACGGCCTTCCCGCCACCCCCCAAAGACCCCGCTCCCGCGGGGTTAATTATTTCCTACTAAATTACTAATATACTGCCACTCGCCGGTTCGGCCCCCCCCGCCGCGCCGCCGTGAAACCGATCCGCACACGACAATCAGACAGGCATCGACCCTTGAGGAAGAGACCATGAACAGAACGCGACTCGCGGCCGCGCTCGCTGCGCTGTTGCTCGCGCCCCTGGCCCACGGCGCCGACACCGGGGCGGGCAAGACCATCGTCATGCAGGGCAACGGCGCCGGCGCCCTGCCCTGCATGACCTGCCACGGCGTGGACGGCGCCGGCAACGCCGGCGGCGGCTTCCCGCGCCTGGCGGGCATGGACGCCGACTACCTCGCGCGCCAGATCCGCGACTACCGCGAGGGCCGGCGCCGGAACGCCGTCATGCAGCCCATCGCCCAGGCCCTGACCGATGAACAGGCGGCCGACGCGGCGGCCTTCTATGCCGCCCAGGTCGCCGGCACTGCCGCCGGGGCGCCCGCCACGGAGCAGGCGGCCGCCGGTGAACGCCTGGCCACCCTCGGCGCCTGGGATCGCCAGGTGCCCGCCTGCGAGAGCTGCCACGGCCCCGGCGGCCGCGGCCTGGGCGCCGCCTTCCCCGGGCTCGCCGGCCAGCACGCCAGCTACCTGGCCGCGCAGCTCCACGCCTGGAAGAACGGCACCCGCGCCAATGATCCCATGAACCTGATGAAGGGCGTGGCCGAGCGTCTGGACGACGCCGAGATCCAGGCGGTGGCCGCCTGGTTCGCCACCCGGCCCCGCTGATGCGCGCCCGCAGGAGCAATGCCATGAAGACCATGAACCGAATCCTCGCCGCGACCCTGGCCGCGGCCCTCCCCCTCCTGGCCGGCGCCGCCCCCGAGAAGGACTTCCAGGTGGAGCTGCCCGCCGCCCCCGCCGGCGAGGCCGCCTTCAGCCCGCCCGCCGAGGAGACGATCCCCGACAACGCCTTCGGCGAGATGGTGCGCCTCGGCCGCGATCTCTTCCTCAACACCGACCAGCTGCGCGGCACCTACACCGGCAACGGCATGAAGTGCGTGAACTGCCACCTGGACCGCGGCCGCCGGGCCGGCTCCGCGCCCCTGTGGGCCGCCTTCGGCATGTACCCGGCCTACCGCAAGAAGAACGACAAGGTGAACACCATGGAGGAGCGCATCCAGGGCTGCTTCACCTACAGCATGAACGGCACCCCGCCGCCGGCCGGCAGCCGCGAGCTCACCGCGCTGGTCACCTACCACTACTGGCTCGCCACCGGCGCCCCCATCGGCAAGGCCCTGCCCGGGCGCGGCTTCCCCAAGCTGGCCAGGCCGGAGCAGGCGCCCGACTTCGCCCGCGGCGAGGCGGTCTACCGGGACAACTGCGCGCTGTGCCACGGCGACGACGGCGCGGGCCGGCAGGTGGACGGCCGCTACGTCTTCCCGCCCCTGTGGGGCCCCGACTCCTACAACTGGGGCGCCGGCATGCACCGGGTCAACACCGCGGCGGGCTTCATCAAGGCCAACATGCCGCTCAGCCAGGGCGGCAGCCTGACCGACCAGCAGGCCTGGGACGTGGCGCTCTACATCAACAGCCACGACCGGCCCCAGGACCCGCGCTTCGAGGGTGACCTGGCGGAGACGAAGAAGACCTTCCACGGCCACCAGTGCGAGTACGGCGAGGAGGTGGGCGGACACGCGCTCGCGGGCGGCGCGGAGTGAGCAGGCGGGCCGGGGCGCCGCGCCCCGGCCCGCCTGCCGGCAACGGGTAACCATCCCTTAACGCCACCGCCGCCCCGCCGTAACAGCCGGCATCTAGAGTCGTGGCTCCGAGCCGCTCCCGCGAGCGGCGTCCACACGCCCGATAACCCTGTTGGGGACGGAGAACACGACCATGACCCACCGGAAGACCCCCCTCGCACTCCTCGTCGGCGCCACGCTGCTGTCCGGCCTCGGCACCGCCGCCGCCGGCCCGGCCGTGAACGGCCCCATGGCCTTCACGCCCCTCGTGAAGTCGGCCGAGGTGCTCACCAACGACTGGGACCAGCCCCACCTGATCCCCGACGGCTACGTGATGTACAAGGTCGCCGACGAGACCGATCTCAACATCTACGTCACCGACACCGACGGCACGGACATCGGCCGCGACTTCCCGGACCTCAGCGACATGAACACCGTCAACGAGACCGGCCCCCAGGCGGGCCGCTTCCTCTACCGCACCCACGAGGTGGACGAGTGCGGCGCGGTGTCCGTGGTGGATCTCGACACCGGCGCGGCCAAGGTCATCGCCCAGGCGAGCGACTGCGCCGCGACCGCCCCGGCCATCGGCCCGCAGTTCCCCGACTTCACCCAGGGCCGCGACCTCGACGGCATCCGCTGGACCCCGTGGGGGACCGTGCTGTTCGCCGAGGAGGATCCCCAGGGTCGCGTCTACGAGCTGTTCCTCGACCCGAAGGACCGCACCGTCGCCGCCGATGTCGTGGATCGCCCCGCCGTGGGCCGCATCCGCCACGAGGGCGTCGAGGTGGGCGCCGACGGCGCCGTCTATGTCATCGACGAGCTGAACGGCGGCTCCATCTTCCGCTTCGTGCCGGACACCTACGGCGATCTCTCCACGGGCCAGCTCTACGCGCTCAAGCTCACCGGGCTCAGCGACGCCGAGCAGTCCTACGGCAGCGGCCACCCGCACCTCGGCGCCTTCGAGTGGGTCGCCCTGGATCGCGACCAGGTGCGGATCGACGCCAAGGTGGCGGCCGACTGGGTCGAGGCCACCGAGTTCGGCCGTCCGGAGGACGTGGAGGCCATCGGCCAGGTGCTCTACGTGTCCGAGACCAGCGAGGACCGCGTGCTGGCCATCGACCTGAAGCGGCAGGTGGTCACCGCCTACGTGAGCGCGGGGGACAACGCGCCCGCCGGCGGCAACCCCAACTTCAACAACCCTGACAACCTGGCCGAGGGCCCCGACGGACGGCTGTGGATCGTCGAGGACACCGGCGGCTCCGACATCTGGGTCGCCGACCGGGACCTCGACGGCGACGGCTCGGCCGATGCGGTGCACCTGTTCGCCGCCATGGTGGACAGCGGCGCCGAGGGCACCGGCATCTACTTCGGCAAGGACCCGCACACCCTGTACGTGAACGTGCAGCACGCCGCCAAGGAGTACGCCGACGGCACCTGGGCCATCACCAACCGCAACCTGAAACGCCGCTGAGGTCGCATGCGGCACCTCACCCGCTCGCCGGCGCACCGGCGAGCGGGACCTCCCGAAGGCGGCGCCGCCAGGCGCCGCCTTCTTCTTCATTGCCCGCCCGCCCCGGGGTGCAAAGGGCGGGGCGGTATGGTACCGTGCGCGCCCTTTATCAGGGTTGTCCGATATGGACAGCCGCAGCCGCCCGGGCCCGCCCGTTTCCGCCCGGATGACCGCCACACCCTGCCACGGCAATCCGAAGCGACGCCCGGTTCCTGCCGCACCGGGACCTTATCCCGCCCCCCGTAGAGGCCGCCGGCCCGCGCGGCCGGCCCGGTATTGCCCGTACCCGCCCGCACCCGCCGCCCATCGGGGCGGGGGCATCGACAACCGACTGACTGGAAAATGCTGGATACCCTGCGCAAGAACTGGTTCATCAGCATCCGCGCCGACCTGCTCGCCGGGCTCGTCGTGGCGCTGGCGCTCATCCCGGAGGCCATCGCCTTCTCCGCCATCGCCGGCGTGGATCCCCGGGTGGGCCTCTACGCCTCCTTCTGCATTGCCGTGGTCATCGCCTTCGTGGGCGGCCGCCCGGGCATGATCTCCGCCGCCACCGGGGCCATGGCGCTGCTGATGGTCACGCTGGTCAGGGAGCACGGCCTGCAGTACCTGCTCGCGGCCACCCTGCTCACGGGTGTCCTGCAGATCGCCGCGGGCTACCTCCGGCTCGGGTCGCTGATGCGCTTCGTCTCGCGCTCGGTGGTGACCGGCTTCGTCAACGCGCTGGCGATCCTCATCTTCCTCGCCCAGCTGCCCGAGCTGACCGGCGTCACCTGGCACGTCTACGCCATGACCGCCGGGGGGCTGGCCATCATCTACCTGTTCCCCTACCTCACCCGCTCGGTGCCCTCGCCGCTGGTCACCATCATCGTGCTCACGGCCATCGCCATGGCGCTGGACCTGGACCTGCGCACCGTCGGCGACATGGGCGAGCTGCCGGACACCCTGCCGGTCTTCCTCTGGCCCCAGGTGCCCCTCGATCTCGAAACCCTGGCCATCATCCTGCCCTACTCGGCCTCGCTGGCGGTGGTGGGGCTGCTGGAATCGCTGATGACCGCCGCCATCGTCGACGACCTGACCGACACCCCCAGCGACAAGAACCGCGAGTGCACGGGCCAGGGGGTGGCCAACATCGCCGCGGGCCTGCTCGGGGGCATGGCGGGCTGCGCGATGATTGGCCAGTCGGTCATCAACATCAAGTCGGGCGGCCGCAGCCGCCTCTCCACCTTCGCGGCGGGGCTCTTCCTGCTCCTGATGGTGGTGTTCCTGGGCGAGTGGGTGGCGCGGATTCCCATGGCGGCGCTGGTGGCGGTGATGATCATGGTCTCCATCGGCACCTTCAGCTGGGAGTCGCTGGTGAACCTCCGGCGCAACCCGCTCAGCACCAACATCGTCATGGTCGCCACCGTGGCGGTGGTGGTGGCCACCCACAACCTCGCCTACGGGGTGTTCGTGGGCGTGCTGCTGGCGGCGATGTTCTTCGCCAACAAGGTGGCCCACTACAAGTACGTCACCTCCGCGCTGGACGCCGGGGGCAGGGTCCGCACCTACCGGGTGGTGGGCCAGGTCTTCTTCGCCTCGGCGGACAAGTTCGTCGAGTTCTTCGACCTGAAGGAGGTGCTCGACAAGGTGGTGGTCGACCTCACCCAGGCCCATTTCTGGGACATCACCGCCGTCAGCGCGCTCGACAAGGTGGTCATCAAGTTCCGCCGCGAGGGCACGGCGGTGGAGATCGTCGGGCTGAACGAGGCCAGCGCCACCATCGTCGACCGGTTCGCTGTGCACGACAAGCCGGATGCGGTAGACAAGCTGCTGGCCCACTGACGGAGACCGACCCGATGACCCACGTAATCAGCTGCATCGACGGCACCAGCGTCTCGGCCGCCGTCAGCGACTGCGCCGCCTGGGCCAGCCTGCGCCTGGGCGAACCCCTGCTGCTGCTGCACGTGCTGGAGAAGTCCGAGTACCCCGGCGGCAGCAACCTCGCCGGCAACATCGGCCTGGGCAGCCGGGAGTCGCTGCTGGAGGAGCTCGCGGCGCTGGACGAGAAGCGCGGCCGGCTGGCCCTGGAGCAGGGCCGGCTCATGCTGGAGGCGGCCCGCGCGCGGGCGGTGGCCGACGGGGTGGCCGAGCCCCTCTGCCGCCAGTACCACGGCAGCCTGGTGGACACCCTGGTCGAGCTGGAGGAGGAGTTGTCCCTGCTGGTCATGGGCAAGCACGACGAGAACCTCGGCATCCACGTGGGCAGCCGCATCGAGACGGTGGTGCGGGTCATGCGCCGCCCCATCCTGGTCTGCCCCCCGGCGTTCAGCGCGCCGGCGCGGGTGATGATCGCCTTCGACGGCAGCGCCACCACCCGCAAGGGCGTCGCGATGGTCGCCGCCAGCCCCCTGTTCCGCGGCCTGCCCTGCCACGTGGTCATGGCCGGGGCGGACGACGCCCGGAACCGGGCGCAGCTCGACTGGGCCCGCGCCACCCTGGAGGCGGCCGGCTTCGAGGCGCCCGGCGCCATTGTCCCGGGCGAGGTGGAGCGCGTGCTCTGCGACTACCGCCGGGAACAGGCTGTCGACATGGTGATCATGGGCGCCTACGGGCACTCCGTCATCCGCCGCTTCCTGGTGGGCAGCACCACCACCGGCATGATCCGCAACGCCGCGGTGCCGGTCCTGCTCCTGCGCTAGGCCAGCACCGCCCGGTAGGGATCGCCCCCGAACCACTCGCCGGCGAAGCGCATCAGGGCGCGCACCCGCGGGTTGAGCCGCAGGTCGCGGTGGCAGACGCACCAGAACTCCAGGGCGGGCAGGGGCACCCCCGGCAGCACGCGAACCAGCTCCGGGTAGCGGGCCGCCAGCCCGACATGGGTGGCGCCGATACCCGCCCCGGCCCGCATCAGCGCGACGTGCAGCGGCATGTGGTCGGTGCGCAGCGGGAAATCCCCGCGGCCCAGGCGGGCGCCCATGGGGGCCGCCGCCTCGATGAACGCCGGGTCCTCGTCGAAACCGATGAGCGCATGCCCACTCAGCTCCGACGGCGTCGCCGGCGTCCCGTGCCGGTCCAGGTAATCCCGCCGGGCGAACAGGCCCAGCGCCAAGTCGGCCAGCCGCGCGGCCACGAGATCGGGCTGCTCCGGCCGGAACATGCGCAGCGCCACATCCGCCTCGCGCTTGCTCAGGCTGCTGGTACGGTTGGAAATCACCACCTCGATGGCCACCCCCGGGTAGCGTTCCCGGAAGGCGGCGATCAGCGGCGGCAGGAGATGGTAGCCGACAATCTCGTTGGCGCTGATGCGCAGATCCCCGTCCAGCTCCACCGACAGCCCGCCGGCCAGACGTGCGAAGCGCTCCGCCGATTCGCCCATCCCCCGGGCGGCCTCCACCAGCGCCTCCCCCTGCCCGGTCAGCGCCAGGCCCCGGGGCGAGCGCTCGAAGAGGCTGAGCTGCGTGCGCCGCTCCAGCTCGCGGATGTGGCGGCTGAGGGTGGGCTGGGAGGCCCCGAGCACCCGCGCGGCCCCCGAGACGCTGCCCTGCTCGGCCACGGCGAGGAAGGTGCGGATCAATTCCCAATCGATGTTATTCATTCATGCATGACCGCCTGTCTGTTTTAGGCATTCATTATCCCCATATGGATTGCCATACTCCATCCCATCACCACCGGGACACAAGGAGCGAAACAATGAAACAGGCATTGGTCATCGGCATCACCGGCGGTTTCGGCGGCCACGTGGCCGCCGCCCTGCTGGAGGACGGCTGGAAGGTGAGGGCCCTGATGCGGGATCCCGACCGGCTGCCCCCCTGGCACCGGGGCGTGGAGGCCGTGCGCGGTGACGCCCGGGAGATCGGGGATGTGCGGCGGGCGGCCGCCGGCGCGGAGGTCATCGTCTACGGGGTCAACATCCCCTACCCGCGCTGGCGGCGCGAGGCCCTGCCCCTGCTGGAGCCGACCGCGCGGGTCGCCGAGGAGCAGGGACTCACCGTGGTCTTTCCGGGCAACGTCTACAACTTCGATCCCCGGGAGGGCCCCGACTTCACCGAGGCGGCGCCGTTCCGCCCGGTGAGCCGCAAGGGGGCGATCCGCCTGGCGCTGGAGGAGCGGCTCCGGCGGGCGACCGCCAACGGGGCGCGGGTCGTGCTGATCCGGGCCGGTGACTTCATCGGCGCCCACGCCGGCAGCACCTGGATGAACGTCCTCGCCAAACGGACGGACAGCGGCTACCGGCTGCTGCGCCCGGGACCGGCCGGACTCGTCCACACCTGGGCCAACCTGCCGGACGTGGGCCGAACGGTCGTCCGCCTGCTGCGGCTGCGCGACCGCCTTCCGGTCTTCGCCCCGTTCCACTTCGCGGGCTACCGCGTCACCTTCGACGAGATGGTGGACGCCATGGGCACGGCGGGCGGCCGGCCGGTCCGGGTGTGGCCCTTCCCCTGGTGGGCGGTGACCCTGCTCGCCCCCTTCATACCCTTCCTCCGCGAGCTGCGGGAGATGCGCTACCTGTGGCGGCAGGAGGTCAACCTGGACGAAAGCCGCCTGCGCGAAACGCTGGCGGGCGAGGTGCCCCACACGCCGCTGCCCGAGGCGCTGGTGGCGGCCGGGGTGGTGGTGCGGGATTGATTCCTCCGGCCGGTGGCGGGGGCGCGGTCTGGCCGCCCCCGTTCCGCTGGCATCGTTCAGAAGCCGCGGGGAAGGCCATTGCCCGACTGCCTGGCGGGGGGGTGTCTGCGTGGCTATTCTCAGAGTGTGGGACGCCCGGCCAACAATAGCCGTGTCAACGGCAGAGCGGGCATTCCGGCCATTTGATTCACGACCGCCCATCCACGCCGGAACATCCTGAACATCCATTTCGATGGGTGGCGCGGCCGTTACGAACGCTCGAATGCCAGGGAGGCGAATGATGAACGCAGGACATCATGATGGACTTTGGCGCCTGGCGCTCCTGGCATTGCTCAAGCCATGCCTCTTCCTCGCCATCGCTTCCGGCGCGCTGTACGGCCTCCCCGCCTTATCGGAAGGTCCCCGCGTACACCCCGTCGATATCGCTGTCGGGTGGGGGCAGAGCTGCATTCTCGGAGACAACGGCCACGTCTGGTGCTGGGGCAATAAGCTGCTCAACGGCCAGGCTGAAGACACGGCCACCCCGACCCGGGTCCAGGGCGTCGCGGATATCCGGAAAATTGCCGCGGGCCGGCTCGGCACCTGCGCCATCGATGCGTCCCGCAAGGTCATCTGCTGGGGAATGCAGATCTACAGGAAGGAATTCTCCGCCGAGCCGTACCTGATCGAGGGGCTGCCTCCCGCGCAACAGGTGGCCATCGGCTTCCAGCACTTCTGCGCCCTGACGACCGGCAGGGAGGTGTACTGCTGGGGAGCAAACGCCGCGGGCGAGATCGGCGACGGCACGGTTGAGGATCGACTGCAACCGGTCAAGGTGGAGGGGGTGAGCGATGTCATCGCCCTCGATGCCGGCGTCAACAACACCTGCGCGATTGAAGCCGGGGGCACGATCAAGTGCTGGGGTACCGACGACCCGGGCAACCCGGAACAGGGCTTTGCCATTAGTTCATTCACCCCGAAAGTCGTTCAAGGGCCCGGGCAACTGCTGACCATTCGCAATGCCCGCAATTACGTGTGCGGGATTCGTGTCGACGGCATCCTGTTCTGCTGGGGCTCTCCCTACGCACTTCCGGTCACGGATGGAAAGCTCTACACCGTACCGGAAGCCCCGCGTGCATTCGCAGTAATCCTCAGCGGTGAGAAGAGAGTCATCGACGTAGGGCTGGGCGCATTCAGCGGCTGCGCCGTCTTCGAGAACGGACAAATGCATTGTTGGGATTATAACGACGAGCCGAAACCGGCCCCGGACTTCGAGGGCGTCGAGAGGATCTCCATGGATTCCCAGACCAGGGGCTGCGCACTCCTCAGGGGCGGGCTGGTCCGCTGCTGGGATATTGATATAAGCGACAATGAGGAGATATCCATTCCCGACTGACGTGGAGTCGGGATTGGCAACGAATGGCCATGTCGGGCATTCGTCACCAACCCCGATTGCACCCCGGTCCGGCCTGTCATTTATCCCGGACGACCCGCCACACCCGCAGTTGTCTTTCCGGCTTCCACTGCTATATTTCCCTTTAATCCGAGTGGTTTTCATCCGGCCGGGACGGGCGGGAACCACCGGAAGACATGCGGTTTCCAGGGGGCAACAGGGAGTATGGCCATGGAGAAGAAACCGGCATCACGCAGGGCCAACCGGAAGCTGGTCGTGCAGGCGCTCACCGATCCGAAGTTCCGCAAGCTGCTGCAGACCGATCCGGCGGCGGCGCTGGGGGTGAAGAAGCTCACGGCCGTCCAGACCAAGGAGGTGCAGCTGGTCCTGGCGATGGTCCGCGGCATCGACCGCCAGATCAGCAACCTGGCCGACGAGTTGCTGTGCGCCAATGGCGGTGGAGGCTGCGGCATTGCCTGACCTCGGCCTCCCGAACGGGGAGGTCCTGGTCGCCACCACCTGGGAATGCAACCTGCGCTGCGCCTACTGCTTCGTGAAGGAGCAGACGCAGGCCGCGGGTGCCCGGCACATGTCCGCGCAGACCGCCCGGCGCGTCATCGACGCGCTGGACGAGGGCCTCCCCCACGTGGAGAGCATCTGCGTTCACCTCTACGGCGGCGAGCCGCTCACCAACATTCCGGCCATGGGCGCCCTGGTGGAGCAGGCCCGGCGGAAGGCGGCCGGGCGCTTCAACTTCGCCATCACCACCAACGGCTCCATATGCTCCGACGAGCTGCTGGAGCTGCTGGACCGGGGGCGGTTCCAGGTCATCCTCAGCATCGACGGGCCGGCGGAGGTCCACGACGCCTGCCGGCGCACCGCCGGCGGCCGGCCGACCCATGCCCGGGTGCTGGAATTCCTGCGGGCGGTCCGCGCCCGCACCCGCTGCCGGGTGCGCGGATCGGCCGTGGTCCGCTCCGGCTGGAGCCTGGCGGAGGCCGAGCGTTACCTGCGCAGCCTCCCGGTCCACAGCATCAAGGCCCAGGCGGTGCGGGTGCCCCGGGACGATCCCTTCGCCCTCTCGGCGCCGGAGCGGGAACGCTACTTCGCCGATCTCGAGGGAGTGGCCGACCAGGTCATCGGCGAGCTGGAGGCGGGGCGCGCCCCCCGCGACGACCGCTTCTCCAACCGGGTGCTCCAGCTGCTGGCGGGGCGCTCGCGGGAGCGCTTCTGCGGCGCCGGCGAGACCACCTTCGGCTTCACGCCCGAAGGCACGGTGCTGCCCTGCGTGCTCCTCGACGACCCCGCCCACCGGCTCGGCCACGTGGCGGAACCCCCGGCGCGCTGGGTGGCCGCCGGCGCCCGCTGGCGGGCCGCGGGCGGACGCCGAGCCGAGTGCGCCAGCTGCGCGGATGCGCCGCTGTGCGGCGGCGGCTGTCCCGCCATCGTACCGGTCTGCGGGGCGGACGAGTGCGAAATGGTGCACCACAACTGCGCCATGGCGCGGAAGATCCTCGCCCACTTCAGTGACCGCCCCGAGGACCTGCTGCCGCTGGCGGGCATCGAATGAGCCGGCCCCCGCCCCAGTGCCGGGCCGCCCCGCCCGGCTTCGACCCGGCGGCAGTCGAGCCGCCGCCCCTGCGCGAGCGCCGCTGGCCCGTGGAGGCCCTCGCGCTCGACGTCTCCGGACGCTGCAACCTGGCCTGCCGCTACTGCGCCGAGGCGGCCACCCAGCCCCGGCGGCGTCCCGCCATGGAGCGGGAGATCCTGGACCGCGCCGTCGCCTGGCTGGGGGAAGACGCGCGGAGCGGCGGGAGCCTCCGCCTGGGCAGCGGCGAGCCGCTGCTCGCCGGCGGCCTCCTGCGCGGGCTCGCCGGGCGGCTGGCCGCGGCCCGCCGGGCGGGCGCGCCGGCGCCCGAGGTCTTCCTCACCACCAACGGCACGCGGCTGGATGCCGCCACCCGGGAGTGGCTGGTGGAGAGCGGCTGGCACGTGAAGGTCAGCCTCGACGGGCCGCCCGCCATCCACGACCGCTGGCGCGTCACGGCCCGGGGGCGGCCCACCTGGCGGCAGGCGGCCGCGGCGGTCCGCGACCTGGCCGCGCGCATCCCCGCGCGCTTCAGCGTCACGGCGGTGCTCTGCCGCGGCGCGGCGCCGGCCGAGGTGTTCGACGCCATCGCCGCCCTGGGGGTGCGCCGCATCGAGCTGGTGCCGGTGGGCCACCCCGACCCGGCCGTCCTCCCCGACGCCGCCGACGTGGCCCGCTACCGCGATTTCGTCGGCGAGTACGTGGACCGCTACGTCGCCGACCCGGCCGAAGTTCCCGAGCTGGTGAAGGTGATCAACGCCGCCCGGCGGGTGATGGGCTACGACGTCAAGCGGGTCACCTGCGGGGCGGGCCGCAATTTCCTCGGCGTCGGGCCGGACGGCGGACTCTACCCCTGCTTCCGCTTCATCGGGGTGGACGCCTACCGCATCGGCCACATCGCCGCGGGTGTCGACCCGGTGGCCGCGGCGCGTTTCCGGCAGGCCGGCGGACGGCCCTACGACCAGCGGGAGCCGTGCCGCGCCTGCTGGGCCGCGCCCCTGTGCGGCGGCCCCTGCTTCGCCGAGGCCGAACTGCTCGGACCGGGCGGCGGGGCGCCCTTCGCCCTCCACTGCGACTACGTGCGCGCCGACGCCGCCGGGGCGGTCGCGCTGGTGGAGCGGCTGCGCGGGCGGGATCCGGAGCGTCTGCTGGACCTGCTGTCCGGATTCATCGACTTCTGACCATGGCGCCCCGCGTCCTCCTGGTGAAGCCGCCGGAAGCCTCGCGCTTCAATTTCGGCACCTTCAGCCTGGCGGTGCTGGCCGCGGCCGTGCGCGACATCGCCGAGGTGGAGATCCTCGACGCCACCCGCCTCGGCCTCGCCGAGGCCGCCCAGCGCATCGCCGAACGCACGCCCCGCTGGGTGGGCATCACCACCATGGCCCTGAGCTCGCTGCCCCCCGCCGCGGAGCTGGTGCGCCGGCTGCGCGGCGCCGTGCCGGATGCGCACCTCGTGGTCGGGGGCCACGGCGCCACCATGCTGCCGCGCATCCCGCTGGAGGCAGGCGCCCACACGGTGGTGCTGGGCGAGGGGGAGATCACCTTCCGGCGGCTGCTGCAGGACGAGCGCTCCACGGACCTGGCCGGGCTGGCCCGGCTGTCGGGCGGCGAGCTGCTGCAGGGCCCCGCGGCGCCGCAGGTGGCGCCCCTCGACGCGCTCAACACCCCGGCCCACGACCTCGTGCCGGAGCCCGAGGACGGCGTGCACCTGCTCGAGACCAGCCGTGGCTGCCCCCACGACTGCAGCTTCTGCGAGACCACCCGCTTCCACGGCCGCCGCTGGCGCTACCACACGCCGGCGCGGGTCGCGGCCGAGGTCCGGCACCTGGTGCGCGACCTCGGCGCCTGGATCATCGAGATCACCGACGACAACTTCGCCGCCAGCCGCCGGCGGGTGCTGGAGATCACCCGGCTGCTCCGCCGGGAGGATCTGCCCGTGTTCTTCATGCTGTCGGCCCGGGCGGACGACCTGCTGGCCCATCCCGGGCTGCTGCCGGCCATGGCCGGGGCGCGCATGCTGCGCATCTCCGTGGGGGTGGAGAGCCTGGACCCGGGCCTCGCGGTGCGGGCCGGAAAGTCCCTCGCCGTCGGGGACTACGCCCGCCTGTTCGGGCGCATGCGCGAGCTGGGGATGTTCTCGGTGGCCTCCTACATCGTCGGGCTGCCCGGCGAGACCGCCCGGGCCCGGCGCAAGGCCGTGGAGCTGGCCGTGGCGGCCGGCTCCGATGCCGCGCAGTTCCTACCCCTCTATCCGTTTCCGGGCCTGCCCCTGCCGGCCGGCAACGACAGCTACGACCCCGATCCCGCGGCGGCCGCCGACGCCGAGCGCTTCACCCGCGAGTTCTACGCCCACCCCGCCGTCATCGCGCGCCTCACCCGCGCCGCCTCCGGCGGGGGTGTCCGCGCCCTGCTCGCCGGCGGGACGCTCGCGAAGCATCCGCCGCCGACCTGTTCCGCGTAATAGAGGCGGCTTTCAGCCCGGGTTGTCCACTCGGAAGTTTTCAATATCTCGTTTACACAAAAAACCGTGGTCTGTCCCTGATTATTCTTCACAGGTGCGTTTGAGGCGATGCGTGCCTTTGCAACAGCAATGGTGCGCGGCGGGTCAAACGGAGAGTTCCTTCGAAAAAGTGGAC
>NPIE01000719.1_pt1 | contig 117947 bp, 111 predicted proteins | sample 8637661 | NCBI WGS metagenome assembly NPIE01 (sample SAMN07420842, study PRJNA396082) | bioreactor metagenome | isolation source: sample BA12 brine-fed electro-methanogenic bioreactor BA | place: Japan: Kochi | collected 2016-12-09
AGCAACTTGATCGCAAGACCCGAAACGCCCGGCCTTTTGGCCGGGCGTTTCTTTTTTGTGCTTTATTTTGATCTTTCAAAAACGAGATATTGATTGCTTCCCTTTCGGGACTGTCGTAAGAAGGCCAGAGAATCAGGGCAATTGATGGGCAAAGGTGCTCTTTGAAGTGTGTTAGGGGTTGCTTTTCCTCAGTGTATTTGCGACCATTGACCGCTCTCTTTGCAATTGCCGGATATTCGAAATGGTTTTGCAGGTGAGGGGGCGCCGTTTGGGATGCCCTCTCTGCTTTTTTGTGGGGGAAGAACATGAAGGAAGTAATAGAGTGGCTTCAGTCACGGATCCAGGGGAACTTATTGCCCTGGGCCGATCAGCAATCCGCAGCCCACCGTTTTGGTCTCAGTTATCGCCAGGTCGAAGAAATGGCGTTGGAGAACGGCCTGCTGCCGGCTCGTTATCAACGCAATCGCAACATGATTTCCCTGGAAGAGCAGATACGTTTGTTTCATAGCCGGGCGGTGGTTATTGGTTGCGGCGGACTGGGAGGCTATATAATCGAAGAGCTTGCCCGGCTTGGTGTCGGCCATATTGTCGCCGTAGATTATGATGTTTTTGAGGAACATAATCTGAATCGACAATTGCTGGCTACCCCTGAGTTTCTTGGAATGAATAAGGTTGCCGCAGCCGCGCGACGTGTCGATCGCTTGAATCCTTCCGTGGACTTGATACCGGTGTGCGAAGCATTCGGGGCTGAAAATGGGCGTCAGATTTTGGCCGATGCGGATATCGCTATCGACGGCCTGGACAGTATAACTGTTCGCTTGGAGCTGGCAGAGGCTTGCCGCGCAGAAAATATACCCCTGGTGTATGGTTCTATTGCTGGCTGGTACGGTTATGTCGGCAGTCAGTTTCCGGGTGAGCGTACCCTGGAAAAGATTTTTTCCGATGACACCGGTGGTCGGGGTCTTGAAACCGAGCTTGGAAATCCTTCTTTTACCCCGGCAGTTATTGCAAGCCTGGAAGTGGCCGAAGCCTGCAAAATACTTCTTGACCGGGGTACGCCGGCCCGCCGACGTTGTCTGTCTGTGGATCTGCTCGACATGGAATTCGTGGAAATCGAGTGCTGAATGTGTTTATCAAGTGGCTGGTTTTGTCCCGCTGAGGCTTTTCTTTTCATAAATCAAGTTTGGTCTGTCTGGGATCGCAATCCCTGGTGCACACTAACGATGAGGGAAGTATGGTGACAGCCTATCTTGGCCTTGGGGCAAACCTGGGAGATCGGCTGCATGCTCTGCGCGGAGCACGACAGGCTCTGGATGAATTGCCGGAGATCACCGTGGTGAACTCATCGGCTTTGTACGAAACGGCTGCTGTAGGAGGGCCGCCGGGACAAGAAGCCTTTTTGAATGCAGTTCTTGAAATAACCACGACTTTATCGGCCGAAAAGCTGTTGGAGAACTGTCTGGCCATCGAGAAACAGTTCGGGCGTGAACGTCTTGTCTACCATGGCCCGCGAACTCTGGATATTGATCTGCTGTTTTTTTCCCAGCGCGTATGTGAAGAAAGAGAATTGACGCTGCCCCATCCACGCCTTCATTTGCGCGCTTTTGTCCTGACTCCCTTGTGCGATCTGGCGCCGGAGATGTTGCACCCCCTGCAGAGAAAAACTGTGCGCCAAATGTGTGATGAGTTACTCTGTAATCAAGGGATCAAACGCCTATCTCAGACTTGGTGAACTGATGCGTTTTCTCCAATTTTTACTGTTGTTCTGGTTGTTTTACCTTTTGGTAAAGCTCTTTCGCAGTTCGAAGAGTCGTCCCCGGAAGCCGGAGCCTGAAAAGACTGAGGCTGGCGAGGAGATGATTCAGGACCCTCAGTGTGGTACCTATGTGCCGCGAAGTCTTGCTGTGAAGTTGGTAGCCAATGGGAAAACCTATCATTTTTGCTCTGAAAAATGCCGGGATGCGTTTCGGGGTTCCCATTGAATTTTCAGTTTATCCGTAAGATTCACAGGTAGTCTTACCCCCTTTTATATAGGAGTTGGACCATGAAATTCTTTATCGATACTGCTGATGTAAATGAAATCCGTACCGCCCACGAGATGGGTCTGGTTGACGGAGTGACAACCAACCCCTCGCTTGTCGCCAAGAGTGGCCGGGACTTCAAAGAAGTCATTACCGAAATTACCACCATTGTTGATGGGCCCATTTCCGCTGAAGTGGTGGCCCTCGACGCGCCTGGGATGATCGATGAAGCGCGGGAGCTGGTCAAGATTCATCCCAATATTGTGGTCAAGGTTCCGATGACTGCCGAGGGCCTGAAGGCGACGCGCACTCTGGCAGGCGAGGGCGTCAACATTAACGTAACCTTGGTCTTTTCGCCCATTCAGGCCTTGCTGGCCGCCAAAGCGGGAGCCGCCTATATTTCTCCTTTTGTTGGGCGTCTTGACGATGTCGGACACAATGGAATGGAAGGAATCGACCAGATCCGTACTATTCTCGACAATTACGGGTTCGCTTCAGAGATTATCGTCGCCTCAGTACGCAGTCCCCTGCATGTCCTTAATGCCGGCCTGATTGGCGCCGATATTTGCACCATCCCCTTTGGGGTAATGCAGCAACTGGTCAAACACCCCCTCACCGATGTCGGTATTGAGCGTTTTCTTGCCGATTGGGAAAAAGTCCCTAAGTGAGCCATCTCGTCGGGTTTTGCGAAATATTTGGGTGACTCTGTCGTAGGAAGAGGGCTGCATGTATCTTCATGAATATCAGGCAAAGGAGTTGTTCCGGGCCTATGGCGTACCTGTGCCGCGGGGAAGTGTAGCTGCTTCTGCTCAGGAGGCGCAGCGCTTGACGGAGGAACTGGGCGGTACCGGTGTGCTGAAAGCCCAGGTTTATGCCGGCGGCCGCGGAAAAGCCGGCGGTGTAAAGTTGGCTAAGACTCCTGAAGATGCGGGAGCGTTAGCCGCCTCCATGCTCCAAGCCACCCTGGTCACCCCCCAAACCGGTCCCGATGGTTTACCGGTCGCTTGCTTGTTGGTGGAAGAGGCGGTCGCCATCGAGCGTGAATTTTACCTTTCCATTACTCTCGACCGTTCTTCTTCCCGTTACTGCCTTATTGCCTCGGCTGCGGGAGGGGTCGATATCGAGGAAACGGCCAGCAGTGCGCCGGAGAAAATTCATCGCCAGCTGATCGATCCCTGTTTGGGGCTTCGTTCCTTCCAGGCCCGTCATCTGGCCTTGGCGCTGGGTTTGCGGGGTGCGATTTGCGAGGCGGCGGTCGACTTGATGCTTAACCTCTATCGGCTGTTCCTGGAAAAAGATTGTTCTCTGCTTGAGATCAATCCGCTTGTGATTACCACCGACGGTCAACTGTTGGCGATGGATGCCAAAATTAACCTGGATGACAATGCTCTGTTCCGCCATCCGCAAGAACAGGCTCTTCTCGACCACAGCCAACTCGATCCCCTTGAAGTGCAGGCTGGTCGGTTCGATATCGCCTATATCAAGATGACCGGACGCATCGGTTGTCTGGTCAATGGTGCGGGTCTGGCCATGGCGACTCTCGATGTCCTGCAGGAGTGCGGAGGCGAACCGGCGAACTTTCTCGATGTCGGAGGCGGCGCCAGTCGGGAAAAGGTCGCCGAGGCATTTCGGATCATTCTTCAGGACCAGGAAGTCCAAGGCGTGTTCGTTAATATCTTTGGCGGCATCATGCGCTGTGATATCGTTGCCCAGGGAGTCATTGATGCTGCCGGCGCCGTATCGTGCCCGTTGCCTATTGTGGTCCGTATGGCCGGAGCTAAGGTCGATGAGGGCAAAGCGTTGCTGGCTGCTTCCGGTCTCAATGTGACTTGCGTCGATGGTTTAGGGGAAGGCGCAGCCCGAATCGTCGAGTTGCTTGCCTGAGCGGTTGCGTTCGCACAAATTGTTGTTCAGTTGTCAATGGACCGGAAAACCTAACGGATAAACGCCGATGGCAATATTAATAAATCAGGATTCGCGAATTGTAGTTCAGGGGCTCGGCCGGGCCGGGCTGTTTCACGCTCAGAGCTGCCGGGAATACGGCAGTTCGATTGTTGCCGGTGTTACCCCCGGCAAGGGCGGGGTATGCAGCGACAATATACCGGTTTACGATACCGTCGCTGAGGCCGTTCAACATGGGGCGGCCAATGTATCGATGATCTTTGTGCCCCCGCCGGCCGCAGCCGACGCTATTCTTGAAGCAGCCTCAGCCGGCATCGAATTGGCGGTCTGTATCACCGAAGGCATTCCCGTCCGCGATATGGTGCAGGTCAAGCAGGCCCTGCAGGGCAGCGCCATGCGCCTGATCGGGCCAAATTGTCCCGGTATTATTACCCCCGGTCAGTGCAAGGTCGGCATCATGCCCGGGGATATCCATCGTTCAGGGACGGTGGGAGTGGTTTCCCGCAGCGGTACCCTGACCTACGAGGCGGTGCAGCAACTCAGTGATGCCGGTCTTGGACAGTCGACTTGTGTCGGCATCGGCGGTGATCCCATTATTGGCAGTGGGTTTATCGATATCCTCAAGCTTTTTAACGATGACCCGGCAACCGAGTCGGTCTTTCTTATTGGGGAAATTGGCGGATCTGCCGAAGAAGAGGCGGCAGACTGGATTCAGCGCCATATGCGCAAGCCGGTGGCGGCTTTTATCGCCGGAGTTACTGCCCCACCCGGTAAGCGTATGGGACACGCCGGTGCCATCGTCAGCGGCGGCAAAGGCCGAGCGGTGGACAAGATCGCTACCCTGCAAAGCTGCGGGGTGAAGGTGGCAACCAGCCCGGCCCGTATGGCCGGGGCCTTGCTTGAGGCACTAAAAGGCTTTTAAAACAGGTGTTTGCAGCTTGTTGGCAGAGAGGGCAAAGGTTGACTTTTGGCCTTGAATAGCCCTATGATGGGATAATTATTTCACAGTCAGGTAGTTATTGATAATGGTCCTATCAGGGCCTTTTTTACGTCCAATACCGGTTATCGGCAAGTCCTTCATCCGGTGTTGGAACAGCGGCAGGATTCATGGCAATTTTAACGATTCGACATTATCCCGATCCCGTGTTGCAGAAAGTGGCGCAACCGATAACCGAAATCGATGAGACCATCAAGACCCTGGCTCAGGACATGGCAGAAACCATGTATGCTGCGCCGGGAGTGGGCTTGGCAGCCCCCCAGGTCGGTATCAGCAAACGTTTGATTGTGCTCGATTGCGCGCCCAAAGGCGAACCTGCGCAACTGATTACTGCGGTCAATCCTGAGATTATAAGTCGCGAAGGTGAGCAGTTTGAGGAAGAAGGCTGCCTTTCGGTACCCGAATATTACTGCCGCATCCACCGGGCACAACAGGTTACAGTGCGCTTTCTAGATCTGCAGGGCCAGCAACAGGAAATGGTCAGCGAGGGTTTCCAGGCGGTTGCCTTTCAACACGAGATCGACCACCTTGACGGTCTTCTCTTTGTCGATCATCTCTCTTCACTGAAGAAGGGGATGTTTCGTAAAAAATACGCCAAAATCATGAAACAACAGGAGCAACAACTGTGATCAAGGCGGGGAATATCCGTACCATTTTTATGGGCACGCCGGACTTCGCCCTGCATACTTTGCAAGGGCTCCTCGATTTCGGTGTGGATCTTTGCGCTGTTTACACCCAGCCTGACCGGCCGAAGGGACGGGGTAAAAAGTTGGCTCCGCCGCCGGTCAAGGAGCTTGCCCAACAACACGGGATCCCCGTTTATCAGCCCCTTAAGCTGCGAGATCCGGAGGTTATCGAGGAGATCAAGTCCCTGGCCCCCGATTTGATCGTAGTGGTGGCCTATGGACAGATTTTGCCTAAAAGTGTGCTGGATATTCCCCGGCATGGCTGTATCAATGTTCATGCGTCGTTACTGCCCCGCTATCGGGGAGCCGCTCCGATCAACAAGGCAGTGGTCGATGGCGAGCAGGTGACCGGCGTGACCACGATGCTGATGGATGTGGGTCTCGATACAGGCGATATGCTGGTCAAGCGGGCCACAGAGATCGGAGCAGAGGAAACCGCTGGCGAGCTTCACGATCGTTTGGCCCTGCTTGGTCGTGAAGCCATGGAAGAAACTCTGCAACGTCTTTGCGCTGAAACCCTTCGGCCAGAGCCTCAGGACGACGCCTTGAGTTGTTATGCTCCGATGATGAAAAAAGAGGACGGACGCATCGACTGGCAACAAAGTGCCTTGACCATTCATAATTTGGTTCGGGGCTTGACTCCCTGGCCGGGGGCCTACACCACCTTGGAAGGAGAGACTCTCAAGATTGGCAACACAGTGCCGGAAGAGGGTGCCGCTCCTGTCCCTGGTGCAATCGTCGCGGCCGGTCCCGACGGGGTACGTATCGCCTGCGGTGACGGCACGCTCCTGGTGAGAGAACTGCAGCTTCCTGGTAAAAAACGTCTTTCGGCGGCAGACTTTCTGCGGGGCCGAGCCTTGCCGCCAGGTACAATTTTGGGGAAATGAGTTGAGCGAATGGACCTTAGATGGCCGCCCCTGTCGGCCACCCTGGTTGTTCCTTTCCGTGCTCGGGCTTATCGGCTGTTTGCTGGTTCTTGTGTCCTGGCTGGCCTGGTGGGTACCCAGCGTGGGCTTTGGCAATATCCATCCCGCATTATCGCGTTGGTTCGGTATTCTGCTGGGAAGCGTTGTGCTGGTGGTGTTGCTGGCGCTGGGGCAGCTCGGCCTGACTTTGTACAGTGGGCGCGATCTGTTTTTTTCCGCTCGTTTGCGGGGCCTGGCCATCCGTTACCTGATGCCAGCGGTTATCTTCGTAGGCCGTTGCTTCGGTGCGGACCGCGACGCATTGCAGCGTTCCTTCATTACCGTCAACAATCAGTTGATCCGGGGCCGCAAATTGAGAGTACCGGCCAGCCAGGCAATGATCCTTTTGCCTCACTGTGTGCAACTGCATGAGTGTGCCGTTAAGGTTACCGGTGACATCGAAACATGTCTGCGGTGCGGCAAATGCGATATCGGAGACCTGGCCGAACTGGCGCAAAGCCGTGGTGTAACCATCGCCGTTGCCACCGGCGGTACCCTGGCCCGGAAGATCTTGATGGAAACGAGGCCCCGATTTGTGTTGGCGGTGGCCTGTGAACGTGATTTGACCGCCGGCATCCGTGACGCCTATCCTCTTCCGGTATACGGCGTCTTCAACCGCAGGCCTCAGGGGCCCTGCTACAACACCGAAATCGACTTGGCCGAGGTCGAAGCAGCTCTCGATGCTCATGTTCTTTCCGAATCGGTCAGTCACTGATCTAACGAGGTACAAAAATTATGAATATATTACGAACAGCGGTCCTGATGACCGTTTTGACACTGTTGCTGGTTTGGGCGGGCGGTATGCTCGGCGGTCAGAGTGGTGCCCTGTTGGCGTTGGTTTTCGCCGGCGTAATGAATCTCGGTTCCTATTGGTTTTCCGATAAAATCGTGATTCGCATGTATCGTGGTCGCGAAGTGCAGCACGGTGCCCTGTACGAGGTGGTACGGGAGCTTTGTCAGCGGAACAATCTGCCGATGCCGAAAGTATATACTCTGCCCCAGGCCACTCCCAATGCTTTTGCTACCGGCCGCAATCCGCAGCATGCGGTGGTGGCAGCGACCGAAGGATTAGAGCGCATCCTCAGTCGCGACGAATTGATGGGTGTCATGGCACATGAATTGAGCCATGTCCGTAACCGGGATATCCTGATCGGTTCCATCGCTGCCACGATTGCCGGGGCTATCGGTTATTTAGCCCATATGGCTCAGTGGGCCGCTTTGTTCGGCGGATTGGGCGGTCGTGACGATGAGGATGGCGGTCCCTTTGGTTTGATCCTGCTGATGATTTTCGGGCCGCTGGCCGCCATGCTCGTGCAGATGGCTATCTCCCGCTCTCGGGAATACGCGGCAGACCGCGGTGGCGCTCAGTTGTGCGGCAATCCCCATTACCTGGCCAATGCTTTGCGTAAGCTGGAAGAAGCCAACCGCCAACGGCCCATGCCAAGGGTCAATGAGGCCACGGCCCATATGTTCATCGTCAATCCGCTGCGCGGCGGTGGTTTAGCCGCCCTGTTTTCCACCCATCCGCCCATGGCGGAGCGGGTGCAACGCCTGGAAAACATGACGCTAATTTGAGGTCCGTTTCAAAAGCTGTTGAAAATGGGGGGCATGGTGACATGCCCCCGTTTCGTTAGCATTATCATGAAAGTCGAGGTTGTTTGGTGAAAAAGAACGATCCCCGCAAAATGGCCTGGGAGGTTCTGGCACAGGTGGAGGACGGAATGTTTTCCGACCTGGCCCTCGATGCGGCTCTGTCAGGAGCATCGCATCTGGAGGACCGGGATCGCGCCCTGCTGACCGAACTGGTTTACGGAGTGTTGCGCTACCGTGGCCGCCTCGACTTTGCACTGAGTCAGTGTTGCAGCAAGCCCCTGCGTAAGGTCGAGCCGGCCGTGTTGCGTCTGCTGCGCCTCGGCTGTTATCAAATACTGCTTTTAGACCGGATTCCGGTTCGGGCAGCGGTGCATGAAACGGTAGAGTTGGCCAAGCGTCTCGGCCTGAACCGGGCTACCGGTTTTATAAATGGTGTTCTGCGTGCGGTCGATCGCCGGCGAGAAAGCATCCCCTGGCCGGATTCTCAGGCAGCCCCTCTGTTGCATCTAGAGCATGTGTTGTCCTTGCCCAAATGGCTGGCTCAGGCGTGGCTCAAAGAACTTGGTCCTGGCGAGGCTCTGGCTTTGGCCGAGGCGATGCTGCAAGTGGCCCCCTTTACAGTCCGGGTGAACAGCTTGCAACAGGGCCGGGACGAGTTTCTCGCCACTTTGACCGACGCCGGTTATCGGGCAACGGCAACAGCCTATGCCCCCGAAGGAATCGCTATCGAAGGCGGAGGGTCTCGCCGTCTGCCCGGCGATGAGCGAGGCGCGTATCAGTTGCAGGACCAGGCCAGTATGCTGATCGCCCATCTGTTGCAGCCTCAACCCGGGGAACGTTTACTCGACGCCTGCGCTGCACCGGGGGGCAAGACCACTCACCTTGCGGCTTTGGCGGATAACCGGGCCGAGATAATGGCTCTGGACATCTCCCCCGCCCGGTTGGCCCTTGTGGAGCAAAGTGCCGAACGTCTCGGCTCACAGGGCATCAACTGCCACGCGTGGGATTTAACCAAGGCTCCGGATTTTCTCAGCAAACAAAGTTTTGACGGAATACTGGTCGATGCTCCCTGTAGCGGTCTCGGTACCCTGCGGCGAAATCCGGAGAGCCGCTGGCGGCGGCAACCGGCCGACCTGCTGGTCAATGCCGAACGGCAGTTGGCAATTTTAGATCAAGCGGCTCCTTTGTTGCGCATCGGTGGCCGGTTGATTTATTCCCTCTGTACTTTCACGAAAGAAGAGACCGAGGGCGTGGTGCAGAAATTTCTCTCAGCCCATCCCGAATTTGAGCGCATCGATCTGCGCTCGCAGATGCCGAACGCCTGGCACGAGCTGTTTGATGAGCAGGGAGCTCTACGTACCTGGCCCCATCGTCATGGCGGTATGGATTCTTTCTTCGCCGTAGCCTTTAAGCGCTGCGGCTGACTCTTCTTTACCGATACCGCGTTTTTTGCTGGGGTCACGGTGGTAAATCTGGTAATAATCAAAAATGTGTAAAAGGCATCTCACGCCCGCTCTTTGCAGTCGCCAAAGCCGCAAAGACGCCAAGAAAACCCAGCTTTTGAATTTCTTTGCGACTTTGCGGCTTGAGTGAGCGGAGCGAACGGGCGTGAGGATAGATTTTTGAAATTTGCATTTGTGATGCCTGCCAATAGCCTCATTTAAGGGAAGACATTATATGATCAAGATCGCCCCATCCATACTGTCCGCCGATTTCGCCCGCCTGGGCGAAGAAATCCGTGCCATCGAGGCCGGTGGCGCCGACTATGTCCATATCGATGTCATGGACGGCCATTTTGTACCCAACATTACCATTGGCCCGCTGGTGGTGGACGCGGTTCGCAAAGTTACCGATATGCCTCTCGATGTCCACCTGATGATCGAAAACCCCGATCAGTACATTCCGGATTTTGCCAAGGCCGGGGCGGATATCATCACCGTTCATTATGAGGCGGTGCCTCACCTGCATCGCACCGTCCAGTTGATCCACAGCCTCGGCAAGAAGGCCGGCGTCTCGCTCAATCCCGCCACCCCGGTTTCGGGCCTTGAGGTTATTCTCGATGAGCTTGACCTGGTGTTGTTGATGAGTGTTAATCCGGGATTTGGGGGGCAAGCTTTCATTCCCTCCTGCCTGCCCAAGATCGAAGCTTTGCGCAAAGAGATCGACAGACGTGGCCTGAATATCGAGCTTGAAGTCGACGGTGGCGTCAAACCTGCCAATATTGCTGCCATTGCCGGAGCTGGCGCCGATGTTTTCGTGGCGGGCAGCGCGGTGTTCGGCACCCCCGATTATCAAGCCACCATCGCTGAGTTGCGCCGGCTGGCCGAGGCGAGCTGATGCTCGATCCGGCTGCTGTCAAAGCGGCCCTGGCCCGTCACGCCTGTCGAACCATCGACCCCGGCGTGTTACGGCCTGCAGCAGTGTTGCTTACCTTTTACCCCAAGGACAATAGCGACACCCTGCTTTTTACCCGGCGTACCGAACACCTGCCTGACCATGCCGGGGAGATTTCCTTTCCCGGCGGCCGCTGGCAGGAAGGGGATGTCGATCTGGCGGCCACCGCCCTGCGGGAGACCGAAGAGGAAATGGGGGTGGCGCCGCGGGACGTGACGATTCTGGGGCGGTTGGACGATTTTGTCTCCGTCTACGGTTATCATGTCACACCCTTTGTCGGTACCCTGCCGACGGCCTATCCCTTTCGTATCGACCAGCGGGAGATTGCCGAGGTGATCGAAGTTCCCCTGAAGCAACTTTGTGATCCGAAGATTTTTCACACCGAAAACTGGCGGCACAAGGGACGGCTTTATCCGGTGGGCTTCTTTTCCATCGGCCAACACCCGATCTGGGGCTTGACGGCGGCGGTCCTGCGCCAGTTTCTGCAGCGTATCGAAGCGATCGACTGGTAATTCAGGAAGGCAGAAGAATGGCTCAGAACAGCAGAAAAAAAGATCGTTTTTTACATCGCCTGGAAGCCGGCCTGCTCATCGGTGACGGCGCCATGGGTACGTTGCTTTACAATCGCGGCATACCACTGGGGCACAGTTTTGAAGCGCTCAACCTGAGCCGTCCGGAGCTGGTCGAAGCGGTGCATCGGGACTATGCCGCGGCCGGTGCGCAGCTCTTGGAGAGTAATACCTTTGCGGCCAATCGCCTTGCCCTTGGTCCCCTGGGCCTGGATGGACGAGTTGCGGAAATCAACGCCGCCGGCGTGCGTCTGGCCCGGCAGGCAGCCGGTGCCGATGGGTTGGTGGCCGGCGCGGTGGGCCCCTTGCCTGCAGCTAAGGGTGAAGCCGCCGATCTATCCATTGGCGAACAGCGGAGCCTTTTCAGTGAACAGATGACCGTTCTGGCCGATGCCGGTGCCGATTTATTTATTCTGGAAACCTTTGCGGTGATAGAGGAGCTGGAGCTTGCACTGCAGGTGGCGGATGAACTCGGTCTGCCTGCAGTGGCACAAATGGCCTTTTTCGAAGAAGGCCGAACCCGTCACGGCTTGTCTGCCGAAGAGGTCGCCCGTCGGTTGAGCGCGGCCGGGGCGGCGGTGATCGGCGCCAACTGCGGTTCCGGGCCGCGAGAGTTGCTGAGCGTCCTGCAGCGCATGGCCACGGTGACCGACCGGCCCCTGTCCGGTTTCGCCAATTCCGGATTGCCGCAGTATGTCAACGGCCGCTATATCTATCTGGCCACTCCGGAGTACTTTGCCGACATGGGCCGCGAGATGGTTTCCGCCGGGGCATGTCTGGTCGGCGGCTGTTGCGGCACCACCCCCGAACATATCCAGGCCCTTGCCAAGAGCCTGAAAGAAGTCAGGCCCGTAGAGCGCTCTGTACCTGTTGTTAAGGTGACCGAGCCGTTTGTTGCTGTCGAACCGGCGCCTGTAAAGCGAACCTTTCTCAAAGATTGGGGTCGTCGGCCCGTTGTCACCGTTGAACTCGGCCCGCCCAAGGGTCTTGATTGCGGCAAGGTGCTGCGGGGAGCCGAGACTCTGGCCAAGGCCGGCGCCGATGCCATCAGCTTGACCGAAAACCCTCTGGCCCGCATTCGCATGGGTAATATCGCTCTGGCCAGCCAAATCCAGCAGCGGGCCGGTATCGAGGTAATCATTCATATTACCGGCCGGGATCGTAACCTGATCGGCCTTCATTCAGAGCTGATGGGAGCCCATCTTCTCGGTATCCGCAACGTGCTGGCCATTACCGGCGATCCGGTAGCCGTTGGTGGCGAGGCGGGGGCAAGCAGTGTCTTCGATCTCAATTCCGTCGGAATTCTGGAACTGCTCCGTTCCCTGAATAGGGGGACTACCCTGCTCGGTGCGGAGCTCGGCGGTACCACCCAAATGCTGGCCGGTGCGGCGTTCAATCCCAATGTGGCCAATATGAGCGGGCAGATTCGCAGAATGGAGAAGAAGGTGGCGGCCGGGGCCCGTTTTATCGAGACCCAGCCTGTGTATTCGGCGAAGGTGATGCTGGAGATGCTGGAACGATTGGCGCCGCTGAACATCCCGGTGTTGGTCGGATTGATGCCCCTGGTCAGCGAGCGCAACGCCGAGTTTTTGCACAACGAGGTCCCGGGTATTTCGTTGCCCGAAGAGGTGCGTCAGCGCATGCGCGGCACCAGTGGTCCCGGGGGGGTAGCGGCGGGTATGGCCATCGCGCGGGAACTGATCGATGCCGGTCGGCAAACCGCCGGCGGTTTCACCCTGATGCCGCCTTTCGGAAAAGTCGAATTGGCCGTGGAACTGCTGCACTACATTCGCGGCTAGGAACCTGTTGGAATTCTAGATACCCAGTCGGTCGTCCAGGTTGCCCGATGTTTCCAGGGCGAAGAGATCGTCGCAGCCGCCGATCAGGGTGTCATCAACGAAGATTTCCGGTACCGTCATGCGGCCGGAACGTTGGCGCATCTCCTGCTCCTTGGCGGAATCGGTGCTGACGTCGTATTCGATGAAGGGCACATTTTTGCTTTCAAGCAACTCCTTGGCCCGATGGCAGTATGGACAATGATTTTTGGTGTAAATTTCGACCCGTTTCATAGAGACTCCATATTTGGTTGATGGTTGTCGAGCCTTTTGGGTTTCGATGCCTCAGGGAGGTAAAAAAATGACACGATATGGCCGAGTATACCCGATGTTGTTGATGGTTGTCTTGCTTTCTTCCTGTGGTTTGGCGGCTCGCCCCGGGGAGACCATGCTCGAAGCCCGGGACGATTTTGCACAACGCCTGCGCTGGCAGGATTGCAACGGTGCCGGTCGCTACCTGGCGCCGGAGCACAAAGAAGCGTTTCTGGAGACCTGCCATGCCAACGAGGACCTGCACTTTGTCGGTGTTCAGGCCCAGTCGGTGAACCTCAGTGAAGATCAAGCAAAAGCCGATACCGTGACCCTGCTCGAATATTACCGGCTGCCGTCGGTGGTCGTGAAGAAATATCGTCTGCGCCAGGAGTGGGTCTATCAGCAGAGCGATGTTATGAAAGAAGGCTTCTGGCAGATCGTCAGTCCCTTTCCCGAGTTGCCCTGAAGAAGAACTTGCCCGGGTTGAGGGCTTCTTCGCTCTGATCCAGGAGATAAAAAATTAAAACTCCCGACCGTAAGCTAACGGTCGGGAGTTTTTTTGTCTCACAAACTAGGCATTATAGTCTGATATGTATAGATGCCTGGGTCAGGAGGTTGTCTCCTGAAGGCTCTGCAATTCAGTTATTCGTTTCTCGGCTTCTTCGTGACTCAAGACCGCAAAATGAGGTTCAAGGGTGTGCCTGTCGTCAAGAAACTGTGAAACTGTTACCACGTGGGTGCCGTGATTATAAAAAGACACTATTTCTCCAGGGTCGATAAATTCAAAAATCTTTTCCATAAGCACCCCCTGTATGCGCGGCAATTTTTTGAGTCAGGCGGTGGCCAGGTCGAGTCCGGACTTATCCTGCCTCAAGAGGTCAAATCAGGAAAAAGCTATTTTCCTGCCGGATACAGTTTCCGGTCAGCCGACAGTAATCAAATGGAGTCAGGATGTCAACGCGGTAGATGCTTTCATTTGCGGGAAATTCAAAGGGGATAAAGGCTGACATCTCAAGTTTTTGGTGGAAAAAAGCCAGGGGTGATGGCGCATGGCCGCCATAAACTTCATGGTAACGGGCTCAAGGTTATCATGGGTTAAACAGTGGGGTGAAACCCTGACTGGCAAAGATCGAGGCGGCCTCGCTGCCTTTCAGGAAGGTTGTGAAATCCGCCAGGGCTTTAGGTTGGCGGCTATCGAGCATAGCCGCCATGGAGAAGACGATGGGAGCGTGGCTGCTTTCCGGTGCGACGGTCGCTACGGTAGCTGTTGTGAGCAGGCTGGTGTCGGAGGCGAAGATCAGGCCGGCATCGGCGTTTCCCGAATCGACATAGGCCAGAACCTGACGAACGCTTTTGCCGTAGACCATGCGCTGCAGCAGGGTTTCCCACAAACCGAGGTGACTCAAGGTTTGTTGAGCGTAACGACCGACCGGAACCATCTGCGGCATGCCGATAGCGATCGTTTCGGCCCGATCCGTCAAGTCGGCGAACCCTTTGATCTGATATTGTTTTTCCTGGGAAACGATCAGGACCAGCTCATTGCCGAGCAGGGCGCAGCTATGTTCCCTATCGGTAAATCCGCCATCGAGGAGAGCTTGCAGGTGTTGACGGCCGGGCGCAATAAACAGATCGACTGGCGCCCCCTGTTCGATCTGTTTGCGCAAAAAGCCTGAGGCAGCAAAATTGAACTCAATGGTCACCCCTGGTTGTTGTTGTCCATAAGCCTCTTGAATGGCATAGAGAGCGTCTTTGAGGCCGACGCCGGCAGAGATGCGCAGGGTTGCTTTTTCACTGGCTCCCGCATTGTATGTCGGCAGGGTCGGGCTGATGCAGAAGAGCAGCAATAAAAGAACCAGTATTTTCTCTCGCAGAGGCATCTTTGTTTCTCCAGTTGGGTTTTTTGGCGTCAGGCCGACACGGTTGGGCTGGTGCAGAGTACCGTGTTTAGGGCGTTGAGCAATGCGTCGATGTCCGCTGCCGTATTGAACGGTCCTGGGCTGACTCGCAGGGTTCCGGCGGGCAGGGTGCCAATGCTGCGGTGGGCATCGGGAGCACAGTGCAGGCCGGTGCGGATACAGATACCGTATTCCACATCGAGCTGAAAACCGAGTTCCGAAGGGTCATGACCCGCCACGGTAAAGGACAACACGCCGCCCTGGAGATCGGAACAGTGGGGGCCGTGCAGGTGGATGGCGGGCAAAGACTGGAGCCCGCCCTTAAGCTGTGTCAGCAAAGCGTTCTTGTGCCTGAAAATTTTTTCAAGCCCCCGGCTGCGTACAAATTCGATACCGGCCTTCAGGCCAGCCAGAGCCGGGGTGTTGAGGGTGCCGCATTCCAGGCGTTCGGGCAATTCTTCCGGCATTAACGGTGAGAATGAATTACCCCCGGTGCCACCGTAAACCAGCGGTGTTGGGTGCAGTCCTTCTGCCATGTAGAGGAAACCGGTGCCGGGAGGACCGAACAACCCCTTATGGCCCGCAGCGGCAAGCAGATCAATACACATGCGTTGAACATCAATGGGTATCAAGCCGGCGCTTTGGGCGACGTCGACCATGAACAGTACACCTTGTTTCTGGCACCAGGACCCGATTTCCTCAAGGGGCTGAATAGTTCCGGTAACATTGGAGCAGTGGCTGAGGACCACCAGGCGGGCGGTTTTCCCGCCATCGGTGACGGCCTCGCGGATGGCGGTTGCGGTCACTTGTCCGGTGGCGTCGGCGGGTACCCGCACGACCTCGACACCTCGCCCCGCCAAAGCATGCAGTGGCCGACTGACGGCATTGTGTTCCATTGTGGTGCTGATCACTCGGTCGCCCGGTTGGAGCAGACCGAACAAGCCCAGGTTAATGGCTTCGGTGGCATTGGCAGTGAAGACCACCCGGGCCGGATCGTCAATGTTGAAGAATTCGGCCACTGTTTCTCGCACCTCATAGACCAAACGTCCGGCTTCCAGGGCCAGGCTGTAGCTGCCGCGTCCGGCGCTGATGGCGAGTTTGCGGTAGGTCTGGTCGAGGGTGCGGTAGACGCTTTCGGGCTTGGGAAAAGTGGTGGCGGCATTATCGAGATAGATGGCCATCTGAGAGTTCTCCCCTAAAGGTCTTCCCTTAACAGGTCCAGAGCACATAATAGGCCCTGCTTGTTAACGTAAAGGCGTCTTGGTGCCAGGTTCGCTGAGGCCAGTTCTCTAAAGATGGCCGGCTGATCGGCAGGGCTAAAGCGCAACGCCAGCGCGCATCCTTCAGCGATTTTCCGTGGTGCAGGAATCAGCCGGCAGGGCAAGCCTGCGCGGCGCAATAGTTTTTCCGCCTTCATTACCCTTGTCGGAGAATTAAACAGGGCAATGCGGTCACCCTCGGCAATCATCGATCAGCGACCGTAAGGGCAAAGCCGCGGCAGGTCGAGAAGAGCGGCAACACCGGAAATAGTATTTCCAAAAAAGATCAACGGTTTGCCCGCGGCTTCAAATTGTTTCAGCAAGTCATTTATCGAACCGTTGACCACTGAAGAGCCGGTTGCAACGCCAATTTCACACCAGTCGACCAATCGCTTCAGGTCCTTTTCCCCATCCCAGATAGTGACGCCGAAGCGTTGTTCGCCGATATTGTCCTCGTTGAGGTCGAGAACCCGCAGGCGGGCGGTACCGAAGCCGTCGCCCATGGCTTCCAGGATGGCCGGCTGCAGGCCTATAAGGCCATAATCGGCAATGCCGAAGCGTTCATACAACAGGTTGGTAAATTCCTCTCCACAACGGCTCGGTTCCTCGTTACGACAGTGAATGGTGCCCGTAGCCCGGCCAAGTCGGCGTAAAACGGCATTGAGGCCGGCAGTAATGATTGCCCGCTGGCCCGTATCGGTGAGGTCGAGTTGCATTAACTCGCTGAGGCTCCCCTGCCAGTCGCCAGGATGGTCAGTAAAGGCCTGACCGCATGCGCCGTCGAAGTCGGCTTCGATGACTCTTTCCTTCCCCTTTTTGATGACGAATTCAGACGAGGCCTCGGCGCCGATGGCCTCGTCGGGAGTCAGGCAGCGTACTGTCACCGTCAAGTTCAGATCCACAGCGTTCGCGGCGCAAACGTTGGCTAACTTGTCCAGGGCTTGTTGTAAAACGTCCATGTTATCCTCCTGTTTCAGTTCAGGCCTAGATGGTTTGTACCTCGCCTTCAATAAGCGGTTGCTGCCAGGTTGGCTGCAAAGTCGGTCGACCGGTCTCGAGATAGATAACCTGGTCAGCCAGAGCCTCAAGTTCATTATGGCAATGAGTGACCAGCACAAAGGGAATCTGCCAGGTGCGCTGCAACTGCTTAAGTTCTTGTTGCAGGGTCTGGCGTATCTGATTGTCCAGGGCCGAGAGAGGTTCGTCAAGGAGGAGCAGGTCAGGCTCTACCATAAGGGCCCGGGCCAGTGCTACCCGTTGTCGCTCTCCACCCGAGAGGTGCGCAGGGTAGCGGCCCTGCAGATGGGTGATCTTCAGAATATCAAGGGTTTCGCGGACACTCATTCTGTAGCCCCGTTTCTTTTTGCAGCGGTGTTGACCGGGAGGTAAGCCAAACAGAACATTATCTTTGACCGTCAGGTGAGGAAACAGGGCATAGTCCTGGAACACATAGCCGATGCGCCGGGATCGGGCGGGTACGTTGATACCCTGTTGCTGGCAGAAAAAAATTCGATCTCCAAGGGCAATGCGCCCGCCAGACGGTTTGCGCAGGCCGGCCAGGCAATTAAGGATAGTACTTTTGCCTGACCCGGAGGGGCCGAACAGTACCAGTATGCCATTATCGAACTGCAAATGGATATCGATGGCGAACGCGGGCAGTTCCTTACGAATGGATGCGTTGAGCACTGGAATTGCCTCCTTGTTGCCAAACTTCGATCTTTTTGCGTGACCAGAGGTTGAGCCAGAACAGGGCTGAAATGGAAATCCCGGTGATGACCAACACCAGGTTGCGGGCCATGATGTTGTCGCCGGTTTCCACTGCGAAGTAGATGGCCAGGGGAATGGTTTGGGTTTTGCCGGGGATGTTGCCGGCCACCATCAGGGTAGCGCCGAATTCTCCCAGAGCGCGGGCGAAGGACAGGACCAGGCCGGCCAAAAGACCGGGATATGCCAGGGGCAGGGTGACTCGGAGAAAAACTCGCCATTCGTTGCTGCCGAGTGTCCGGGCCGCCTGTTCCAGAGAGGCGTCGACACTGGCAAAAGCCGCCTTGGCGCTCTGGTACATAAGAGGAAAAGATACCACCGCTGCGGCGATGATGGCCGCCCACCAGGTGAAGACGATCTGCCAGTCGAAACTGTCGAGCAATAGACTTCCGAGCAGGCCGCGTTTGCCCAGCAGAATCAGCAGGCCGTAACCGAGTACCGTCGGCGGCAGCACCATGGGAAGAATGATGCAGGATTCGAGCAAATTTTTGCCGGGAAAGGTGCGTCGTGCCAGCACGCGTGCCAGCAGCGTGGCCAGTATCATATCGATGGTCACGGCAATCAATGCTACCTTAAGTGACAGTAGAATCGGTTCGCTCATTTGAGTTTGCCTGTCTGGGTTGGGTCTTAAAAAGGTTTGTTATGACCGTTTGTTTTCTCATGCTTTTTCGGAGAAAGAAATTAGGCCCTTCCTTATTTGCCGGCTTTTGTTTGGTTTTGCAATGGCATGAAGCGGTACTTGGCGAATACCTTGCCCGCTTCGTTGCTTTGTAGAAAGTCGAGAAATTGTTGGGCCTCGGCCGGGTGCCTGCCGTCCGCAACCAGTGCTGCGGGATAGATGATGGGGGCATGGCTGTTTAACGGCGCCTCTGCCGCAATCATCGCACTGCGTAGTTTCAGGGTGTCGGTACGGTAGACCAGGCCGGCATCGGCATTACCCGAATCCACGTAGGCCAGCACAGCACGAACATTTTTAGCCAGTACCAGGCGTTTTTCCAAGGGCTGCCAAAGTTTAAGACTAACCAGGGTCTGCTTGCCATAACGGCCAGCGGGTACCGATTCGGGATGGCCGATTGCAAAGCTGTCAGCGTGTTCTTTCAGGTTGTCAAAGCCCTTGATTTGCTCTTGTTTCTCCTTAGCTACAACCAGCACCAGGGTGTTGCCGAGCAGGTCGCAGCGGCTTCCCTTGACAATCAGCCCCTGGGTCTCCAAGGCGTTCATCTGTTTTTGGCCGGCGGAGAGGAAGATCTCTGCCGGGGCTCCTTGCTCGATCTGTTTCTGCAAGGCTCCCGAGGAGGCGAAATTGATCTCCAGCCCGATCTCCGGGTGCCGTTCTTCATAGATTTTCTGCAGAGCCGTTACGGCATCCTTAAGGCTCATTGCGGCACAGATCGGCAGGGTGGTGCGGTTCCCGGCTGCGGCGGTGTGGGGCAGTATCGCTATCATCAGGAGCAGGAGAAGCAGAATGCGAAAACCTCTGATGGACATATATTTCATGAGAAAACCTCCGAACTTAATTTAGGTTCTGATGGGGGCTCGACCTCCAGGTTGACAGCCTTCACTTCAAGCGAAGTTCCTCGACGTTCAATGATATTCAGGCAGCCGAAAGGTTGCGGCAGAGCGAATAATTCGTCGAGGGGGCGGCCTAAAAGGTCGCAGAGGATGGCGCGGTTGACCCCGGCATGAGCGATGAGGAGTACCGGGCCTTGTTCGCGGTTGATGAGTTCGCGAAAGGCCGGAATAACCCGGGCCTGCAGGTCGGCGAAACTCTCGCCGCCGGGCGGGCGGAAATCTATCAGGTTCTCCCCCCGCTGCCTGTACTCCTCAGGGTGGTACTGGCGGATCTTGGCTTGGGGACGACCATCCCAGTAGCCGAGCTTGATCTCCCGGAGTTGTGGCTGCCTGCGAATACTCTTCCCCTGGGGGCCGGCGATAATGCGAGCTGTTTCCAGGCAGCGCTTAAGATCGCTGGCGTAGATACGCCGAAAAGGAACCTTTGCCATATGCTTGCGCAGGGCCCGGGCCTGTGCACGGCCCCTGGCGTTGAGAGGCAGATCAACCTGGCCGATGTAGCGCTTGACCTCATCCCTCCGACAGTCGCCGTGACGAATCAGGTAGAGGGTGCAGTGGTCCTCTTCAAGCGTTGGCGGTGTCATGGTGTTTTTATCCTTTCGCTGCCGTTGATGGTATTAGGTTGAGCAGCTGTTCAATCGAGTTGCCGGTAAATTGCTGAATTTTTTGCCGTATAGTTTGAGCGGCGGTCAGGCGCTGTTTGATGGCCGCCAGAGGACCGGGATGATCGGCAAAGCATTTGAGACGGGGTGCGAATCGCTCTTCCAGAGTAACGCAACGGTTTTCGACAACCAGCTTGTCGGCCAGATAGAGGATTTCCGCAACAGTCGGATGCATCGTTGGCTTTGGCTCCAGGTCCATATGTTGTTGAACCAGTTCGGCAACCTGGGGAAAGCCCAGCCTGCATAACTCCGCTGCTCCAACTTCGGCGTGATGGGGCTGTCTGCGTCGACAGTCGTGGAGCAACGCCGCTGCGTGCAGCAGCTCACGATTCACCTTGCCGCCGGATTGGTTGACCGTCTCTGCCAGCCGGTCAGCTACCTGTGCTACTTGTTTACAATGCTCGATTGTCTGCTTTTCACAGGAGAATCGATGAACCATCAGGTGTTCGCATTCCCGGGGAGAAGGGAGTTGGTAGTTGCGCCAACGGTGGCATAAATAGTTGTAGTCGGCCGGGGTGTCCATATCGAGAATGGAATGTTCATCGGCCACCTCAATCTCCAGGATATCTTCCTCAAAAGGCAGCAACAGAGCCTTGAGTCCGCCGTTTCCGTTTCCGTTCAGTATGATATCCCTGTAGCGGGTACTGATGAGCGGCGGGTGCCCGCGCTTGCCGAAAAACAGCGGGTGCACGATGCCTCGGCCACTCTCTTGGCGGGCTTTCAATAACTGCGGCAAAGTATTGTCCCGAACCAGCGGCATGTCGACGGGTTGCAGGAAAAAGGCCTCGATATGGCCAGGCATGGATCGAAGGGCGCATTGTACCGAGGTGAACATTCCTTCCTGGTACTTCTGGTTAAAGGTTTCCTGGACCTGCAGTTGTTGCAGCAACGGTTGCAGTTCCTCGGCCCGGTGCCCGGTTACAACTTGCAGGTGGGCGACACCAGCCCGTTGAAACAGTCCGACCGTCCTCTCCAGAGCCGTCTTGTTCCCCAGGGGCAGCAACGGTTTAAAACCGCCCATGCGCCTCGAAAAGCCGGCGGAAAGTATGATGGCGGCAATTTTTTCAGCCATGCTTCTCCTGATTGCCGGCTCGGGCCTGAATCAATTCGCCGACGATGCTGACCGCGATTTCTTCCGGGGTTTCGGCTTTGATGGCCAGGCCAATGGGGGAATAAACCTCGTCCAAAGCCTGTTGACTGACCCCCTCTTCCAGAAGGTTTCGGTAGATCTTGTCACGCTTGCCGCGGCTGCCGATCATGCCGATGTAGCCGGCATCGGTACGCAGGGCCTGGCGTAGCAAGTCCTGATCGTGACGATGGCCGCGACTGACAATGACCAGATAGCTATAGCGATCGATAGCCAGGTCGAGCATGCAGTCATCGTAGGATGGGACTACGCGAATTTCATTGGCCTGGGGAAAGCGTTCCCTGTTGGCAAATTCGACCCGGTCATCGAGGACCACCGTGTTAAAGCCGACCATGTTCGCCAATTCAGCCGTGGGCCGGCAGACATGGCCGGCACCGAACAGGTAGAGGGTGGCCGGAACCAAACATGGCTCGATGTAAAAGCTCCCTTCGGGGATAGAAAGGATACGTGGGTAGCGCATTTTCTTACTCTGCAGCCAAAGAGCTTCGGCCTCTTCTGCTGATAAAGCGCCCGGACCATCGCTGGTGGAATCGGCTTCCAGCAGGCAGCGCTGCAAAGGTTTCCGGCCATCGGTTCGTTTTAACGGTGTGACCAGCAGACACTCCCGTCCGCTGTGCAGAGCTTTGTGCCAGGCCTGAAACAGGGCGAGGTTCTCAGGGGTAGCGGGGATGTGTTCCAGCAGAACTTCAACCTCACCGCCGCAGATCATGTCCATGGTAGCGGCGAGTTCGCCGGTCATGTCGAAAACGTAGCGTTGTGATTGGCGATTGGCATAGACCTCTGGTGCGATTTTTTGTGCCCGGGCCTCGACCAGGCCGCCGCCAATGGTGCCGAAGATGTCGCCGTTGGCGCGGATGATCATCTTGGTGCCGGCAGTGCGCGGTGCCGAGCCGCTGCTGCTGAGAATGGTGGCCACCACCAGGTCTTCGCCGGTTTCCAGCTGCTGGCACAGGGTCTCAATCAGGTTTCTCAAGGCTAAGGATCCTTTCTTTGATCGACGATGGAACGTTTGACTGTGGCTGACACGGGCAATGGTTTTGGGCAGAGTCTGGCTGCTGCCAGCCGCAGGGTGCCGGTCGCTACAGCGGTGCGGATCGGCGCCAGCTCCTGAAGCCGCCGGTCCACCTCCTGCAGGATAGTCAGTCCGCTGCCTGCTGCAGTTTCGACTGTAACGCTCAGACAGTTGACGCCCTGCTCAAGGGACAACACCGCCTGGTAGTTGGTCAAGTCGGGAATCAGGAACAGTGTCTCGTCGAGAAGCGGCATGCTGAGCTGCTGGCCGGCACCGATGTTCAGGTGTTGGGCGATACGTCCCTGAAGTTTGCTCAGCCGCGGCAGGTTGCTGCCGCAGGGGCAGGGTTCGACAACAAAACGGGCCAGATCACCGGTTCGGTAGCGGATCAGTGGCAGGCCTTTTCGGGTCAGGGTGGTAACCACCACCTCACCGGTTTCTCCGGCGGTCAGGGGGCGGCCATCGACAGGATCGACCACCTCGAAGTAGAGGTCCGGCTCCCGCAGGTGATAGCCGTCCAGAGCCTGGCATTCGACACCGCCGGTTAGAGCCAGTTCGGTCATACCGTAGTGGTTGAGGGCCGGACAGCCCCACTGTCGTCGAATATCGTCAACTAGAGCCGAAGGGACGTAATCGGAGGTCAAAAAGACCGACTTGATACGGCCGCGGGCGATCCTGGATGCGTTGGGGTGGCGCAATACGGATAACACCTGGACAGGAATACCCACCACGCAGGCGAAGTTTTCCTCTGCCAGCAGAGCGGCGCAACGGCCGGGATCTGTGACAATCCCTTCGATGTGGCATTCCACACCCAGAGGGCGCAGGGCGGTGGCCAGCAGGTTGCCGGCGCTGGCTGGCAGTTCGCCGGGCAACAGGATCAATACCCGGTCCCCCGGGTCGAGATAGGGACACATGCCGAGGCGAAAAAAGGCCTGGGTGCGGGCCAGTTCCTCGCCTGTGAAATAGAGGCGTTTGGCGGCTCCGGTGGTGCCGGAACTTTCCAGGGTGACAACCCGTTCGATAACGCTTTGCGACACGCCAAGCATTTGCAGGCCTTCCTGCCGCAGATCGTCGGCGCTGGTGAAGGGAAGGTCGGTCAAATCCTGCAGTGAAGTCAGAGAGCACGTTTGCTTGTTTTGCAGTTGTTTTTTGTAGAAGGGGCTGTTGGTGCTGGCGTGAGCCAGGGTGCGATTAAGGCGTTCGAGCTGCAGGGCGCGAAGGGATTCCAGGTTGAGTTCCGTATTCGCTGCCTGGTCCAGCTCGTCGGCGATCCAGATATGAAGCGGGCTAACCTGCATGCTGGCCTCCTCGGTAGAGAGGTTTACCGCTGGCGGCGGTCAGGTTGTAGAGGCAAAAGGGCACCAGGGTTTCCTCTTTGCTCATGACGTGGATACAGCAACTGCGCGCCCTTTCCAGGTCGATGTTCCAGGCATCCTGAAAGGCCATGGCAGAAACGGCAAAAGTATGGCTGCGTACCCGTTCGATAAAGGCATCAAATTCGTTGTCGGCAGCTGAGCCAGATTTTGACTGAGCCGGAGCAGCCCACTGCTGGGCAAGAAACTCTTTGGACTTTTCCGCTCCCTCGGAAGCTGGTTTCGGCTTGTTGCAACCGCATTCGCCCGCCTTTGTCAGTGCCCGCAAGCTGCCGTTTTCTTCGACCAGAAAGTTGCCGTGGAAGGAGCAGTGGGAATGTTCACAGCCCGGCGGGGCGAAATGTTCGCGGCGCATGCGGCCTTCGGTCTGCTCTTCAATGGCGCGCATTATCTGCGGCAGGGTGATGCGGTCGGCATCGGCGGGAGCCTTGGGGAAGCGGCCGAAATAGCTGATCGGCTGAAAGTGCACGCCACGCACTCCAGGCGCCCAGTCCAGGGCAAAATCAAGTATCGCACCGAGGTTGTCTCTGTTGACTCCGGGTACCACTGTTGGCACCAGCACCACACCGAGGCCGCTGTCCACGCAATGGTCGATGGCCAGAATTTTTTCTTTGAGCAGGTCCCGGCCACGCAGGGTACGCAGGATACGATCTTCGGTGCCGTCGAATTGCAGAAACACATTGCTCAGGCCGGCCTCTTTCAAACGCTTGGCGTAACCGGGCTCTTGAGCGAGACGCAGGCCGTTGCTGTTGAGCTGAATGTAGTCAAAGCCGTGACGGCGACCCATCTCAATGATCGCCGGCAGGTCGTCCCGTACCGTCGGTTCCCCGCCGGATAGTTGAACAACGATGCTGGTGCCACTGGTCTTTTTAGCGGTCTGGTACCAGCGGTCGATCTCCTCGAGAGCCGGATCAGGGGGTGCCTGGCTGTTGCTGGCGGCAAAGCATACCGGACAACTGAGGTTGCAACGGGCTGTGATCTCCAGCAGGACCGAACAGGAATGCTGGCCATGGTTGGGGCAAAGACCGCAGTCGTATGGACAGCCCCCTTCGCTTTCGGTGAGGCAGACTGGAGGCTGCGAAGGAATTTTGGGCCGGTTCCATTCACTGAGCAGGGGTGGCCCTTGCCAGATCAGGGTACGAAACTCACCGTGCTCCGGACAGAACTTGAGTAGATCGACCCGTTTGTCGACGACCTGGCGATGAGCCGGGATGCGTTGCAGGCAAATCGGGCAGAGGCTGGCAGTCTCTGTTGCAAGGGTATGCTGTTCAGGCATCGCGTCCCTCCGTCAGGTCGAAACCGTGTTCCTCGAGCAGCCGTTTCACTTCAGCGTAAACACCGGCGACGATCTGGCCGCAGCGCAGTCGGGGGTCGGGATCGTCGTCCAGAATCGTGGTGCAGTCGATACCGCCGTACTGTTCGCCAATGTTATCGTAGAACCATTCGGCCAGGCGCTGGCGCATGGTCATGAAATCCTCGTGTTCCTCTTCCTGGTCCAGGCCTTTGGCGGCGTAAAAGGCCAGTAAGCAAGTGCCGCCGGTTAGTGCGCCGCAGGTCCCCTCGCCGAATCCGGCGCCATGGGCAAGACCTGCCATGGTTCGGATTAGATCAGGGTTGTTGCGGCCGCAGTTGTCGAGCCCGAGGTTTAACAGGATCTGGCTGCAGTAGTAGCCCTTCTGCACCAGTTCCATCATGCGAAACAGTTCATTGCTCATGGCATTCCCCTGTGATGATGGCAATTGGTTATTTAGTTTGCCGGCCAGGCAAGTTTCTACTTTGTTTGGCCGCGACCACCAGACAGTAGCCGGGCCTCATAGCCTGCACCGCCAGTTGCATGGGCCGGCCGTCACCGTCGGCGGCAAATTGGCCCCAGAAATCGGTCAGTGAGCCGTTCTGCCATGCCAGACGGGCGGCCAGTTCGGCCAGCAGGTGGGATCGGTCCTGCCATAGCAGGACCTTGAACCCGGCTTGGTGCAGCCAGGCCAGTAAACAATCACGGCTGGTCGCTCCCGCCAGGCAACAGTTGTCCGGCAGTTCCTGGTCCTTAACGTCTCTGCGCCGGTAGATATCGCTTAAAAGCAGTTGGCCACCGGTGTTCAACACCCGGGAAAACTCCCGCAATGTCCCCAGCGGATCCTTGACCAGTGACAACACGCACTCGCAGGTCAGACCGTCCAGCGAGCCATCGGCGATGGGCAATGCTTCGGCCCGGCCGCGAATCAGAGGCAGTCCCGGACTGGCGGCGGCTCCCTCATTAAGAAGTTTCTCGGACAGGTCGAGGCCAATAGCCTGCAGACTGTAGGTGTGGCGCAGATAGGCAGCGGTGGCTCCGGTTCCGCAGCCTATATCCAGCACTCGTGTTCCTGCTGACCAATTAACCTGTTGCAAGCCTTCCTGCAGCAGGGACAGTCCTCCGGGCCGCAGGGTATTTCCGGCAGCCCGGCGCAGGATGTCGGTTTCATAAAGGCGCGGTGCCGCCAGTGGGCAGGCGGCACCGCCGGATGAACTACTTGTCTTCAAGGATACCTTCAACTTCGGCCATTTTTCCCGTGGCCAACTCTTCGTTGATGAACACAAAGTCGCATTCCGAACAGGCCGGCAAATCGACATGGAAGGTGCCGTTCAGATAGAGAAAAACTACCTCGCGCATCACCAGCGGCTTGCCGCAGGCATCACAGGTCCATTGCTGGGCTTCTTCAAGAGATATCATTATTTAACTCCGGTAATGTTCATGCGATGGCTGTAGGCATTGAAAACCTGGTAACCTTCTCCTTGGGGGGCATATTCGACCCAGAAAGTGACTTTGCCGAGAGAGTGGTTCGCCAGACGACGACCATTGTCCTTGTTGATGAGGCGGCGACCCTCGGTTTCCGATTGGTCGATAACCTGGCGGATGTCGTCAAGCAGGATGCGTCGACGGTCGACGGTACGTTGCACTTCGTCCTCGAGATGCAGAATCATTTCCTGAAAACCTTCCGGTACGGGGGGCTCTTCGCCCCATAAATGCCGACCGAGAACTTCCTTCACCCGGATTCGATTTTCCCGCCGCTCGTACCAGGACAACCAGCTTCGTTGCCAGGGGTCACCGTTGTCGTTTTCACCGAACAGCAGTTCAATAAGATGGGCAGTCGGTTTGCCGGCGGAGGCCATCTGGTCGCGACACAGGGCACAATAGGCCAGATAGTCGTGATCGCTCTCTTCCACCCGACAGCGCAACTGTTCGTCGGTGAGTTCAAGGTTGGCGTTGAATGCCAGGCCTCCGTACCCGCAACATTGAGTCATGGCGCCACTGTGGTTTAGTTCTTCGATGGTCAGGCCCCGTTCCTTGACAGCCCGGCGTACACTTTCCTGGGTCTTTTGGTCCTGGCGGGCGGCACAGGGGTCGACGATTGCCACCGTTTTAGTCGGCAGAGATGTGGTCGGTAAGGCATTTTTGACCTTTGGCTTCTCCAGGATTTGCCATAGGGATTTGAGTGGAATTTCGGGCAAATGTTCCTGGAACATCTGATTGCAGGAACTGCAGGCACTGATTATCTGCGGGAAACCCATATCCCGCCATTGCTGGCGCAGTTCGTCGATAATTTCGGTAAAGAGCTCCTTGCGCCCACTCCAATAAGCCGGAGCTCCGCAGCAGGCCAACATCAGCCCGACGCCACCGTCGAGGTTGTCGCGCAGGAAGTTATAGGATTCGATCACTTCCGCAGGGCTGCTGGAACAGAGCTGGCAGCTCGGAAAGTAAAGATAGGCGCTTTCGGTAAAGCCTGGGGCATGTCGAACCATGCTGAATGCTTCGCTGCGGCTGAACTCCAGGTCCTGCAGGGCAAATTCATGAGCCGAGGGCGGCATGAAATTACCTTGAACCATGGTCTGGCGAGAACTATGGCAGACTTCGCCCATGAACAGGTCGTTGGGGCAGACCTCCTGGCAAAGGCCGCAGAGGGAACAGGAATTTACGAATTTATTTTTGCTGTGTGCGGCGCCATGCATGACCAGTTCGTTATTAAAAACCTGGCGAATGTAGGGCTTGGGATACTTTTTATACTTTTGTAGATATTGGCAATGTTTGACGCATTCGAGACATTCGCACTGGATGCAGCGGCTGGCCTCGGCATGCACGGTTTGATCTGAAAGCTGATTCGTCAGGACACGCGAGCTCGGTTCGATCCCTTCCAGGTTGGTATGCAAAGTTGTTTCGTAAGAACCCTCTTTCTCCCGATCATAGTCGACGACGGCCTTTTGTAAAAAGCGTTCGATGGAAAGGGCTCCTTTACGGCCGGCATAGGCCTCCATAAGCGGAGAATATTCCTGACTCGGGTCCGGATTGCCACCGGCAAAAACTCCTTCATGCTGGGTGGCGCCGGTGACCTCGTTGATTACGATCTGGCCGTCGGCCTCTTTGGGCAGCGGCAGAGTCCAGTTAACGGTGGCCTGGCCATCGACAAAAACGGCGTCGAAAGTTTCGTTGAGACTGGTAAAGGTGGCTGCGTCGCAGGGTGTGCCCAATTTCAATTTTGCACGAAGTGCCTTTAGTACAGTCAGTTCGGCATCGATCACCGCCGCCGGTAAAATATCTTCAGGGTAGCCGCGCAGGGCACTGCCCAGCTGCTGCTCTTGTTCGTAAATGGTGACCTGTAAGCCTTTGTTAAGCAGGTCGAAAGCCGCTGTGAGTCCGGCCATGCCGCCACCGAGAACCGCGACTTTCCATCTCTTTCGAGGCAGAGGTTTGACCGGATCGGGGCCGCCGTATTGTTCCACACAGTAGCGTTCCAGGGCGCCGATGGCCAGAGCCTCACCGGCGTGTTTGCGCCGGCAACCCTCTTCGCAGGGGTGGTCGCAAATACGTCCTAAAATACCGGGGAAGGGCATGGTCTTTTTAAGGCTTTGGTAAGCGCCCTTGTTATCGCCATCGGCGAGATGCCGCATGAATTGGCGAACGTCGACATGCAGCGGACAGGTACTGCTACAGGCGGGTGGCTCATCCTGGGTACACTTAGCCTCCCATGCGATGCGTTGTTCCTTTTCCATCGATTCCCTCTTTCTTAGCTACGGATTTAGGGGATTATATGTTGGGCGAAAACGGCAGTTGTTCAGAATAATAGATACTGGAGAGCCGCCTGAATAGCGACCCTCCAGTATCATGGTCTCCGGTTAGAGGAGGTGCCGGCGACTCCCGGAATGGATCGCCGACACCGCCGGAGAATGTGCAGTCTTACACTTTTTCAGTTTCCATTTCTGCCAGGGCGTTGATGACATCCTCAGGCTTCGGCGGAACGGAATCGACCGCGTCGGAGGTGTAACCAAGGGCAATGGCATCGGCCACGTCGAAGGCCTTCTTCTTCGAGTTGAGGGCCGCCAGCACCTTCTCCGGATAGGCCGGAAGGTGACGGATACGAGCGCCGCAGGCGTCATCGATAGCATTGATGATGGCGCAGTGAGGTGCGGTCAGAGGCAGTTCGCCAACACCGCCGGCACCGAAGGCACCGTGCTCACGAGGCTCGCAGACGTAGATGATTTCCAGATCGTCGGGGATGTCGTTCGCAAAGGGGAAGCCTGCGCCGATCATGTTGGAGTGCTTCTGGATGTGCTCGAAGTCCTCGGTCAGAGCCAGACCGATACCCTGGGCCAGGCCGCCGTAGATCTGGCCGTCGACAGCCAGCTGGTTGGTGATGGTACCGACGTCGGCAACATGGGTCATCTTCACCACTTCGGTCTTACCGGTGGTGATGTCGACTTCTACCTCGGCCAGGAACAGGCCGTACATGTAAACACAGAACGGCTCGCCTTTACCGGTATCAAAATCACACTCGGTGCAGGGGGTGGTCCACTTACCGAGGTACTTGGTGTCGATACCGTCGGTCTGCATTTCATCGTAGGTGCGGTAGGTTCCATCGGATTTCTTCATGCCCTCGAGCAGCATTTCACAGGCTACGCGAATGGCGTTACCGGTAACCAGGTTATGACGGCTACCGCCGGAAGGACCGGAGTTCGGGGTCATGCTGGAGTCGTTAAGGTTCAGGTTGATCTGCTCCGGCTTAAGACCCAGGGGCTTGAGGGTTTCGTGAGCGAAGGTCAGGGTACCGATGTCGGAGCCCTGGCCATGGTCCTGCCAGCTGTTGCCGATCATGACTTCGTTGTTGGGCAGCAGCTCAGCCCAGGCTTCGGAGGTGTCGGGACCGTCGAGGCCGCAACCGTAGATACCGAGGGAGACGCCGACGCCGCGCTTCTTGGTGTCGGTAGAATTCATCTCTGCCAGTTGCTTGGCCCGTTCGTATTTGGGTCGCAGGGCTTCGAACTGTTTCGGGAAGACGAAGACTTCCGGAGTTTGCTGAGTCGGAGTGGTGGCGCCTTCGCGGTAGCAGTTCAGTTCACGCAGTTCGAAGGGGTCTTTGCCCATCTTCTTGGCCAGTTCGTCGATCAACGACTCGGAGGCGAAGAAGGACTGCGGCGAACCGTAAGCACGGAAGGGAGCGCCCCAGCAGTGGTTGGTAGCAACCGTGTGGCCCTGTCCACGCATGTTGGGGATGTCGTAGCCGGAGAAGGCATATTGCATGCCGCGTTGGGTCAGCAGGTCGCCGAACTCAGAGTAGGGACCGTGGTCGACGTACCATTCGGTTTCGGTGGCCAGGAATTTGCCGTTTTCGTCGGCAGCCAGCTTGGCCTTGAACCAGAAGGGGGAACGCTTGCCGGTGTAGAACTGCAGCTGAGCCCAGCTGTACTCGAGGTAGCAGGGTACGCCGGTGGCCATCGTGGCAGCGGCGACCAGGGCTTCGTTACTCGGGCAGAACTTGTAACCGAAAGAAGAACCGCAGGGGTTCTGAACAACGACCAGGTTTTCGGGATCCAGACCGAGGCCCGGAGCGATCATGGCGATGTGCAGCTGCAGGGCGATAGACTTGGAGTGGACGCAAACTTTGCCTTCTTCGTTGGTGTAGGCGAAGCCGATGTCGGACTCGAGGGGCATTTGCGGCTGGCGGCCGAGATAGTACTCGCCCTCGACCACGTGAGCGGCCTTTTCCATGATCGGCGCGGTTTCTTCACCTTTTTCCAGTCCCTGGGTGAAGTAGAGGTTGGGGGTGCCGGGATGGATTTCAATGGCATCTTCGGCGATAGCGGCCATGGCGTTCATGTAGTGGGGCAGTACTTCGAGGTCGAGCTTAACAGCCTTGGCAGCTTCGTCAGCCTGAGCCTGAGTCTGGGCGCAGACGATGGCGATGGCGTCGCCGTACTGGAAGACCTTTTTGTCGCAGAGGATCGGACGTTCCCAACCGTCGCCTTTATTGGTGGGGAAGGTGATCAGGCCGGTGATGCGGTTCTTGCCCTGGATGTCCTTGGCGGTGACAACCTTGACTACGCCAGGCATTTTTTCGGCTTCGGAGGTGTCGACACCGTTGATGTTGGCATGAGCCACGTCGGCATAAACCAGTGAACAGTACAAGGTACCTTCGGGCAGCTGCTCACGCTTGTCGGCACCAAAGTCCCACAGGCCGCAAACCTTGGCCACGGAAGTGGGGCGGGGATAGCGGGTGCCGTAAAGCTTGCCGTCGTTTGGCATTTTGTATTCGAGCATAGCTTCGTCCATGTCGCCGCGCAGTACCTTGGCGGCATCCATGGCTGCATCTACCAGAGACATGTAACCGACGCAGCGGCAGGCGTTCTTGTACTTGGTGAACCAGTCGCGCACATCCTGACGGCTCGGATCCGGGTTTACATCGAGCAGTGCCTTGATGGACACGACGAAGCCCGGGGTACAGAAACCACATTGCAGGGCGCCGTGCTTGATGATGGCTTTCTGAATGGGGTGCAGGTTCTGCGGGGTGCCGATGCCCTCAACGGTGGTAATTTCCGACCAGTTTTCTACCCGCTTCATGCGGGTAACGCAGGTCCGCACCAGTTTGCCGTTCAGAATCACGTTACAGGCGCCGCAGGTGCCAGTACCGCAACCGACTTTAGTTCCGGTCAGCTGAAGCTGCTTACGGATTACGTCGGACAGCAGGGAGTCCTGGTCAACGATTACGTGGCGCTCAACACCGTTGACCTTGAGAATCTTCTTGAGCAATCCCATACCTCTGTTCCTCCTTTTTGGGTTGTGGGGTGGATGCAGTCCGACCATTCGGCTGCCCTCCCCCATTTGTCAAATGCACAGGCCCGAGAGGGGATTAAAAACGACAGGCCTGCAAAAAAGTTATTTTCCGAAGCCGCAATCCGGGTAACGGCATTCCTTGCAACTGGCACAGATCCCTCCATGGCCGAGGGCGACTATTTCCTCCCGCGCAACGGTCTCGCCTGTCAGCAGCCGGGGGATGATCAGGTCGACAATGGTCGCCTTGTGGTACATGGCGCAGCCCGGCAGGCCGACCATCGGTACCCCGTTCAATTCGGCGAGCATGAACATGGCCCCTGGATAGGTCGGGGCACCGTAGCTGATTACCTTGGCACCGCTGGCACGGATTCCGGCCGGGGTCAGATCGTCCGGGTCAACGGACATGCCGCCGGTAAGTACGATCATTTCGGCACCCTCTTCCAGCAACCGGTTGATGCTATCGACCATGTCCGGTACCCGGTCAGGCACTATATGCTGGCAAAAGACCTCGCTTCCCCATGCCTCAAATTTACTCTTCACTCGCGGTCCAAAGCTGTCGGGTATGCGCCCGTAATAGATTTCATTACCGGTAGTGATGAGGCCCACCTTTAAAGCATTGAAAGGCTTTACGGAGACAATCGGCGAATGACTTCCGCAGATCTCTTCCAGTTGCAACAGGTGCTTTTCTTCGGTAAATAGCGGAATGATGCGGGTGCCCGCGACGGTTTTGCCGGCCTCCACCTGCTGGTTGCCGTGCAGGGTGGCGATGGTCACATCGGGCAGGGAATTGAGGTGCTGCAGTAGTTCAGTGTCAATCTTCAGCAGGCCGTTACATTTAGCGGTGAGTTCGATTTTTCCCTGGTTCGGTTCACCAAACTGCAGGTGTGGCCCGCAGATAGCGTTGGCGATACGTTTAGCCGCATCGTCTTCGTGAACGTAACCTTCTTCCAGGTTGAGTACATAGATACGGTCCTTGCCGACGTCTTTAAGCTTCGATACATCTTCAGAGGTGATGTGGTGGCCTTTTTTAAATGCCCGACCCTTGAATTCACCCGGAACGATGCGGGTGATGTCGTGAAATAGAACCCGGCCGACGGCCTGCTCAACGTCTATAATTTCCACCATCGATTTAATTCCTCTTGTTTATTGCTTGGAGTTTGACGAGCTTTCCATGAACCGACAGCAAAACCGTCTGTTCGGTCCGTTAAATCCGTTATCCTCCTGGGTGCCAATAAAAAAACCCGCATCAATACCTGCGAATCAGGTAGTCAATGCGGGTTTCGTTAGGTCTGCCGAAGCAGAGGACGAAATGAGCGCTTCGTATAGTCAGTTGTGGGGTCTTCTATCCGCTAAACGATTATTTGAACTGTTCGATCTTTTCGATGTAGCTTACTCCTCCCTCCTTGAAGGAGATAACCAGTTTTCCGGTGAAAGTATTGTTGATAAATTCCATCTTTTGCATGGTAGAGGCAATGATCCGTTTGCGGGTCGAGATCGGTGCAGTCGAAAAATCTGTCTCCGGGGAACGCCGCCGCCCGGAGGAAGACTTTCCTTCCTTGCTGGTATCGTCTCGCAGCTGGGATTCCAATCGTAGAATTTCCGGAATGGACATGACTCTACTTGCCTCCTAGGCATAGCGATCAACTATCACGCCGATACTTGCCGGCCATCGAATGAAAAAACCCGCACCTGGGCCTTTAAAGGGGTCGTTGCGGGTTTCGTTGCGTCTGCCGATGCAGAGGACGAAATGGGCGCCATCTGTAAGGCAGCCGCCTTGGGGCGACTGCCTTTTTTGATCGATCTATAAAAATTAAAACATCATTTGAACTGCTCTTATAACAGACCCCTGGTTGGTTTCACAAGACAAAAATAACACCCGTGGATATTATTTACCGTAAACAACCAAAAGCACCCAAAAATAACCAATGAGCGAGTTAAGGCAGTCGGTTTCAATGGGCGGAGCAGGATTCGCTACCGTGATCGGCACAACCGCCGCCACCTTGAAGTACGCAGTTGCCAGAGGCTTCTTTCATTTCAGCGGATTCCTCTTCCCCGTGGTGGTCATGGTCGCAACCGCCTTCTTCTTCATCTCCGCAACGGCCTGCATCCTGGCTGTAAAAAGGTTCGATCTCTTCCAATTCATTCTTTTTAAAAGCCTCGATCAGTTGTTGTAGATTGCTGCTGGTGGCTGTAAAGACCCGGAAGCCGCACATGTTCATGGTTTGATGAACGGCATCGCCAATAGCATCGACGATGATGGCGTCGAGGTTTTTCCCTTCCAGGGCCGCAAAAGGGTCGCAGCCTTTCGTGGGATCTTTGTCATCGCAGTTTTCGACCGCTTCAACGTTGTCGCTTTCGGTGTCGACAATCAGAAATTGGGGAGCAGACGCAAAATGGCTGAAAAGGTCGCTGTCGATACCGCAATCAACGGCTACGGGGAAACAGATCTTCATGGGAATTTCTCCTTGGTTAAATGAGATAAAAATCACCGGCAGATAATTAGAGGTGACCGGTCGAAACAAACAAAATAGTCCTTGAAAGATAGTTTTATATGTTGTCTGGCAGACCGTTACAGGAAGTGGCTTGGTGTCGGTAAATCAAAGCTTGCCCTGTCGGAAGGTAGAGGGGGTGCTGATCGAAGTTGTTAAAATACTCGTCTACGGCTTTGCGCACACCGGGGCAAGAAGGGAAGCCGTAATCGTCTATGATCAATACGCCTCCCGGACTCAACCGCGGATAAAAAAACTGGCAGCATGCGAGAGTCGAGGAAAAGATGTCGACATCGATGTGAACCAGGCTGAAGCGGTGCTTATCCCAGCCCGACGGCAAACTATCTGGAAACAGGCCGGGGTAAAGATGAATATTGTTGAAAACCTGCAACAGGTTCGAAACAGACTCGGCGGTGGTGTCAGAAAAGTCCCCCGCCCGATGAAGGTCGACGCCGTTTTCAGCAGCAGGCATTCCGCAAAAGGTATCAAACAGGTGAATCTGTTGAGCGCTGTTTTTAAGGGCATTTGCCATAAGCAGAGCGGTACCGCCTTTGTAAACACCGATCTCGACTGCATCACCGGGGACATTGCGGGCCTGACAGGCAAGTTGATAAAGAATGCCAAGGCGATCTTCACTAAGAAGTGTAAATCGCCGGACCTGATCTCGAAGGTCGCAAAACCCTGGAATTGTTTCGCAATAGTTCAACGGGCGGGGTGTGGCATCGTAGAAATGAGTAGTTTCCTCAAAGCCGAGTTTTTCCAGGAGACGACGTATAGCCGAATAGTGGCTCCCTGCAGCCACGGCAATATGGGGGGCTTTTTCTCTCAGTTTAAGCAGATAGTCAGGGGCATAAACCGGGTAACCTTCCAGGGTTTGACCCTGCTTTGCCGGGTGGCTATCGATAAAACAGTGAACGTCCGGCGGGGTTGGGCTCTGGGCTAATAAGCGCAGCAAGGCCAGGCCCTGGCAGCCGGCGCCATAGATGACAAGAGGATTCATAGGTAGTTCGCATTTCAGGAGTGTAAAGGACAATAACGAAAAAACCCGCATCTGTGTACTGACCATCAGGCCGGTACGGCAGAGCGGGTTTCGTTAAGTCTGCCAGTGGCAGAGGACGAAATAGGCGCTAGTCTGGTTTCCGCATGGAAACCTGTCCTGTGTTCTTCCGGTCTTACCGGAGAAACACAGGTCTATTTAAATGTTTCGGTTTTTTCGACGAAGCTGATGCCTCCCTCCTTGAAGGAGATGACCAGCTTGCCGGTGAAACGTTCAGGAATAATGCGCAGATCCTGAAAGGTGTCGCACAACTGTTTTTTCCAGACGGAGTTCTTGGCCTTGATATCGGTGACGACTTGTCTTCTAACCTCTCTATCCTTGTTTGCCATGGGTAGCTCGGTCAACTTCCTTTTTGGCGGCCTGAAGGACTAACCGCGGTGATAGAAAGGTTTACAAAACACCGTTTGAAGATACTGTTGACTTGCCGTTGTATATCACGCAACACAGCGGTATGCAAGAGCTAATGTGGGACGGTGAATAAAGGAACAATTTGAGGCCGGGGAGGAAAGAGCAGCACCGATAAAAAGGTGGTGAGAGGCAGAACCCTGGATTAGCTTTCGCGGTAACCGAGAACGACCAGCAAACAACTGCCGTCGGCGATGACGTTGATGCCGGTTTCTTCACAGCGATTGATCGCCGCAGGGCTTTGGGCCCCCGGTTGCATCCAGATGTTTTTTATGCCTCGCAAAATGGCTTGTTCCACAATCTGTTCGGTGATTTTTGGTGGTGTGATGATAGACAAGCTTTCGACTTCGGCTGGCAGTTCGGATACGCTCGCTGCACAGGGTAAACCCTCGATCATGTCAGCCCGGGGGTTGACGGGAATAACCTGGCGGCCATGCTGTTGATAGCAGCGCAGGATTTTATTGCCGTACTTCTCGCGATTGGTTGAAGCGCCAGCTACGGCAAAGGTATCCGCCGATAAGAAGCGGGTGATTTTTTCTTCCATTGTCTGGTTGTCCACCATGCCAAGCCTCCATCAGGGGGTGAAACGGGCAATGAGTTCCAGCAGAGGGTCCGGAAACAGACCGAAGACCAGGGTCAAGCCGAGGCAGAGGGTGAGAATAAAATATTCTCCCGGATGCCCCTTGAATTTTTCGGTTGCCTCGGTTGCCTCGGTTGCCTTCATGTACATCTGGATGACAGGTTGCAGGTAAAAATAGATCGAGACCACCGAGGCCAGAATACCGACAACAGCGAGCGAAGCGAAGCCTGCATTCAGAGCGGCCGAAAAAATCGTCAGTTTACCCATAAAGCCTACTGTCGGTGGCAGTCCGGCCAAAGCGAGCAGAAGGACGGTCAAAGCCAAAGCCCGCAAGGGATACTGCTGGGCTAATCCGCGATAGTCGGTGAGTTGCTGCGGTTCTTTTTCGCCGGAGAAAGAGGTGATGACGGCGAAGATACCCAGGGTGACGATACTATAGCCGACCAGGTAGAAAAGAGCTGCACTGCGGCCAAGGTGGTTCCAACAGAGCAGACCGGTAAGCACAAAGCCCATATGGACCACTGATGAGTAGGCCAGCATCCGCTTGACGTTGCTCTGGGCCAGCGCACAGAGGGTGCCGACTACCATGGAGAGCAAAGCCAGGGACATCAGCATCGGCTCAAAGGCAGTCGGGGCTGCGGGCAGGGTTGCAGTCAGGGTCAGCAAGGCTGCGGTAACCGCACCTTTACTGCCAGTGGCCATCAATCCGGTCACTGGAGCGGGAGCTCCCTGGTAAACGTCGGGGGTCCAGAAGTGAAAAGGTGCCAAAGACAGTTTGAAAGCGAAAGCACCCAGAAGAAAAGCCATGCCGGCAAGAGCTACCGATTGCATGGGCGCACCAGGCAGCAAAGCGGCGGTGGCAGCAGGTAATTGCATGCTGCCGCTGGCGGCGTAGAGCAGGGCCATGCCGAAGGCCAGCAGGCCGGCCGCAACCCCGCCGGGAACCAGATACTTGAGCCCGGCTTCGGAGCCAAGGGGACATTTCTTGTTAAAGGCAATGAGTACGTAAAAGACCAGGGTAAAGGCTTCCAACGCCAGAAAAATACCGCTCAAGGAGACTGCAGAAGATAGAAGGCCCATACCGGCTGCGGCAAATAACAGCAAGGCGCTGTACTCGCCGCTGGGTAACTGGCGGCGTGCCAGATAGGACCCGGAAGAAATCAAGGTCGCTGCGGTGGCCAAAGACCAGAAGGCAATGAAAAAGCGCGCATACGGCCCGGCAGTATACATGCCCCCGATTTCGGTCAGGCAGGGCGGGAGCAACTGAGTACAGAGTGCTGCAGCCAGGGCCAGAAGTGCACCGGCAGCCAAAGGCCAGGTGCGGCCGACAGAGCCTCGAGCCAGCATAAGCAGGGCGGTGGCACCAAGGGCGAGAATAAGTAACGGCAGCAGGGCGATCAGTTCTGTTAAAGTCACGGCAACCCTCCACTCAAGCTTAAAGGAGCAACACCGTTCAGCAATAGCTGGGCCGGGCCGCGAAGCGATTCAAGAAAGGTTTCCGGATAAAGTCCCAGCCACAGAACAAGTAGCGCCAGGGGGATCAGCATAAGCCATTCGCCGGACACAAGGTCGGGCCAGGGGGGCGCATCCTGGGCTGGACCCCAAATGACACTCTGCAGCATGCGCAACATGTAGATGGCTGCCAACAGCAGGCCTGAAACAGCCAAAACCGCCCACAAGGGGTGCACGCTGAAGATGCCAAGCAGAATCAGAATCTCTCCGACAAAATTGTTGAGACCGGGCAAACCAAGGGCAGCCAATGAGAAAAACAGAAGTAGAGCCGAGAGTTTCGGCACCCGACCCCACAAGCCGCCTAGTTCATTCAGTTGCCGACTGCCGGTACGCTTTTCGATCAAGGCGATGAGAATAAACAGTGCGGCGGTGGTCAAGCCGTGGTTGACCATCTGTAACAGGGCTCCTTCGACGGCGGTGGTGTTCCAGGCACTCACTCCTAATAGGATGAAGCCGAGGTGAGCCAGGGAAGAGTAGGCCACCAGCCGTTTAAGGTCCATTTGTGCGCTGGCAATCCAGCCGCCGTAGAGGATGCCAACCAGGGAAAGGATCGCCAGGATCGGAAGCGCAGCCTGGGCGGTCTCGGGAAATAGAGGCAGAGCAAATCGTACCAGACCGTAAATGCCGGTCTTGGCAAGCACTCCGGCCAGCAGCAGGCTGCAGGCCGCTGGCGCGGCACTGTACGTATCGGCCTGCCAGCTGTGCAGGGGTACCAGTGGTACTTTGATCAGAAAAGCCAGGGCAAAGGCGGCAAAAAGCCAGGGTTCGAGTCCGATCGGCAGCTCAGTGTGCTGTAGGGCGGACAGGGCAAAGCTGTACTCACCGGTTTGTTGAGCATGCAACACATAGAGGGAAAGAATGGCCAGAAGCATCAATAAACTGCCGGCGAGGGAGAAAAGGAAAAATTTCATTGCCGCGGCGATGCCGCCCCGCTGGCCCCAGATACCGACTAAAAAAAACAGGGGGATCAGCATCAGTTCCCAGCTGATATAGAACAGCACCAGGTCAAGGGCCATGAATACCCCGAGGACTCCGGCTTCCACCAACAGCAGCAGGGCGAAGTAAGCCGCTGGCCGGTTTTTCTCGCCCCAGGAAAGCCAAACCGCCAGGACGGAAAGAAAGGCGGTCAGCAAAATCATCAGCAAGGCGAGTCCGTCGATACCGAGGCTGATGCGAATTCCAAGCGCAGCGATCCAACGGAAGTCTTCCCGTAGCAGCCAGCCTGGTTCAGCCGGAAGAAGCAAGAAACAGCCGATGGCGATAAAGAGTACCGTCAGGGTGCCGACCAGGGCCAGAGCGCGGGCGACATTCGGCCGTTGTCTGAAAAACAGGCAGAGGGCCGCGGTGCCGACGGGCAGGGTCAGCATCAGGGTAAGTAAGGGTAATGGGCAGTTACCGGTCATCATTGTATCCATGGCAATGGTCGTTTCAGGATAGCAGCAGCTGCAATAGCAGCCAACCAAGCAGGGCGCTCAGGCCGAGGGCCATGGCGGTCAGATAATGGGGCAATTGACCGCTGGTCAGGCGACGGAGTTGCTGACCGCTCTGCAGGCAGAGCAGGGCCGCACCGCGGTACAGGCCGCCAAGAAATTCTTCATCGAATTGGCGCCAGCCTGTAGCCAGGGTGCGGAAAGGTCGCTGCAGCAGCTCTTCCTGCCAGCGATCGGCATCGCCGCCGCGCAGAAAAAAAGCTTCCACCCGGCCGGCCGGGCGCAAGGCGGGGCATTGCCGGTAGCGGTAGCGGCTCCAAAGCCAGGCGGTAAGCACCAGCAAGGCGGCCGTAGCGGCCAGGATAAGTTCGGAGCTCAGGTGGGGATGCACCCCGGCGTCGATGGCGCCTAAAAGGTGTTGCAGGTGCAAGTTCCCGCCCCACATCGGCGGCAGATTAAGCAGGCCGCCGCCAAGGCCGAGAAGGGCCAGAGGCAGAAGCGGCCAGAGCAGGCTGATTGGCAGTGTGTGGGAGATCGCAACGGGCTGGCGACTGCCGCACAACACGTAAAGCAGGCGAAAACTGTACAGGGCGGTGAGCAGGGCTGCCATCAGCGCCAATCCACCGAGTATCTGATAGTATTGTCCGCCGGCCATGAAAGTGGCCATCAAGATGGCATCCTTGGAAAAGAATCCGCCCGTTAAAGGGACGCCGGCCAGGCAAAGGCCGCCAGCGAGTAAAGGCCATAGCAGCAGGGGGTGGCGTTGTGCTACCCCTTGAAGGTAGGCAAGTTTTTGCTCGCCTTCTGCCAGGTGGATGACACAGCCGGCAGCCATAAACAATAAAGCTTTGAAGAAGGCATGAACCAGCAGGTGAAACAGGGCACCGCTGACGGTTCCGGCTCCCACCGCCAGAAACATATAGCCAACCTGGCTCATGGTCGAGTAAGCCAGCAGCCTTTTCAGATCCTGCTGAGCGAGAGCGCAGGCGGCACCGTAAAGGGCGGTGATAGCTCCGATGGTGGCCACGGCGGTCATGGCCGTAGCCGACAGGCTCAGCAGGGGGAAGAGTCGGCAGAGCAGGTAGACTCCCGCCGTGACCATGGTCGCGGCATGGATTAACGCAGAGACCGGTGTCGGCCCGGCCATGGCGTCCGGCAGCCAAGTCATGAAGGGCAGTTGGGCCGACTTGCCGCAGGCCCCGGCCAGCAGCAGCAGACCGAGAGCGGTAACCGTAGCTGCCGGCAGGGTCGCGGCCTGCGCGTTGATAGAAGCCATATTCAAGGTGCCGGTCAGCTGAAACAGCCAGAGGATGGCGACCAGCAAAAACAGATCGGCACTGCGGGTGACCAGAAAGGCCTTGCGGCCTGCGCTGGCATTGTCTTCTTTTTGATACCAGAAGCCGATCAGGGCGTAAGAGCAGAAACCGACTCCTTCCCAGCCGAGCAGCAACAACAATAGATTGTCCGCCAGCAACAGGGTCAGCATGGCAAAGACGAACAGATTGAGCAGCGCAAAGAAGCGACTGACCGCCGGTTCCTTATGCAGATAAGAGATAGCGAAAATATGAATCAGGGTGGCTACACCGGTCACCATGAGACACATGCAGGCCGCAAGACGGTCAAAATGAAAGGCGAAAGAAACCTGGAACGGACCGCTTTGCAGCCAATTGAAAAGTTCCAGAGTGGTGCCTTCGCCATTCGCCAGAGGCCAGGCCAGGGCACTGACCACGGTCGCAGCGCCCACTGCCAGCACCGCCAGCAGTTCGGTAACCCGCCTCGGCCAGCAACGGCCGCCGAGTATGATCAGGCCGGCCCCGCAAAGGGGCAGCAGTACGATAAGGCCAATCAGCGCGTCGCTCATCCCTGTAGATCCTTAAAGGTGTTGACGTCGATAGTCCCGGTGCGGCTGTGCAAATAAACCACCATGGCCAGGGCGACAGCCACTTCAGCAGCGGTCACACCCATGATCAACATAACCATTATCTGCCCGTCCAGCTGTTGCCAGAAGGCGGAGCCTGCGACCAATACAAGGCCGGCAGCATTTAACATGATTTCTACGCCGATAAGAATCATAACCAGGTTGCGCCGCATCAGGGTACAGGACAGACCCATGAAAAAAAGTGCCGCAGCGACCAGCAAGATGTGGTTTAAGGGTACGATCATGACGTCTCCTCCCCTTGACGGGCTTTACGGCGACGACCGAGGTAGTAGGCGCCGGTGGTCGCAAAGAGCAATTGGAAAGAGACGATTTTAACCGCCAGGCCGTAGCGGTTGAACAGGGCGGCGCCGAAACTGCGTGGTGAGGCATAGAAGAGCGGAACCTCTGCCTGACTGGCCGGGTCAATGGTCAGAATCAGGCCGGCGGAGACCAGCAGCAGTAAAAACAGCAACAGTGCCGGTGCCACCTGGCGGCGATTCAGAGCCGGTCTTTGCGATCCGGGACTAAGCTCCAGGGTCATGATAACAAACAGAAACAGCACCATGATCGCACCGGCATAGACGATCACCTCCCAGGCGGCAATGAGCGGCGCACCAAGCAGGTAGAACATCAGCGCCAGGGCAAAGAAGGCATTGATGAGAAAAATGACCGCATGTACCGGGCTTCTGCGGGTGATGCAGAGCAAGGTCGCCAGCAGGGCTGTCGCAGCCAGGAGATAAAAAAGTAAGCTTGCCATAGTTGCTTCCTCGCTCAGGGCAAGTTGGTTTTGACGTTGACCGGCGGAAGTTCGTCGTCATTACCGCCGCGGGGGGCGGCAACACCGATTCCGCTGTGGCGGTAAAAGTTGTAGTCGGGATCCTTGCCGCCGTGATCGACCAGCAGGTCTTCTTTTTCCCACACCAGGCTCAACGGATCACGGTTGCAGATTTCGTACTCGGGACTCATCTGAATGGCCAGGGTCGGACAGGCCTCGGCACAAAGACCGCAATAGATGCAGCGGGCAAAATTGATGCGAAACCAGGCTGCATGGCGGCGCCCATCTTCCCGTTCGGCAGCCTGCATGGAGATGCAGTCGACGGGACAGGCGGCGCTGCACAGATGACAGGCCACACAGCGCTCTTCACCTTCCGGGTCGCGGGTGAGGATCATTCGCGCCCGGTAGCGGGGCGCCGGAGTGCGCTTTTGTTCCGGATAGGAGATGGTCACCGGTTTTTTGAACAGGTAGCGCAGGGTGACCCAGAAGGGCTGCAGGGTGCCTTTGATATCGCGCCAGAGATTCATGCCGCACCTCCCAGCCACAGCAGGATGCCACCGGTGGCCACCAGGTTGAGCAGGGCCAGGGGCACCAGGATCTTCCAGCCGAAGGCCATCAGCTGATCGTAGCGCAGTCGCGGCAGGGTGCCGCGAATCCAGATGAAGACGAAGGCCAGGGTCAGCACTTTGCCGAAAAACCACACGATGGGCGGCAGCAGCGGGCCGTGCCAGCCGCCGAGGAACAGGCTGGTGATGATGGCGCCGAGGACCACCATGTTGATATATTCACCGACGAAAAAGAGCCCGAAGCGCATGCCCGAATACTCGGTATGAAAACCGGCCACCAACTCGTTTTCGGCTTCCGGCAGGTCAAAGGGAGTACGTTTCGATTCGGCCAGGGCGGCGACGAAAAAGATGCCGAAGGCCAGCGGATTAAGCAAGGCAAAGGGTAACGAGGCCTGTGCCTCGACAATGGCGGTTAGTGAAAAAGATTTGGCCATCAGGATTACCGGCACGATGGACAGGCCCATGGCCAGCTCGTAGGAGAGCATCTGGCCCATGGCGCGCAGCGCGCCGAGAAGTGAATATTTCGAGCCTGAGGCCCAGCCGCCGAGGGCTACTCCGTAGACAGCAAGGGATGAGAGACCGAAAAAGTAGAGGATGCCGACATTCAGGTCGCATACCACCATCGGTATCGAGCGACCGAATAGTTCGATTGACGGTGAAAAGGGCACCACGGCAAAGGCCAGCAGAGCTGTCACCGCAGCCAGGCCCGGCGCCAGCAAAAAGAGCCATTTGTCGGCCTGGGCCGGTAAAAAATCTTCTTTGGTGAGCAGTTTGATCAGATCCGCCAGGGGCTGCATCATGCCGCCGAAACCGACCCGGTTAGGGCCGTAGCGGCGTTGCATGCGTGCCAGAATTTTACGTTCGGCCAGCACCAGGTAGGCGGCCATGGTCAGCAGGACGGCGAGGACCATGCCGAGCTTTATCAGGATCAACAGTCCGGTGAGCAATAAATCGGTCATGGCGCGCTCACTTTCTCCACCCTGCAGGGCAGTGGCTGTTGGCCGGGGTAAAAACAATCCAGTTCGGTATTGCGCAGGTGCGGCACGATGATTATTCCTGCGGCCATGCGGTCGCTGAGACGGGCCGGCAGGGTCAGTTGCCCATCGCCGACACTCAGGAGTACCAAGTCATCGTTGGCGATACCGAGTCGGGTCGCGTCAAGCTCATGAAGCAGCAGGTACGGTTGCGGACGGACCGGATCGAGAGGCGCTGAAAGAGCACTTAAGGATTCGGAGCCGTAGAGTGTTTCGCAAACCAGTAATTGTAAAGAATCGACCTGGTCGAGAGCCACCGAGGGCAGCGGGGACAGCGCTTTATCTCCGGTTCGAATCCTTTGGCCGACTCCTTCGGCCAGTAGATTCGGCAGTTCGATCAGACCCGATGCCGACGCTGCCAGTTCCTTCCGAATTCTGCCGAGGTCAACGGGCAGTTTACAGAGCTCGGCCAGTATCGCCCAGGCCTGGCAGGGCAAGGCGCCGGGGGTGACGGATGAAAAACTGCGGGGAGGATGACTGCCCTGGCTGCTGATGCGTAAGGGCTCTCCGGGGTTAAAGACCTGGCTGAAGGCCTGCATGCGACCTTCGTTGTTGATCAGGGTGCCGGTCCCTTCGGCGACGGCTGTCGTTGGCAGCAGCATATCGGCTTTTTCTGCGGTGAGGCTGGGCAAATGGTCGAGAACCGCCAGGAAATCGAGCTGTTCCAGGCCTTGCAGTAAAAGCTTTCGATCGGGGCAGTCGGCCAGGGGGTCGGCTTCCAGGCAGAGCAGGGCCTTAATCCGGCCCGAAGCCATGTCTTCAAGCAGTTGCTCGAAATCCGGGCCGTCGTTGGCCAGAAGAGCGGCTCCAAAGCTGTTGGCCTCCGGCAGCAGAACCATGGCCCGGCAGGGGCGTTCTGGGCTGTTCAGTTTTTGCGTGGCAGCCAACAGGGCTGTATTTCCAGCGGCGCCGAGCAGGTCGCTGCCGCCGATTAATACGGGCCGCTGGGCCTGTTGCAAGGCCTCCGTCAGGGGTTGGAATTTGTCCGGCAGGGCCCCGCCCTGGGAGAGGATGCTGAGCAACTGGGGAAGCTCTTGCGGCTGGCAGGGCAGATATTCTGCACTGCAGGGTAGCTCGACCGGCCGTGGATCGCAGATCATCACCCGGCCTCCGTTGCGAACCGCCTGGCGAGTGGCCACAGCGAGCATGGGGCCTTCGGCCAGCGGGTCAGCCCCCGTCAGCACCAACAGGTCGCTGTTTCGAACATCGGCCAGGCTGGCACTCAACTCAGCGGGCAGGTTGGCGGCGGCGCGGGCGGCCCGGTCGCGGCCGGCGTGACTGCCGTAAACCGGTGCCGTGCTGCCGAGTTGGTCGCTCAGGCAGCTCAGGAGATAATTGGCTTCCAAACTGGCCCTGCCGGAACCGAGCAGGGCGACAGAATCGCTGCCATGCCGTTCGATCAGTTCCTTAAGGCGCTGAAGAAGGGTCTCAAGGGCTTCGTTCCAGGGAATTTCTTCGCCGTGCAACAGCGGAGTACGCGGCCGATCGGGGTGATTGACGTAGTCGTAGCCGAAGCGACCCCGGTCGCAGATGAAGCAGCTATTGACCTCGGGGTTGTTGCCGGAGCGGATCCGCTGTAATTCCCGAAAACGGGCTCCGGGGATGGTCGCACAACCGAGAGAGCAGTGAGGGCAGATCGAGGGAGCTTCCTGCAGATCCCAAAAGCGGGATGTAAAACGGTAGGGCTTATTGGTCAATACCCCTGTCGGGCAGACATCCACCAGGTTTCCGGCAAAAGGACTCTCCAGCGGGCCGTCCTGAAAACGGCCGAAATAGAGGCGCTGGTTGGAGCCGAGCACGCCGTAGTCGGTGCCGCCGCAGTAATCCTGATAGGTGCGTACGCAGCGGTAGCATTGAATGCAGCGATTCATTTCGTGGGCGATAAAAGGTCCCAGGTCCTGGTTCTGGTAGGTGCGCTTTTTGCCCGTATAGCGCCGCACGCTGTGGCCGCTGGCTACAGTCATGTCCTGTAATTGACATTCGCCGCCCTCGTCGCAGACGGGGCAGTCATGGGGATGGTTGAGCATTAACCACTCGATGACCTGGCTACGGTAGGCAACCGCCTCGGGAGCCTCGGTAGATACCACCATGTCGTCTTTGGCCGGGACCATGCAGGCCATCTGAATGCCCTTTACCGGACCTTCGATAAATAACATGGCACACAGCCGGCAGGCACCGACGGCTCCAAGAGCCTCATGGTAACAGAAGTGGGGCACAACAATCCCGAGCTGTTGGGCGGCCTCCAGGACGTTGGTCCCGTCCGGCACGGTCACGCTCTGGTTGTCTATAATCAGAGTCGGCATGGCAGCCGCATTCCTTTCATTGCCTTGGGGGCAGGCAAGAAGTTCAATCTAAATTCCAATTACCCTTGCTTTTTATTTTCTCAACATTGCTGTAGCGGACAGCGGCCTTTTTTAACGTGATCGAGAACTTCTTCCTCAAACAGGCGCAGCAGGCCGTCTACCGGACCCATGGCGCCGAGGGCCAGAGCGCAGAAGGAGCGGCCGTTGATGTGGCCGAGCAGTTGGCGCAGCATGGCCACATCGTCGTTCGTGCCCTGGCCGCTTTCGATCTTTTCCAGTACCCAGCAGACCATGGGCAGGCCGTCCCGACAGGGGGTGCACCAACCGCAGCTTTCCCGGGCGAAGAAGCGCATCAGGTTAAGGGTCGCCGCCACCATGCAGGTCCGGTCGTCGAAAACCACCAGGCCGCCGGTGCCGAGACGGGTCTTGACCGCCTCCAGGGGGTTGTAGTCCATGGCCACGTCGAAATGGGCCTCGGTCAGATAGGGCGTCGAAGCCCCGCCGGGCAGGCAGGCCTTGAACTTGCGTCCCTGCCACACGCCGCCGCCGTGTTCCTCCACCAGTTCGCCGAGAGTCACTCCCATCGGCAGCTCTAAGCAGCAGGGATTGTTGAGGTGGCCGGCCAGGCCGTAAAGCTTGGTGCCGGCTCCTTCCTCGGTGAGGGCCAGGTCGGAAAACCACTGGGCGCCACCGTTGATAATGTGCGGGATGTTGGACAAGGTCTCGATATTGTTGAGCACCGTCGGTTTGGCGAACAGCCCCTCGATTGCCGGAAACGGCGGCTTGGAGCGCGGGTTGGGGCGTTTGCCCTCCAGGCCGTTCAGCAGGGCGGTCTCTTCGCCGCAGATATAGCGGCCGGCGCTGCGATGGACATGCAGTTCAAAAGAGAATTCGCTGCCGAGAATGTTTCTGCCGAGTAACCCGGCTTCTTTCGCCTCGGCGATAGCCCGCTGCAGATTGGCGTAGCACTTGTTGTAGGCGTAGCGCAGGAAGATGTAGCCGGTGTTGATGTTGAGGGCGTAGGCGGACAGAGCCATGCCTTCCACCAGCTGATGGGGGTCGGCTTCAAGGAGTTGCCGGTCCTTGAAGGTGCCGGGCTCCATCTCGTCGCCGTTGCAGACCAGGTACTTGTCGCCGGGGGCGTCGCTGGGAAAGAAGGACCATTTCAGGCCGGTGGAGAAGCCGGCGCCGCCACGGCCGCGCAGCCCCGATGCCTTGACCTCGTCGCGGATCTGGGCCGGCTGCATTTCCCGTAAAGCTTTTTCCAATCCCTGGTAGCCGCCGTTCTGACGGAATTCATCGAGCAGTACCGTATGGTCGGGACGGCGATTTTTGAACAGCAGTTGGCTCATGATTGGGCCTCCTGACGTTCCTCGGCCAGAATCTCATCGACCCGTTCGGCGGTCAGATTAGAGTAGAGACGTTCACCGATACGCATAGAAGGCGCGTTGCCGCAGGCGCCGAGGCAGCAGGTTGGCAACAGGGTGAAAATACCATCGCTGGTGGTTTCGCCGGGAGCGATCCCCAGGACCTGTTGCAGGTGGCCATAGACCTTCTCGGCTCCGCGGGTCCAGCAACAGATGGAATCACAGACGTGAATTACTTTGCGACCCACTGGCGAGCGATAGATTTTATCGTAAAAAGTTGCAACCTCGTCGACTTGCAGGGGCGACAGGCCGAGAAGTTCGGCAGCCAGTTCCACTCCGGCATCGGGAACCCAGCCGTTCTGCTTTTGCACGGCCTGCAGAACCTCGACAATCAGTTCGCGGGGTTCGTGCACGGCAGCAATTTGCCGTTTCAGCTCGGTGATTTCTTCAGGAGACAATAGCTCTGACATATTAACGGTCCAAATCGGCCAGTACAAAATCGACCGAGCCGAGGTTTGTGATCAAGTCGGAAACCAGGCTTCCCCGGCTGAGCAGGGGCATGGCCTGAATATGAGCAAAGGAAGGGGTGCGAATACGCATCCGGTAGGGGATGCTGGAGCCGTCGCTGACCGCATAGTAGCCGCATTCGCCTTTACTCGATTCGACGGCGCGGTAGCATTCCCCGGCCGGCAGTGTCGGTCCCCGCGAGACATTGACGAAGTGATGAATGAGGCTGTCGATGTCCTGCAAACCGTCCTCCCGCTGGGGATAGGAATAACGGTAGGCATCGTTCATCCAACGCCCTTCAGGCATCCGTTCAACAGCCTGGCGGACAATGGCCAGACTCTGACGCAACTCTTCCAGGCGTACCCGGTAGCGGGCGTAGCAGTCGCCGCCTTCAGCGGTGGCGATGTCGAAATCGAACTCTTCATAGCCTCCGTAAGGCATGGTTTGGCGCAGATCCCAGGCAATACCGGTGGCCCGCAGGTTGGGGCCGGTGAAGCCCCAGTCGATGGCGTCTTCGCGACTGATGACACCGACGCCTTCGGTGCGGACGCGGAAGATCGGGCCGTCGCTGAGCAGACGGTCGAATTCATCGATGTGTTTGTCGAAGTCTTTGCTGAAGGCAGCGACCGTGGCTCGCCAGCCTTCGGGAAGGTCGGCGGGCAGGCCACCGATGCGGAACCAGGCCGGGTGCATGCGGCCGCCGGTAATCAGCTCGACGATATCGAAAATCCGCTCACGGATTTCAAAGGCGTAGAATACTGGAGTCATGGCGCCGACATCATGGGCGAAAGATCCAAGCCACACCAGATGACTGGAGATGCGGAACAGTTCGCTAAGCAGGATGCGAACGTAGCGGGCACGGGGCGGTACCTCGATGCCGAGCATGGTTTCGACGCTGTGCAGGTAGGCCAGATTATTGAGGGAGCCGGCCAGGTAGTCGATGCGGTCGGTGTAGGGAATAAACTGGGCCCAGTGTTGACGTTCAGCGATTTTTTCAGCGCCGCGGTGGTGGTAGCCAAGATCCGCATCGAGATCGACCACCTCTTCACCGGCTAACTTTAGAATCATCCGCAAAACGCCGTGAGTTCCGGGATGCTGCGGGCCGAGATTGAGGAGCATAGTCTGCTCGCCGTCAGCCAGCAATTGACCTTTAAAGTAGTCTTCAGCCGGACGCGGTTCGATGGCAGCGATGTCTTCGCGCGTAAAGGGGGCCATCTCCGTGGCGCGGAAGGGCTGGTCCTTGCGAAGGGGGTAGCCCGACCAGTTTTCCGGCATGAGAATGCGGCGAAGATTCGGGTGTCCGTTAAAGCGTATACCGAACATGTCGTAGGCTTCCCGCTCGTACCAATCGGCTGAAGGCCACAACTCGGTGATGGAGGGCGCTTCAGGCTCTTCACCTGTCAGCGGCACTTTCACTCGCAGGTAGCCGGGCTGATCCAGGGAAAGCAGATGATACGTCAGGGTATAGTCATGTCCGGGCCGTTTGGCCCTGGCACTTTCATCGACGGCGGTCAGGTCTTCCAGGCGTTTATAGGGTTGCGGCGCGTCGTGCTTGAGGTAACGCAGCAATTCCGGAGCATGCTCCGCCGACACCTGCAGGGTCGGCATGTCTTTGGCCTGGTCGTCGACCTGCACCTGGTCGCCGAAACGTTCTGTTAGTTGCTGTTGCAGATTGTCGCTGCCCGCCGGAAAGCTGACCTTCGGTTGGCAGGGCCGCCACATATTATCGCTGCGCTGCCCCCAAAAATCCGGTTGCTGCATAGAACTGCCACGCAGGGGGCTGTTGCCGTACCCCGGTCCCCGCGGATCACGGCTTTTACTAGAGCCGTCGACCAGGATCGGTCCACTGGTGCCTTCGGTGCCGCCTTGCAGTCCGAGTACCGGCCGGGCCGGCCGTTCGTCCCGGGCGATTTTGTCCTGCAACAGCTGCAGTCCCTGAAGAAAAGCCTCCGGGCGGGGGGGACAGCCGGGAATATAGACATCGACCGGCAGAATCTGATTAATGCCCTGCATCACGCTGTAGACGTCGTACATGCCGCCGGAGTTGGCGCAGCTGCCCATGGCGATAACCCATTTGGGGTTAGCCATCTGTTCGTAAACGCGCAGGATGGCCGGAGCCATTTTTTTAAAGGGCGTCCCGGCGATAACCATCAGATCCGCTTCGCGGGGCGAACCGCGCATGACTTCGGCGCCGAAGCGGGCCAGGTCGAAGCGGGGCGTCATGCTGGTCATCATTTCAACAAAGCAGCAGGACAGGCCGAAAAACATCGGCCAGAGGCTGTTTTTTCGGCCCCAGTTTATGGCGTCGTCAAGAGTGGTCAGAAGAATATTGTCAGGCAGGTCCCTGCTCATCGGCCCTCCTTGGTTACGCTGCGCCGTTGCCGGGACGGACTCCAGTCAAGAGCTCCTTCAGCCCAGAGGTATACCAGGCCAAGAAAGAGGATGACGATAAAGAACAGGATTTGCAGAAAACCGCTCCAGCCAAGCAGGTCGTAGGCCACCGCCCAGGAAGAGATGAAGACCACCTCCACATCGAAGACAATGAAAAAAATAGCTACGAGATAGAATGGCACCGGTCGGCCCGGTTGTGCCGGACCGGTAGGGTCAACCCCCGATTCATAGGGCTGGTCCTTGAATTTGGAATGGGTTTTTTGGCCGATCAGACGACAGGCGATCAGCAGGAAGCCGATCAGGCCGATGGCCATGGCGCCGTACAGGCCGAGGGAGAGCAGGCTCTCGGCGGGCGGCATCAGTTCGCTGCCCGGGGCAGCGGCGGATGTTATGGGAAAAGCCTCCAGAGGCATGGGCCACTCATTGCAGTGCGAGTAAATAAAATACCGGAGTTGCTGCCGGCGACAGTGGGTTGTCAAGTAAAGGTTGTCACAAGGACAGGTCCTTTAAAAGACACCAGTAAGACTCAAACAATAGCATAAAATCTTGGGGTAGCCAAGGGGCGGGGGGCGGTTTAGCCTAGCTTTGGCCTGCAATGATGGCGTTACGGGCCAGCTCGTCGCAGCGTTCGTTTTCGGGGTGGCCGTTGTGGCCGCGGACCCAGCACCATTCAATTTCGTGAGGGGCGCAGGCGGCCTGCAGTCGCTCCCACAGGTCTCGATTGGCGACGGGTTCTTTTTTGGAGTTCTTCCAACCCTTCTTGATCCATCCGTCAATCCATTCAGTGATGCCTTTGTAGACATACTGGGAGTCGGTGGTCATGCGTACCCGGCAGGGCCGCTTCAGGGCTTCGAGACCGACGATGGCTGCAATCATCTCCATGCGGTTGTTGGTTGTGTCAGGGTCGTAGCCGGACAGTTCCTTGGTGTTGGACCCTGAACGCAACAGGGTGCCGTAACCTCCCGGGCCGGGATTTCCCGAGCAGGCACCATCGCTGAAGATTTCTACCAGGTTGTTGTCTGTTGACATGGCCGGATTCTCGACGAAGATGGTTGGGCTTGGCGGGCAGAAAGAACGACAGCCCCATTACCATGGGTAATGGGGCTGTCTGTTATGGCGTCCCCTGGGGGATTCGAACCCCCGTCGCCGCCGTGAAAGGGCGGTGTCCTGGGCCAGGCTAGACGATAGGGACTTATCTGGTGAGCCGCGTAGGGATCGAACCTACGACCATCTGATTAAAAGTCAGATGCTCTACCAACTGAGCTAGCGGCTCTTGCTCACAACGGAATGCATTTATACTGAATCAGCCCGAAAGAGTCAACCCCTTTTTTTTATTTTTTTTTGGGCTTGGAACATTCTAACAAGAGTCTCCGTAAATGCCAGTCGGTTGGGCATTGAAATCTTAATTCCTTGTCTGCGATTCAGGCCTGAAAAGGATTGCTCAACTGGATGGTTTGGTCGCGCCGGGGGCCGACCGAAACCAGAATGATCGGGCAGCCGCTGACCTCTTCCAGTTTCTTCAGATAGGCCTTGGCTTTTTCCGGCAGTTCCTCATAGCTGGTTGCACCGCAGAGGTCACTCTGCCAACCGTCGACTTCCTCGTAGACCGGGGTGCATTCCTTGAGGATTTCAAGGTCATTGGGGAAGTCCTCAAGCAGTTCGCCCCGATAGGCATAAGCGGTACAGAGTTTAATGGTTTCCAGCTCGTTGAGTACGTCCATCTTGGTGATGGCCAGCCCGGTCATGCCGCTGGCTCGCACCGCATAGCGCAGAGCCACGGCGTCGAACCAACCGCAGCGCCGGGGGCGGCCGGTGGTGGAGCCGAACTCGTTGCCTGCTTCGCGCAATTTCTGGCCCATTTCATCGTGTAGTTCGGTAGGGAAAGGACCTTCACCGACGCGGGTGACATAGGCCTTGGAGATGCCGATGACCTGGTCGAGGAAGCGCGGTCCTACTCCGGAGCCGATGCAGGCGCTGCCCGAAATGGTGGAAGAGGACGTTACGTAGGGATAGGTGCCGTGGTCAATGTCGAGCAGGCAGCCCTGTGCTCCTTCGAAGAGAACCTTGCGGCCTTCTTTAATGCTGTCGTTGACCAATAAGGAGATATTGCCCATGTACTTGGCCAGGGTTTGGCCATAGGCATTGTACTCTTCGAGAATGGCCTCTTCATCCAGGGGAGCGACGCCGAGGTATTGCTCAAGAAGAAAGTTTTTCTCCGGCAGAAACTCTTTGACCTTGCGGGCAAAAATCTCGGGATTCACCAGGTCGGCGACACGAATGCCCCGTCGACCGATTTTGTCCTCATAGGTCGGACCGATGCCGCGACCGGTGGTACCGATTTTGCGAGCACCCGACTTTTTTTCCCGGGCGATATCGATGGCCTTGTGGTAGGGCATAATGATATGGGCGTTGCCGTCGATGACCAGTTGAGAGTCGTCCTGCAAGTAGCCCTTCTGTTTCAATTGTTTGATTTCCTGCAGGAAGACCTGGGGATCAAGGACCACTCCGTTGCCGATCAGGCAACGCTTGCCTTTGTGCAGGATGCCCGAAGGTATCAGGTGCAGAACGGTCTTTTCGTCACCCACCACCAGTGTGTGGCCGGCATTGTTGCCGCCCTGGAAGCGGACGACCTGGTCGGCATGCTCAGTGTAGATGTCAACGACCTTGCCTTTACCTTCATCGCCCCATTGGGAGCCTACGATCACTACATTAGCCATATTCTTTAAATCTCCTGATTACAAACAAAAGCCCTCGGCCAGCAGAGACCGGTAGGGGATTTGTTGTTCATTGTCGTCGGCCAGTCGAATGAGCCGGACTGTTTCTTCCGGTTCGCCGATTACCATGACAAAGCGATAATTCATTTTATGGGCATACTGAATGCTGTCCTCCAGTTGCCTTTCGATGATGTCCCGGGCAACCGAGTAGCCTTGCTGGCGCAGGGCCTGGGCGGCGCGTTGGGCCGGTTGTTTATTGCTGCCTGCCTGGAAGATCAGCACGTCGGCATATTTTGCCGCGCTTTTCTCCAGCTGTTTGTCGAAGGCGTTCAGCAAATGCAAAAGGTTGAAGGCAAACCCCGTTGCGGGGGCCGGAAGGCCGTAGCGGGCGGTCAGGTTGTCGTAGCGGCCGCCGGAGCAGACTGCCTGGCCCAGGCCGGTGAGAAAACCCTGAAAAGTGATGCCGGTGTGGTAGTCGACGCCGCGGAGTTCACCAAGGTCGAAGGTGATGTGTTTTTCAACGCCGTAGACCTCGAGCACTTCCAGAACCTGTTTCAGGTTGTCCAGGGCTTTCCGGGAACGGTCACTGATAACGGCTTCTTCGGCCCGTTCGAGAACTTCTCTGCCGCCGAACAGCCGTGGCAGGGCCAGAATGGCTTGTTTTTCCCGGTCGTTGAGGTTCAGTTCCTGCAATAGTTCCATCAGGCCGGAATTGTCTTTGCGGCCGATGGCGCATTGCAGCTGGCGGGCCTGCTCCGGGGACAGAGGCAGATCGGCCATCACGCCGCGAAAAAAGTCCACCTGGCCGATATCGATGGTAAATTCTTCGGCGCCGAGGGCCTGCAGGCATTCGACGGCCATGGCGATCATTTCCGCATCGGCTTCAGGGCCGTCCAGGCCGATGAGCTCGACTCCGGCCTGAAAAATTTCCCGGTCCTTGCCGGCTTGCTGCTCGGCATGGCGTAGTACCTGGCCGCTGTAACAGAGGCGCTGAGGCAGGGGGGCATGCTGCATGCGGGTGGCGACAATGCGGGCCACCTGCGGTGTAATATCCGGCGAAAAGGCCACCAGCTTACCGTCTTGACGGTCATCAAAGCGGAAGGTTTTTTCCCGCAGTCCTTCTCCCAGGCCTTTTTCCAGGACGTGGAGAAATTCAAGGGAAGGGGGAATGACGGGGCGAAAGGCCCAGCGGTGAAAGACCTCGTGCAGGGTCTGTTTTAACTGTTCTATTTTGGCCGCTTTAATCGGCAGGAAGTCTTTTACCCCCTTGGGGAGCATGGCTTCCGAAATGGTTTGTTGCGTTACGGTCAATGTTCATCTTCCTTTATGATTGATTCCGCCCTGGGCGGTGTGTTCTGTCATTTGGTTGTTTGGTTGGAACCGGCGAGTCAGAGATTAACCTGGACGGCCGAAATGATATGCGGGTTTGCGCGAAGTCGTTGCAGTACCTCTTCGGGAATCTTGCTGTCCACGGTAATCAAAGAGATGGCCCGTCCCTGAATTTTGCGGCGGGACAAACCCATCATGGCGATATTGATGCCTGACTCCCCAAAGACCTGGCCGATAAAGCCAATCACCCCCGGACAGTCCTGGTTGTGCATGATCAGAATGTGGCCGTCGGGAACGGCCTCCACATGATGGTCATCGACCCGGACGATGCGATAGTCCTGGTCGCCAAACAGAGAGCCGCTAACCGAGCTTTCGCCATCGCTGCCGACCGCGGTCAGCCGAATCAGGTTGGCGAATTCCAGGGACATGTCGCAACTTCGTTCCACGACCTGGATCCCCCGTTCCCGCGCCAGGTGGGGGGCGTTGACGTGGTTGACCGTAGGGCCGACGATCGGTTCCAGTAATCCCTTAAGCAGGGCATTGGTTAAAGGGCGCGACGGATGCTCGGTCACGCCGCCGGAATATTCGATTGTAATTCGTTGCAGTCCTTTGATTCCGCGCTGAGCCTGAAATTTTCCGAGGCGCTCGGCCAGATCAACATAGGGGCGAATTTCGCTGAGTCGCTCAGCGCTGATCGAAGGCATGTTAATTGCGTTGGCAACGATGCCCTTCTGTAGAAAGTCGACAATCTGCCGGGCGACCTGGACCGTCACGTTGATCTGGGCATCGACGGTGGCCGTGCGCAGATGTGGGGTGCAGATGACCTGTTCCATGGCAAGCAACGGGTTGTCGGCCTTGGGAGGCTCATTGACAAAAGCATCCAGGGCCGCGCCCGCCACTTGCTTGTTCTCGATGGCGGCGGCCAGGGCGGTTTCATCGATCAGGCCGCCCACAGCGCAATTAATGATCCGGCAGCCCGGCTTAACTCGGGACAGGGCTTCTTCATTGAGCAGGTTGGCCGTTTCCGGGGTCAGCGGGACATGTAACGAAATAAAGTCGGAGCGGCTGAGCAGGGTGTCAAAATCAACGGCTTCCGCACCTTTTTTAAGAATCACGTCTTCGGCCAGGTAGGGGTCGTAGGCGATAACCCGCATCTTTAAGCCCAGGGCCTGCTCAATAACCAGGCTGCCGATTTTTCCAGCGCCGATAACGCCGAGGGTTTTGCCGTTGATTTCCACGCCGAGAAAGCGCTGGTTTTCCCAGTGGCCTTCCTTGGTCGAACGATTCGCTTCAGGGATCTGCCGACTGAGGGCCATCAACATGGCAATGGAATGTTCCGCGGCGGTCGTGGTGCTGCCAAAAGGGGTGTTCATCACAATGACCCCTTTGCGGTTGGCCGTTTCCAGATCGAGGTTTTCGATGCCGATGCCGGCCCGTCCCACAACCCGCAGACGGGGTGCGGCATCGAGCACTTCGGCAGTGATCTGGGTGCCGCCGCGCACCACTAGAGCTTCAACGTTTTGCACCGCCTGCAACAGTTCTTCGGAAGATATACCAGGCCGGTAATCGAGTTCGATGCCAGCGGCTTCTTCAAACACCGCCAGGCCTTCGGCGGAAAATATGTCAGATACCAGAACATTCATGGAAAAGCGGCTACCATCCAGGTGGATTGTTGCGTGATTTGCAGTAAAAGCCCAAAGGCTATAGAAAATTCACCAACAGTGTAAACTAGCAACAGGCCCTGAGGATGTCAAGGATTAGGCGCCGCCGGTTTACCGGTAGCTTCTGGCTTATTAGTCCAGATTCTGGGTCAAGTGCTCAATGAGCAACCGCACCCCGAACCCGGTGCCGCCGGCCGGTCGATAGCCCGAGCCTTTTTCCTGCCAGGCAGTTCCGGCGATATCCAGGTGAGCCCATCGGTAATCTTTGGCGAAGTGCTGCAGAAAGGCGGCCGCTGTAATGGTGCCTGCCGGTCGGCCGCCGATATTTTTCAGGTCGGCAACTTCGCTTTTCAGCTGTTCGCTATATTCATCCCACAAAGGCAGTTGCCAGCAACGCTCGCCACTGCTTTCGCCGGATTTCTGCAGTTGTCGCAGCAGGCCGTTGCTGTTGCCGAGAACGGCCGCCGCATGGTGCCCAAGGGCGATGATGCAAGCACCGGTCAAGGTCGCTATATCGATTACTTCCCGTGGATTGAAGCGTTTGGCGTAAGTCAGTGCATCGGCTAAAATAAGCCGGCCTTCGGCATCGGTATTGAGCACTTCGATGGTGCGGCCGGACATTGAAGTAAGGATATCTCCCGGGCGAATAGCGCTGCCGGAGGGCATGTTCTCCACCGCCGGCACGATGCCGACCAAATTGACCGGCAATTTCAGTAGAGCGGCCGCCAGCATCGTGCCGAGGACGGTTGCGCCGCCGGCCATGTCCATTTTCATCTGGTCCATATTTTCACCCGGCTTGAGGGAGATGCCGCCGGAGTCGAAGACCACTCCCTTGCCGACCAGGGCAATGGGACGCTCATCGCCGGTTCCCTGATACTGCAGCACGATCAGACGTGGCTCGCGAATGCTGCCCTGGGCCACGCCGAGTAAGGCACCACAGCCCTCCTTTTCAAGAGAGGATCGATCAAGCACCGTACATTCCAGTCCGACCTCTGCCGCAATGGCTTGCGCCTGCTCGGCCAGAAAGATGGGCGATTTTACGTTGCCCGGTTGATTTACCAGGTCGCGAGCCAGGGTGACTCCGCGGCAAATGTTTTCGGCACGGCGGATTGCGGCTTCGATGGTCGGCTGGTCTTTTTTTCGTTCCGCCAATACCGTGAGCTGTTGTAGGGAAGGAGCTCGTTTCGGGTCGGGGCTGCGGTATTGTTCGAAGCGGTAGTCGGCCAGAAGCAGTCCCTCGATCCAGGCACTGGTCATCGCCTCAACCTCCAAGCCGTGCAGAGGGCTGATGGCGGGGACCCAACTGAAATCGGTCAGTCGCCTCTGTTGCAGCTGGTTGATTGCCGTAGCCCCGGCTTTTCGCAGGGTTTCCCGGGTGATCTCTTTTTCTTTTCCCAGGCCGATAAGTAAAACTCTCTCGGCAGCCATTTGATGAGTTCCGTGCAGCAGCAAGCTCTGCTGGGCGTTACCGGAAAATTCCAGAGTAGAAACCGCACGGGTAAAGGCTCCATTGAGAGCTTTGTCGAGTTTTTGTAATAACGGCGTGGCCAGTTGGTCGGCTGTTACACCCACCACCAGGCAGGGGGTGGCCTGTTTCAGTGCGGTATCGTGGATGACGTTAATTTTCATGAAGCGATTCCTCTCTGAAAAGGGGAGTGGATTTAAAAACGTATTTGATAGGCACTAATTGTAGCCCTTTGCGAAGCCTGTTTCAATGTTTTAGCCGCGGATAAATATTTGCCAGAATTCGTGTGATAATGGTATCTTGGCACTGATTGATACCATTTATTTATGGCCAGGGAGCGAAGCATGGAAACAGCCTGTATGGAGGTTACCATACTCGGATCGGGCACCAGTACCGGGGTGCCGATGCTCGGTTGTTCCTGCGATGTCTGTCGTTCAAACGACCCCTGCGACTGCCGCACCCGCTGCAGCGCCCTGATCAGCTATCGCGGTCAGCAAATCGTCATCGATACCACTACCGATTTTCGCCAGCAGGCCCTGCGTGAAGGACTCGCCCAGGTCGATGCGGTGCTTTACACCCATGCTCATGCCGATCATGTGCACGGCATCGACGATCTTCGTGCATTTAATATGACGTCCGGCGGCAGCGCTATTCCCATTTACGGCCTGCCGTCGACCATGGATCTTATTCGCCGCAATTTCCGTTATATCTTTGGCGGTGAAGTGGCATCCAAGTTTCGGCCGCGGCTGGTGCCCTGGAACCTGGGCGGCGATTTCTCTCTCTGCGGCCTGCCCGTTGAGCCTCTTCCGTTGCAGCACGGTCCCGGCACTTCTTGCGGTTATCGTATCGGCCCCTTTGCCTACGTGACCGATTGCAACGGCATCTCCGAAGCGGTCATGGCCCGTCTGCAGCGGCTTGAACTGCTGGTCATCGACGGCCTGCGCTTTCGCGAACACCCCACCCACTTCACTATCGATGAAGCGATTGCCGTAGCGGCCCGGCTCGGTGTCCGACGCACCGTTTTAACTCATATCTGTCACGAAGTTGAACATCGGCGAGATACGGCTAAACTTCCCGACGGGGTGGATTTTGCCTATGACGGCCAGCGTTTTACGGTGGCCCTCAATAATCATTGTTCTGGTTATCCACCTGGTTCAAGTTGATGCCCGGGCCAGGTCAAAAGCATGCACCACAGAGGACATAGAGGCATTTTTATATTAATATACAGGGAGTTTCTCTGTGGCCTCTGTGTCTCTAGTGAGCGAAGCGATCGGTTGGTAAAAGGAATTTTGTGTTTTTCACCGAGCACTTTTTCCCACTGGTTCACATTTATAACCAGGAGCATTGACAGTCTTTCCGGTTGTTTTATCTTAATCATGATTCCCGCTGGAGGTGACAGACCATGGACCATCCGCCACTTCAGGCCATCCGCAATATCGGTATCATTTCCCATATCGATGCCGGCAAGACCACGGTCTCCGAGCGGGTGCTTTACTATACCGGCAAGAGTCACAAGATTGGCGAGGTGCACGATGGCGCCGCGGTCATGGACTGGATGGAGCAGGAGCAGGAACGGGGTATTACCATCACCGCCACAACCACCAGCTGCCGCTGGCGGGACTGCTGGATCAATCTTATCGACACGCCCGGGCATATCGACTTTACGATCGAAGTCGAACGTTCCCTGCGGGTTCTCGACGGTGCCGTGACCGTCTTCAGCGCGGTTGAGGGGGTGCAGTCGCAAAGTGAATCGGTCTGGCATCAGGCCGATCGCTATCGTGTGCCCCGGCTCTGCCTGATCAATAAGATGGATCGCATCGGTGCCGATTATCGCCGGGTGCTGGAACAGATCGTCAGGCGTTTTGACGCCCGTCCGGTTTTGCTGCAGCTGGCTCTGGGGGAAGAAGCAGACTTTGCCGGCGTCATCGACCTGATCGACGAACAATGCCTGTATTTCAGTGAAGACGATCAGGGATTGACGGTGACGGCCGAAGCCATACCCGCCGAGCGACTGGACGAGGTGCGACAAGCCCGTGAAGCGCTGATCGAGGCGGCGGCCGATTTTGACGACCAGATTCTTAACGATTTCCTCGAAGGGCGCAGCGTCGAGCCTTCACGGCTGAGGGCGGCCCTGCGCCGCGGAGTACTGGACTGCCGGCTGTTTCCAGTGCTGCTCGGTTCGGCCTTGCGCAACAAGGGCATTCAGCCGCTGCTTGATGCCGTCGTGTCTTTTTTGCCCTCCCCCCTGGAAGCGCCTCCGGTACGGGCTCTGGTGGAAGGGGACGGTTTGCAGGAGCGGTTTTTAAGTTGCGACCCTGACGGGCCCCTCTGCGTTCTGGCCTTTAAGGTGCTCTCCGATGCCGGGCGCAAGCTGACATATCTGCGGGTTTATTCCGGCACCGTGCATGCGGGGCAAGAACTGTTCAATGGCGCCCGTGGGCAGAAGGAGAAGATCGCCCGCCTGTTTCGCATGCATGCGCACAAGCGGGAGCGAATCGAGTCGGCCAGAGCCGGCGATATTGCCTCTGCCGTCGGTCTCAAAGATGTTTTAACCGGCGACACGTTAAGTGCCGAACAGGAACCGCTGGTGCTGGAAGGCCTGAGCGTCCCCGAGCCGGTCGTTTCCCTGGCGGTGGAACCCAAGCGTATCGACGACCGGGAGAAATTATTGCCGGCCTTGGAAAAGCTGCAATGGGAGGACCCAACCTTCCGTGTTCGGGAGGATGCGGGAACCGGTCAGCTTATTCTGGCAGGCATGGGCCAGTTGCATCTGGATATCCTGACCCAGCGCTTATCCCGGGAGTTTGGGGTCGAGGTTATTACCGGCCGCCCCCAGGTCGTCTATCGGGAGACCCTGTGTGCTGTGGTGGAGCATCGAGAAGTTTTTCATCGTGAAGCCGAGGGAAAATTACAGAGCGGTGAAGTCCTGTTGCGACTGGAGCCGCTAGCCAGGGGCGAAGGTCTTAGCGTGGTTCTGCCCCCGGAAGAAGAGGGCGGATTGCCGGTGGAGTGGCGTCAGGCGCTGGAAGCCAGCCTGGAGCAGGGCTGCGCCGCCGGGGTTCAGGCGGGTTATCCTCTGACCGATTTGCGGGTTGAAGTGGCCGAGGCCCCTTACGAGGCCAGCAGCACCACCGAAGCCGGCCTGCTGGCTGCCGCCCAGCGGGGGCTGGCCGTGGCCGCCCGCCAGGGAAAACCGACCCTGCTGGAACCGATCATGGCGTTGGAGCTGATGGTGCCGCGCGAGAGCGCAGGAAAGGTACTCGGATCCCTGCAGCAGAAGCGTGGCCGCATCGATGGCATGGAAAGTCGCGGTGAGATGGAGGTTATCCAGGCCCAGGTGCCCTTGACGGAGATGTTCGATTATATGACCGAGCTGCGCAGTGCCACCCAGGGTCGCGGTACTTTCAGTATGGAGTTTTCCCAGTACGACCAGGCCCCGGACGAGATTTTGCAGAAATTCAGTATGAACTAAGTTTTTATCCGGAAACGGCCCTTTCCCCCAATCTCTACGTCAATCTGCCCACTTGCTTGTGCGGCGTAAACAACTACGCCTCCGCGCAAGTGATTGATTTCCTTGACCTTGGAAAAAATTGCTCGTTTCCCATATAAAAACTGCGCTGTGTCCATCCAAAGTTTCTGGATGGGCACGAACTGGTACCCTGTAACTCATAAATATCGTGGTATTGCGCAGGGGTTTGGTGGGTCAACAAGGCATGATCAATGCTGCCTACCCGGTGCTAATCAGCGTTGATCACTGCCTGGCTCCAGGCCGCGACTGGCCAGTTCCAGACGCACCTGGTCGCGGCGTTGTTTCAAGGCTTCCGTTGTATATTCCCGTTCCGGGCCTTTGCTGGCCCCCAGCCCCACCGCGCTGTCGCCGCCTATGCCGAAACCCACCCCTATGCCGAAACCGAAACCGCCTCCGCCGGAGTGCGGTTCTTTAATCCCTTCGACTAATTGTTGATAGTAGATAAGCAGTTCGGCATCCGTCATTTGAACGTATTCCTCTTGCAGCAGTTGCCTGGTGGTTGGTCTCGTCGATTGACAACCCAGGGTCAGCAACAGCATGCCCAGCAACAGGATCATCAGGTGAGCGATTGGCCTCTTCATCCGTTCCTCCCCCGCTTGCGGTAAATGGTTTGTCTTTAGCAGATCCGTCCATGTATTCCTATTATATAACAACCGAGCCAAACCACTCGATTGTCACAAAATTGACAAATCACAACATTTTTACTTGCCAATCGCTATTCCCTTTGCTATACAACGATAGCTTATAATTTAATGAAAGAGGGTTTTTTAGCCCGCTGACATAAAGTCTACTCCGATTCAAGACCGGCTAAGGCCACAGCTAAGCCGCCTTGAACGATGGGTGTCCCTGGAAACGGTGGCGCCTCCCGCATTTGGAAAGGAGTCGACCTGCGAACGCGTATTCCAAGGTATATGGTGCGCTGGCGGGGAGACCCGTCAGCGCATTTTTTTATGGAATTTGGGTGTTTTGAAAACGATGGGACATTATCAGGAGGATTTATTATGAGTACAAGGTTGTTTAGACCACTGGTCTGGATGTGCCTGTTGGCGATGCTGCCGGCAATGCCAGGTTTTGCAGCCGACAGCGAGGTCTTTTCTCTCGGCGAGGTTATTGTTACCGGTGAACAACAGGTGGTTAACTTGGCTACCACCGTTACCGAGGTGACCGCTGAGGATATCAAGCAGCGTGGTGCGCAGACCGTGGGCGAGGCGTTGGAACAGTTGCCCGGTGTTGACGTGCAAAAAGGCGGCAAAGGCCAGAGCTATGTCAATGTTCGCGGCTTTGAGCAGGGCGACCTGAAAGTTCTGATCGATGGCGTTCCGGTTTACGAGCAGTATTTCCGCTCCCTCGATCTTGACCAGATACCGGTTGATAACATTGCTAAGATCACTGTGACCAAGGGTGCCTCTTCGGTACTGTATGGGGCTAACACCATGGGCGGGGTCATCAATATTATTACCAAAAAAGCCGGAAGCGAGCCGAGTGCTAGCGCGACGGCTGCATGGGGTGATTATGGCACCGAACATTATGGAGTTAGTTTTGGTGCTCCGGCCGGTCCTTTCAATTACCGGTTGGGATACACCTATCGCCATTCCAATGGCTGGCGTTTGTCCGACGATTACAATGAAGATTACTGGGCGGGTCAATACAGCGATTATACCAAGGATGACGGTGGGGCGCGGGACGACAGTGGATACCTGCAGCACAACCTTAATGCCAAAATCGGCTTCGAGCCTTCCACTGATACCAAGCTTTATTTGACTTTCGATTACAACGACAATGAAAAAGGCATCCCTTCCAGCGGGTGGTATTTCGACGAGTGGGAGCAATGGCAGGTCAGCCTGGTTGGAGAGCAGCGTATCAACGATTGGCTCCGGATCAAGGCCCGCGGCTATTACGTAGACCATGTAGATAGCCTGTATGAAACCGATTGGGATAGCAAAGATTGGTTCTACTACTCCAGATACGACAACTACTCTGTCGGTGGCGACCTCCAGGCGTTTATGGATTTTGGTGACTGGAGTTTCTTGAAAATTGGTTTTAGCTACATTAAAGACAATACCAAGCAGGAGGAGATCGCAACTCCTGGTGATTCCTGGGAAGACACCTATGAGTTAGAGGCTGATACTTATACCTTCGGTGTCGAGGACGAAATCAAGGTCAATGAATGGCTGGCTTTCACCGTCGGTGCGAGCTACGACTACTTTGATGCAGATATTGTTGATCAACCTGCTAACCCGAATGGGGAGATAGCTACGGGCGATGTGGATGCGTTCAGTCCGCAAGGCGGGGTAGTAGTGACCCTGAGTGAGCAGACCATGCTTCACGCCTCTGTTGGCAAAAAGGTCCGTTTCCCCCACCTCAAGGAGATGTATAGCTCTAAGGGGGGCGGCAACCCAAATCTTAAAGAGCAGAAAACGATCACTTATGAAGTTGGCGTAACCCATGCCTTTACGGATGCGGTAGATGCATCCATGGCCTTTTTCTACAATGATGTCGAAGATCTCATCATCAAGGGAGATGACAAAATATATTACAATATCGACGAAGCTGAAATTCTCGGCGTAGAGGTCGCACTGGGGGCCGACATCACAGAAAACTTCTGGGTCGGTGCAAATTACACTTTCCTCCATACTGAAGATAAAGAATTGAACCGCGAGCTCGAAGATCGCCCCCGTCATCGGGCCAACCTCGATGCGCGGTATCGTTTTCCCTTTGGTCTTGCTGCCTCGGCGCAACTGTCCTATACCGACCGCCAGTACTATGACAAGGAAATCGCTAATAAAACCTATGAGCGGAAAATGGGAGACGATATTTTGCTCTTGAATGCTCGAATTGAGCAGAGCCTTGGTAACTTTTGGGGTGTTGATGGCAAGGCCTTCCTAGAAGTGTCAAATATCGCTGACAATGATTACACCGAAGGCGGTGATCTGATGCCCGGCCGTAACTTCCTGGCCGGCCTGAACTTTACTTATTGATCATTCGTTCCGGGCTGTCCTGGCAAGTAATCAGTTCTCCAGGACAGTCCCTTGATTTTCCCTCCGCAAGGGGATTGAAGCATGACCATTGCAACTGCCTCCTCTGTGTTATTTAATGTGGCTGCCGGTACCTATGCCGGCAGCCTTTTCTTTCATTTGGTCAAACGCTATCGCTTAAGTTGCTGGCTGCTGGGGCTCGGTTTCGCCGTGCATTCGGCTAGCCTGCTGGCGCGCTGCTGGAGTTGGGGCATCTTTTCTCTCGACGGAGTGTTCAACGGTGCCCTTTTTCTGCCCTGGGCGTTGGCCCTGGTAGGGTTGGTCTGCCGGATGCGCGGGCGTTTGCAGGATGCCGCTTCAATGAGTTGGCTGACGACTCTGACGATGGCGACTACCCTGGCTCTGCCGGTGAATATTCCGCCGCCCGGTCCCTTTACCGCCACCTGGTCGTCGCCTATGTTCTTCTGCCTGGAGGTGCTGGCTGTGGCTATGTTTCTGGCCAGCGGCTGGTTCGCCTGGAAGCAGCTACGCCGGCCCGATGACGATTCGCTGTTCAACCAGCTGGCCATCTGGGGCTTTATTCTCTACAGCCTGGCCCAGGTGGTCGGCGCGGTGTGGAGTTATCTCGGTTGGGCCAGCCTTTTTCATTGGGGAGAGCGGCATCTCCAGTCGGCGGCCATCTGGTGCCTCTATTGCGGCTATCTTCATACTCATTTTGACACATCTTTCGATCTTCGCAGAAAGGCCCGATGGGCTTTTTCCAGCGCGCTGGTGGTGTTGGTAGTTGCTTATGCCCTGCAGGTAGCGGCACACCTTACCGTGCTCAATCCGGCCAAGGTTTCCGGCAATGCTTCCGGTAGAGGCAAGGCGCACGTGACCGCTCAGGAACAGGTACACGGTGAATTGCCCCACGGCGCCGTGCCCGGAGCCTGCCGCAATCCCGAGCTGGCGGAGGAAAGCCATGATTAAACGTATTTGGAAGGCCCTGGCCGGCATCCGCATGACTCTCTGGCTGCTTGTCCTGCTTACCCTGAATCTGTTTGTCGGCAGCCTTTACGCTAAAGCCATGCCGGTGTTCGGCGGATTGAATACCAAGCTCTTTCCCTCCTGGCTGACGACGCACGGCGATATTCACAGCTGGTGGATCTTCACCCTGTTCGGTTTGCTCGCCCTGCTTTTTGCCAATACCCTGGCCTGTACTCTGGACCGGGTCCGTTTTTTGTGGGATCGGCGTCAACACCATCGGCGCGGTCTCTTTCTCTTGCTGCTGGCCCCTTCGATCATGCACTTTTGTTTTCTGTTTATCATCGGCGGGCATGCCCTGACGGAATTTACCGGTAGCAAGGAACGGCTTCTGGCGGTGGTGGGCGAACAGGTCAGCCTTGACGATCTGCACGTCACCCTGCTTGAGAGACACTACGATTTTTGGCAAGAACCGGAACTGGAAGGCAAAATGCGCCAGTGCACCGCAACCCTGGAGTTGAAAAAAGCCTCAAAGGTCGAACAGCGACCGATTGCCATTCTCGAGCCCCTCTATTGGCAAGGCTATACCCTGCACCTCGGTATGGCCGGCAAGCCCGGCGTCGATGAGCTGCCGCCGCTTCAAATTACCGTCAAAAAGGATCCGGGCCTGTTGCTGATTTTAATCGGCAATACAGTGCTCTGTCTGCTGATGCTCTGGTACTTTCCGCAAATTCACAAGATTCGCAACGGAGGACAATAGCCATGAGACGATTCGTTCAGATATTCAGCTCCCTGTTAATCTGGTTGCTGCTCTGCGGCAGCGCTCTGGCCATGGGAGATCATGGACCGCCTGCCGAGCCGGTGTTGACCATTACCGGTGACGTGACGAATCCTCTCAAGCTGACTGTTGCAGAGTTGTCCCGTTTGCAGTCGGTGGAGATTCAGCTCAATGAGGTTGATCGTGATCGGCAGTTCCATGGCGTCTACCTTCATCAGGCCGTGCCTCTGCGCACCCTGCTCGATATGGCTGAGGTCATCACCCGGGATCAACCGACAAGAAAAGGAATCGAGCTGGCTATTCGGATAACCGGTGCCTCCGGCAAGCAGGTGGTACTGTCCTGGGGCGAGGTTTATTACAGCAATGCGGCTGAATATGCCATCGCTTTCGCCGCCACGTCCGTCAAGCCGATGATGACCGAGGCTCGCTGCCAGAAATGCCACGGCCCGGAAGTTTACAAGAGTGTCCTTGACCGGTACCAGCAACCCGCCAAGCTGCCCAAGCTGCTTGTAAAAGGGGATTTTTACACCGACCGCTGCGTGGAGGAGGTCACCCGCATCGAAGTTCTCGATCTCTACCCGAAGCGTAAGACTGATCGTTCCGTCAAGCTGCAATCGAGCGAATTAAAGGTCACCGGCCTGGTGGCCAAGGAGCTGAAGCTCGCCAACCTTAAAGATTATCCTCAAATGAAGATGTGGAAGAAGGTCGTCGGCTTGCATATGGGATATCACGGTCTGCATCTCTATGAAGGGGTGTCTCTGGCCAAGGTGCTGGAATCTGCCGGTGTCGGCGACGAGCTGACCAAAGCGGTGATGATCTCCGCTCCGGACGGCTACCGGGCGCTCTTCTCCTTTGGCGAGCTGTTCCAGTCTTTCAAAGGGCGGCGAATCATGTTGGCCGAAAGTGTCGACGGCAAGCCCCTTGAGGGGCAGCGGGGCGGTAAATACCGGATTATCGTTCCCGAAGAACTGGTTGACGACCGGGACGTTCTGGCCGTCGATCGCATCGAAATCATCGACTTGAAGCCGCAGGCGAAAATTTCCATTATCGGTGTCGGCCCCGGCGATACCGATCTGCTGACGCTGGAAGCCCTCAGCGCCCTGGCCCGTGCCGATGTGCTGGTGGCTCCGGCGGATATCACAAGGCGTTTCTCCTCTTACCTGGGCAACAAACCGAACCTGTTCGATCCTTTACTGCTCATCAAGCATATTTACCGCAAGGCTCATCCGGAACTTAGCGCCGAGGAATTGGCAAAACAGGTCGATGCCGAGCGAAAAGCCGGGGTGGCCAAAATTCGCCAAGCCCTCGATGCAGGCAAGAACGTGGCCTTTCTCGATTGGGGTGATCCTCTCATTTACGGGAGCTCCCGGTGGATCCGCCACTACTTCAGCGATGCTGAGTTGGAGACGGTGGCGGCCCTGAGTTCATTCAATGTCGCCAATGCCATGATTCAGCGTGATATCGGCGCCGGAGGATCCATCGCGATTACCATGCCGAGCGGTCTGAAAGAACATCCCCAACTGCTTGAAGCGGTGGCCGAGAGCGGCGATACTTTGGCAATTTTTATGGGGTTGAAGGAATTTCAGGCACTCAAACCCCAGTTCGACCGTTACTATGCCGCCGATACTCCGGTGGCCCTGGTCTTTAGCGCCGGTGTGGCCGGCCGTGAACGGCTGGTGCGCACTACATTGAAGCAGGTTGTGGACGAGTTGAAGGCCGATCCGGAAAAGTTCCTCGGTCTGATCTACATGGGACCCCGTCTCAATCAGCGATCCAGCGAATGCCAGTAACCCTGGTTTGATGTACCGCGGCAATATTGTGCGCGTGAATGAAATGTAATTAAAGGGCAGGTTCGCAGGGGTGATGACATCGTGCGGGGCTGCCCTTTTTTAAAGAAAGAGAACGTGTTATGAAGCCTGGGTGGAATTCCTGGAACATACTCTGCCTGTTGAGCCTGTGTCTTATCTTTTCAGCTCCGGTGGCGGCTGAACCGGTAGTTACCGTGACGGGGCTGGTCAAACATCATCAGCGCCTTGCCCTGAAAGATCTGGCCAACTATCGGCCCGTGACGGTTCGGACTGCCGAGGTCGGCAGTGACGGCACTTTTCACGGCGTCTACCGCTACCAGGGAGTGCCGTTACAGAATCTGTTGCAAGCTGCCGGGGTGGAAAAGGAAACAAGCGATTTTTCCAAAGCCATCGACCTGGCTATAGAGGTACGCAACCGGCGGGGGCAACGGGTGCTTCTTTCCTGGGCGGAGGTCGCCTACGGCCGGCCTGCTGATGTGATTGTGGCTTTTGCAGCTGAGCCTTTGTTGACCCAAGGCGAACAGCTCAAGGCAAAAACACCTGTGCCCTTGCCTCGGCTGGTACTGGGAAACGATTTTTACAGTGACCGCAGCCTGGCGGATATTATTAGCATCGAAGTTGTCGATTTGATGCCGCTGGCGGACTCCCGGCCGGTTCCCTTGCCAACCTCTGCCTGCAGATCGACCGCCGAAGTTGCCGCCAAGATCGTCTGGGGCGGTTCCCGGTTCGATGGCGTGCATTATTTTTCCGGCGTTCCCCTGGTTGATGTGTTGGCTCAGGCGGGGTTGGCCGACGATCCTCAGGCCGTGGTACTGGTTCGTTCACGGGACGGATACCGCTCTTTGCTGTCCTTCGGCGAACTGTTCGGGTCGCCTCTCGGCCGGCGAATTCTGTTGGCCGATCGCATGGATGGTCAATCTTTTGGCGAAAAGGACGAACGGTGGCTGGTCTTACCCGACTCCTCAGCCAATCGTTATGTGCGGGAGGTTGCCTCCATTGAAATATTGCGTCGTCGGCACGTTCCAAAGCTGACGGTTATTGGCGTTGGGCCGGGCGATACCTGTCAGGTCACCCTGGAAGCCCTCTCGGCATTGGCGCGGGTCGATGCGGTGGCGGCACCGGGAGATATTCAGCAGCGTTACGCCCGGTATCTGACCGGGAAGAAGGTGCTCTTCGATCCTTTTGCCTTTGCAGCAAGAAAAGACGATACGCCCCTGGCCGAGGATGAGCGGGAACGCTTAAAAGAGGAGGAATGGCGCAGAAATGCCAAAAAAATCCGCCGGGAACTGGACGCCGGGCGGGACGTGGCCTTTCTCGATTGGGGCGACCCGCAAATCTTCGGCAGTTCGCGCTGGATTCGGCAGTATATTGCCGAGGAAGAAATCGAAACTATCGCCGGTCTCAGTTCCTTCAACGCCGCCAACGCAGTAATCAATCGCGACGTTAGTGCCAACGGTTCCATCGTGCTCACAGCCCCGAAGGGTTTGCGGAGCAATGAGGCTCTTCTGGAGGCGGTGGCCAACAATGGTGAGACTTTGGCGATTTTTATGGGTATCCACGATCTGCCGCAGCTGGTGCCCCTGTTGCAGCACTATTATGTCGACGCAACGCCGGTGCGGCTGGTCTACGACGCCGGTATCCGCAGCCGTGAGCATCAGGTGAGCACAACCCTGGGGGCGGTTCACCAAGCCGTTCAAAATGAAAAAGAACATTTTCTCGGCCTGATCTATATCGGCCCCTGCCTGGCTGGAGAGTGACCCCATGCCACTGAAGCCACGCTTGAACCTGGGCGACGCCATGCTACTGATTATCGGCAACGTCATCGGTGCGGGCATTTTCACCACCAGCGGTTTTCTTGCCGGCGAGCTGCCCCACCCCTGGCTGTTTCTCGGAATCTGGCTGATCGGTGGGGTGTTGACTGTTTTTGGCGCCCTGACCTATGCCGAACTGGCAGGAATGTATCCCCTTGCCGGCGGCGATTACCAGTACCTCAAGGCCGCCTACGGACGCTGGGCGGGGTTTCTGCTCGGATGGGTGTTGTTCTGGGTCATCAACCCAGGCTCCATCGCCGCCCTGGCCATCGGGCTGGTCAGCTATCTGGCGCTTTTTGTGCCGGGGCTCGGTGGTGCCGAGGCCAAGCTGCTGGCAGTGGCGATAATTCTCCTTTTTTCCTGGATCAATTACCGAGGACTTCGGCTGAGCGGCACCACCCAGAATATCTTTACGCTCGGTACCGTGCTGACACTGATGGTTCTCATCGGTTTCGGTCTCGCTTCTGAGGCAGGCAGTTGGTCACATCTGAGCGCATCAGGGGCGCCGTCCGGTTGCTTTTCCAACCTGTTCGCCTCACCGATGATTGCGGTCATCTTTACCTATAGCGGCTGGTTTGCCGCCGCCTATATCGGCAGCGAGATCAAAACCCCCCGGCGCAATCTGCCCCTGGCGCTGGTTCTCGGAACCTTCTGTGTGACCCTGATCTATCTGCTGATCAACCTGGTCTATCTTTACGCTTTGCCTTTAGAGCGTCTGCAGGGGACGGTTAATGTCGCCCAGACCGCCATGGCTCATCTCTATGGCCCGCTTGTGGCCGGCCTGGTGTCGGTGCCGGTCATTCTGGCTATTGCCGCGGGCATCAACGCCACTATTCTTACCGGAGCGCGGGTGTCATTTGCCATGGGGGAGGACGGTGTTTTCTGGACGCGGCTCAAAGATGTCCATGCCGACTATGGTGCTCCCGCGTTTGCGGTTCTCTGTCAGGCTTTTTTGGCCTGCCTGCTGGTTTTGTTAGGTACTTTCAGCCAACTGCTCAGTTACGTGGTTTTTGTCATGTTGCTGTCCAGTATCGCAAGTGGTGTGGCGCTGTTTGTGTTGCGTTGCAGACAGCCCGGTGCCGATCGCCCTTATCGCACCTGGGGCTACCCTCTGGTACCGGCGCTTTTTGTATCGGCCTATTTATGGATCGCGGTTCAGATCGGATGTGAAAACCCCGGTACATCGTTGCTTGGAATCTTCATTGCCCTGACCGGTCTGCCTTTCTATTTCCGGGATCGTCTTCGGCCCCAGAATCCTCTCGCCGATTGTTTCGATACTGAGAACGGCTAAATCACGCTTATTCCTTTCAAAACGAACCTCGTCCATATAGAATTGGAGCATGCTCTCTATTTTCTTGCGGAGTACCGTATGCTCGCTGCCGTTCCCAAATCTAACCTGTTATTTGTTTGGCTGCTGTTGCCTCTGATAGGCATGACCTTTGTCGGACAGGTCTGGGCGGCAGCCCCCCTCCGTTATGAGTTCGAAGGTGTCGATGGTGAGCTGAGGGAAAGCTTGAGGGCTGCTTTGGTGACACCGCCCAACTTGTTGCGGGATGGTGCCGTTGATCAGCGCTGGCTGCGCCGCTTTGTCGACCAGGTTCCGGGAACCCTGCGCAAGGCCATGCAACCCTTCGGCTATTATCAGCCTGCCATTGATACGGAGTTGCGGGAAGTCGATGCGACCAGTTATGTGCTCAAGGTCCGCATTGAAAAAGGGCAACCTATTCGGTTGGCCCATTTGCAGATCGACCTGGCGGGAAGTGGAGCGCAAAATGACAAGCTGATGGCTTTCCTGCCGAAATTTCCTTTGCAGCAGGGGGATGTGCTCCATCAGGGTATTTACGAGGATGGCAAGGCGGCCCTCAAGCGAAAGGCGCAGGATCTGGGTTATCTCGACGCCGCCTACCGGGTACATGAAATCCGTATCGATGTTGGTCAGGCAAAGGCAGACATTGAACTGCTGTTGGAAACCGGCCCCCGCTACCGGTTCGGCGCGGTAACCTTTAGCGGGGCAGAGCAATACCCGGAGTCTTTTTTGCGCCGTTACCTGGCCTTCGATTCGGGCGACACCTTTTCCTACGCCCGTCTGGGCGAGACACAACTCAATCTACTCGATGCCGATCGTTTCGAAGAAATCCGCTTGCTGCCCGATCGAACGAATACCGTCGACGATACGATCCCCATCGGCATTGCTTTGACCCCGGGGGCCACTAAACGTCTGCGCCCCGGTATCGGTTACGGAACCGATACCGGGGCCCGCTTTTCCCTGTCCTTTGACCATCTCAATGTTTTTGAGCAGGGTCATGCCCTGAATCTGCAACTCAATCTTTCGCAGGTCAGGCAATCGGCTATAGGCGTTTATACGATCCCGGATGTTGAGAACAAGTATGATGCGACGGTTTTGCGTGGCGGATACGAAAAGGAAGATAACGATTCCTTTGACACGGAGAAAATAACCGTCGAGGCAGAGCGTTTGCGGGATTTTGGCCGCGGCCGTAAAGGTTCGCTTTATGTGCAGTTTTTCCAGGAAAAGTATACTGTCGGCGATGAAACCGATACGGCACGAATGATTTTGCCGGGTGTGCGCTATTCCCAGCGCCGGTATCGAAATTTGGTACGTCCTCGAAAGGGTTACCAATATTCGCTGGAGATGCGAGGGGGCCACCAGTGGCTTGGTTCCGACACCGGTCTGTTGCAGATGCTCGCCGCCGGAAACCTGTTGCGGCCGTTGCCGGGTCGCATGACTCTTTTTACCCGGGTTGAGGGTGGCTATACGGCTCAGAATGAACCCCTTGAGGATGTTCCCGCTTCACTTCGCTTTTTTGCCGGCGGCGACCAGAGCGTGCGTGGCTACGCTTACCAATCCCTGGGGCCGGAAGATGAGAATGGTGATGTCATCGGCGGCAAGCATCTGTTGGTAGGCAGTGTCGAGCTGGAGCGTGCCCTGGGCGAAAAGTGGGCGGTGGCGCTTTTTTTCGATGCTGGTAATGCCTTTAATAACTTTGACGATATGGACCTGCAAAAGGGGGCGGGACTCGGCATCCGCCGCTATACTCCTGTCGGTCCGGTGCGCCTTGACCTGGCTCGTCAGCTCGATGTTGATGACCCCGGCTACCGAATTCACTTGAGCATAGGTTTCGGATGGTAAAGCGCTATTGGAAATATCTTCTTGCCGGTTTGCTGTTGGCGGTCGGTTTGGTTGGGATGGCCGGCTTTTGGTTGTTGGCCACGACCTCCGGAGCCCGCTGGGTGACTGGCGAAGTAGTCCGGCTCAGTTCCGCTTCGATTGCGGTAGGGCGGGTTGAAGGCCGGTTGTGCAACGACCTGCGTCTGGAGGATGTTCAGGTTGAATGGGCCGACGGTTCGCTGACCAGCGAGTCATTACAGGTCGTCTGGCAGCCAACCGCATTGCTGCGCCGTAAACTGTTGGTGTCAGCGGTAACGGTGCAGGGGGCCGTTTTAAGTACGAAGACCGGAGAAGCGCCGTCTGCTGAACCAGGGAAACCTTTGTCTTTGAGTTGGCCGAAACGGCCAAATTGGCTGAAATGGCTGCGGGTAGAGCTGCGCCAGCTTCGCATAGAGGGGACAGAATGGCGGCGGCAGGAAAGCCCACCGCTGTTGCTGGAGCGCTTCATGGGACGATTGCGCTGGACGGGCCGCCGCTTGAAACTAACCGATTTGGAACTGATTGCACCGCAGGGAACGTTGAAAGCTGATCTGGAGGTTCGCTTGGGACGTCCAGGGGCGACCTTGGACGCCGTCGCCGAAGTGGCCGAACTGGCAGGCGAAGCTGCCCGCCTGCAACTGTCCCTGCAAGTTAAGCCTGGGAAGGTGGCGGAATCCCTGCAGGCCCAGTTGAATTTGAATGCAGTCAGCGGTCCGACGGGCAAGCTGGATCTGACCGGCGGGGTATATCTGGATGGGGAAAGGCTTTCTTTGACTGCCTTTGAACTGGTTCAGCCGGAACGGCAGGGGCGGATCACTGGCCGTGCCGAATTACATTATGCAGCCGCGCCGCTGCGGTTTGAGTTGCAAACGGACCTTGCTCACTGGGACCTGGCTGAACTGGCGGGAATGGCCACCGACCTCAGTGGTACTCTGCAATTGACCGGTGATCTGGACAGTTATCGCGGCGAAGTCGATCTTGCTAACGATGGACCGGGTTGGCAGGATGTGCAACTGGCCGGGCCTTTTTCCGGCAACTTAAAACAAATCACTTTCCCGCAATTCAAAGCACGGGCCCTTACAGGCACGATAGGGGGCAATCTGACCGTCGGTTGGCAGCCACTGTTGGAGGTGCGAGGCAGTTTGGCGGCTGAAGGGCTTGACCCGGCAATCATTCAATCCGATTGGCCTGGCTCTGTCGGGCTGGAAGCAGAAGGCTACTGGCGGCAACCCTTGGATGGCCCTTTCGAGGCGGCTCTGCGTGGCCAGCTGCTGGACAGCACCCTGCGCGGTTATCGGCTCAAAGGGTCTGTGGACGGCCGGTTGCAGGGTGCCGACCTTGAACTGGCTGCTTTGGAATTGCAGGGCCAGGGCGTTTCTCTCAGTGCCAAAGGAGTCTTGCGCGATCGGCTCGATGTCCGTTTCCAGGCCGGCGATTTGTCCAAGCTGCTGCCCGATATGGCAGGAGCTTTGCGGGGACGTGGTTGGTTGCGTTGGCGTGATCAGCAACTGGCCGCTGTTCTGCGCGGCCGCGGTAGCCGGGTACGCTATGGCGAGCATCGGTTGGCGGGGATTGAGTTTAATTTTTCCCGGCAAACGGGAGGTGATGAAGCGTCCTTGTCTCTAGCCTTGCAGGGTTTGCAAAGCCCTGGCCTGCCGACTGCCGAGGTGACTTTTCGAGGCAGCGGACTGCCTGAAGAACACCGTCTTGCAGCGACTTTCCAGGTTGATTCCAGTGCCCGACTCGAATTGGCCCTGGCGGGCGGGTATAGGGCAGGAAAGTGGCAAGGAACCCTGCAACGGCTGCTTCTGCAGGACGCCGTCAGCCCTTTGAAACTAACCAGGCCGGTGCCCTTGATTTTGTCAGCTGAGACCGTGCAGTTACAGGATTTGGTCCTTCAAGGAGCCGGGCTTGAAGAGCTCACAGCAGATGCTAATCTACGCTTGCAGCCCTTTTCCGGCCGCCTGGATGCCGGCTGGCGCGAGCTTAATTTGGCCCGGGGCAATTTGTGGCAGCAGACCATCCGCATCACGGGAGCCTCTTCCGGAAATGCCGAGGTGAAGTGGCCGGTGGACGGACAGCGGGAAATGGCAGCTCAATTTGAGTTTGCCGGACGCCTGGACCGGGCTGCGGAAACAGTGGATTTTCGTCAATTGAGCTGTCAGTCAACCTGGAATCGAAAAGGTCTGCAGTCCGATCTGGTTGCCACGCTGGCCACAGGGGGAAGGGTTAAGGCCTCCCTTCGATCCGTTGCGCCGCCTTCCCTGGTCTTGCCTCAACGAGGCCAGTGGATGCTGGACTGGCAAGACCTGGACGTGCAACCGTGGCTGACCGATTTGCCGTCCGGGTTGATTGTTGAGGGGCTGGTCTCCGGCAACAGCCAGGGGAGCTGGGCCCCTGGTGGCCGGATAACGGTTGCCGGTCAGGGTACGATTGCCGGTGGCAGATTGGCGGGAAAAACCCGTGAAGGCCTGATTTCCTTTGCCATTAAAACCGCTTCTGCTTCCTGGGATTGGCAGGGAGAGCAGCTGATCGGCGAAACTTCCCTGGTGTTGGAGGAAACTGGCCGGCTCGATGGTAATTTTCGCTTGCCGGTGCCGGCAAGTTTGCCCCTGGAACCGATGTTGGACGGCGAACTTTCCGGCCGGTTTACCGGCCAGGTGCGGGAGCAGGGCCTGATGGCCCTGTTGCTGCCGGGGGTCATACAGGAGAGCCGCGGCAGGCTGGCTGTCGACTTGACCGTCGGCGGCAAATGGCGTCAGCCGATCTTTTCCGGAACGCTGAAGCTGGCCGAGGCGGGGGGCTATCTGCCTGCAGCGGGCATTGAACTTAAAGACCTGGGGGCCTTGGCAGAATTTCACAGGGACAGGCTTCGCCTATCAGAATTTGTTGTGCATTCGGGGCCGGGCCAGCTGCGGGGCAAGGGTTCACTTCGTCTGAAGGATTGGCGTATCGCCGAATACCAGGCTGAACTAGTCGGCGAAAAATTCCAGGCCCTCGATTTGTCGGAACTTCAGGCCCAGATCGATCCCGATCTGAAAATCGAAGGATCCTCTTCCGGATTGAAGGTCGATGGCCGGGTGACTATCAATGAGTTTTTGTTGCGGAAACTGGAAACTTCCTCGGCAGTGAAAACCAGCGAAGACGTGGTGCTGGTGAATGAGGCGAGGGAAACGACCAGGCCAAAGGCTCCGTTGGCCTTCAATGGCAATATCGATTTGATCCTGGGTGAACATGTGCTGGTAAAAGCCGCTGGACTTGACGCACGACTGGAAGGAAAAATGAACCTAAAGGTGACTCCGGGCAAGGACCCCACTGGATCAGGGCGGATCAGCGTTGCGGAAGGAGCCTATAGTGCCTATGGCGCTAAGCTTAATATCGAGCGGGGTAATCTGCTGTTCAGTGGCGGTCCGGTTCAGGAACCGACCTTCGATATTCTCGCTTTGCGCACCGTGGGCAAGGTCAAGGCAGGAGTTCGGGTTGCCGGTACCCCCCGTGCGCCGAAGCTGGAACTGTACTCCGAGCCCCCCATGGGAAACAACGACCGACTGGCCTATATCGTCCTCGGTCGTCCCACTGCTCAAACCAGTGGGGACGCCAATTTGCTCATGACGGCAGCCGGTGCTCTCCTTTCTCAGGGGGAATCGGTGGTACTGCAGGATCAGCTAAAACGCACATTGGGGGTTGATGTCCTCGGTTTCGAAGCGGGAGATGGAGACGTTTCCACCTCGATGTTGACTATCGGCAAATACCTGAGTCCTGATCTCTATGTCGGCTACGGTCAGTCACTTTTTACCGAAACCAGCGAATTTCGCATGCGCTACAGTCTTGGAGAGCACTGGGAAGTCGAGTCCAAGACCGGCACCGAAAGCGGAGTCGATCTTTATTACAAAATCGAGTTTCGTTGACATGATGTTCTGCTGATTCCGGTCAAAGACCCCTCAAAATCAAAAGCATTCACCGCAGAGGACACAGAGAAATTCAATTAACCCGATAGGTTTTCGCTGTGCTCTCTAGTGAGTACAGCGAACGGGTGGTAATAATTTAAATTCTGGTTATAGGGGATAGTGTTGGAAGGGGGATACGTCAGTTTATTTCAGGCAGGCAGCATTTGGCCACTCGGCCGTTGCGGAACAGAATGATACGACTGTCTTCGCCTTCAAACAGATCGTACTGCCAAGCTACCATGTGGTGCTCACTGTTGAGGATTGCAGCGTCGTTACTGCTGAGGGGGATAGCCGTATCCGGGTCGTCGCCCCGAATAACCTCGGCATAATCCGGCGGACCGCATTCGGCAAAAACCTCATCCTTGGTCATTCCTTCTTCGGGTTGGCAGACAGCTGCAACCAGGGACGGCGACAGCAGAAGCAGGGTAATAACTAACCAATATTTCATAGCGCCTCCCCAAAATCACGCAGCCTTCAACAATTATTGCTCTTGCTGAAAGTATAACCGAATCTGCGGTGAGGGCTAACCTGTGGCAAGCCCAAAAATATCAGTCGATTACCGTGACCTTTTCAATAATCACCGCCTCCTGGGGCAGGTCCAGGTGCTCTCCGACGGCATTGGTGGCTACCTGCTCAATGGTATAGACCACATCCATGCCGTCGATCACTTCACCAAAAACCGCATAACCGTAGACCTCAGGCCTTGATCCGGCATGATCCAACGATTTATTGTCGGCGGTATTGATAAAAAACTGGGCTTGGGCGCTGTCCACCTCCGCGGTGCGGGCCATGGCGATGGTGCCCGTTTTATTCCTGAGTTTGTTGGGGGCCTCGTTTTTTATCGGATCAAGCGTCGGTTTTTCGGTCAGGTCCGGAGTCAGGCCGCCACCCTGGATCATGAATTCCTTAATCACCCGGTGGAAAATAGTGCCATCGTAATGGCCTGCCTTGGCGTAAGCGATAAAGTTGGCTACTGATATGGGAGCTTTGTCAGCGTTCAGTTCAAGAATGATTTCACCCAGGGATGTTTCCATCTGGATCAAGGGATTAGAGACGCTCACGGCGAGACTCCTTGTCGAATTCGAAAGATACAACGGATATCTGGATAGTGATTAAGGGCCGGAGCGATTATAGGGGCCGTATGCTTTTCAGGCAAGGGGCAAGTGAAAATTGATCATAATGTCGCTGGGTTTAGCGTCTGATCAAAAAAATGGCGTGCCGCTTAGGAGGGAAAGCAGCACGCCCAAAAGTTAGATAGGCTGTATTGATGTTGTTGTCGAACTGACCGGCTAAGCGGTAAAAGTCCCTTAGGGTTAAATAGTTAGCCGTCGAATGTCTCTAGAGGCAGAATTGGTCAACCATCTCCACCAGTTCTGGAATCTGTGGCTTGCTGATAGAGGCGTTTGCCCCAATCGAAGCACACTTGGCGGCCATCTGCTCGGTAATCAGCGAGGAGAACATGATGACCTTGAGGTTTTTCAGGCCCAACTCTTCGCGAACCCTGCGGCATAGCGCCATGCCATCCATCTTCGGCATTTCGATGTCGGTAACGAGTAAATTCAGGTGTTGCAGAAATTCCTCTTCGGAGCCGACCTGTTCGTGGATTTGCTTCAATGCCCGGTAGCATTCGTCGCCATCAACGAAGGTCGTCAATTGTGTATAGCCCGATTCGTTCAACACACGCTGAATGCCCGAACGAATAATCGATGAATCTTCGGCCAGCATAAGTTTGATCTGCTGACGTTGTTTGGCTTTGCTTAAACTTTCTGTTGCAGCGTCCTTTTCAGTAGGCATCCCACCAGCAAAGACCTTGCTCAGGTCTGGATCGAGTTCGGTAAGGATGTGCTCAAGGTCGACAATCAAAATTTCCTTGCTGCCGACATTAATGCTGCCGGTGAAACGGGGCCGGAACTTATCGATAAAAGGCGCCATCGGCCGAACGTTTTCCCAGCTGATGCGGTGAATTTGATTAACGTCGTCCACCATAAAGCCCGTCACTTTGCTGTTGAACTGACAGACCAGCACAATGGGCCGCTCCGGTCCCTCGCCATGAGGTTGTTGGGGGTTGAGGTGTTTATTCAGGTCGATTAAAGAAATAGATTGACCCCGCACCAGGTAAGTTCCCATGACCGACGGCTTGCTTTCCGGCAGAGTGGTTGTTTTTTCGGGTTCGTATTGAATTATTTCCCGCAGTTTCTGGACGTTGATGCCAAAGGACTGTTCTCCCAGATAAAATTCCAGGATTTCCATTTCATTGGTACCACTTTCCAGCAATATTTCCTGGCTGGGTCTGTCTTCCATCATTGCTTTCGCTCCGTATAAAAGAGAAGAACTGCGTTATTCAAATTAAAGCTGGTACGCTGGTCATTATCCTGACATAAAATCAATGTTGGAAAGTCTGTTGCGCCAAAATATTGGTCGCAATTCAAATAACTGCACGGTGCCGCTGTTTGTAGTAACTGATTAATGCACAAACTATGACAATGTTTGCTGGGGTGGGGGGCAAAAGTGTGAAAATGTTAAAAAAGAGAGTTTGGCTGCGCTCCTGCTGATGTGAAGATGACCCGGGGTGATTTTTAAGAAATCTCCCAAAGATTTGGAATGACATGTTTTTTAGCGAAGTTTAGACAGCTTGTCCTGATTCTGGCCATTTGTCTTGAGATTGAGAGGGGTTTTTGCTGAAAAAATAATTTTTATAACTATTGATCCTCATTTAGAGAGAGGCATCAAAGCATTCTGTTGCCATGGAAGCCCCATCTGCCCCACTTGTGGGGCGGGTGCCGCCACACCTGTGGCCCGGGTGGTTTGTCATGACGAATACCTGCCGTTGTGAAGAAATAAACAGAAAAGTTTGGTTTGGTGGGATTACACAGGAATTACACGAAAAAAGAAAAAGGGGCCACGCTGTTAAGCGTAACCCCTTGAACTTTCTGGTGCCCAGGGACAGAATCGAACTGCCGACACGNNCTCTACCGACTGAGCTACCTGGGCAAGTTGAGCCACGGTTATAAATGAAACGCCCCGTACCTGTCAAGCAAAAATCGATGTTTTTGCCAAGTTGATTTGCCCCGCCTTTTGTCTATTCATAGCCTTGTGGTATTCTAAAGTCACTGAAATGTCCATTGGTTTTTCCGGATGACCTGCAGCATCAGGAGGATAACCATGAACGAAAGCTCTATCGATCCCCCCGAGGTAACACCTTTTGCTGTGCGTGATTGTGCCCTGATCTCTCTGGCCACGGGACAAAGAGCGCAGAATCTGCGAGAGTTTTGCGATATCCTTCAGCGTATTCCCCTGGAGAGTATAGAGCACCACCTGTGGGGACGCCTTCTGCAACCCCGTTTCGATGAACCGGAATATAACAACGATTTTGCGTCCTGGGCCTATCACGGTTTGCACGATAAGATTCTGGCTGAACGGCTGAGTATGGTGCTGCCCACCGATTTCGCCGACCAGGAAGCTCTGCGCCAGGAACTGGTCGAGGTTCTTGAAGAGAGACTCGATCAATGCGAGATGGTGCCTTGGGCTAAGAACGATCAGCAGTTTCATTTCTTGCGCTCGCAGATCGTGGTTTTCGACAGCGGTTTACGCTTCTCTCAACCGGTTGATTTGATCCCCTATCTGGCGCACCTGTCCACGGGCAGCGTTTATTACCATTTTATCGATGCCCGCAACCGCACTGCCGAGCGGTGCGATGATTTCAGTGCCTGGCTGGCCAGCTTCGGCGCCGATTATCAACCATTGCGCGAGCGGTTATGTGGAGTCGATCCCTATTTTGCTTCGTTGCAAAACCTGCGTCAGATTGTCACCGACCTTTTCCAGACGTTTTTTGAGGAGGCCGCCCGATGAGCCTTGCTGATAAAAACGATAGCGGGTTGCTTGATCGTTATGCCGAGGTGACTGGCCGCGAGGTAATTCATCATCTTCAGCAATTAGCGGAGCCTCTTAAAGGCGCCAGGGTAGTGCATGTCAACTCGACCCGCGAAGGGGGGGGAGTGGCGGAAATCCTGCAGAAGTTGATTCCTCTCAAGCGGGCCCTCGGGATCGATGCCAGCTGGCAGGTGATCAACGGCAGTCCGGATTTTTATGAATGCACCAAGGGTTTTCATAACGGTTTGCAGGGTATGGGCCGCCCCATACCGAAGCAGTTGCTGGCCGAGTATGAAAAGATCAACGCGGCTAATGGCGAAGAGCTGCGCAAGACCTTGGAAGAAGCCGACTTTGTCGTTATCCACGATCCTCAACCGGCGCCGTTGTTGAGCCACTGCCCCGAACGCCGCGGCCGCTGGTTGTGGCGTTGCCACATAGACGCCAGCCACCCCTATCGACCGGTATGGAAATATCTGCGCCAGTGGGTCATTCCCTACGATGCCAGCATTTTTTCCATCCCCCAGTTTGCCCAACCCTTGCCCCACCCCCAGTACATCGTTGCGCCAAGCATCGACCCCTTGAGCGAAAAGAATAGAGATTTACCTCTGGAGGAACTGCAATCCGTCCGCGAACGTTTCGATCTCGATCCGGATCTGCCGCTGATGTTGCAAGTTTCCCGGTACGATCGTTTCAAGGATCCTTTGGGTGTGGTGCAGGCCTGTCAGTTGGCAGGCAAACTGACACCCTTGCAGCTTGTACTGGCCGGTGGCGGTGCCAGCGATGATCCCGAAGGCGAGGCGGTGCTGGAAGAAGTGCGTCAGGCCGCGTCGGGGGACTCGAGGATTCAGGTGTTATTGTTGCCTGCCGACGCTCATCATACGATAAACGCTCTGCAGCGGACCGCCGATATTGTGCTGCAGAAATCGATTCGTGAAGGGTTCGGACTGACCGTGGCTGAAGCCATGTGGAAGGGTAAGCCGGTAATCGGCGGTGACACCGGCGGTATTCGGCTGCAGGTTTTTGATCACTATACCGGTTTTCTGGTGCGCACTCCCGAGGGGGCAGCTTTGCGTATTCGATATTTGCTCCATCGTCGTGAATTGCTTAAGGAAATGGGGCAGAGGGCACAGCGTTTCGTCGGCGAAAATTTTCTTATCACCCGTCATTTACGGGAATACCTGACCATGTTGCTAGGCTTGCAAAACAAAACTCAGGGCCGCATGGAACTAGGTTTGTAGCTTACAATTTGTATCGTTGGTCTGGAATTTACAGGAGATAACTCTATGCTCCAGGAGCAACAAAGACGTTTGCTGGTCGTATCGAATCGCTTGCCGGTGGTCATTGAGCGCCAGGCACAGGAATGGCAAATTGTTCCCGGTAGTGGTGGCTTGGTCACTGCTCTGGCTCCGGTTATGCGGGAGCAGAAAGGTTTATGGATCGGATGGCCCGGTTGCGATGAAGATGCCCCGTTGGGTCAACTGTTAAAACAGTTTTCCCGGGACAACGGCTATTCATTGGCGGCAGTGCCTCTTTCAACCGATGAGGTTGAGAAGTATTACCGTGGGTTTTCCAACGAGGCTTTGTGGCCGTTGTTTCACGACCTGCTCGGTTTCTGCCGTTTTTCTTATGACAACTGGCAGGTTTATCTCGATGTCAACCGGCGCTTCGCTCAGGTTGTGACCGAGCATGCTAAAGCTGACGATCTGGTCTGGGTTCACGATTATCAATTGATCGGGGTGGGGGACCAGTTGCGGGCCCTGAAGATGCCCCAGCCCCTGGGCTACTTTTTACATATTCCTTTTCCGGCGCCGGACCTCTTTCGCCGTTTGCCGTGGAAAGATCAATTGATCCGCTCGTTGCTGGCTTATGACCTGCTCGGTTTTCAGACCCTGCGGGACCGTCGCAATTTTGTTAATACCGCGACCTCCCTGCTGGGGGAGGTCGAAGTGGTCAGCCGCAAGAGGCACTATGATGTATTGCGGTTCGAAGGACGCACGCTACGGGTTGGACATTTTCCTATCAGCATCGATTTTGATGAATTCGACAATGGTGCCCGGTCCAAAGAAGTAGAGGATGCCGCCTGGTATCTTCATGAAAACCTGCGTGGCCGGCAATTGATGCTGGGGGTCGACCGGCTTGATTATACCAAGGGGATTCCCGAACGGTTCCTGGCCTTTGAGCGGGCGCTGGAGAAATATCCCGAGCTTATAACCAATATCAGTCTGATGCAGTTGGTGGTGCCAAGCCGTACCCTGGTGCCCGATTACCAGAATCTCAAGGAAACTCTCGATCAGCTGGCCGGCCGCATTAACGCCCGCTTTGGAAAGCCCGAATGGAATCCTATTTACTATGTTTACCGCACCCTTGGCCGCACTCAGCTGCTGGCCCGTTATCGGACCTCGGAGATAGCCCTCATCACGCCCCTGCGTGACGGCATGAACCTGGTCGCCAAAGAATATTGCGCCAGTTCGGTGGAGAACAACGGCGTTCTTATTCTCAGCGAGTTTGCCGGTGCGGCGGACCAGCTTGGTAAAGGGGCCTTGCTGGTAAATCCCTATGATGTCGAAAGTACCGCAGATGCCATATACCAGGCCTATGTCATGGAATCGGGAGAGCGTCTGCGGCGGATGAAGTTGTTGCGCAACGAAATCCGGCGTCATGACGTGCATCATTGGCTGGATAGCTTTACCCAGAGTCTCTATTCCAGCTAGTTTCCGGCCGAAAACGGCTCTTTTTCGCCGTGGCGGTGTCAATCTTCGAGCTTGCTTGTGCGGCGTACCGGGGTACGCCTCCGCGCAATCCCTTGATTTCCTTGCTACGACAAAAAATCCCTCGTTTTCGACTCGGAAACTTGCGTGGAATTCATCCGGAGATCTCGGATGAATTTCCAGCTAGTTTCCGGCCGAAAGGGCAGGCTCATCTGGCCGCACTTGCTATTTGCTGGTAATTCTGATAGAAGATCAGACAGAGTTTATTATCGGAGAATCGACATGCAGTTTCGTTACGACTTTTTTAACGGGTTTTACTTTTGGTGCGGCTTCTTTTTTAGGCCGTCTGCCCAGGGTGAAGGTCCGTTGACGTAACTGACAGTCGTCAATCAGCCGATTAACACAAACCACGGGCAGACCGAACTCCGGCCCCGTGGTTTTCTTTTTGTTTTTTCAGGCGAAAAGGGCGTGGCCGAGGTAAACGGAAAGCCACAGCTCGCGTCTCGAAGTTGATTCGACTTGTCGACGCCACCAGGAGGATACAGAGATGATTATCGTCATGAAACACGGGGCCACCCGGGAACAGTTGCTGGAAGTCAAGCAGCGTATTCGCGATCTCGGTTACAAGCCCCACGTCATTCACGGAGAAACCTGCAATGTTATCGGTGCCGTAGGGGATGAACGCGGAAAAACGGTACTGCAATCTTTGGAGTCGATGGACGGTGTCGAAAATGTGATGCCGATTCTGCAACCCTACAAATTGGCCAGCCGCGAAGTCTGCCCCGAGCCGAGTGTTATCGAGTTGGCTCCCGGGTTGTCCATCGGCGGCGAGCAGCTGGTAGTGATGGCGGGACCCTGTTCCGTAGAAGGGGAAGAGCAATTGATCGAGACCGCCCAGGCGGTCAAGGCCGCTGGCGCCACGGTCCTGCGGGGCGGAGCGTTTAAACCACGCACCAGCCCCTATGCTTTTCAGGGGCTGGAAGAAGAGGGCCTTCGGCTCCTCGATCTGGCCCGCCAGGAAACCGGCCTGCCTATCGTTACCGAGGTGGTCAATCCGCGGGATGTAGAGCTGGTAGCCCGTTATGCCGATATTCTGCAGGTCGGAGCGCGGAACGTACAGAATTTCCCTCTGCTCAAGCTGCTGGGCCAGCAGGACAAACCGGTATTGCTCAAGCGGGGCATGGCGACCACCATCAAGGAATTTCTGATGAGTGCCGAATATATTCTTTCCGAAGGAAACCGCCGGGTTATCCTCTGCGAGCGGGGGATCCGTACTTTTGAGACAGCCACCCGCAACACTCTCGATATTTCCGCCGTGCCGGTGCTCAAAGAGCAGACCCATCTGCCGGTGGTGATCGATCCTTCCCACTCCACAGGTCACGCGAGTTTGGTGCCTTCCATGTGCTATGCTGCGGTGGCGGCCGGTTGCGACGGTTTGCTGGTCGAAGTACACAACAGCCCCGAAACAGCTTCTTGCGATGGCCCCCAGTCTTTGCGGCCATCGGATTTTGCAGCGGTTATGGATAAGCTGCGTAAATTCGCTGCGGCCGCCGATCGAAAGCTATAGCCGGTTGTTGGGATGCGGTCGGTTCAGGATCGTAAATAAAAAAGCAAAATCAGGTTGTGTGAGAGGCGTATACGGGGGGCTTACATTTTGTCGGTTGTTTCCTGTAAAATATCAGCAGTCACAAAAACCCAAATATAATTGTTACAGGAGTCAGTAAATGTTTTTTCTCCCCCTCAACCAACCGGAGAGCGTTGCTCTGGTTATTCATTCCCTGCGGGTCGCCGGCGGCGAGGCCGATTGTTCCAGCTGCCCGGTGCGGCGGGTTTGCATGCAGCAATGCCTGACCATTGCCAATTCTTTGCAGCAGATGATCGATGACGGCACTCTGCCTTCCCTGGAAGAAGAGGCCCTTCTGGATGAGATTCCTTCGTCAGAGCCTTGCGAGGTTGATGAAACTGCTTCGGCAACGGATAAGGGTAGTCATCTCAAGCTAATCAAATAGTTTGTTCTTCAGCTTATGAACAAAAAAAGCGACCCTGATTGGGTCGCTTTTTTTGTCGTTGGATGAACGGTTTCGGTCGATGGAAAATTATTCATCCCCCTCATTGATTAACAAAGGTCCTCTCTGTGGCGGGATCAGCTTCGCTTTTGCTGCGCGCCCGAGCAACTCTTCAATCGCAGCCAATCCTTCCTCGCCCAGATTTTTGGTGAAATCATTAACGTAAAGGGCAATGTGCTGCTCGATGGCCCCGGAAGTCAGTTCTTGTGCATGATGTCGAATGTAATCAGCAGGTTCGCTTGGGTTGTTCCGGGCATAATGAAGACTGGCGGCGATAGCTTTTTCGATGGTGGCGATCTTTTCACGGCCCAATTGTCTTTGAGCGACAATGACCCCCAGAGGCAGGGGAAGCCCTGTCAGTTCCTGCCACCAGTCGCCGAGATCGACCAGCTTTTTGAGCCCGTGCTGTAAAAAGGTAAAACGTTCTTCGTGGATGATCAGGCCGGCATCGACCTGTCCGCTGCAAATTGCCGGTATAATGCGGGCAAAAGGCAGAACGGTCAGATTGGGACAGTCCGGTTGCCAAAGGCGCAAAAGCAGGCTGGCGGTGGTCAGATTGCCCGGGATGGCGATGCGGCTGGTGGAAAGGGCCGCTGGATCAAAATTACGGCGGGCCACCAGCAGGGGACCGCAACCACGGCCCAGGGCGGCGCCGCTGCGGAGCAAGGCATAATTGGGGCGCACATGGCCAAGGGCGTGGCAGGAAATCTTGCTGATGGAAAGCCGCGAGTCGCGTACCAGCCCGTTGAGGCTTTCGACATCGGTCAGTAGCGGTGGTCTTTGCAGGCCAGGCAACGGAACAATGCCGTGGGCCAGGCCATAAAAGAGAAAGGTGTCGTTCGGGCAGGGGGAGTAACCGAGGGACAGGGCATCGTTCATGCGGTTTCCTGAGGGGGTTGGCCTTTCAGGTAGGCCATCAAAGCTCTTTGGGCGATTTTGGCTCCGGCCGGCAGGTCCCAGCGGTCGAGATCGCGGTTTTCCACCCGGTTGGAGATGCCGCGCAGTTCAAAGAAAGGTACTTCGTACAGGCGGCAGATTTGTGCCACTGCTGCACCCTCCATGTTTTCGCAAATGCCGCCGGTCCTCTCAACCATAGCCTGGGCTGCCTGGTCGGTTCCCGAACAGGTTGAGACGGTAACAAATGGCCCGGTTGCCAATTTGGCTCCAGCCTTGATGACGGCGGCTTCGATCAGTGGCCGGGCCGAGGCTGATAAGTGCGGGTCGGCAGGGAAACGTTGTTCCATGAGCGGGCCGCCATGCTCAAGTAGCGGGAAGCCCAGAGCCGCAAAATCGGTAAACCCTTGCGGTGTAATGACTCCTTCATCGGCAAGAATCTCTTCGCTGGCCAGGGCGAGATCCCCCACTTCCAGGCTGCTTCCCGGATAAGCACCAGCGCAGCCGGTGACAATAACGGCCTCGGGCTTAATGGTCTCCAGCAGGGCGGTGACGGCCGACGCTGCGTTGATTTTGCCGATGCCGCTGTGGAGTAAGGCGACTTTTTGGCCGAACAGAGAGCCGAGAAAGAGTTCTCTGGCGCCACAACGGCGCACCTCACAGGGCGACAGGGACTTGCGCAACAGGGCTGTTTCCGCCGATACGGCGGCAACGATGGCAATCATGGTGTAAAATTCTGCTCCAGAAAAACCTAGTTGCGTTGGACTAGTTTAAGGATTATACCAGCCGGAGCGGATCAGGTCGCGGCGCAAATACGTGCCTTGCTTAAGGACCATGCCCCGATACCAGAAGCGGTCGGCGCGCAGGGAGATGTTCTTGGGAGGGTCGAGGCGCTTGCGGCAATCGGACAGGGTTTTGCGAAAACGGTTGTCCGGCTCGGCAACGATATCGGCCAGCTTGTCGTGAAGCGCCGAGGCGACTCCCTCGATCACAAACTGGATGGTGTCACGCAACTTCAGGCACTGATGGTACTCCTCCAGGTCGCCGTCAAAGCCGATTTCACATTCTTGGACGAAATCGTGCCAGCCCAGCAGCAGTTCTCCAAAGTCGTCCTCGGCAAAACAGGCAAATTCAGAGTGTTGATTCAGGCGTTTTTGGATCGCATCCTGCTCCCGCCGGGAAAGGAAGAAGGACAGCCCCTCATCCACCGGATACATATCGAGCAGATCGGCCAACTCTTCGCAAAAACAGAGGTAGTCCAGTTCGCTGTCCGGCAACTGATTCAGGGACGTGGGTAGCAGATGGCGAGGATGGCAGAGGAGCGAAAGGTGGTCGTGCCCCAGATCCGAGGTCAGCAGCAACTCGGGGGAGAAGGACAAACCCTGATCGTGGAATAGGTCCATGACCCGGATATGGTTCTCGGTAAAGCAGGTCAGCAGCTTCTCTTCCGAGTAGAAAAGTTCCATCCCGTTGTGGTTGTTGGCCAGCCCGAATCCGACAAACCCATCGTGAACAAGGCGTGGCATGTAGGGAGTAATGGCGGCCAATATCTCCTCAGTAGGAAGATAGGGAGAATAATACAACGTTGGTGTCGGCTGTTCATCTGCGCTGGAGTTCTGCTCTTCGCGATAGAATTCCAGAATAAAGAAAGCTTCTTCTTTAAGCGCGCTGGCAAAGGAATGAAAAAGACTCTCAATGCGGCCGGGATTTGCCATGGCGGTAAATCGATAAGAATCCGTCGATTTTTCCAATAGGGAAAAGTTGAAGCCTTCGCAAAGGCGGCGGCTTTTTTCTTTTTCACTGGCCCATGGGGCGATCCCCAGGGGGAAATTGAAGTTCTTGGCGGGCAAAGACAGATTCCTTCCGGGAACGATAGAACTAATTGAACTGTGTTGGCTAAAAAATTTTGTTAAACAACTTCGGTTGAGAAGGTTATAATTATGCTGTTGACGCTTAAAAGTCAACTGGTTGAACCATAACCCGAGGGATTGTGGCGATTCGAGCTTGACTTGCAGGGGAGGGGATTTATAGATAATGTAAATAATGTCGTGCCATATAAATAACTTATCTCACGATCTGTTTACATAAAGCTAAAGGCTTGAACCACGAAGGTCACGAAGGTTAAAGCTAACACAAGAGGAAACCATAAAACCTGTCTTGTAAGGATTTCTTCGCGCTCTTCATGTCCTCTGCGGTAAGGCTTCAGATTGATTTTCCATTTGACCAAATGTACCGGATATCGAAGAATTTTGGTGGCTTGAGAAGGGTGCATAATCAAGAATAACTTCTTGATTCAAGAACTGCCTGATCCGACGTAGGCCAGCTCGATTACCGCTCAGTCTGACGGGTTTTGCCCGTCTAAGGGGAAAGTTATGAAAAAAATAGGGTTGCTTGTTCTTGCTGTTTTTTTATTGCTGAGTTTTGCAGGCCAATCCCTGGCCTATCTGCAGGCGGGTAGCGAGGCTCCGGATTTTAAGCTGTCCGATCTCGAAGGCAATCAAGTTAATCTGTCCGACTTCCAAGGTAAGATTATTGTCTTAAAGATTGGCACCACCTGGTGTCCCGATTGTATCGGGCAAAGTGCCGATTTGGTGAAAATGGGCCCCCTTCTCAAAGAGCAGGGAGTGGTTCTGGTAGATGTGTTTATTCAAGAAAGCCATCGCAGCGTCAGTAAATTTTTGAAAGACAAAGACTTTGTTGTGCCTATAGTGCCTTTGCTCGATGACGGTCAGGTTCATCGTGCCTATCAGGTTTACCTGATTCCCCGTCTGTTGATCATCGATCAACAATTTCGCATCGTTCATGACGGACTGCGTCTCAAACCCGAAGATTTGAAAGAAAAGATAGCCGCTTTGCAGCCGAATAAGGCAGAAGAAACCCCGGCATCTGCCGTAGAGGCCAAGCCCTGTCCGAATCCTGAGGAAAATGTTCAAGACTAAATCTTTTGATGCTCAGTAAGTTCGGCTTTCTACCAGTGGAAGACAGTTAGTTTGGTTTTAACCCAGCAGTCCTTTGACCACGGTTGGCAAGAGAAACGAACCGAGCGTTTTAGTAATAACCATCGAAGGAAGGGCCGCGCAAAGAAATTACCGCTACTGCAGGATGGCACCAGGACCATTAGCCCTCTCCTCACCACCGTGAACGCATGCTCCACGCAGTGGCAAGGCACTTTTTCTTGATGTAATCGCAAAAACAAATAGGATGGCTAAGCAAAATTTTTGACCTACAAGGCCTGGTGTTTTTTCAGGGGCGAAGGCATGCATCAGGTATGTCAAGGTCCTGAAAAAACACTGTAACGCCGTAGGGCGGAATTTTTGCGACGCCATTTTGTTGCCGCCTGGACAAAAAGAAAGGCGTCTGGCGGGACGCGACCCGCCGGTCTTGTTTTTCTTGGGCCACTTCTGTAAACAACGTCTTTTTGCCCTTGCAGGCAGCCGGCAGTTAGGTTTGTGAAGCATTCATACCTGAGATTCAAGCCCCTGACGAAAATCCCAAATTTTTAACCCCATCCTAACAATAATGTCCTATCGTACCGCTGGGTAAAAAGTTACCAGACCAGTTGGAAGGTATTGTCTCACTGTGGCCAAAAGAGAAAATGAACACCGTTTTCAAATTTGCCTTGACCACAAAAGCCCGGGCCTATATTGTCGAAAGCCGAATCCGGTTTCGATGTCATCGCTAAAGACGGGCTTCCGTTGATTGATCACTTGAGACGCGCTTAGGACACAACCGTCACCGGGATAAATTCAGCGTGAACTTGTTTGTGGCAAAAAAAACACAATCCTGTGTCGCAGAGCGTACAATTTTTGGTTGTGTAAAAAAATAAATAGCGGTAAACTCCGCTGTCAACAACGCTTTGGGTAATTGTTTGACTTTTGGCATTGTTGTTGAATAGAATCCCTGCGTTTGTGTGGTTTTGCACAGTTGGTCTCTGTGCGAAGTGCTTTATCCCGCCAGAATAAATATTGGCGTTCAATTCAGTTGTTACTGCGTTAGGCAGTACAGGAGGATACGGGGTATATTCAGTCCAATGTGGCCTGGCCCCGGCTGCTTCGGCAGCATATTCATTTTTATTTTTTTCCAAGATGGAAGGAGACAGACCTGTGAAACAGATGAAACTGGTTCTGGCGATCTTTATCGCCCTGGCTATGGCGGCTCCCGCCCTGGCCTTCAACGTCGAGTGGCACGGCGATTTCAACCACCGCGCTTCTTACAGCACTCAAGGCGACTGGTCCAAGCGTACCTCCAGAGATAACAAGTCCTACTATTCTATCGGTGGTGCGAACAATTGGGACACCGTACCCGACGCCAAGAAAAGCAGCGATGACGCGGATATGTTCGCTGAAATCAAGTACCGCACCCATCTGGTTGTTTCTGATGATGAAAAGAAAGTCAAAGGTGTAATCGGCCTGGAAATCGGCAGCGAGAAATTCGGTAGCGGTGCCGCTATTAATGGCGGTGATCAGACCGGACAGATCGAACTGCGTTGGGCCTATACCGACATCGAACTGCCCTTCGATCCCGCTTCCCACGTATCCGTCGGTCTGCAGCCCGTTGGCTACAACATGCTGCTCTGGAGCGATAACGCAGCTGGCGTCAAGTGGACCCGCGCCGAAGGCGCCTGGAAATACTCCCTCGGCTGGTGGCGTACCGACTGGGATGATATTGACTCGGGCAGCGGCAACTCTGACAGCAGTGAGAACGGCGAAATCTACAGCGCCGACGCCACCTACAAGTTCGACAACGGTGCCGTTAACGCTTTCGCCCATTTCCGTAACCAGGGCGATGACGACACCAGTGTTGCTGGTGTCACCGTTGAGCGCGACAGCACCCTCTGGGTAGGTCTCTCGGGTAACGCTGCCTGGGGCGATCTGTCTGCTATGGCCACCGCTATCTACCAGACCGGCGAAGTCAAGACCGACGTTGCCGGTGATCTGGATCGCCAGTCCTACCTGCTGCATGCCCAGGCCGACTACAAGGTTGACAAGACCACCTACACCCTCGGCGGTCTGTTCACCCCCGGCGACGACGATGCCAACGACGATGACCTCGACAACTTCGATCACATCGACATCTCCACCGCAGTACTGGGTTCGGTAGTCATCTTCGACAACTATGCTGACGACAACTCCTTCAGCCAGGCTACCTACGTTTTCGACAAAGGTTACAAGATCATTTACGCTGGCGTAGCCCACAAGCTCAATGCTAAGACCAAGGTATGGGGCAAGTACTTCTGGCACAACACCGAAGAAGACATTGCCGGCGAAGACGAGATCGGTCACGAGCTCGTGGCTGGCGTAAGCTACACCATCATGAAGGGCCTCACCGCTGACATCAACGCCGGTTACCTCTTCTCCGGCGATCTCATGGATGAGTTGGCTTCTGACGGCGACGCTGACGACATCTTCCGTACCGATGCTCGCCTGCGCTTCAAGTTCTAAGATTGCCTGAAGTTTGTAGGTTGTGATACTTATAGGGCCGGGCTTTTGCCCGGCCCTATTTTTCTTGGCGGGCGATGGCGGGGGGTGTTTTGTTGGCATGTGTCTATGTGCCGTTAGGAACGCTATCTGCCATGGATCGCCAAGTCTAATTCATGGATGTCTGAAGTCTCTGATTTGCGGTGACAGATCGACTCAATAGAAGAAATTTCTTGTGGAGGTAAACTTTGATGATTAAACGATTCATGGTGCTGGCAGCCTGCTTGCTGCTGTTGATGGCCGCCCCGGTTTTCGCCGGTACGCTGGAGGATTTAATCCGGGATTTTAAAGAGGTCTCCGGCTATGTTGTTCTGCCTGTCCAGGGTGAATTTCTCATCGACCTCGATGCGAGCAAAGGCATCGCTGTCGGCGATCTTTTTGCCGTAGTACAGCCGGGCGAAAAGATCACCCATCCGGTCACCGGCGAAGTACTCGGTACCCTGGATGTGCGTAAAGCCGTGCTGCAGGTGACCCAGATCAAGGCCGGTTATTCCCAGGCCCGTGCGGTCAGCGGTGCTGCGCAAGTGGCCCGCGGCGATGTTATTCGCCGTTTTGCCAATTTGAGAGTTTCGTTCCTGGACTATACCGGTCGTGGCGAAGCCTTTTATGCCGATCTGACCGGTGCGTTGCCCGGTTTGGAGTGGCAAGATTATGCTGCCGCTCAGGCGACCAGGCCCGCCAAGCCGGATTCAGCAGCGGGCAGCGCCGATCTGCTGGTAATTCTCGATAACCAGGGGTTGAGCGTGCGCGACGGCGCTTACCGTCTTCTGCATTCATACCCTTCGCCGGTTTCAAAACAATCGGTTGTTTCCGTGCCGTCGCAGCAGGTTTCAGTCGCTGCTGCGCCCTATCGTCTTGAGGCGACCCCCGCTAGCCCTGTTGGAGGCGTGCGCTACGAAGCCAGCTTCCCCGGTTTTAAAACTACCGGTTCTCTCGGATTCCCTGCAGTTGCATCCGATTTTGTTCAGCAGGGCGAAGAGCTGTTGATAGCCGCCAGCGACGGTAAGTCTATTAAGGTGTTTGTCGTTGAAGAAAAATTGCAACAGAAATCCGAAATGCGACTTTCCGACCTGGCCCAGGTAGCGTCTCTTAGTTGGTGGCAGCCCGCCGCTGACAAGCTCTATCTGGCTGTGACCGGCTGGCAAGCCCCCAATGTTAACTCATCTGTTTATTTATATGAAAATGGACGTCTGAGCGCTGTGGAAGAATCCATAGGCAAGTTTTTGGGCAGCTTTGACCGAGATGGTGACGGCCGAAAAGAATTGCTTTTGGCCCAAGACTTTGATCGCAGCCAAATTTGGGGCACTCGGATTAAAAAAGTCACCCTCAAAGGTAATAAGGTCTCGTTTGGTGCATTGGGCTTTAAACTTCCCTATCGTTTTACCGTGGCCGGCAGCCTGATGGCAGATCTGACTGGCGACGGGAAGCCCGAAACAATCTTTGTTCGTGGTGGACTAATGTATGTTTACGCAGGTACAAAAAAGCTCTACCGTTCGCCCAAGATGATGGGTGGCACCCTGTCGCGGTTCTTGTTCGACGTGGATCCCAATGCCAGGGAAACCGAAACGAACTATGCCGCTTTCGAGGTTGCGCCGACAGCTGCTGATCTCGATGGCGATGGCCGACTAGAACTACTCTCTGTTGCTTCAGACAGCTCTCTGCTGGCGGCACCGGGGATCGGCTCCGGAGTCAAAAAAACCTGGCTTTCGGTTCTTAAAAAACGCGACGGCATGTTCGTTAAGGGCACCCTTGGCGAAGAACTTGAAGTTCCTCTGCAGGGTCTGGCCTTGGCCGGAGACCGGGTGTTGTTCGTAGCGACCGAGACAGGTTCGGTTTTTGGAGAGGGTGGCGACAGTCAGTTATTGGTCTTCCCCTTGGCCCGCTGAATAAAAGTTGTTGAATGATTTAAAAGGCTCCGGTTTTCCGGAGCCTTTTTTGTTTTGTCCGGTCTGTCAAGTCCCGCCCAGGGTCTTTATGTTGGCTATTCTGAAAACTAAAGTTCCCCGCTGTTCTTTTCTCGGTCTTTAGGGAGGTTATAACTCACTTGGAAGAGTGGGGCATAGGCGTCAGCTTAGAGGGTGCTATTGAGTTTTACACCTGGAATGTCAGGTAGCATTTTAGAATCCACAGGAAGCAGTTTATGAAAAAATACATTATTGTCTGGAATTATTTGTTGACGGGTCTATTATTAGTAGGTAGTTACTATTGATGGGGTTGGGAACTTCGGATAGGTTTTCTTGAAGGACTATTTGTCGAAAGGAGTATGGAATGTCGGATTTGATGGAAACCATCGCGGCTAACGATTCGTTGAAGACTCTGGTTAAAGCTATTGAAGTGGCCGGTTTTGCCGAGCGCCTCAAGGCAGCTGGGCCTTTTACCTTCTTTGCGCCCAATGACGAAGCTTTCTCGAAACGTAATATGGACGAACTGCTCAAGGATGTCGACAAACTCAAAACCAGGCTTGAATACCATCTGGTCAGCGGCAGTAATTTACAGGCTACCCTAGATGCGAGGACTATCGATTCTCTGGTCACCGAATGCGGAAAGAGTTTATCCGTCTACCTCGACGAAAACGAGATCATGGTGGATAATGCCCACATTGTCCAGGGAGATATCGAGTGCAGCAACGGGGTGATTCATATTATTGATAATGTCTTTGTCCCGGCCCATTCCGGTTGGTATGAGACCACGGCTTGAGTCATATGACAAAGAGAGGGATGACATAAGAAAAAGGGCGGTCAAGCGACCGCCCTTTTTCTATCTAAGGTTTTGGTTTGCTGCATCGAAGCAGAAACACAGCTGTTAAGACATCGAATCCAGCCGTCTTTTAGCTTCTTTGGCCTCGGACGAAAGAGGAAAAGTTTCAATCAGTTTGCTGAAGATGGCCTTAGCGCTCTGATTATCTCCCAAGGTTTGAAAGGTAATGCCTTGTTTCAGTTGGGCGGCTGCAGCCTTGGGGTGGTCGCTGTTTTTATCGATAACATCCTGAAATTGCAGAATGGCGTTCTCATATTTCTTTTCGCCGAAATAGGCTTCGCCAATCCAGTAGCTGGCATTGATGCTCAGGGAGTGCTGAGGTTGCTGCTGTAAAAAACGCTGTAGCAGGTCCCGTCCTTCGGCATAGCGCTTTTCAGTGCGAATCATGGCAACGGCCCGGCGGTAGAGATCCTCGGGAGATTCTGCAACCGGTGCCGTGGACGTTTTATGTTTTTGGGCGGCCGGTTTAGATAGTTGATCTTCAATGGCTGAAATTTTCAGACCGAGATCGTCTCGAACCAGGGAAAGTTCATCGCGCAACTCATTGTCGGCCTGGGACAGGTCGGCCATTCGACCATTAAAGGCCTGCTGTTCCAGACGTAAGGCGTCGAGGCTGGCCTGCAGTTCAGCCTGGCGGCGGCTGAGAGCTTCCAGGCGGTTACTGGTTTCGTCACCGCGCCGGCTCTGCTGGCTGGCTATAGCGCGTTCCGAAGCTGCCAATCGCCGCTTCATTTCTTCCAGGTCCCGTTCCATGGTCAATTGGCGCTGGGTGGGGATACAGCCGCCTGCCAAGGCAGCCAGGATCAGCAGCGGCAGAATTTTTCTCAAGAAGTTCACGGCAATTTCTCCTCATAAAACAGTCGGCCGCAGGCAATTTGCCCTGCGGCCGAATTTTAGACAGGTCGATCAGCGTTCGATTTTAAACTCGGCACGGCGGTTAAGAGCATAGGCTTCTTCCGTGTTTGCAGGATCAAGGGGCAGTTCCTCGCCGTAGGAGATGACCGAGAGGAGCATCGGGTCGATGCCGAGAGATACCAGGAAGTTTTTGGCAGCCAGGGCCCGACGCTGGCCAAGAGCCAGGTTGTATTCGTCGGAACCACGCTCGTCGCAATAGCCTTCAATACGGACTTTTTGACCCGGGTTGGCCTGCATGTAAGCGGCGTTGCTGACCAGAAGATCCTGAGCTTGAGCACTGAGAGTATATTGGTCAAATTCGAAAGAGATGCTTTGGAGAGCAGGAACAGCGGCGGTGGCCACACCGAATTCCGAGGCCCCATCTTCGATGGTGCTTTCGCCCATGGCCATTTCATCGATGCCGCCATCTTGCATGGTGTCCTGCCCCATTTCTTCAGTAACGGTGGAGTCCGGAGCCGTGGTGGTAGGGGCTGGTTTCTTGGCACAACCTGCGCTTAGCAGGATAGTGGCGGCGAGCAGCAAGACCCATTGCAACATGGCTTTCTTAGAAATAGATTTCATTTTGATCCGCTCCTTTATGATGTGATTGTTGGAAAAAGGGAGAGCCATTATCGACCTCCTTTAAACGGTTTCATTATACAGAAACAAATGTGAAAGACAATCTTGATGGCGTCGCCAAAAGAATTATTAGATGGCTAAGTAAAAAGATTGACCTACAAGGCTTGGTGTTTTTTCAGGGGTGAAGGCATACATCAGNNAAAAAACGCCGTAACGCCGTAGGGCGGACTTTTTGCGACGCCATGCTTACCAGCGTCCCGACCAGGCCGGATGGCTGCAATCGCCACCCGGTGGTGAAATGCGGGTTGCTCCGCTGCCGTCGGCACGCATGATGTAGATCGCCTTGGTCCCGCTCTGGTTGGACGAATAGACGATAAAACGGCCATCGGGGCTCCAGCGGGGGTGTTCATTGTTGCCGGGCCCGAAAGTCAACCGCCGCTCATCGCTGCCGTCAGGGGCGATGGTGTAAATATCAAAACGCCCTCCTTCCAGACGGCTGAAGGCGATGCGGTCTCCTTTAGGGCTCCAGGCCGGTGTAGCGTTGTATTTTCCAACGGCGGGCAGGCGCTTGACCTGCTTGGAAAAGAGGTCAAGGATAAAGATTTGTGGATTGCCCTGACGGTCGGAGACAAAGGCCAATTTGTCGCCGGCAGGACTCCAGCTCGGGTCGACATCGATGCTCCAGTGTTTAGTAACCTGCCGGTGGTGACGGCCGTCCGTTCCCAGTAGATGCAGATCCGAATTGCCCTCTTTAGACAATGTTAGAGCAATTTCCCGGCCATCGGGTCGAAAACGACCGGCAATATTTAGCCCTTTGCGGGCGGAAAGACGGGCTTCTCTCCCCGAGTAGATCTCTTTGCGATACAGGTCGGGATTCCCGGCCCGGTAGGAGGTGAACAACAGATCTTTGCTGGTCGGAGAAAAGTCGGGATTGAGTACGATGGAGCGGTGATTGGTAAGGCGCACGTCGTTCTGGCCGTCCACATCCATCAGGTACAGTTCTTTATGGCCGCTGCGATTGCTGATATAGGCGATGCGACTGTTAAAGGGACCCTCGGTACCGGTCAGGCTTTTTAATATTTGATCGGCAAAACGATGGGCCATGCGGCGGACATCTTTTTGAGAACCGACGTAACGGCGCCCTGTCAGTAGTCGCCGGTGGGCGACATCGAACAGGCGGGTTTCGACTACCAGTTTGCCATTTTGCAGGCGACAGGTGCCTTTAACCACCACTTCGGCACCCAACAGCCGCCACTGGCCGAAATCGACCTGACTGCTTTGGAGGCCGATCCTGCGGGCATCGGATAGAAAAGAATCGGGCGCAACCAGCCTGAACAGCCCGGACAGCAGCAAATCATCATTCAGCGCCTGATCAAAGTCATCGACAATCTGCGCCGGAACCATCCCCTGTGCCAACAGCTTGGTGGACGCAAGGGGGATGGTCTGCTGGCCGGGGGCGCTGATCTCAATGTCGGCAGCTGCTGGCGTGGCCAGGAGTAGAAAAAACAAAATGGGCAGGACGAAAAGGCGCATCGGTTTAATCCATCAGGTCTTTAAGGTTAAAGATAACTACCAATTCAAGTTTCCTGCCAGGTTTGAACTCCAGTTGCCGGCTTTTGAGAATGGCCTTGGTGACCGAGTCGTCAAAGGTACTGTCACCAGAGGATTTTTTAAAGGTCTTGCCGGTCAGAATACCCTGGGCATTATAGGTAATGGCCACCCGCGCTTCCAGATCGCGGCGCACGACCTGATATTTGGACAGGCTCCAGTTTTTGGTCAACCGTTCCTGCAGCCAGAGCTCCTGGCTGACTCCGGCTTGATCCCCGGTCCCGTCAGGCATGCCAAGGGGAGCGGACGAAGTGCCGCCGGCTGAACCGCCACCGCCTGAACTTCCAGCTCGAGTGTCGTGGCTGGCCAGAGCGGCGAGTTTTTCCTTGAGAGCGGCCATCTCTTGTTTGCGGCGTATTTTTTCCACGGCGCTCATGGCGTCCTGGTAGCTGGCACTGCTGTCGGTATTGGCCGTACTGGCGGCGGCAGATTTTTTAGCAACCGAATTTTTCTTGGACGCGGTTTTGCGGGTCACCGTTTTGTTGGTTGTTTCAGCTTTCTTGGCGGACTTTTGCGGGGCGGCTTTTTTTGCCGTCGCGACGGTATTTTTCACTGTCTTTTCAGCAGGTGCAGGAGCTTTCTTTTTGGCGGCCTTGGCAGCGCCGCTCTGTCCGTCGGGGCGTCCGGCACGGGGGTTGGCCACCGGCAGCTGGGTGAGGTCAACGTAATAAACGGGGCGCTTGGGCGGTTTTGAGTGATGGCTGAGAGCGCCGGAGAAAACCAGCACCAATGCCAGATGCAGGACCAGCGAAAGCAGGACCAGGCGGCCGAGTTTAGGGTCGGGATGAAAGTCTGAGCCCCGACGTTGAAAGTGGTTTTCAGCCATGGCGATTCGGGAAAGCTAGCGTTTGGCCGGCGACTCGGGCGGTTGCGATACCATGCCGAGCTTGTTGATGCCGGCTCCCTTGATAGCGGCCATGACCTGCACCACCTTGCCGTAGGGAACGTCGCGGTCAGCTTCCAGAAAAACCTCCTTCTCTTTGCGGGTTTTGAGAATCTGCTTTAAAACCGGCATCAGCTTTGTCACGTTTTCTACCTTGGTTTGGCCGATGGAAAGGGCACCGCTGCGATCGACGGTAACGATCAGCGGTTCTTTACTGGCTTCCAGCCCGGGAGAATCGGCTACCTCCGGCAGGTTGACCTCGACCCCCTGCTCAAGCATCGGTGCGGTGACCATAAAGATGATCAAAAGCACCAGCATCACATCCACAAAAGGGGTGACGTTGATTTGCGACAAAGTGCTCCGACTGCTGCCGTCCCGTTGACCGACTTCCATCTATCCCCTCCGCAGCATGCGTTCGACGATATTGAGGAATTCCTGGCTGAAGTTGTCCATTTCACCCGTCAACAGGTTAACTTTATTGACGAAGTGGTTGTAGCCTACGACCGCAGGGATTGCAGCTACCAGGCCGATAGCCGTAGCGATCAGGGCCTCCGAGATACCGGGTGCGACGACCGCCAGCGAAGCGCTGCCGGTCTGGCCAATGCCTTGAAAGGAGTCCATGATGCCCCAAACCGTTCCAAACAAACCAATAAAGGGGGCGGTGGAGCCGGTAGTAGCCAGAAAAGTCAGGAATTTTTCCAGGCGCTGCCGTTCGAGGGTGGTGGCCCGGCGCAGGGCACGGCTCACATTTTCGCTCTGGCCGAGGTCGGTGGAAAAGAGGTTCTCTTCGTCGACATTCCGGTCGCTCTGATTGCGCAGAAGCTCCTGGTAGCCTTCGCGAAACAGAACGGTCAGGGGTGAATACTGGTAGTTTCTCAATCCCTGGCTAATGGTATCGAAACGCTTCTTGGCCCAGAAAAAGTTTAGAAAATGGGCTGAGTCGCGGGTAGCACGATGGATAACCCGAAATTTGAAGAAAATGATGGCCCAGGAGACCACGGAAAAGTAGGCAAGTATCAGCATAACCAGCTTGACCACTGGTCCGGCATTGAAAATCAGATCCAAGGTGTTTCCTCCTTTAATCATTAATGATCGGCTAGGAGTCTGTCGGTTTACCATGACACGACTGCAAAATCGTCTGATCGGCCAAGATCCCGCCGGGTGCCTGAAGTCGAGAATGATTATCGGCCATTCCGACGGAGCAAGTCAACTGCCTTGCAGGGGTGCCTGCCGGGCCAAAAGAATTCCTGGCTGGCCGTATCGGATATTGGGTTTAAGTAGTACGAGCAGAAGGGGATGCAAAAATACGGCCAGCCAGTTGGGCCGTAGGCGAATCGGGAGCACGTCGGCACAGGCGCAACAAGCTGGCGAGGTCATCGAGGTCTTCCCAGGTATCAAGCTCGTGGAAGTTCAGACCGAGTTGTGCCGCCCGTTGCCGTGTGGTCTTAAACAGGGCGGCGCTGCTCCAGGGCATGTCAAGGAACAGATCGGGGGTGTGACTGCTTTGAGCAATGAGTACATAACCGCCGTCCCGGGCCGGGGCGACGGCCAGATCGCAGTCGTTCAGGGCGGCAAAGGCAGCGGAAACCAGGTGAACAGGCAGGTCCGGGCTGTCCGAACCGATCAGGGCGGCGGCGCCGAATCCTTCGTCAAAAAGCTGGGCGAAAGCCCGGTCGAGGCGGCGGCCCAGATCGCCGTCGCTTTGGGGAATTAGTCGCAGGCCGGGAAAGGTTTTTGTGAAAAAAGCCTCGCCGCCATCGAAAAAGATCACCAGTTCTGCTGGCGCCTTGGCCATTGCAGCGACCGTTTCCTGTAGACAGGTGTGGTACAGCTCCGCCGCCTGTTGCGGGCTGAGGGGTGGGCAAAGGCGGGTCTTGACCCGGCCGGCGACGGGTTGTTTGGCAAATATTCCGAGGGCCTGCTTAGCCATCAGGGTTTCAGTTTTCGTCCGGAATGTCGTGTGGGGCAGGATAGGCTGAAGGATGCTCCACCAGGGCGTAGGCCGAATGGTTGTGGATCGATTCGAAATTCTCGCATTCGACCCGGAACCACTGCAGGCTCTCCACGCTTTTCAGCTTTTCGGTCACCGCTCGTACAATGTCCTCAACGAACATGGGGTTGTCGTATGCCTGCTCGGTAACGGCTTTTTCGTCTTCTCGTTTAAGCAGAGAATAGACCGGTGCGCTGCCGCAGTCTTCGATCCAGCTGATCAAGTCCTCAATCCAGACGAATTTATCCGAGCGAATCTCCACCCGTACTGCGCTGCGCTGGTTGTGGGCACCCCGTTCGCTGATCTCCCGTGAGCAGGGACAGAGGGAAGTCATCGGCACTTCGACGCCGAGCACGAAATCCTTGTGATCGTCGAGGGTACCGCTTAGTCGGCAGCGGTATTCCATCAAACTTCGGGCCTTGGAGACCGGGGCCTCTTTTTCGATGAAATAGGGGAACTCCATTTCCAGGTGGGCGCAGCTTGCCTCCAGGCGGTCTTTCATTTCCTGCAGGATGCTGCCCATATTGCGCATGGTTATTTCACCGCGGTATTGATTGAGGATTTCGATGAAGCGGCTCATGTGGGTGCCCTTAAAGTGGTGGGGCAGATCCACGTACATGTTGATACGGGCCACGGTGTGCTGCTGGTCCTTGTTTTTATCCATCACCACGATGGGATAGCTGATGTCTTTAACGCCTACCTTGTCGATCGGGATGTTGCGGGTGTCCCGCTCCATCTGCATGTCGCGCATGGTTCTCATGGTTTATTGCTCTTTCTGAACGTAGGGTACGGGATCTTCGATGCCGGCTTCGCGAAAGCCCTTGAGTCGCAAACGGCAGGAATCGCAGGCGCCGCAGGCCTGGCCGTCCGGCGTCGGGTCGTAGCAGGAATGGGTCAGGGCATAGTCGACGCCCAAATCAAGCCCTCTGCGGATAATTTCGGCCTTGGTGAGATCGATCAGCGGCGTGTGAATGCGGTAACGTCCTTCGCCTTCGACGCCGGCCTTGGTGGCCAGGTTGGCCATGGTTTCGTAGGCGGCGATATATTCCGGTCGGCAGTCCGGATAGCCGGAATAGTCGAGAGCATTGACTCCGATATAAATATCAAAGGCCCCGAGAACCTCCGCCCAGGCCAGGGCAAAGGAGAGAAAAATGGTGTTGCGGGCCGGCACATAGGTAATGGGAATGCCGTCGTCATCGATGTTTTTAGGGACATCAAGATCGGAGGTCAGTGCGCTGCCGCCGATACGGCGAAGATCGATATTCACCATTTGGTGTTCCACGGCGCCGAGCCGTGGGGCGTATTGAGCCGCCTTGGTCAGTTCCACGGTATGCCTCTGGCCGTAATTGAAGCTCATGGTGTGGGGAGCAAAACCTTCGCTCTGGGCAATGGCCAGGCAGGTGGTCGAGTCGAGCCCGCCGCTGTAGAGGATAATCGCTTTTTTGCTCATGGTCTGCCTTTCTCTGTCGTTTGAGAAGTGGAGCATAAGCCAGCAGGGGGGGCGGGGTCAAGATGTCCTCAGTCGGCCGGTTTGTATGAGCTGCTGCCCAGTCGATGAACTTTCATCAGATTGGTTGTGCCGTGGGCAGCCAAAGGGCTTCCCATGGTGATGATCACCAGGTCGCCTTTTTTCAGCACGCCCGCCTCCAGAACCGCCCTTTCCAGAGAGTGAATCTGGGCCTCGGTATTGCCTCGGAAATCGACTTGAAGGGAACGGACACCGGCATAAAGGGTCATTCTGCGGCGCACGCTTCGCGAGGGGGTGATGGCGTAAATAGGGTTGCTTGGGCGGTACCGGGCGACACGGGCTGCAGTAGCGCCCGTCTGGGTAAAGGCCAGTATGGCCGTTGCTTCGATGCTGGCCGCGGTACGGCAAGCTGCCTCGCCGATGGCATCGGACAGGCTGCTTGAACCATTGCCGGCGGGGTAGAAGTTGAAGATCGTATGGTGCAAGTTAGGATCATTTTCAACTCTTTGTGCCATGCGGTTCATAAAAGCGACGGCTTCTGCAGGGTATTTCCCTACAGCCGTTTCTGCTGAGAGCATGATCGCGTCGCTTCCATCGACGATGGCGTTGGCCACATCGGAGGCTTCGGCCCGGGTCGGGCGCGGATGACTGACCATGCTTTCGAGCATCTGGGTGGCGGTTATTACCGGTTTTCCTGCTTCGCGACATTGGCGGATGATCTGCTTCTGGATCAACGGAACTTGTTCAGGGCCGATTTCGACGCCCAGGTCGCCCCGGGCAACCATGATGCCGTCGGCCGCTTCAAGGATCGCTGGGAAGTCATCTACGGCTTGGGGTTTTTCGATCTTGGCGATGATCGGCAGGTCGGAATCCAGGCTTAGGAGATGCTTTCTCAGTGCCCGCACGTCTTCGGAGGCGCGCACAAACGAAAGAGCAAGGTAGTCGAGGCCTGCGTCAATGGCAAAGTCGATGTCTTTTCGGTCCTGATCGGTGAAGGCCGGCAGGGAGAGGCGGGTTTCGGGCAAATTGACGCCCTTGCGGCTTTTCAAGAGGCCGCCGCTGAGAACTTTGCAGCGAATCTCTTCTTTGGTGGTGTCGAGAACCTTTAGCTCAATCAGTCCGTCATCGAGGAGGATGCGCTGTCCCGTGTCGACCTCTCTGGCCAGTCCGTCAAAGAGGACCGGAATCTGTAATCGGTCGTCCATCGGTTCCCTGGTCGAAAGAATTATTTCCTGTCCGTCGACGAGATTGATCGCGTTGTTGTCCAGGGTGCCAATGCGTATTTTCGGACCCTGCAGATCACCGATGATGGCTACAGCTTTCTGGCGCTGCTGCGAAAGACGCCGGATGCGGCCTATAACCAGTTTTTTACTGGCGTGATCACCGTGAGAAAAATTCAAACGAAAGATGTCGGCACCAGCTTCCATCAGCTTTAATAGGTGCTCTTCCGATTGCGTAGCCGGACCGACGGTGGCAATGATCTTGGTATGGCGGACGATGGGCATCGATTTTTCCTGGGGAGAGAGTTTCAGTGCCTGAAAGCAAAAAGGACCCTGCCGTGAAGGAGGGTCCTCTTAGGAATCGGCCTAATGGTGCTAATGGTGATAGCGGCCCAGGCGTTCAGTGTGGGCTTTGCTCGGTCCGCGGTGGCAACGAAAGCAGGGTTCCCCGGAAACTTTTTGTTGCTGCATGGGCGACTCTTGCTCCGGGAGGATGGATTGTTCCGTCTGCCAAGAATATTTACCGCTTTCATCGCTCAGGGTTGCAGGGGTGTAGGCAACGGTCCAATTAGCGTTAATGGGCAGCGTGTGGCATTGGTCGCAGCCACCCGGAGGCGGAATAGCCTTCCAGGAAGTGAACATGGCACATCCGCATAGGGCGATTGCTGTAAGTGCGGCAAAAGTGAATATTTTCATGCTGAGAAACCTCCAAAGTAAATAACAAATCCAGCTGAAACTATAACATAGGCCGCATGTCAGGCAAATGGCAAAGTCACAGAGAAAAATGCTGCATTTGAGATGGCTGTTGGATTAACTGTGAACGGTTGAACTTCAATGTCTAGCCCACATTTCAGTTCCTTTTGGCGTCACAGCTACAGCATTGTTCAAACTAAAACCAAAATCGTTTTATTTTTTGTCCGGCAAACAGGTAGAGAAAGGTTGTCTGTTATTGTAGATTTTAGTTTATCGGAAGACTAATGAAACAATGTCTTATCGGCTTTTTTGTGAGGTATGTTCGTTGGAAAATGGCCGGTATGGTGTTGTGTTGTGGGTGTGTAACGAACTTTCTGGAGAGAATGCAGGTGGTTGGTCGTTAAAGCTGGATAGAGAGAAGAAAAAACATATATGATTTTAATATGTTTAAGATTCTGGAAATTTTCTGAATATGGCCTGTTGCCTAAGGTTTTGCGTGGAAGAGGTTGCATTGTGCTCCAGATATAGACGGTTTGCAACAGGATTGCGTGCTTGCAATTTCGCAAAAATATGGTTTATTTCTTCGGCAAGAAGAGGGGACAAGGTGAATTAACCGCTTGCTTTTTTTTGACGGTTATGGCATCGATATCGGGAAGACATAAAACAATGGTTTATTTTCGAAAGATCGGAGCCAAAAAGTAGTCTTCCAGTGGAAAAGCGTAACCTCCAGGCTGGTCCCGAAAGGGAATTTTAAACCTGGCTGTTGCGTCACGTGGGGTGCGATCTGGTGAGGCGCTTGAGGTCCCGGTTGCTCGAATGTTCGAAGCAGGCCAGCAGTATTAATGGCAGTGTCATCCTTTTGTTGGGGACAGGTAAAATTCTTACCGGGTACAGGATTAAACCTGCGAGTTTGTGAATCAAACAAGCCCTTTTTAATGTTGTTCATTGATCGCTTTGGCGAATGGATGGATGGTTTGCTGCCTTTGTCCGGCATCGGCTTTCGGACCGTTGCTGTTTTCCAGTCTTATTTGATCAATCGCTTGGGAGGGCGAACGGTCAATGGTCGGAAGACGGTATGGGTCGGTTGGATGTTCGGTATCGGTCAGGGTCTGCCGTTGTATTGGATTAGGAGCGCTGTATTTATTTAACAACTGTATGGGAGGAAAGACGAAATGAATTTAACAGCACCAACACTTATCCTTATCATGTCGATGTGGTTGCCCGTAGCCTTTCTGTACCTGGGACACGGTGATGCCAAAGGCACCGGAGCCGTTACCGCATTTGTAGGTGCCTGCGTTCTTGTAAGTGCATTCCTGCACGGTATCGATGGCAACGGCGCGGTTAGCGGGCTGTTGTTTGCTCATGGTCTGTTGTACTGCGTGGTAGCTTATGCCTTGCTGGCTGGCCTGGAAGATCTGAAGGCCGTTGGTAATGCCAGCCTGGTCGCCATGATCATCTCCTTCTTCTATATTTTCCTGTTCCGCGGACCCGAAGGTCAGTTCACCTACTTCTCTCTCTGTTCGATTGGTTACACCGTTCTGACTCTGGAAGTATTCCTGGTCTGCTACGGCAAGTTCAGCGCCAAGCTGCTCGCTTACTCGCTGATTCTCTGGGCATTCATCGGTTTGATGATCCCTGCTTTCGCCGTTCTGGGTCTGTGGCCCATGCCTTTCTAAAAAGTTAAATAGCGGGAATTGTTTCCCGTGATTTATCTTTTGGGAGCCGGTGCTTTGCACCGGCTCCTTTTTTAGTGGGTGGGTAAGGGTTTTGTCAGCACTGTAATTGGCTTTGAAATTAGCATCTTGTGCAAAATGCATAGACAGGTTGAGCCAACAAGAAAGCCCTTTGCGAGTCGGCAAAGGGCTTTCTTGTTAAGTGTTTAAAAGGGCGGGTTCTATATTACAACCGTATGATACCTCCGGCCCAGGTAAAGCCGGCTCCGAAGGCCACCAGGCCAATCAAAGACCCTTCTTTAACCACACCGTTTCGTCTGGCTTCATCAAGGGCAATAGGTATCGAGGCTGCAGAGGTGTTGCCATATCTGTCAACATTGACATAGGTCTGTTCGCTGCTGATCTTAAGTCGCTTGGCCAAGGCCTCAATGATGCGTAAGTTGGCTTGGTGTGAGATCACAAGATCAAGCTGGTCGCTGGTCATATCGGCTTGCTTGAGAGCTTTTTTTATCGCTTTGCTCATGGCAACCACCGCATGGCGAAAAACTTCTTTGCCTTCCATGCGCAGGGTATGAATATTTTCCTGCACGTTCTCTATTGTCGGCATATTGATGCATCCGCAGCCGGCATTGTAGAGCAGGTTGCTGTGCCCTCCGTTGCTGCCAAGATGGGTAGAGATAATGCCGCGCTCGTCCTGGCTAGGTCCTAAAACGACAGCTCCGGCTCCGTCTCCGAAGAGTACGCAGGTATTGCGATCCTCCCAATCGACCATTGAGGTCAGGATCTCCCCCCCAATCACCAGGGCATGACGGTAAGCCTGGCTGCGCAACATGCCGTCGGCGACCTGTAAAGCATAAATGAAACCGGAACAGGCCGCGGAGATGTCGAAGGCCGCCGCATTTTTAGCGCCTATCAGCTCTTGTATGAAACAGGCTGTCGCCGGAAATTTCATGTCGCCAGTGACGGTAGCGAGAATGATCAGGTCAATATCTTTTGCTTCGAGGCCGGCGTCTTCAATAGCCTTGCGGGCCGCTTCAGCAGCCAATTCGGAAAGCGAGGAGCCTTTCTCGGCAATATGCCGCTCACGAATTCCAGTCCGCTCAACAATCCACTGGTCGTTGGTGTCGACCATTTTTTCCAGATCGGCGTTTGTAAGAATTTTCTCCGGTACGGCGCGCCCGCTACCGAGAATCATGGTTTGTGGTGTATTTGTCATCCTGCTCTCCTGGCAATAGCGTTAAAAAGCGCTGCCAAGGTAGCACGTTTGGGTTCTTCCCTCAAGGGGGCTGCGGATTTTTTAAGCCTGTGCGTTTTCTTGTTCGGTATGAATAAACCTGCCTCCGGTTGACCGCCAGATTCATTGCCGGCGTTCAGCTGTCACAGGCTTGCTTTTTGGCCTGGCCTGATAAAATGTAATGCATGAACCGTTATTCGGTTTAGCTGCCTCTTTTCTACAGTCTGCGATCAATTTTGCCCGCTTTCTTCTGAAACTGCTTGCCGCAGAGAAAGAACAGTCCATGACCGGGAACCAAAACTGCCGCGGCCAGGTCGTGGCAATTCGAGGTGGAGTGGTGGATGTTCGTTTCGAACGGGATTTACCGCCCCTCAATTCCTTGCTGTTAGCTGGAGACGGGGAACAGATCGTTCTCGAAGTGGCACTGCACCTGAAAGATAACCTGGTGCGCGGGACAGCCCTTACCACGACTCACGGACTGGCCCTTGGATCTCATGTAAAGGCGCTGGGGCAGCCTTTGACTGCTCCGGTAGGCAAAGGGACCCTGGGGCGGGTTTTTAACGTTTTCGGCCACCCCATCGATTGTGGGGAAGAACCGGTCGACTGTATTCGTCGTTCGGTACACGGGCGCCCCCTGGCCCTTGCCGAGCGGGCCACCCAGACCGAAATATTTGTGACCGGCATCAAGGCTATCGATGTTCTGGCTCCTTTGGAGCGGGGAGGTAAGGCTGGTTTGTTCGGCGGCGCCGGGGTCGGTAAGACGGTGCTGATCACCGAATTGATTCACAATATGGTCGGCCAGCATGAAGGCGTGTCCATTTTTTGCGGCATTGGCGAGCGTTGTCGGGAAGGGGAGGAACTGTACCGGCAGATGCAGGAATCCGGAGTGGCGGATAATACGGTGATGGTCTTTGGTCAGATGAACGAACCGCCCGGCGCCCGTTTTCGCGTCGGCCTGGCGGCGGTCACTATGGCCGAATATTTCCGCGACGATCTCGGTCAGGACGTATTGCTTCTGGTCGATAATATTTTCCGCTTTATTCAGGCAGGGATGGAGTTGTCGGGAATGCTCGGACTGATGCCTTCGCGGCTCGGTTATCAACCGACGCTGGCTACCGAGCTGGCTGAACTGGAGGAACGTATCGGTAACACCTCGAGGGGGGCCATCACCTCGATCCAGGCCGTTTACGTGCCCGCGGATGATTTTACCGATCCGGCTGCCGTTCATACTTTTTCCCACCTGTCAGCCTCTATTGTTCTTTCCCGCAAACGGGCCGGAGAAGGTCTCTACCCGGCGGTAGACCTGTTGAATTCGGGATCCAAAATGCTGACCCCAACCGTGGTGGGCGCTCGGCACTATGAGATTGCGCGAGTTGTGCGACAGACCCTGGCCGGTTATGAAGAGTTGAAGGATATTATCGCCATGCTCGGTTTCGAGGAGTTGTCCTGGGAAGATCGCCGCACCGTGATGCAGGCGCGGCGCCTGGAGCGGTTTTTTACCCAGCCTTTTTATACAACGGAGCAGTTCACCGGTCTCGATGGACGCAGTGTTGCCCTGGAAGAGGCTTTAAGCGGTTGCGAACGGATCCTGAACGATGAATTCAATGAGGCTCCCGAGCAAGTGTTGTTCATGATCGGAGCGATAGATGAGGCTGATCGGAGGTTGCAGGGGGCAGCACAATCCCGGCAGGCCGGCACATGATCCTTAAAGTACTGATACCCACGGAGGTGTTGTTGGAGCGGCCGGTCGCCAGTGTGGTCGCCGAAGGACAAAACGGTTCTTTCTGTTTGCGTCCCAGGCATATCGATTTTGTCGCCCCTCTGGTAGCTGGTTTGCTTTATTTCATTGAGCAACAGAGTGGAGCAGAGGGGTTTGTGGCTATCGATCAAGGGGTGTTGGTCAAAAATGGCGCACAGGTTACCGTCTCAGTACGTAATGCGGTCTTTGGCCCTAACCTGGAAGAACTGCTCAATATTGTCGATGAACGCTTCGGGGCCTTGGACGATCAGCAGCGCATGGTCCGGTCGGCCATGACCCGCCTGGAAGCCGATTTTTTACGGCGCTTTATGGAGTTGAAATGAACCCTGATAAGCAGCCGGGAATCCGGAGAGAGCCTGTTGCCGAGGAACAGTTCCGTCGTCGTCTGGTAGCCCGGCGCAGCAGATTTCTGCGGGCAAGACAGCAGGGAGAGCGACCGGCTTGGTTCGGCCTGGGAATGTTTGGGCTTGTCGGCTGGTCGGTGGCTCTTCCGACGGTGAGCCTGACGGCCCTGGGCGTCTGGGTTGACCGTCGCTGGCCCGGACCTCATTCCTGGACCCTGATGCTGCTGGTGATCGGAATGGTTCTCGGTTGCCTCAATGCCTGGTTCTGGGTGAGCCGGGAACGCAGCGAAATAACCCGGGAACGCGGCGACTCGCAAGAGGAGGACAAAGATGGACGGTAATGAGCTGGCAGGGTTAGGCATGGCGCTGGCCGCCGGGGCGGCATTGGGGGCTATCTTTTTTGCCGGACTGTGGCTCACGGTCCGTCGACTGCCCAAAGCCCGATCTCCTTACCGTTTCTATGCCTTAAGTCTGCTGTTTCGGTTGATGCTGGTACTGGCTGGTTTTTATCTCCTGGCGGCCGGAGGCTATAAGGACCTATTGGCTGCCGGTACAGGTTTCATGGTGTCCCGCCAGTTGTGGCTGCTGGCTAAACGGACTCAAACCGCCCCACCGGTCCGTGACGATAAACAGGAGTCCTGATGGAACTCAGTCCCGACAGTCTTATTCTCTGGCAGACAGGTTTCGCCAAGCTAAATGTCACTATTGTTATGACCTGGTTGAATATGCTGTTGCTGACGGTCGGTTCTGCACTGGTGACCAGGCGTTTGCGGGATGACGGAAAACTCAGCCGCTGGCAGAACCTCCTTGAAGTGCTTGTGTCCGGGATCGAAAAGCAGATCGCCGATATGGGACTGTCTCCACCCCGGGAGTTTTTGCCCTTTCTCGGAACTCTGTTCGTATTTGTACTTTTTGCCAATTTGCTGGCGGTGGTTCCGGGTTATCGGCCGCCGACCGGTTCTTTATCGACCACCGCAGCCCTGGCGATCTGTGTGTTTGTCGCGGTGCCCTGGTGGGGGATTCGACGACGGGGCCTGCGCGGCTTTTTCGGAATGTATATTCAGCCTTCGGTCTTTATGCTGCCTTTCAATATCATCGGCGAACTTTCTCGCACTCTGGCTCTGGCGGTGCGACTGTTCGGCAACATCATGAGCGGCAGCATGATCGCCGGTATCCTGCTCATCGTGGCCCCGCTCATTTTTCCGGTCATCATGAACGTACTGGGCCTGATTATCGGCGTGATTCAGGCCTACATCTTTTCGGTGCTGGCGGCGGTCTACATCGCCGCCGCGACCCGGGTGGAGTTGGAACGTGAGGAGAAAGGAGCATCGTATGGATAGTCTCGGATGGGTTGCCGTTGCCTCCATTGTCTCGGCCGGGCTGTGTATCGGGCTCGGCGCCATCGGTCCGGCTCTTGGCGAAGGCCGTGCCCTGGCCCAGGCCCTGGCCGCCCTGGCCCAGCAGCCGGACGAAGCCAACACCATCACCCGCACCCTTTTCGTCGGCCTGGCGATGGTCGAGTCAACGGCCATCTACTGTTTTGTGGTCACCATGATTCTCATCTTCGCCAACCCCTTCTGGAACTACTTTCTCGCCAAAGCCGGGGGAGGGTAAGCCGTGCTGATCGACTGGTTCACGACAGGCGCCCAGATCGTCAACTTCCTGGTGCTGATCTTTTTGCTCAAACGCTTCCTCTACGGCCCTGTCCTTCGGGCCATGGACCGCCGCGAACAGCGCATCGCCGAGCAGCTCCAACAGGGGGAAGAGATGCGCCTGCAGGCGGAAAAAGAGGCCGACGAGTTCCGGCGCAAGCGCAGTGAACTGGAGCAGGAGCGTGCTTCCCGGCTCAGGCAGGCCGAGGAGGAGGCCGACCGGCGCCGCCAGGAGCTCATGGATCGGGCGAAGGGCGAGGCTGAGGCGCTGCAAGAGGCCTGGAGAAAGGCCGCCCGCCGTGAGCAGGCCGAATTTATCGAAGCGCTCAAAAAGCGGACCGGCGTCGAGGTTCTGCAGATCTGCCGCAAGCTGATCGCCGATCTGACCGGTGAGGCCCTGGACCCCAGGCTGGTCGAGGTTTTCACCCGCAAACTGCGCGCCCTGAGCAGCGCGGAAAAAGAAACCTTCGCCACCGAAGCCGGCAGCGGAGAGCTGGTGGTACGCGCCCCCTTTGAGATCGACCCCTCCGAGCAGCAGAAGATCAGCGCGGCTCTGATCCCGATCTGCGGCGGCAACCTGCACATCGCCTACGCGGTCGACCCCGAAATGGCCCTCGGCATCGAGATGAGCGCCGACGGGATCCGGCTCTCCTGGGGGGTGGACAGTTACTTTGAAGCGCTGGGCAAAAACCTCTCCGAGCTCTTCGAGGAATCGACCGCGCCCAAGGTGAGGGAAGTCGCCGGCGCTGCGAGCGAAAAGGGGGAAAAAGCCGCTGCACCTGACAGGGATGAATCATGAACCGGGAGTCTGGATTCCTTGAGAAGGCCCTGGAGGAGACCTTCGCGGTCCTGTCCGCAGCCGTTTCCGGGTTCAAGCCCCAGCTGAGCCTGTGGGAAACCGGCCGGATTGTCTCCATGGGCAAGGGCATCGCCCGGGTGGCGGGACTCCCCGGGGCAAGAAGCGAGGAACTTCTGGCCTTTCCGGGCGGCCTCCAGGGGCTGGCCTTCAATATCGATCCCGGGGAGGTGGGGGTGATTCTGCTCGGCGAGTACCGTCAACTGCGCTCCGGCGACGAGGTGGTCCGTACCGGCGAGGTCCTCGACGTCCCCGTGGGGCCGGGGCTTATCGGCCGGGTGATCGACCCCACCGGCCGTCCCCGCGACGGGCGGGGCCCTTTCCGCGCCCGCCAGCGCCGCCCCGTGGAGCGCCCCGCCCCGTCCATCATGGACCGCGCCCCGGTGACCGTACCGCTGGCGACCGGACTGAAGGTCATCGACGCCCTGATCCCCATCGGCCGAGGCCAGCGCGAGCTGATCCTGGGCGACCGCCAGACGGGGAAAACGGCCGTGGCCGTCGATACCATCATCAACCAGAAAAACAAGGACGTCCTGTGCATCTACTGCGCCATCGGCCAGCGCTCCTCCAGCGTCGCCCGGGTGGTGGCCGAACTGGCCGAACACGGGGCCATGGACTACACCACGGTGGTGGTGGCCGAGGGCGACGATCCGCCGGGGCTGCAGTACATCGCCCCCTATGCGGCCACCACCATGGCCGAGTTCTTCATGGAGCAGGGCCACGACGTGCTGGTGATCTACGACGATCTCACCCGGCACGCCCGGGCCTATCGCGAGCTGTCGCTGCTGTTGCGCAGGCCTCCGGGACGCGAGGCCTTTCCGGGCGACATCTTCTACATTCACTCGCGTCTGCTCGAACGCTCCACCCGCCTGGGCGAGGCGCTGGGCGGCGGCTCGCTGACGGCGCTGCCCATCATCGAAACCGAGGCCCAGAACATCTCGGCCTACCTCCCGACCAACCTCATTTCCATCACCGACGGGCAGCTCTACCTGTCACCGGATCTCTTCCAGAAGGGCATTTTGCCTCCGGTGGACGTGGGCAAGTCGGTTTCGCGGGTGGGCGGAAAGACCCAGCTCCCGGCCTATCGGGCCGTGGCCGGGGATTTGAAGCTGAGCTATGCCCAGTTCGAGGAGCTGGAGGTCTTTTCGCGCTTCGGCACCCGTCTGGACGTGGACACCCGCAAGGCGCTGAACCGCGGGCGCCGGGTGCGCGCCGTTCTCAGGCAGCCGCAGTTCACACCCCTGACCCAGACCGAACAGGTGATCGTGCTCTACGCCGTCACCCAAGGGGCCTTCGATGAGGTCGCCGAGGACGCCCTCGACAGGGCCGAGGAGGAAGTGCGCCGCGCCGCCGCCGAGATCCCCGAAGTCGCCGCCAGGGTGGAACGTGGTGAGGCGCTTGGAGAGAACGAGCTGCAGGCCATGCGCCAAGCCGCCGAGAAGGCGCTCCGGCCTTTCTTTCAGGAGAAGGGAAATACCGATGGAGACGCTGCAGGGGCTTAAGCGGAAAATCAAAAGCGCCGACGACCTGCATGCGGTGGTGCGCACCATGAAGTCCCTGGCCGCGGTCAACATCCGCCAGTACGAAGAGGCGGTGCGTTCCCTGAACGACTACTTCCGGGCCGTCGAACTGGGGCTGCGGGCCGCGCTGCTCCATCGGCCGCTTCTGCCCCGCGTCCGCGAAACCCGCCAGACGGTGGTCCTGGTTTTCGGCTCCGACCAGGGCATGGTCGGGCGGTTCAACGACGCGGTTATCGACTTTGCCGGGCGGTCCCTGAAGGATGATGGGGTGGTGGCCCAAACGGCCAGCTTCTGGGTGGTCGGTGCCAAGGCCGCAGCCGGGGTTGAAGAGCGCTTCGGCAGCGTTGAACAGCTTTTCAGCCTGCCGAGCTCGGCTAAACTCATCACCGAAGCGGTTCAGGCGGTGGTACTGCGCTTCGAGGAGCACCGCCGGCAGCACGGCGAGAAGCGTCTGGTGCTTTTTTACAACCTGCCGGTCACGGCCGCATCCTACCGGCAGCACAAGGTCCACTTGCTGCCGCCTGACAGGCCTTGGCTGGTGGGCCTCGGCGACCGGCGCTGGCCCGGCAGGGGCCTGCCCTTCTATACCCTGGACTGGGGAGCGCTTTTTGGGGCCCTGATCGGGGAATACCTGTTCGTCTCGCTGGTCCGCGCCTTTGCCTCCTCTCTGGCCGCCGAGAATGCGGCCCGCCTGGCGGCCATGCAGCGGGCCGAGCAGAACATCGAGGAAATGCGGGAAAATCTGACCTCGCGCTTCCACTCCCTTCGCCAGAGCACCATCACCGAGGAACTGCTCGATGTGATCTCCGGCTTTGAGGCGTTGACGGTGAAAAACGAAAACCATGAGTCGTCGTGAGGGCAGGAGGGGTGGACCGACCGGCTTTCTTTGACGAGGGATGGGCTCATGGATCCTTTATTGCTCTTGGGATTCGCAATTTTGACCGGTCTGGCCGGAGGTAAGTTTCTTGAGAAGCTCGGCCTGCCCCAGGTAGTCGGCTATATCCTGATCGGCCTGCTAATGGGGGATTCCCTCTCCGGCGTCATCAAAAGGGACCTGTTGATGTCACTGAGCCCCATCAACCAGGTTGCCCTGGGGTTCATCGGCTTTATGGTCGGAGGAGAGCTCAAGGCCGAGGTTTTCAGAAAATACGGTCCCAAATTTCTTGTCATCCTGCTTTGCGAAGGGCTATTAGCTGCGCTGGTCGTGGGGGGCGCTGTCACCTTGGTGACCGGCAAAGCCTATTTCGGCCTGCTTCTGGGGGCCCTGGCTTCAGCGACCGCCCCGGCTGCAACGGTTAATGTCCTCTGGGAGTACCACTCGAAAGGCCCTTTGACGACCACCATCCTTGCCATTGTCGCCCTGGATGACGGCTTGTCCCTGCTTCTTTATGCATTTGCCATCACTTTCTCGGAGATCCTCCTGGGAGCGGCGGACATCGCCACCGGCTCGATCTTTCTGGAACCCGCCAGGGAAATCCTGGGTTCGTTGCTGCTTGGGGCAAGCGTCGGTTTTATCGTTTCTTTGGTTCTTCGGCGCTTTAAGCGTAATTCCGAACAAACCCTCTGCCTTCTGGTGGGAGTCATTCTGTTCGTCTGCGGGTTCGCCTCCAGATTCGAACTTTCCCAGATTCTTGCCAGCCTGGCTTTGGGAGCCGTCTTGATCAATCTTCTCCCCACCCACAAAGAAGAAGCCTTCGACATCATCAAAGCCTTTACCCCGCCCATTTATATTCTTTTTTTCGTCTTTATCGGTGCTCGGCTTGATTTGACGCTGCTTCCCTCGTTAGGCCTTGTCGGCCTGGTCTACCTGGCGGGCAGAACCGCAGGGAAAATGCTCGGAGCCAACCTTGGTGCCCGTCTGTCCCATGCACCCGAAACCGTCAGGAAGTATCTCGGTTGGGCCCTTTTTTCCCAGGCTGGAGTGGCAGTAGGACTGGCCCTGGACATCCACCACCGCCTGCTGGCTTTTGGACCTGCCGGCATAGTGGCGGGAGATACGGTGATCAATGTGATTGCCGCGACAACCGTGGTGGTCCAGATCCTGGGCCCTCCGGCGGTCAAGTATGCCATCGGCAGAGCCGGTGAAATTCCAAAATCTCTTGAGAAAGGGTCGTGAACGATGGAAAAACAGCCTCTTTCCCGGTTTCGCCCTTTTCTGGCCTCGATCCGGGTCAAAGAAGACGACAGCCTGGAACAGGTGGTCGCCACTCTTCTGGAGCATCCGGGGTTTCACGATGTGTGCGTGGTTGACGCCGAGGATCATCTTTTGGGGATCATCAACATCAAGAAGCTGTTTCGCATCGTCTTTTCCCACCACGTCGACCCGAATCTCATGACCCGGCAGCTCATCGAACTGGTCAGTTCCGAGTTCGCTTCGGACATCATGGTCACCGAGCCGCTGGTGGTGCAGGAGGCGGAGAGCCTGGGAAGCGCCATCGCTAAAATGGTGCAGCACGAGCGGGGAGAGTTGCCGGTGGTGGATGAACAGGGACAATTGCTCGGTTCTCTTTCCATGCACCAGGTCTTCAGAATCTGGATCGAGTCGCAAAAGGGGGGAAATCTTTGACCTGTTTCCGGTTCTCAAAAGGCTCAGGTCGAGACAAGGATTGATAACGAAAAAAGAGGGGAGCAGGAATGGAACATAGAGTTTTCAGGTTGAATGAGGACCGCTTTCTTGAACCGCAACCTCAACTGGCGCTAACGGCAATGGAGGCGACCGGTGACACCCCCCTTTGGATCGATATAAACCGCCGCGAGCCGCACGCCCTGACCGGGTTCCTGACCGGGCAGGATCTGCACCCCCTTGCCGTTGAAGCCTGCCTCGAAGTAACACCGAAGTCCCGCATCGTTGCCTATGGACAGGCACTGTTCATCGGGTTGCCAATTCAGGTCACCTGGGACGATCCGGAACGAACCTTCCTGTCGATTGTCTGCATGCCGGGGAAAATTATTACCATTCACGAGACCGCGATTCCAGCGCTGGAAAGCATCGTGACTCAATACACCTCCGGCATGAAATTCCATCGCCTCAGCACCTCGGCCATCCTTTATCAGGTCCTCGACTACATTATCGATCAGGACATGGTGTTTGCTCTGGAAGCCCGCAACGGCATCGACCGTCTCGAGGAACTGCTTTACCAGGGCCCCGATGCCGCCCCGACGGAAACGACTCACCCGCTGAAACGGCAGGTGGCACGCCTGGAGGCGATGTTCGAAGATCAGCTCCATTGCCTCGGGGTGCTGCAGACCGTTGAATCGGATGCCTTCAGCATCGAAGGGCTGCAGGACTACTTTCGCGATGCCGTGGCTCACCTGGAGCATACGGTGCGGTCCATCGGCCGTCAGTCGAGCCGTCTGACCACCCTTTATCAGCATTGTCTGCTCCAGCTGCAGGACAAGGCCAACCGGCGGCTGCAGATTCTAACCGTCATTTCGGCGGTTTTTCTGCCTCTGATGCTGGTAACCGGCATCTATGGCATGAACTTTCACCACATGCCCGAGCTCGAATGGAGGTACGGCTATGTCGGCATCCTTACCCTGATGACCCTTATCGCAGCGGTTCTGCTCTGGATTTTTCACAGCAAAGGGTGGTTCAAGTGACAGGGGACAGAACCATTAGATAGCGTTCGTCAAAAACGAGATATTTTGAAAACCAAGTCCAAGGCTGTTTCTATGGTCCCTCATTGACTTGATAATTCAAAAATCCCCTACAAAACAATCGGTTACAGATCGTCTGAAGCTGTGGGACAGCAGTGGTCGGCGTCTGTGAATTCGTGGTCGATATACCAACATGATCGTCTACCTGGACCTTCCATCGGATCACGTGGAACAGGCCGAGCCGCTGCTGTAGGCAGAGCCTGTTTGGTCCGCGCCTTTTTTGTGGCGAAGCGAATTCCGAATCGTCCTGGCTGGCTAGCGGAGAAGAGGCGTGATCAGCCTCAAGGAGGCGCTTAACCTGCGACCTGAGACCGAGTTTCTTTTAAGAGAAAAAGAGTATCTCTCTCCCGCCCGCGACGTACTTCAACTTGTCCATAACGGCTCGCGCTCTGCGTACGGTTGCGAGTTTGTTGCTCTCGCGCAGGGCACGGGCGCGAAGCTCTTCACCGGCGACCGGAAGATCCTCCGGGAATTTCCGGACGCCGCATTTCGATTTTCTCGTAAAAAAGTTTGACAGGGCTGACATTCCGGACCCTTGGCCTGGTCCGGTCCCCTGGTCAGTTTTGTTGGCGCAATCTGACCAGCGTCGCGCCCCACCCCCCGGCATCCTCGCCGGCCAAGCGGAAGGAAACCACCTCCGGGAGCCGTCCGAGGATGGCGTGCACGGTCCGTTGAAGCTTCCCGGTCCCCTTGCCGTGGATGATCCGAACCTCGAGAATCCTCCGCTTCCGGCATTCGGCAAGATAATCGGGGACGAGGTCCTTCACCTCCGAGGGGCGAAAGGTATGGAGGTCGAGAACGCCGTCAATGGGCAACTCGATTTCTTCCGGCACCCAAGGATCATCGTTTTCGGAGACCATGGTCCGCAATCCCCCTGCCCGTCATAGACGAACTTGCCACGTACTCATGGAACCAGCACCTCCAGGAGAAACACCTGGAGAACGACAATCTGATCCGGAACAGGTCAGCGTGCGACGGGTTCAGCGAAACCGCACCGCATCTCCTAGCAAGAGACGCCTGATTACCCGGAATCTGCGGCCCAAGCGGTCATCGGGCTCTTTAACGATTTCGGCAAGGCCCAGAAAACCGGCAAAGCCCCGAACCTCATCCAGCACTCCGGCGGTGCCACCAATAGCTTCGCATTCATTACATACAGACTAAGCTCGATGAGGTTTTATCCTGCCACCCTTTGCCCAAACATGAAAGCCCGGGCCCTTTCGGAGCCGCACGCACCAGGTCGGCAGAACCGATCGCAGATTCATTTCTTTTCCAGGCTGAGGTCGTGTTTTTTCATCTTGTTCAGCAGCGTGGTGTGGGACACCCCCAACTTCCTGGCGACCTTGCGAATGCTTCGGGAGTTCTCCAGCGCCGCGGTCAGGAGCTGCTTCTCGTAGCGGTCCATCAGGGCCGGCAGTAAATCGCCTTCCTGACCCCCGGCAAGCGGACCGGCAATCCCCTGCATGGCCCTGCCGATTTCCGATTTGAACAGGATGCTGTCCGCCCCGATGGTTTCCGAGGTGCTCAGGATCGCGGCCCGCTCGACCACGTTGCGCAGCTCGCGCACGTTGCCGGGCCAGTTGTGCCGGGTCAGCTTCCCGAGGGCCTCGCCGGAGAGGGCCTGAACCTTCTTGCCGAGCCGCGAGTTGAACCGGAACAGGAAGTGCTCCACCAGCAGGGGGATGTCCTC
>NPIE01000106.1_pt1 | contig 117353 bp, 106 predicted proteins | sample 8637661 | NCBI WGS metagenome assembly NPIE01 (sample SAMN07420842, study PRJNA396082) | bioreactor metagenome | isolation source: sample BA12 brine-fed electro-methanogenic bioreactor BA | place: Japan: Kochi | collected 2016-12-09
GGACGTTGTTTACTTGTCAACCAGATTATCTTCCAGCCACCAACGCGTATCAGTCACTCCCCGCCTTCCTTCTCCCTCACCCGCCACCCTTTCCGATGCGCCTCGGTGTCGCGGCGGTGGGCGGCGAGGTCAGCGGCGACTGCAGTAACTCTCTGATCGATCTTGCCTATGTCCACCTTCAACTCAGATCGTGTTTCTTCCAGCTTTTCTGCCAGCATCTGCTGCCCTTCGACCACCAAGTCGAGTTTATGCTGGAGATCTTCGCGCTGAACGCCTATCTGGTGTCGGAACTCCTCGACAATCTCGCTGCGGAGTTGCGTCAGTTCCTGGCCGAGCTCAGCCCGGAAGCGGCCCATCATGCCGCCCATCATTTCTTCGATTCGTCGAAACTCTCTTTCTTCCATGTCGCCTCCCCCCTCCTGAAGCCCCTGACCCTTGGGGTCGGACCAAGCCCATCAAAATCAAGACTATCTCTCGCCCGTTCGCTGCGCCTACACAATCCCGTGCAAAGTCTATAACTGCAAATGATCAATTTCAGCTCTGAAGCGTTCAAACAACCCCGGAGCCTCTTGAGCCAGCGGCTCCATACGGCCCGGGAAGAGATCCAATGCGTAACCATGGCTGAAAAAATGGCGAAATGCAAGGAATCGGAGAAGGTCGTCAGCAGCTGCCGGGGAAATAATGCATTCCTTTACGGCCACCAGCAAAAGATCCCGGTGCCAAGAGGCCGCTGCGGCAGGATAATGCCCTTAGCCCTGCAAGCCTGCTTGAGGATATTTTCGATCCCGTTGTAAAAATTGTGAAGCAGCGCCGCGACGCCGGCCAATTCGAGTTCCGTCAACTCTGCCAGAACTTTGCATAATCGTAAAACTTTTCGGCATCTGCCAAAGATGGGCGGCCGCTCGGCAGCAGTCCCAACTCACCGGGATACCGAGCTTCAATATAAAGGGAGTCCAGGGTTTTCAGCAACGCAAGATCCATTTCCTGGCTCAGCACTTCTTCTATTCCGCCATATAATGTGATCAGGTTGTGAATTTTTCGAGATTCAATCCCATGTTCTTCATACACTGCCTTAAAAGCCTTTTCAATACACTGCTGAGCATGAAAAGCAGTGATATGGGAAAGGTGGGCCTCGCCGAGAATCTTTTCCATAACATCAAGATCGTCTTTGGCGGCTCGAAGCCATTCCTCAGTGAGCTTTTTCATACAAAACTTTTCCTTCGGAGGTAATTTTCCTGGAGAACATGCTTTGCATCTCGACGAATTTCCGATGCATGGCTTTGGTATGAACAATCAGGTCAACCGGAATCTTTTTTTCAATGTCGATGATCGTGTTGGCGACTCGAAGATAAATGGCATTTTTCTCGGCAAAATTCGCTGGCAGGTAATCATCTTCCGTGACAACCAGCAGGTCGATATCACTTTCCGGGCCTGGATTCCCATACGCATGGGATCCAAACAGAATAATTTTATAGGGGTCAGCGTTCTTAAGCTTTTCGACCAATTGTTCTGTTAGGGCGTCGGTCAGCATCACTCTACCCTCCCGATTTAATACCAGGGCGTTGTTTACTCGTCCCAGATAATGCAAAAATCCAGGTGAACGCAGATAAAGTCATCAGCACTGCGGGCTGCTGAGTCCGAGGCTTTCAACTTAAATGCGAATGAACCCTATTTTTGGAAAAGTTCGACAGCCTACTGGGAACGCGAAGAATCGAGGCACATAACGCGCGCCTCTGCTTCCGCATAAATTTCATCTTCGATGGTCAGCTGCGACACAACTTTATAAATGCTGCGGCGGCGGGTCTTGACCTGAGCGCTGACCCGTACTTTTTTGCCGACGGGAACGGGCTTGCGAAAACGGACATTGAGTTCGGCGGTGACGAAGGTCTCGCCTTGAGTGCGGCAGGCGTAGATCCCGGCCTCATCAAGAAGGGTGCTGGTAATGCCGCCATGCACAACCCCCTGCCACCCCTGGTAGGAGGGGCCCAACTCCATTTCGCAGTACGCCGCTTGCTGCTGCTCATCAAGAGTGAAATCTGCGTGCATTCCCTGTGCGTTATCGGGTCCGCAGACGAAACAACCGCGATCTTTTTCAAAATTCATCGTCGGAATCATCCTTTTTACCGGGATCGAGCCTCGGAAGATTGTTCACGCTGCGCCAGGGCCGTTTCATCCCGGCATGCATCCAGCGCCTGGTGCCGCTCATCGGGAGCAAGATCCGCCAACTCGGAGACCGCCCGGTAAAAGGCACTTAAATCGCCCTTGTGTTCATCCAGCAACAATCTAAATGCAGGCACAAGATCGTGATACATGCTGACCGAGGCAAAATGCGCATTGTTCAAGGGGCCCTCAACCCAGCGGTCGTACCTGCCCTCTCCTCCCCAGCTGGAGCGTAGCTTATCATACCCCAAGCGGAATTCATTTATAGCACGGGCTTTCTCTGCCCTCATGGCTTCCGGGTCAAAAGGGCTCTGGTAGATGTCGTGAAGTTTGCTGCGGGTCTGCTGCAGCAGCGCGAGAAAATCTTTCTGTCGCTGCAGGCGTTGATTGTACTGCTCGATCTGTTCCTGTTGCCCGCGGCTTTGAAGCCACCGTTCAACACCGACCTGTTCAACTGTCTGCGCAAAAGCCTCGCTGAAGGCCGTATCTCCTTTGACGTAAAGAAGCTGATGGGCCAGTTCATGAAAGATCAGGCCGGCAAGGCGCGGGTCGTCGGCAAAGCAGAAGGTGTTCAGAACCGGATCGTCGAACCAGGAAAGTGTCGAATAGGCCGATACGCCATATAGATGCACGTCATGTCCTCTGCGTCGCATATCTTCAGCGAATTCGCGTGCGTCTTCTTCCTGGAAATACCCCCGGTAGGACACGCAGCCAACGACAGGGAAACACCACGACACGGGTTCCAGGGAAAACTCCGGTGTGGAAACGACATTCCAGACAGCATGCGCACGGCCAAGGTCCGCGTAGGAACGATAACTTTTATTGTCCGGCAGAAGCAGCTCCTGTGATGCGAAATCCCGGATCTCAAGCACCGTGCGCAGTCTTTGCGCCAACGCTTCCGGTGTATCGGGCTCATTGAGAATCTTGTCGATATCACGCCGCTGAGACATCAGCTGCCAATGCCCCGAAACGCACTGAGCGTAATATCCGACATCAGTGCAGGAGGCAAGCAACAATGCGCCCGCCGCCAATCCTGAACACAGGCGTATCAGAGGTTTATTCCGAATGTTCATCAGTGTCTTTTTTCTTCCCGGTATCCAGATGTGCGGCAATGGAGATCAGATCCACCATGCGGGGGCGAAAATAGATGATTACGACAGCGGAAAAGTTGGCAAAAAGAAAAAGATAAACCAGGCTGTCGCCGAACACGAATAAAGCCACCCCGAAAAGAGCGATACTCTCCGCGAGACCGAGGCAGAATACAAGGACAGCCTGATAAAGACAGGCCGCCGGATGCAGCGTGTCTCCCGCTGATTTTTCAAGTTTTGCTGTGATGCGCTTCACCAACCGGCCGGGATGACCGCGCAGCACCCTGGCACGTACATGACGGCAAACCAGCACATTGGCCAACGCAAGTACAGCAAGGGAAAGACGCATCGACGGAAGCAGCCATTCTCCTCCCCAGGAACGATCCTGCCACACGGGGCCGAGAAAATAACCTATCGTCAGGTAAATAAAAGGTGCGAGCAGCATCATTGCCCAGAGGGTTTTCTGGCTCGCGAGATTGGATTGAAGTTGTTCCAGGTCCTGTTGTCTCAGCATGGTCGGCGCAAACCTCGACCCTGGGTAAAACGATTGATGTGGATTTTATCCCAGTCAAGCGATTCAACGGGGTGCCCGGGTTTGGACTCCCCAGGGTAACCGATGCCGATGACAGCTTCCACGACATAGCGCTCCGGCAGATCAAGCAATTCTTTGAGGTACTGTTCTGCGCTGATCTCCTCATTATGGTCACGCATGCGAATCTGGGACCAGCAGCTTGAAAGTCCCAAGGATTCAGCTGTCAGTTGCAGAATGATGGAGGCGATGGAGCAATCCTCAACCCACACGTCGCACTTTTCAGGGTCCGCAACAACCGCGATAACCAGGGGCGCCTCGGCAAGAAAGGCCGAGCCATGCTCCTTCGCCAGGGCGATGCGTCGGCGCGCTTCAGGGTCCGTTGTAACGACGAACTCCCAGGGATTGCGACCGCGCGACGAAGGTGAGCGCAGCGCTGCCTCCAGAAGCTGGTCGACCTTCTCCTGCTCCACCTGACGGTCTTCATATTTGCGGATGCTGCGACGTTTTTTGAGTAGATCAAGAACCATTCAACATTCTCCTTGCTACGAACTTCAATGCAGTGCTTTGTTGCAAAAGTATCACTATGGATTTTTATCTTTGCCCGGTTCAGGAAGCTGCGGCGGCGGCAACCTGACCTCGTCTTCATCGTAACGGGAACCCGATGAGGGACCGCCGCGGAAAAAGTTTGCGATAATCTGCGCCAGCCTGCGGACCCCACGCCAGATCCGCGGGAGAAGCCAGATCATGACGATCAGAAAGACCACCAAGAGCCCGAGAAAGATCCAGGGATAATGCAGCGCTACGAGCAATCCCGCCACGACACCGACATCCTCTGCAAGCGACGCCCCCCAATTGGAAAAAGGCTCAGGTGAAGCGTTGATCAATACGCGCCCCCCTGCTTTCGTGGCATGAACACCGGCCGTCAGGGTGCCGCCGATCAGCGCCGCGGAAAGAGAGATGGCCGGGTCGACATCACCCACTGCTCCAGCCGCAAGCGCCGCGCCCGCCGGTATCCTGATAAAGGTATGCAGGACATCCCAGGAGGTATCTACCCCCGGCGTTTTGTCGGCAAAAAATTCAACGAAATACATGAACCCCGCAGCCATCAGCACCACTGGATGGGTGAGGATCTGAAGATCGGGAGGCAGAGTCATGTTGCCGGAAGAGCCAAGGAGCCCGAGCACAAGGATGGCGGCATATAAATTGATGCCGCTGGCCCAGGCGACGCCCATAGTCAGGGCGATCACGGATACGACCTGATGAAGTTCCTGCATAAGTTATTCACCTTTCCCGACACATTGAGCTGCGTTATGATCCGCGTGAGAAGCTTTGCCACGACCCGTCCATCATACCGTTTTCTGTTGGGGAAAGAAAACCCTCGACCCTGAATGGCCTCAGTGGAGACCATTCGTGCAGGCGAGCATAAAACGCACGGCAGTCAGGGACAAGAAAAAACAGGAATGGACATTTGAAAGAAAGCCCTCTCAAAACCCGGCAGCATGAGGGAAAGTTATATTGACTTTGCGCTAAATTGTCGCAAAAATGTACGGGTTATGCGGTTATTTAATTTGAATCAGGGAGAAAAACCTGTAACCGTGTTCAACACTCAACTCTTGTGAATTCTGGGATTCCATTTTGATGTCCTCCCGTTTGTTCCGATACTCCCTTCAGGGGGTGGTGGCCCTGGCCGTAGCGTGCCTGGCGTACTATCTCTATTATAACTCCTTCTATACCCTGGATCTGACCCGCCGAGATCGGCACCAGGCGGAAGAGGTGGTTCAAAGCGCTTTCCTGATGTGCCAGGTGACTGACCGTCTCCTCCAGAAGCGTGAATCCGAAATTGCCGACCAGGTCCAGAAAGCTCTTTCAGTCGCTGGATATCCAGTTCTCCTGGATGAATCAAAATCCTGGCAGGTCGCAATTGCAGGCAAGCCCTCGACTGATCACCGGGTTCTCCCCCGGATGGCAGTCAAGACCAGCGGTGGCCAAAAACGCGACCTTGAAAATCTTGGAGAAGCGTTGCGGCGTTTCACCGGCGGCGAAGTCACTATTCTGCAACGAGTGAATGAAACAGGCGACCACCTTGCGGCTTACTGCTCCATATCAGGCGTTGAAAGCTCAGCCGATCATACCCGCCTGATACCCGCCCGAATCGGCAATGGGGAAAAGGAGACGTGCCTTGAAAACCTCGATCAAGGCAAAACCGTCCTAAGACCTGAAATTGTAGAGGGAACTCTGCAGATAAGCTATTATTACCCAATTTTTGCCGATCAAAAAAACATCGCGACTCTGGTCGTTCGAGTCAAAGATCCTGACCTCGAACGCTTGCGCAACGATATTATCGACCTCCATATCGGGCCGAGCGGCTATGTCTATGCTCTCAAAGGGACCGGGGCCCGTTGCGGTCAATACCAGATCTCATTCAACGGCGAGCGCGATGGAGAAAATATCTGGAACGCCAGAGATGCGTCCGGAAGACCTTTTATCCAGAGCATGATCAATGAAGCGCTGGCACTCAAAAAAAATCCCGATCGCATCTCCGTACCCATTGCTTTTGAGCGTTATCCCTGGAAAAACCCAGGAGACCTGCAGCCACGCTATAAAACAGCGGCTGTGGTCTATTTCGAACCCTGGGACTGGGTTATCGGGGCCGGCTACTACGAGGATGAGCGCTGAATCTCTACGCTGTGGACTCTTCCTGATCCAGCAGCACATTCAACTTGTCGATTTTCTGCTCTATGGAACGTGACACACGCTGCTCGCCGAACATGTAAACCAGCTGCCCCACCATCAGCCAGACATCGGCCAGTTCATCCACAACCTGCTCCTCGTTGACCTTGCCCCGACGCCAGTGCTTGAGGACCGCAATCAATTCGGCGCATTCCTCCACCGCCTGGTCAAATTGTGCCTCACGTCCCCATTTATCGAGTGTTTTCTGGTAAATCTGCTCGTACTTCATCATATTTTCGTTGTTCTCCATTCGTTTTGCTCATCTTTTTCACCTACTCGCATTCAGCCGGATTATTTTGTGCTATCCTTTGAACATTTCCACACGGAACAGTGAAGTTTCGCAAAAGAGGAATACAAATGATTCACAAAAATTCAGTTTGCCTGACTGTTTTATGTGAAAATTCCATCGGCCGGCCTCTGGCTGCGGTTGGCGAACATGGTTTTTCCTGCCTGATCGAGACTGCATCGGGGGCCTATCTTTTCGACACCGGCCAGGGTTTTGGCCTGCTGCGCAATGCACGAGCCCTTCGCAAGGATCTCTCAGCGGTTAAAAAAGTCATCATCAGCCATGGTCATTATGATCATACCGGCGGTCTGCCCGATCTTCTGAGCGCAACAGGCGAAATCGAGGTGGTTGCTCACCCCGATATCTTTATCGATCGGTACTGGGCAGGACAAGGGCCGACCCGTTATATCGGCATCCCCTTTAAACGCCCTTATCTCGAGAGTCTGGGGGCGCGCTTCCGTTTTGAATCCGGTTTCTGCGAGGTCGCTCCGGGGCTCTGGCTTACCGGCGAGGTGCCGCGCCTAAATCCGGTGGAAAAACCGGAGAAGAACATGGTGCGGGTGATGGATGACGGCTCGCGGGTCCAGGATTCACTCACCGACGACCTGTCGATCGTCATCGAAAGCGCAAAAGGCCCTATCCTGCTGCTGGGATGTGCTCACGCCGGGCTCATCAATATCATGCATCATGTGCGTGAATGCAAGGGATGGGAGAATTTTTACGCGGTGATCGGCGGAACGCATCTGGTCGGCGCCGATGATGACCGCGTGGCGGCAACGATTGAAGCACTGGAGGAATTTTCAGTACAGCGCATCGGCACCGCGCACTGCACCAGCCTGCCCCGCGCAGCACAGCTTCAGGCCCATTTTGGTTCGCGGTTTCTGTTCGCCTCGGTGGGAGCGGTGCTGGAAGCTTGAAGCCCCCATCAAAAAGAAATAGAATTACGCGGAGTTTTTCAGCTCTCACTCCGGCCTTCGCTGCATAATTGACGAAGAACGTAATGCAGAATCCCGCCATGACGATAATATTCCATCTCCAGCGGGGTGTCGATTCGGACCTTTGCGGAAAAATGGACCTGGTCGCCGACCTGGCGAGTGGCGCATACCTTGACTTCACGTCGCCCTGCCTCTGCTTCTCCTGTCGATGCGCACAACGGCGACAGATCAAAATCAAATCTCTCTTCTCCGGTTAAATTCAGCGAGGCGATGGAATCTCCGGGCATAAACTCCAGAGGCAGAATCCCCATGCCGATCAGGTTGGAGCGGTGAATGCGTTCAAAGCTTTCGGCAATAACCACCTTGATACCTTGCAGGAAAGGTCCCTTGGCGGCCCAGTCACGGCTCGACCCGGACCCGTATTCTTTACCGGCAAGAATCAGCAAGGGCGTTGCCTCCCGCTGATAATCAATCGCGGCATCATAAATACTCACAACCTCATCGCCGGGCAAATGGCGCGTGTAGCCCCCTTCCACTTCGGGAACAAGCCGGTTGCGAATGCGCACGTTGGCAAAAGTGCCGCGCACCATGACCTCATGGTTGCCGCGGCGGGAGCCGTAGGAGTTGAAATCGCTCGGCGTTACCCCGTGATTCTTAAGATATGTGCCTGCAGGCGAATCGTCCCGGATGCTGCCCGCCGGCGAAATGTGATCCGTAGTAATGCTGTCACCGAACACGGCCAGTGCGCGCGCGTTTTCAAGACGGGGCTTTATTTCCGGAACCGCGCGGGTCATTCCCTGGAAAAAGGTCGGCTGCCGGATATAGGTGGAATCGGGTTGCCAGGCAAAGCGATTTCCGGAGGGAACACTCAAGCTGTTCCACGCTTCATCACCTAAGTAAATTTCACGGGCGTTTCTGCGGTACATTTCGGTGTCAATCGACGCGGCCACCACCTGTGTTATTTCTTCGTCGGACGGCCAGATATCGCGCAGATAAACAGGATTGCCCTGATCATCCTCTCCCAGAGGTTCTTTTTCGAGATTAATGTCGATGCGGCCCGCCAAGGCAAATGCCACCACAAGCGGCGGCGACATCAGGTAGTTGGCGCGCACTTCGGGATTGATGCGTCCCTCGAAGTTGCGATTGCCGGAAAGCACCGAAGCCGCGACCAGATCCTTTTCGCGGATGGCACGGGAAACAGGCTCCGGCAAAGGTCCCGAGTTGCCGATGCAGGTGGTGCAACCATACCCCACTACGTGAAAGCCAAGCTTTTCCAGCGGTTCATCCAGCCCACTTTTTCGATAATAATCCGTGACGACACGGGAGCCGGGAGCAAGGGAGGTTTTCACCCAGGGTTTGCAGCGCAGCCCCTTGGCAACCGCATTGCGGGCAAGCAACCCTGCGGCCGTCATGACGGCAGGGTTTGACGTATTGGTGCAGCTGGTGATGGCTGCGATGACAACCGCTCCATGTCCGATGGAGACCTCTTCGCCATTGATACGACAGGTGGCGACAGCACGGATCGATTCATTTTCGGATTGTTTTGCAGCCGGCGGCAGCAGGCCGGGCAGATCCCGGCGGAAAGCCTCTGCCGCATCGGGTATCGCGATATGGTCCTGAGGACGGCGCGGCCCGGCGAGACTCGGAGCGACGGTCGAAAGATCAAGTTCGAGCGTTTCGTCAAAAAGCGGCTCAGGGGACTGAGCATCATGGAAAAGCCCCTGCGCTCGCATATACTGCTCCACCAGCTCCACACGCTCGGCAGAACGGCCGGTAAAGCGCAGGTATTCAAGGGTTTTATCATCCACCGGGAAGATCGCACAGGTCGCACCGTATTCCGGCGACATGTTGCCGATGGTGGCACGGTCGGCCACCGTCAGACGTGCGATGCCCGGACCGAAAAATTCAACGAATTTGCCGACCACACCATGCCGGCGCAATTTTTCGGTGACGGTCAGAACCAGATCCGTGGCGGTCACGCCGGGACGAAGACGGCCCGTAAGCCGGAAACCAACCACCTTCGGGATCAGCATGGTAACGGGTTGGCCGAGCATCGCCGCTTCCGCCTCGATCCCTCCGACTCCCCAGCCCAGTACGCCCAGACCGTTGACCATCGGCGTATGTGAATCGGTTCCCACCAGGGTGTCCGGATAGATTTGCGGATTGCCGTCGTTCTGCGGAGTGCCATCCTCTTTGAGGCCGAACACAACCCGCGCCAGCAGTTCAAGGTTGACCTGGTGGCAGATGCCTGCATTGGGAGGACTGACCTTGAAGTTGCCGAAAGCCTGCTGCCCCCATTTCAGGAAGGCATAACGCTCGCCGTTTCTCTGGTAATCAAATTTCTGATTGATCGCGTAGGCGTCAGAGGAAGCAAAAGCATCGACCTGAATGGAATGATCGATGACCAGTTCGACCGGTTGAACGGGATTGATTTTCTGAGGATTGCCCCCCAGGTCAGCCATGGCATCACGCATGGCGGCAAGATCCACAACCGCAGGCACGCCGGTAAAATCCTGCATGAGGATGCGCGACGGCAGAAAAGTGATTTCGCGGGAAGAATCGGTTCCCGGCCGCCACCCCGCCAGAGCCTCGATGTCTTGCGCGCGTACAATCGATCCGTCCTCACGCCGCAGCAGGTTCTCCAACAAAATGCGCAGGGAATAAGGGAGGCGGTTCGGTTCATAGCCTTTTTTTTCGAGGGCCTCGAGATGGAAAATTTCGTAATCCACGCCCCCGATGCGCAGGGTGGACCGTGCATCAAAGCTGTTTTTCATGGCATCCTTCCCTTTCAACCGTTCAGTGGCTTAAGCTTGGAAAAACAAGCACCTCCGAATGCTGTCGAGCCATTAAGGGTGCTGAGTCACCGGTTCGCCACGGGGATCGACGATAACAAGAGTGCTTTCATCGCCGTCGTAATGAGACTTCCAAAGGGCATACAAGGCTTCAACGTCTCTGCGGCGCTCCTCTGCGGGGGCGGACAGCCAGGCGGGGGTTGCCGTCAATTCAACCCTGCCCTCGCCTCGATAGGCAACTCGGGCGAAAAAAACGTCACCAAGAATGTCGAGAATATCCAGATTGAGCTGTTCGATATCCTGAACAAAATTGTGATATGCAGGCGGCCTCTGCCGGGCGGCATCGGCGGGCACTTCCGAAGTCAAAAGGGATTCATGGATCCAGCCGCTTCCCCCGATCCAGGCGATTTTGACGCGAACCCAGTCTTGCTGGCGTTCAATTTCCGTCAACTCGTGCCCCTCGCCGATCTGCATCAGAACGGATCGAGTGGTTTCAGGCCCCGATCGCACGTTGACTCCGGAACCGGTCACGAAAAGACGATCGCCGCTTGCGGCGACACCGCCGGCGACATCGAGAAAAAGGCAGATGAAAAGCAGAAAAAACAGACGGCGAAACATGATTTGCGCTCTCCTTGAATACAACTCCAACGATTTTATGTCTTAAGTTGGAGGCTGGGATTAGCCGATGCCAACTTCTTGCCTGAGCAATAAACTTGTCAAGCTACGAAGCAATGCGACCAGTTTCAACGCTCAAAACAGCAGTATTTTCAGCATGAAAATTGTATCAGAACAAGTTAAAACAGCAAATTGAAACATTTTTAAAGAAAATTCCACTTCATAAAAAACAATGTTTGATTTTTACGAAAATCCATGGCTTAATTGTGATTAGTGTAAATAAATTTTTTAGCACTAATTTCGGAGGATCCAGTGAAACCAATTGTACAAGTTTATCAGGCTCTGGAAAAATCGTTTTTCAGCACACTGTCGCGCAAACTGGGGGGAAATCTCCTTTTCCTGTTTGCCTTGCCGACTGTGCTTCTCCTGATCCTTTATCGCGGTCTCGAAAAAATGAAGGCCGCCATGAGCAGCGCTGGTTTGCCGCCGGAAACAGCCGAGACCATTGCTTCAATCCAGAAACAGGTCTGGTTTGAGTCGCTGGTGGTGTACGGCCTGATCGCTGTTGCATTTATCTTCACTTTTGCCTTCCTGTGGTTTCTGGTTGTCCGGCCGGTCCGGCATTTGCGCGATTATTTCGGACGCATGGGGGGCAAAGAGGGCGACCTTTCTGAGAACATCCACTCGATCACCTACGATGAATTTAGGGAGCTGGCCGAAAACTGCAACAGATTTCTCGATAAACTGCGCAAAACAATCGTAGAAATCCGCCGCATGGGAATCCATATTGCGGTCAATTCCGTCGGCGTGGCCAAACAGGTCAAGGATGCCTCTAAAACCGCCGATGAGCAGAACATGATGGCCAACGACATCTTCGTCAGCAGTGAACAATCGAAATCGGCCCATTCCGATATTTCAGACAACACTCAGCAGGTCTGCGCTTCGACTTCCGAAAGCATCGATGTCGCGAGAAAGTCCTTCGGCGAGCTTGAGCAAGCCAATGACGGCATACAGATCATGAACCAAAAAATTGCACGCTACGCCGAGACGATTCAGACGCTCGATGCCGAATCCCAGGAAATCCAGCATATTGTCGGGCTGATTAAAAGCATCTCTTTCCAGACCTCACTGCTGTCTCTCAATGCGGCGATCGAAGCGGCGCGTGCCGGGCAGGCCGGAAAAGGGTTTGCGGTGGTGGCCGACGAGGTAAAAAAACTTGCCGAACAGGTCAACAAGGCGAGTGAAAATATCGAGGTCAAAGTCAATGGTATTCTTGCTCATGTGCAGACAAGCCTGAGTGAAACTCAGGAAATTCAAGAATTTGCCAAAACGGCCGGGGTCACGATCGACGGTTCATGCCGCAGTTTTTCCAGGCTGATCGGTGATTTCGAGCAGAACGACAACCGTCTGCAGGGCATTACAGCGGCCATCGAACAGCTTTCGGCGGCCAACGAGGAAATTCACCAGAAAGTGACTTCGATTCATTCCGGCAGCCAGGAAGTCACCGTGCTGATGTCCCAATCCGAAACCGCCTCCCGCGATTTGACAGCGACCACGGAAAAGCTGCAGGAGCTTATGGCGGGATTCAAAGTGGGTGAAGGAATCCTGGAAGAGATGGTCGATACCACTAAGAAGTATGCCGGCATCTTCATGGAACAGCTCGATGAACTGCGGCAGCGCGGGCTCAATGTTTTCGACCGCAATTATCAGCGCGTCCCCGATGTCGAGCCACCCAAGTACCGCACCGCCTACGATCAGGCGATTGAGAAGCAGTTCCAAAAAGTCTACGACCAGATCGTGGCTGAAATCGGTCCGGCGACTTTCTCCCTGTGCGTGGACGAAAACGGCTATGCGCCGACGCACAACAGCAAATTCGCCCAGCCGCTGACCGGCGACCATGAATATGACCTGAAAGCCAGCCGCGACAAGCGCATTTTTGATGATCCCACCGGAATCCGCGCGGCGCGCAACACCCGGGAAGTTCTGTTGCAGACCTACATGCGTGATACCGGCGAAATTCTTTGCGACCTTTCAGTGCCGTTGACGGTTGGAGGCCGCCACTGGGGAGCATTGCGCGTGGGCTTTGACCCGCAGAAGATGTGACAGGCGGAGTGACTCGTTCAACCGGTAGGGTCGCAGCTCCCAGTTCAAGGGTGTCTGGCGCCAGGGAGGGCGCCAGTCAAACGGCCAGGGAAATGACCTGGGCGTTAACTTTTTCAGCTTCTTCTGCAACCTGACGATGGTGAGTGAAAAGAATCACCTGGTTGCGGGCAGCCAGCCGGGAAAGAGCGGCCAGGGTGGCGCAGGTCCGCTCCTCGTCGAAATTAATGAGGATGTCGTCCACGATAAACGGCATGGGTTCATTGCGCTCCAAACGGTGTTCGAGGGATGCCAGCCGCAGAGCGAGAAACATCTGGTCGCGCGTTCCAGAGCTCATGTTGTCGCTTGTGACCTGCTCCCCTTCGTTGCGCAATCCGACAATAATCGGCTCGCCCCGGTCATCGACATCGGCACGCAGACCGTCGAATGAATTCAGGGTCAGTTCGGCAAAATAGCTGCCTGCCAGCTTCAGAACGGGATCCTGGTTACGGGCACGGTAGTGTTCGATCTCTTCTTCGAGCACCCTCGCAGCGACCCGCAGGCGAACGTAACGATCACTCAGGCGTCTGATTTCGCTCAGCTTCTCTTCGGCCTGCTGTGCTTTAAGTGCCGCTTCCGCTCGACCGTCCATGCGCGCAAGTTCCGTGCGCCCCCGACCGACCTGCTCAGCAAAGTCCTGTATAGAATGGTCCAACGCATCCAGTTCTTCAGTCATGCGTCGCAGACGCTCCGGCAGGCTGTCCGGGTCGACGGCGCACACCTGCTGCTCAAATTCGGCCAGGGACATCCCTTCGGCCAACTCCGTCAAGCGTTTTTCCTCTTCGGCGATACGCTGCTCCAGGTCCTGTTTCTGAAGCCAGAGCTTTTCAGCGGCCTCGAGCCCCTCCTCGCTTCCGCACCCCGCCAGAGCGCACAACTCATCGAGTTCCGCCTGCGCCGTCTCGGCAGCAGCCGATGCCGTACGGATCTCGGCTTCGGCTTCTTCGATCGCATCCCGATAGGCCTGCAACCGGGTCTGCTGTTCGCGGGCACGACTCAGCAACGCATTGAGCTGCTCGACGGCCTGATCGACAGGCAGTGATTGCAACTGTGGAGCGACGAGCTGCAGCAGCGCCTGAACATCCTGTTTGAGTTGTTCGGTGTCACGGTCGATTCCAGCGATGCGTCCGGCATGTTCGGTGGCTTTATCAAGCTGATTCAGGCAACTCTCAACGCCTTCAAGGATCTCTTCCATCTCGGCGGGCATGATGCTGGTTTCAAGGCCGAACTCTTTGAGAATTGTCTGCCAGGATCGCTTCCAGTCATTGAGGATCCGCTCCCCACGGGCAACCTCCTGGTCAGCCTGCTGCAGTTCCTGCTCGATCGTATCGAGACGCTGCTGCAGGGAGCGGCGCTGCTGCGCAGATTCTTCGGAAGTCCGCACCAGAGCCAAGGCCGTATCTATGAGGGGATTGAGTTCTTCACCCTCAGGAGCGCTCTTCTGCAGGCGCACGATCTCGAGGCGCACAGGTTTAGCCGCCTCGCTGCGCTGACGGGTGAGCTCTTCCATGCGCTGCCTGTCCTCGACGATGCGCACCGCGGAAACCCGCAACGTCTCGATACGCGACAGCCAACCAGCCATTTCTTCAGGGGGGGTTGGTGCAACACCGCATTCATGCCAGAGTTCGCGCCACTCCTGCTCGAATTCCCGTTTTCGTGCCTCGAGTTCCGTGTGGTCGGCATCGAGTTGTTCCCGCAAAGCGTTCATTTCATTGCGCCGGGCTGTCAGGTGCGCAAAAGCCTGGACGCGATCCGCTTCTCGCCGCAGGCGATCTGCAACCGCATCAGCCTGGTCCACAGCTTCTTCATAGGCGTCATGAAGAGGCAGATGCTCGTGGTATTCACGGCTCGACGCTGTTACCTCTTCCCCGTCAAGCCATTGCCGCCGCAACAGATGCCAGCCGCGATCCCGGTACTGGCGCAAGCGCTTTAAATCGTTTTCGGTCAGGAGATCGCCCGTATTTTCCAGAGCTTCAAGTTCATGGGAGGTTTCCCGCAGCTTTTGTTCAACCTCCTGCCTGCGGCTCCTGAGATTGCGGCTCTCCTGGGCAAGTTCGCGGGCAAGAGAAACGAAACGATCCACCGTTTCAGCAAAAGGCAGAGCTAATGAGACGAGTTGGTCGGGAGTCCCCTGCCACAAACCGAGGCGACGGATTTCGATGTCGAAATTATTCTGCCGTTTCTCAAGATCCTGACGTCGCAGACCAAGATCCCGATCAATCTCCCCCAGGGCCTGGGCACGGGCCAATAGGGATTTGAGCTGCTGGACATCCGGTGCAGTGTTGAGCGCGCGCAGCGAGGACTCAAGAGCGGATTGTTCATTTTCGAGTTTTGTCCGGGCCTGTCGGGCATGCTCCAGCTTTTCCGTTGCGAGCAGGTGCTCTTGACCAAGCCTCTTGACAGCGGACCGACGCCGCAGAAGGTTGCGCAGTTCATCCGCCTGCTCCAGCGACAATCCTGGCAGCACGCTGCGCAGAATTCGGCCAGCTTCTGTTTTTGCCTGCACTCTTTTGCCTTCAAGCACAGGGCGGTCCACCATGGCTTTGCGGTAGGCCCCGACACGTTGATGAAGATGCCCCACGGTTTCGGCCTGATCAATCAACCCGCGGGGAGGATTCAGTTCATCAATCCTGGCTGAGAAGTCTTTATATCGCTCCTGTGCGGCACTCAGGCTTTGCCGCGCTGAACGCAGCTGATTGAGGGCCTGCTCGCGGCGTTGGTGAAAATCGTCGGGCAATGGTCGCACCTCGCCGAGTTCCTTGAGCTTTACCTGAAGTTCGCGCCTCAGGCCCAAAGGTGTAAACGCCTGCCGGATGCGTTCGAGGTGCCGCTGAGAGCGGCTGATCTCGGCGCGCTCCTGCTGGGCTTTTTCCAGGGACTGCAGCGCCTCACGCAAAGCCTTGTCATGCTCCTTGAATTCGCGGCTGCTGAGCGACAATCGATTGATTTCGCTTTTCAGGCTTGTGAAATCGCGCAGCGCCGCGTTGAGCACGGGCTTTGAGGCTCTGGTCTTGAACAGGGCGTCACTTTCTTGCTGCAGTTCGTTGAGAATTCGCCGGGGTGCGACGATTCCTGTGCCGGCGGAGAACAGGGTGCTGCCGGCATGGCCCTTGTCCTGGAGGAGCGCAGCGCCGCCGGCCACCAGGGTGTCATGATCCAAGCCGAAAAGATGGCTGAACATGGCATGATCGATCCCATGCAGCAACGCGTCAAGTTGAGCAGGATCGACAGGATTCTGGTCGGCATCCAACAAGTCCGCCTTGCGCTTTTTGCGCCGCGCGAAAAAGTGCGGCTTTCCTCGGCCATCCTCCAGGACGCCTGCAACCAGCAGCCGATCGTTGGGATGAATGAAATTATCGCTTGTTCTCTCCGGGAAACCGTAGAAGAGAGCGGACAACGCCCTGAGGGTACTGCTTTTGCCGGCTTCGTTGGGGCCGTAGACGATATGCAGCCCTGACGCGTCACCATCAAAGTCAAGCACCCGGTCTGTAAACGGGCCGAAGGCCTTGAGTTCCAGTCGCCTGATTCTCATGATGGGCTCTCCTCCCCCATCAGACGCGCCCGCAGAAGATCGCGAATCTCGTCGCGAAAAAGATCGAAAGAGTCCTGGTCAAAAACAAAAGCATCGGCCAGTTCCGGGGGCATTTTGGCGCGCAATTCTGCAATCTCGGGAATCTCTTCAAAAAATTCCGGGGTCAGTTCTGAAGCGCCGACCGCCTGCACCAACTCATCAAGAGAGGATCCGGATTCAAGTTCAGCGGCAGGATCGCGTTCCGGACGCGTCCGCAGGATAACGTTTTCCAGCCATACATCGCCAAGACCCACCGCCAGGTTGCGGCATTCCTCGATCCAGTAAGATTTTTCACGATGCAGGTGCTCATGCATCGCGCTCGATCCAGATAGCGTCAGGCGAACGGCCAGAGGCCGTCCATCGGCCTGATCCCGGGCTTCTTCAAAAGATTCGCGCACCCTGTAAAGCAGATCTTCAGGAGCTTCACACCCTTCCAGGCATACTTCATTTTCAAACCAGCGGAACACATCGAGTTCGCGCTGTTCAACCGAAGCGACCCTGCCTTCTTCCACGCTAACCAGCGTACAGCCCTTGGGACCGGTCTCGCGAATATGCCGCCCCTGTAACGCGCCGGGAAACACCACCCAGGGATCGTCGCACACCACTTCATGCTGGTGAACATGACCCAGAGCCCAGTAATCGTATCCTTTGCCGCGCAGGCGATCGAGCGTGGTCGGTGCGTAGGATTCGTGGCCGGGGCGTCCGCTCAATGCCGTATGCAGAAGACCGATGTTGAACATCCCGGGGTCTGGCGCAGGGTAGTCGCGGGTCAGGTCTTCGCGTACATCACGCACGGCATAACCCTGACCATGGACTGCCACGGAAAGGTCCGGCAGAAGATGGGTTTCAGCGTGTCGTGTCGGAAAAACTCGCACGTTGTCGGGAGGAGAAAGATTGCGGGCCACAACGCTGGCTGCATCATGGTTGCCTGAGATAAGAAAGACGCCGATGCCGGCATCGCGCAAACGCCCCATGCAGCGCGAGAAAAACAGTCCGGTGTTGTAATCCCTCCAGTCGCCGTCGTAGATATCGCCCGCCAGAAGAACAAAAGCCACGCGTTCCTCTATGGCGAGGTCAACCAGGTTTTCCAACGCACGGCGCGTGGCGCCGCGGATCTGTTCGACCGGCGCATCGGGGTAGGTTTCAAGCCCGCGCAAGGGGCTGTCGAGATGAAGGTCGGCGGCATGGAGGAATTTAAACATCGGCAAAGCCAAATCCTGGGGGCATTTTTAAAAGAAAATCGATTTTAGCACAACTGGATGCCCGACTCACCATTTGCATTTTTGTGATAATCATTTATTCGTAGATACAATGGGTTTGACTGCATGAGAACCACTTATCTCAAAATCAGGAGTGTCTACCTATGTCGAAAGCAGCCGCTCGCAACAGAGCCGAAAGCAATGGGCAGATACCGGCCGTTTTTTCATTTTTCGATGAGGTCTTCAACAATGCATCTGTGCCCCCGTTTGCCATAAAGCTCTGGGAAGGCTCGACCTGGCATTACGGCAACCAGGACCCGAAATTCACCCTGGAGCTCAAACATCCCGGCGCCCTGGACGCCCTCTTCCGACGCCCGACGGAATTGACCCTCGGTGAAGCATATATTTTCGATGACTTCGACATCCGGGGCGACCTGGAGGCCTGTTTCGATTTTGGCGACCACCTGATCGGTCAATCAAGAAGCATGAGCGAAAAACTACGTCTGGCCGGGCAGATCTTCCGTCTGAGAGCTGTTGGCAGGAAATCCTCCGCTGAGAGCCAGGCCGCCCGACTCAACGGGCGACCGCACTCAAGGCAACGAGACGCCGAAGCGGTCCGCTACCATTATGATGTCTCCAACGACTTTTATCGTCTCTGGCTTGACCAGCGCATGGTCTATTCCTGTGCTTTCTTCCACAGCCCGCAGGATAGCCTTGACGAGGCCCAGCTTCGCAAGCTTGATTATATCTGCAGGAAATTGCGGCTCAAATCCGGCGAAAGGCTTCTCGATATCGGATGCGGATGGGGCGGAATGATGATTCACGCCGCTCAGAATTACGGGGTGAACGCTCTAGGCATCACCCTGAGCGAGCCTCAGGCGCAGTTGGCCAATGCACGCATCCGCGAGGCGGGGCTGGAGGATCGCTGCAGGGTCGAAGTCTGTGATTATCGCGATCTGGATGAGAGCGAACCTTTCGACAAGCTGGTAAGCATCGGCATGTTCGAACACGTCGGCGAGCAGAACCTGCCCACGTACTTTGAAAAGGCTTATAATCTGCTAAAGCCCGGCGGTGTCTTCCTCAATCACGGCATTACGCTTTCGATGATGAATCCGCCTGCCAAAGGCCCCACATTCATCGACAAGTATGTTTTCCCGGATGGCGATCTACTCCCTGTGAGCACGTCACTGCGCATCGCAGAACAGAGCCGCTTTGAAATCCGGGACGTAGAGTGCCTGCGAGAACACTATGCACTGACTCTGCGGAGCTGGGTCGAACGCCTGGAAGCCAACCGCGACGAAGCCATCAGCTTGACGTCCCCGGTCACCTATCGAATCTGGCGCATTTACATGAGCGGATCGGCTCATGGCTTTAAAACCGGCCGCATCAGTCTGCATCAGACGCTTCTGACCCGGTCTGAGAACAAAGAGGGTCCCGTGCCCCTGACCCGCTGTGACTGGTACCGCCCCTGCCCCAACGGCCATCACTGATCCGGGGCGAAGAGCCTCAGCGCCAGCAGAATCGAGCAGGCGATCATCACGCAGGCCGCAACAAGGATCTGATCAAAACCGATCCCCCTGTCCAGCAACCAGCCGAACAGCAGGGGACTGACCGCTGTTCCAACCAGCAGAAATGTGGAAAGCATGCTGCGGATGGCGCCCAGGGTACGCACGCCGTACATCTCCGCCCAGAGAGCATTTTTCACGCTGATCCCCATCCCCTCGGTCATGCCGGCAAACAGCAGGTAAACAAAGGGCGTCCACCAGGCGTCCATCCACCACAAGATCAAGAGCCCCGCCAGCAGTGGCAGCAAAAGAAAAGGAAACAATCGCCGGGCGCTGAATCGATCGATCAGGGGACCGACCGACAATGAGCAAACCACCCGTGCCGCGGCAAAAAACACGAATGCGCTGGCCATGATCTCCATGGACCAGCCTTTATGGTCGGCCAGTACCATCTGATAGAGAAACAGGCCGGTGAGCAGGAATGGGGAAAGGAGCGTCGCAGGGAGGATGAAATAGAAGCGTGGATCCCGCAGGACGCCAAAGCGATTCCATATTTTGCCGGCATCTGTGGTCGATTCGCTTTGTTTTTTTGCCCAGAGTTCCGGATGTGTTTCGAGAGAGCCGAGCAGTATTCGCTGCAGGGGCACCAGGACCAGCAGGATGAGAACACCGATCGAGAGCCATGACCCGCGCCACCCCAGCCAGGCAATGAAAAAAGCACCCAGAGACGGTAGAATCGCCTCGCCCAGAGGCAGACCCAGTGCCGACACGCTCAACGCCTTGCCGCGTACCGTAACAAAGTAGCGCGCCATGGTGGTCTGTGCAGTGTGATTGGCCAGTCCCTGACCAAATAGACGCAGGCCGAACAGAGCCAGAAACAACATCCACACCGAGATGGTCGCCGACATCAGGAGTGCTGCCCCGGCCAATCCCAGCGCCACCAGAGCACTGAAATGCTTAAGGTCGTAACGGTCGATAAACTGACCGACCCACATCAGGGTCAACGCCCCGCTTAAAGTCGCCGCGGAATAGATCCCCCCGAAAGAGGCATTCGTCAGATTGAACTCTGCGATCAGAAACGGCAGAAAAAGCGACAGGAAAAACGTCTGGCCGAAGTTGGAAAAGAAGGAAAACAGCGGTCCGAAAAACGCCAGACGGGGGTTTTGGCGGATAAATTCAATGTATGTCATGAAAAGGCATATTACACCACTCTCTATCTGGTGCAATGGAATTCAGGGCAGAGCTTACAACCCGCAGGAATCCAACCGTCGGCGATAAACCAATCGAGGCAGAAGCAGATCTGACACCTGCCTACCTATCAGATTTTCCAATATCTAACATAGAAGAATATAGAGGTTCTTCCTTGACGAGAATATAATACCATGCCAATATCTCAGCGTTTTTCATGGAAAATAATACCTATCAAGGAGAATTCCAACATGCGCAAACCTTTATTCCTGGCCCTGGTCCTTACTTTTCTTATGGCCGGCACTGCATTCGCCTATAACACCATCTCGGCCGATCAGGTCAAGGGCCTTGTCGGGCAACAGGAGGATGTTATTCTGGTGGATATCCAGCCGGAGAAGGATTTTGCCGAGCATCATCTGGTCGGCTCCATTGAAACCAACGCCTATCCTGTAAAAAGCGCAGAAGACAAGAACAAGCTCGACAACATCCTTCCCCTGATTGAAGATTCCACGGCTCCGGTTGTCGTGGTCTGTCCTCGTGGTGGCGGTGGGGCTCAGAAAACCTATGACTATCTGAAATCCCAGGGGGTCGCGGAAGAGAGACTGGTCATTCTTGAAGGCGGAATTGCCGGATGGCCCCATGACGAACTGATGACGCAGAAACGTTGATCCTTCATGCCCAACGGGAATCCTGAAAAACGGAAAAGGTCTATGCAGGAACGGGGGCGGTCAATGGAAGAAATGGTCGCCCTTTGTACGTCCTGCGGTGAGTGCGTTGCGCCCTGTGCCTTTCTTCAGCGGGAAGGAACACCGGGCGCTGTTGCCGAACGGGGCTCCGGGGAGCACAACCTGCGCAAGGCCTTTCAATGTTCCCTGTGCGGACTCTGTGACGGACTCTGTCCGGAAAAGCTCTCCCCTTCCGCCATGTTTCTCGATATGCGCCGGCAGACCGCTGCATCCGGACTTTTTGACCGCGGGCCCTACAAACCCTGGCTGAATTACGAGAAGCTGGGCGGCAGCGCCCTGTTTCGTCGCGACCATATCCCTGAAGGGTGCACCACGGTCTTTTTCCCCGGCTGCGCCCTTCCCGGCCGCAGTCCGCATATTGTCCTTGACCTCTATAAACGACTGCGACACCTCGAGCCCTCCGCGGGGCTGGTGCTGGATTGCTGCGGGAAGATCTCCCACGACCTGGGATTGGAAAACAATTTCTCTGCGATAATCTCAAAACTTGAACAGCGCCTCGCTAAATGCGGCATCAAGCGCATCCTGACGACCTGTCCCGGCTGCAGCAAGATCCTGCGAAAATCTGAGGCACAATTTGAAGTCCTGAGTCTTTACGAAGTGCTGGCCACAAACGGGCAGCCATCTGTCGCTGCAGATGATGCTCAGGTTGTCACCGTTCACGATCCCTGCCCTGCCCGCTTCGATGAAATACAGCAGCAGGCGGTGCGAACCCTGGTGTCCCAGGCCGGTTTCAGGGTCGAGGAAATGGCGGAGACGGGAAGAAAAACGCGCTGCTGCGGACAGGGCGGCATGGTGGAGGGATGCGTGCCTGGCACCCTGGCGCAGGAGGGGAAAAAGATCATGGAGCTGGCCGGAAGACATCCCGTGGTTACGTCCTGTGCGGCCTGTGCCGACAGCCTCGAACGCCATCTGCCGACCATGCACGTTGCTGAAATTCAATCCAGCGGAATTAACACCTCTGTCCGATCAACCTCTTCCGTCGGTCGATGGTTGAATCGGCTTAAATTGAAATTTGCGAGGCTGAAGTGATGGTCGTTTCCAGATTCATTTTGCCTGTTCTGACGGCGATGCTGATGGCGACATCTGCGCCCGCTCAGTCTGTCGACAAAATTACGGTCGCGCGTTTCGAGCAGGACGATCTTTCAGAATGGAAGGTGAAAAAATTCAAAGGGCAGACAAACTACCGCCTGGTTGAGTTGGATGGCCGCAGGGTTCTCCAGGCGCAGGCGCAGGGAACAGCTTCCGGCCTGATCCTTGAGATGGCCTTTGATCCGAAAGAATACCGTTATCTTAACTGGTCCTGGAAAATCCGTCACACCGTTGCCGGCGGCGATGCCCGAAGCAAAAAGGGGGACGATTACGCAGCGCGCATCTATGTCGTATTCCCTGGATTTTTCTTCTGGCAGACCCGGGCGCTGAACTACATCTGGTCCAACCGCCTGCCCCAGGGGGAGTTTGTTCCCAACGCGTTTACTTCCAACGCCCGACTGCTGGCGGTACGTTCCGGCGATGAACAGGCCGGCCAATGGCTCAGCGAACAGCGCGATATCGTCGCCGACTTTCGGCGCCTCTTCGGCGAGGACCCGCCACAGGCCGGTGCCATAGCGATTATGACTGATACGGACAACACCGGCGCCGAGGCCACTGCCTGGTACGGCGACATCACTTTATCGACCACGCCATGAGCCGTACAAAAATTCTGATACTTTTCAGCGCCTTTCTGCTGGCGGCCCTTTTCTTTTCGCTGAACCTTGGGCAATATCTGACCCTGGAGGCCCTCAAGGCCAACCAGCGGAACCTGATGGATTTCTACGCTGACAACAAAACCTTGATGGTTTCAGCGTTCATGCTGCTCTATATCCTGCAGAGTGCCCTGTCTCTTCCCGGCGCAACAATCTTCGCGCTGACGGCGGGCGCGGTGTTCGGACTCTTCCCCGGCGTCCTCTACGCTGTTTCTTCCGCCACCATCGGGGCATCGCTCTGCTTTCTCGCTGTTCGCTACCTGTTTTTTGAAAATGTCTCCAAACGTTTCGGCCCTTCCCTTGATAAAATCAATCAAGAATTAAAAAAACGGGGACTGAGCTATCTCCTTTTCGTGCGACTGGTCCCTGTTTTCCCCTTCTTTCTCATCAATCTGGCAGCAGGCCTGACCCGAATGCCTCTGCGCACCTTCGTCACGGGCAGTTTCTTCGGCATGGTTCCCGGCGGCCTGGCCTATGTCAATGCCGGCGCCAGCCTGGCTTCAATCAACTCCCCGGGCGATGTGATCTCGCCGCGGGTTCTCGGGGCATTTGTTCTGCTCGGTCTGCTCAGTCTTTCTCCGGCCATTTACAACCGTTTCAGCAACAGAGCCCCCTGATCGAATCACGCTGTGAACGCCCTTTCATCCCTGAAACGCCACCTGCACATCCGCTCGATGAGCGGGATCGATCTTCCACAGGGTGCGCCGCGTGAAGTTGAACAGGCGCGCCACCAGCACATCGGGAAACTGTTCGAGACGGATATTGTAAATATTGACCGCATCGTTGAAAAACTCGCGACGGTCGGCGATCTGGTCTTCGATCTCCGTAATGCGTGCCTGCAGATTGCGAAAGGCTTTATCCGCCTTGAGGTCAGGGTAGCGCTCGACGACCATGAACAGCGACCGCAGGGTGTCGGTCAGGGCATTCTGCGCCTGCAACTTCTCCTCGGTGCTGCCGGCCTGGTCGACCATGGAACGCGCCTTGACCACCGCCTCCAGGGTGCGCTGTTCATGCTGCATGTAGCCTTCGCACACCTTGATCAGCTTGGGCAGCTCATCAAAGCGCTGCTTGAGCAGCACATCAATATTGCTCCACGCCTTGTCGATGTTGTTTCTCATGCTGATGAAACCGTTGTAGATCACGATGACATAAAGCACCAGCGCGGCCAGAATCAAGGCAAACACGCCCAGGACGATCCATCCAGTCATGGCAGAACCCTTTCTTTAATCTCGAGATATTGGTACCTACGGGAACCGTTGGCATAACATTGGATGTAGGGGCGCAGCGTGCTGCGCCCTGGTTCCGTTTTGCCCCCCGTTTCCGTTACCAGGTAGGTGCGGTGCCGTGCCAATATGGTCCATTGATTTACCGGGGTGCCCCGTTGCAGCATCGAACAATACCTTTGGCCGGAGCGGGATGATTGACGGCGACAGGGCGCACATCGGTGCCCCCGTTGTATATAACTTTTGAGCATCGCCCCCAGCCCTCACCCGACGAATCCGGCAGTCTCCAGAAAATTTTTCAGCGCCCAGACAGCGGCAAGCAGCGCCCCCAAAAACAGGCCGGCCATACTCCAGGTGTAAGAGCGTGTCAGGTGCACCTCCGATTCGGTCTGAGAGATTATAAAAGGCCGCGTATGGCTGTAACTTCGGCCTATCTCAACAGTGGCAGCGCCGGGCTGCGGAGTCTCACGTTGGTGTAGCTGAGCGTGCAGAATTTTCTCTTCCACATCGGCACGCGCCGCGTCCCACTCATCCGTGTCGATGCGGCCATCGCCGTTGCGATCGTATTTTTTCAACATCTGCGGATCGTTCTTGAGCTCCCGTAAAGCTTCGCGCAGACGTTCCCCCAGCCCCGGCCCCACCTTTTTAAGCGGCCGGGCAGTTCCGAGAACATAAAGAAACGTCCCCTCGTGAATCACCTCTTCCACCCACTTTTCATCGGGGTCCGTGCCGCTCCAGGAGCGTACCATCAATCCCTCCTGGCCGGGGAATCCCTCATGACGGACTCGGGCACGCACCCGCGCCCCACCCGGATTGATAGTTACTGCTCCAGTGCCGTCCTCAAGCAGGAACGGCACCGCCCCGCTGTCGCTCTGGCGAAACAGCTGCCAGCCGGACTTTCGATTGCGGCGATAACGCCTGAGACGATACCATACGCAGGCGGTCTGGGTAGCCGGAGAAACAAGAGCGTACTTGCGACGGGCATGGCCGTGGAGTTCCACCATCCCCATCGCCATGGATCGGATGCGGCTGGTGGGGGTGTTCTCGATCAGGCGCTTGAGGCGCAGGCAATAAAAACCGCCAGAAAACAGACTGGCGCTGAGTAATGCAGGCAGAGCCCCGCTCCTGAGCCCCTCGAAAAAAACTTTCCCGATCAGTTCATGCGCCCCCTGCGAAAAGACACCTGCCCCTGCAACAACGGCCACGACCACCGGCAATACCTGCCGCCAACTCCAGCGGCGTGACCCATACGCCGGTTCGGGGGGAGGCGGCAAGGTGACCTTTTCCGAATCCCCTTCGGGTGGAGAAGAGGCCTCATTGTCTTTTTCGACCTCTTCCCTGATCACCTCATGCAATGGGAAGGCAGAAACCTCAGCGCCCGGCGGTGAGTCTTTGGGCGCTTTTTTCTGCAGCACCAGATCACTCATCAGCCAGCCATAGCGCGTCAATGCTTTCAAATTGGCCGCCCGGGCGTCATCTCCATCATCGGGGCGGCTCATTTGACAGCCGGGCAGAAGCGCCAGGCCGAAATCGCAGTCGAGGATGAACTCCCCGGCGTACTCTTCGACCAGTTCCAAAAGCTGCTGCATATTCCCGGTGCTGCTTAAACTGGCGCGCTCACCCAGCCCCTGCGGGTTGAATCCCCCCGTGACCAGGCGCAAGGAAGTTGTCACCCCCTGACTCTCATCCAGGACATAGAGGTCGAGAATGGGATGACTGCGCAGAACTTCCTTCTTCAATTCAAGATCGCTCATGGGGGAGATGCCCGCCATGCCGCGATAGGTATTCTGTACCATCAGTTGACTAAGATTCTTGCTGACGATGCGGCCGGACAGATCGGCAAGCACCGCCAGAACCCGGCTACCGCGTTCGATACGCTGCGGTTGGGCAGGATCGGAAAATTCCAGGTAATCGTCGCAAATGGTGACCTGCCGCACGCGAAATGGCGCATGGGATGGAACCGTCGGGCGAATTACATGTGACTGGATGCCATGTTTTCCCACCAATTCGGCCAATCCCGCAAGTTTGTCAGGTTCGCTCCGGGCCAGCAGCGCCGGACCGCGCCCCACCAGTCGCTGACGGGCCGTGAATGAATCAATCTGATATTTATCTCCCAAAATCGCCAACAGATCTTGGATTTCATCGTTTTCGGAAAGAGAGCGGATGACGATAAGATAATCAGTATCACTCATTGGAAACTCATATTCGTTAACACAACCGGCTGCAACGCACCGTCAAAAAACATGTTCTGCCTTATGGATTCTTAGAACCAAGCAATTTTCAGGCCCGCCTCAATACTGAGAGATCGATTGCCGTTACCCAGGAGGAGCATGACGCGAAATGACGCCTTCTATGCAAAATTTTGCGTACTGATTTTTAAAATGATCCAATATTTTCAGAGAAATGCAGTCTTTTTACAAGGCACTAATCTTGCTTGAAAGATCCCAGTGACCCAAAGACCAAAAGTATTTTTTCCCAATGGGAGCGTTCCATGAGGTTCAGATCGAGCGACCTTTTTTCTGCCTCCAGCAGCCGCGGCTTCACCCTGGTTGAAGTCCTGGCTGCGCTGGTGATTATTTCGGTCGGGCTGCTGGGGCTTGCCGCACTGCAGGGCCAGAGTCTGCGAGGCAACCACAGTGCGGCCATGCGGACGCAGGCTGTCAATCAGGTTGAAAATATCGTCGATCGGATGCGCGCCAACCGCGCTGAAGCCCTCGATGGTGCCTACGACATCGGAATGGGGGTCGACCCAGCAGCTCCTGCCTATTCGGGACTTGTTCTGGTTGATCTTCAGGAATGGAGGGAACTGTTGTCTCAGAGCCTTTCCCTGGGTGACGGCTCCGTCGCAATAGACGGAAACGTCTGCACAGTGGTTGTTCAGTGGACGGAGCCGGACGGGACCAAGGATCTGACCGTGGTGACTCGCCTATGAAAAATCCTCTCCAAACAATGACGGGCAGGCTGCACTCCAAACGCGGGATGACTCTCGTTGAACTGATTGTTGCGATGGCGATCAGCCTTGTTCTTGCCGGCGCCCTTTATCAGATCTTTATCAGCAGTACCCGAAGCTACGCTTTAAACGAAGGGCTGGCGCATCTGCAGGAACACAGTCGTTTTGCCTTGAAGATTCTGCGGCGCGACATTCGGCAGGCCGGCTATCTGGGGTGTTTTCAGGATAATGACGCTTACACCAACACATTGAATGATCCAACCGACTTTCTCTTCAATTTCAATCAGGCCGTCTACGGTCTGGAGGCCACTTCTGCAACAACCTGGGCGGATGAACTCGGTCCGGCAGACCCGACGACCGCCGGCTTTGACGGCATGAACCTGGTTGACCCCTCTGGCGGCAGCGACATTCTTGCCATCCGCGGCATGATGGGCAACCAGCTCTTCTTTCTCGAAACACCTATGCCGAGTACCTCAGCGGACATGAAACTTGAAGACGGCACCACCGGCATCGACGATGGCGACATCCTGATGATCACCGATTGCCAGCATGCTTCAGTCTTTCAAACCACCAACTATACGGCTGTTAACGGCAACCTTGTCCACAATACGGGCACGGGCACCCCGGGGAACCTAACCAAAGACCTGGGGCACGCCTATCCCCCGGGGGCTCAGCTTCATAAACCGGCAACGACTCTCTATTTCATCGCGGAAAATGCGACCGGGCACCCCTCCCTTTTCCGCAAGGTTGGGTTGGCCGACCCGCGGGAGTTGGTCGGTGGCATGGAAAACATGCAGGTGCGTTTTGGAGAAGATCTCGACGGGGATGATGCCGCCGACACCTACGTCGATGCCAGTGCCGTGACCGACTGGGATACTGTGGTCAGTATCCATATCGCTCTGCTGCAGCGCACTGTTGCCGAGGTGCCCGGCAGGCCTGTCGACAACTCGGGATACGACCTCAGCGGAGACGGCAATATCGATTTCACCGCACCCGGAGACCGGCGTCTGCGCAGAGTCCTGACCACAACGATCGGATTGCGCAACCATTTGCGCTGAGAGGTTTCGATGAATCCAGCAGGAACATTATCTGATCAACGAGGCGCGGTGCTGATCAGCGGGCTTATGCTTCTACTGGTGCTCACCCTGTTGGGAGCAGCAGCCCTGCAGGGCACCACGAATCAATATCGAATGGCGGGAGATTTCGTCCGGCAGGAGCTTGCCTTCCAGGCAGCCGAAGCCGGACTGCGCGACGCGGAAGCCTGGCTGGAAAACACGGTCGTTCTGCCGGAATTCAACAACGGCAACGGGCTTTATCAGCCGGACCCCCAGCTTGCCTTCCAGGACGGCATCTGGGCGGATGAAGCTCCGGCAAATTATATCACCTACCAGGGAGACGACCTCGGCGATCCTCTCCCCTTTCCTTTACCCCGCTACATCATCGAGTTCATGGCCGAGGTCGATGTCAGCGGCAACGATTCGATCAAATTTGCACCCGCCGCAGGCGACGCTCCGAGGATCTTTCGCATTACCAGCCGCGGAGTCGGTCCCAACGGCCGCAGTACGGTCATTCTGCAGACAACGTTTATTCGCTGAGAGAGGTCGGAGATTTAAAGATGAAACAGTATTTTTTCGGTTTCGCCCTGCTTCTGCTGTTTATCGTCCCTGTCGGATACCTCTCCGCCATGGTCGTACCGCAGGGCATCCTCGACGCCATTCATGCTGAACGCCGGGAGGTCGTGATCGATCGCCGGAATTATACCCTGACTGAGGACGCCAGAATATATCTTGAGTCCGATCCAGAACAGGCGCTGGAACTCTCCGCCCTGCGCGCAGGGCAGAAAGTGGTCTACGATCTGAGTTATCCGTCTGGCCAGTCACCCAGAATCAAGGTTCTTGTCATACAGGATTGATAGATAACAGATACTTGTCCGGCCTGGGGTCGCAGCTTCCATGGCAAGGGTGTCTGGCGCCAGGGAGGGCGCCAGTCAAACGGCCATGGAGGGCGAAAAGTGTCCCTTGTCATGGGAGCTGCGGCCCCAGGTTGTAAAATGGTACAAAAACAGGTTGCCTCTGAAGGGACGTTATTATGTCCGATGCCGGAAAACAGAACAAAGCTGCCTCCTGGTTGATCTCCATAGTCCTGAGCGCCGTACTGGCCCCGTTGCTGATTTTTGCAGGTCCAACCGGCGTTCAGGCTGAGATATCCCAGGTTCCTCTGTTTCTCACCGTGGAAGTCGAGCCCAATATCGTTTTCGTCATCGACGATTCGGGCTCCATGCACTTTGAAACGCTTCCCGATGAAGTGTCCATGGATACCTTCGGCGGACTTGAATGGTGGCACCGCGGCGTTTTCTACATGTTTCCTCCCGCCGACCGTATCTACGGCGGCGACACCGATTACTGGCGCAGCAGCACCTACCGGGGCTTCAATCTGCACAATATTCCAGGATTCGGAGCCACCGATCGCTGGGCGGCGTTTTTCCGTTCCCACCATAATAACGCCATGTATTACAACCCGCAGACAAGGTACCTGCCCTGGGTTTCCGCGGACGGAACGCCCTGGCCGGATGCCGATCCCGGCACCGCTTACCACAACCCTGCCGACACAGGCAAGGGCAGCCGCAATCTCACCGCCAACAACTGGCAATATGCCTGCTGGATCAATCCGACAGCCAGCACCTGGACTTCAAACTGGGGGCTTTGTTCTTCCGAGAGTCGCAGTTTCTACCCGGCCACTTATTTCAATTATCAAGGCGGCGATGTCAGCGAAGCCTCGAGCTATGAACGCATCGAGATAAAAGCGGGCAACGGCCCCTTTGCCGGCGGCCCCAAACGCACGGACTGCGCAGACCCCGATGCCTGCACCTATGAAGAGGAAATTCAGAATTTCGCCAACTGGTACACCTACCATCGCTCCCGCATCCTCACCTCGCGTGCTGGCATCGGCCGCGCTTTTGCCGCCCAGGGCGAAGACATTCGCGTCGGATACGGTACGATCAACGCCGGCAGTTCCTATCTCGATTCCGAATCCAGCCCAGGAACCATGGTGCGCGGAGTCAGGTCATTCTCCGGTTCCGACCGGGAAGAGTTTTTTTCTCTTCTGTATGAACGCGACATCCCATTGGCAGGCACCCCACTGCGGCGGGCTCTTGATGATGTCGGCCAGTATTACACCCGCGAGGATGCCCGCGGCCCCTGGAACACAACCCCTGGGGCCACCGGCGGGTCAAACCTCGCCTGTCGCAACAGCTATACGGTTCTGATGACGGACGGCTACTGGAATGTCGGCAACGAGCACGCCGCCCGCCATTCTTCAAGACGAGCCAACATCGACGACCAGAACGGGCCGAGCATCCTCAATCCCGTCCCCCTGGCTGAAAACTTTCAATACACACCCGATCCTCCCTATCAGGACGATTGGTCCGACACGCTTGCCGATGTCGCGATGTATTACTGGAATCGCGATCTGTGCCCGAATATCTCCAACCGCGTCCCAACTTCAGTTTTCAACGAAGCCTACTGGCAGAGCATGGTGACCTTCGGCGTGGGCCTCGGAGTTTCAGGGACTCTCGACCCGGAAACGGATCTGGACTCGCTCAAATCCGGAGATCTCGACTGGCCCGACCCCACCACGGATGCCACGCCGAGGGGAACCAAAATAGACGATCTCTGGCATGCCTCCCTCAACAGCCGGGGCGATTTTTTCAGCGCCATGGACCCCGAGATTTTTTCTGAAAAGCTCGGGGGGCTTCTGGCAGCGCTTGTCGACAGAAAAACAGGAACCGCAGCGGCCATCGCCACCAACTCAACCCGCCTGGTCGATAACACCCTTATTTATCAGGCGCGGTTCGACAGTGAAACATGGAGCGGACAGATCCTGGCCTACAACATCAACAGTGATGGCTCGGTGGGAGAGGTCGAATGGAACACCCATGACCCCGGCAAGATGCCTGCCCATGGGGATCGCAGAATCTTTATCTGGAACGGAACGGACGGGGCCCCCTTCACCGTGGCGGGGTGGGATAACCTCTCAGACTTACAGCGCACAGACCTGCGTGCCGGAGGCTCGGAAGACCAGGGCAAAGATCGACTCAACTGGCTGCGCGGCGACCAAAGCCTGGAAAGCGACCAGGAGGGAGGATACCTGCGCCCACGGGACCATATCCTGGGCGACATCGTCAACTCCGACCCCCTGATTGTCGGCGCACCTGATTTCCAGTATCAGGATCTTCCCGCCGGCACTCCCGGCCAAGACACCTACAAGGCTTTTCGCATCGACAACGCCGCACGGGCGCGCCTGCTCTATATCGGCGGCAATGATGGGATGCTGCACGCCTTCGATGCCAACACCGGCGTTGAACAGTTTGCCTATGTCCCTGCCGCAGCCTCCTCTGCCGGGCTCGCCAACCTGAGCGACCCGGACTATGTTCACCGGTATTACGTCGACGGTTCTCCCAGTGTTGGCGATGCCTACCTGAACGATTCCTGGAAAACCATCCTCATCGGCACCATGGGGGTCGGCGGACGCATTGTCTTCGCCCTCGATATCACTGATCCGGACACTTTCGATGAGAGCAATGTCCTGTGGGAGTTTTCCCATCCGGATCTGGGCTACGCCATCGGAAAACCGGTTCTTGTGCGCCTGCAGAACGGCCAGTGGGCGGTTGTGTTCGGCAACGGTTACGGCGGCGACAGCAACCGTGCGCAACTGTTCATTGTCAATGCGCAGTCGGGGGAGCTTATCCGCCAGATCGATACGGGCGCCGGCTCGGCCGAAGCCCCTAACGGCCTGTCCGTTCCAGCTCTGCTGACCGACGCCCATCGCACCCTGACCACGGCCTATGCCGGAGACCTGCAGGGAAATCTCTGGAAATTCGACCTGAGCGACGAATTGGCTTCGGACTGGGACATCCCCTTTGTCACCAACCCCGGCGCCGTAAGACGTCCCCTGTTCACCGCCCGCGACAGTTCGGGAGAGGTGCAGCCCATTACCGCTCCGTTGGAACTCGGCGCACACCCTGAAGGAGGCGTGATGGTCTACTTCGGCACCGGCAAATACTTTGAAGTCGGCGACAACATTGTCGGGGCCGATCCACCCATTCAATCCTTTTACGGGATATGGGACAACGACTCCCGTATCCCGGAAACGGATCGAAGCTCCCTTGTCTCCCAGACCATCCTGGCTGAAGGCGCCCTGCACGATACATCCGACGATCAGCTGCGGGCGGTCACTGAGAATTCCGTTGATTACAATGCCAACCCCTCACCTCAACGCGGCTGGTTTATCGACCTCGTCTCTCCAGTCGCCGGCCTGCAGGGAGAGCGTGTCGTCAGCGCGCCGGTGCTGCGTCGCGGACGGGTTATCTTCTCGACCCTGATCCCCCTGGCCGACCCCTGCTCCGCAGGCGGAACAAGCTGGCTTATGGAACTCGATGCGGTGATGGGAGCCCGCCTGATCGATTCGGTTTTTGATGTGAACGACGATACGGACATCGATGACGATGACAAAATCACGATTATTGTCGATGGGAAAACACTGACCGTGGCGGCCAGCGGCATTCAGTCCCCGGTGGGGATCATCAAGACCCCGGCAGTCATCGAAGCGGGCGAACTGGAGTATAAATACTTCGGCGGATCGGAAGGAGGGATCGCGGTTGTGCGTGAAAAAGGCGGCGATGCCAATGAGCTGGGCCGGCGCTCCTGGAGGCAGCTGCGCTGACTGTTTGGCCCGCAGGGCGTGATGTCATCACACACGATGCCGTCACGCCCTGCGGCTTCACTCGCTATCTCTTGCCTCATCCGGCTCCAGACGCGCCAGCTCACCGTTGCCGTGATCGGTCAGCAGGTAGATTAAGCCGTCCGATCCGACGCGCACATCGCGGATGCGTCCCAGTTCGCCTTTCAGAAGATGCTCCTCCTCGACCAGATCTTTTCCGTCAAATCTTAAGCGGACCAGCATCTGCCCCGCCAATGCTCCGACAAACAGGTCCCCCTGCCAATCAGGAAATTTGTCGCCCGTGTAAAAGGCCATCCCTGAAGGTGCGATGGAAGTGGGCACCCAATAGTGCAGCGGCTGTTCCATTCCTTCCTTGTGCGTGCCCTCGCCGATCTGGGTGCGGGTCACGTAATTCTTGCCGTAAGTGATCACCGGCCAGCCGTAATTGGCGCCTGCGCGCAGGATGTTGACTTCATCTCCGCCGCGAGGACCGTGCTCGTGAAACCAGATTTCCCCGGTGTGGGGGTGCAGGGCCACTCCCTGAATATTGCGATTGCCGATGGTGTAGATTTCCGGCTTCCAGCCATCACGGCCGACAAAGGGGTTGTCCTTCGGAACCCGTCCGTCATCATGCAACCGAATAACCGAACCAGCATGATCGTCCGGCTGCTGGGCGCGATCCTTCTCGCCACGATCGCCCAGAGTAATATAGAGGTACCCGTCAGGGCCGAAAACCAGGCGTGAACCAAAGTGACGTTCAGTGCTGGATTTGGGCTGCATTTGGAAGATTGTTTCAACATTCTCAAGGCGGTTGTCAGTCAGACGTCCCCGGGCGACTTCAGTGCCGATGCCCCCGTGGCCAATTGCAACATAAGAAAAATAAACGAGTTGATTGTCTTCGAATTGCGGATGAAGAGCGACATCAAGCAATCCCCCCTGTCCGCGAGCGGCGATAGAGGGCAGCCCCTGAACCGGCTGCGGTTCAAGTTTTCCATGATTGATGACGCGCAACCGGCCCGGTCGCTCCGTAACCAGCATCCGCCCATCCGGGAGAAACGCAAGGCTCCAAAGATTTTGCAGACCCTCAACCAGGGTGTGAACACGGAAATTATGGGCATTGCTTTCTGTCTCCGACGCAACCGCCAGGGACATAGATGCAAAGAGGAGGAAACATATCAGGTGACCATAAAAGGCAATGCGTTTCCGAAGCATTGGGTGCTTCTGAATACAAGCCAGTTCGGCCTCCACTAGATATCTAAAATTTAAATTTATCATAAAGAGTTCCCCTCTCTGACCCGTTCCGCGACCTTGCGAAAATGGAAACCATAGACGGCGTAGGTAATGGCCAGGGGGAACAGGCGCGGCTTTCTGAACAGGGACCAGAAAAACAGTTTCCAGAACTGAAGGCGCTCTTTACCGACCACCCCCAACCAGAGAATCGACTTGAACAATGCACCGATATGTCCCTTCTGTAAATGAAATTTTCCCATCGGGCGAGGACGGTATTCCTTGAACAACCGGATCACCCGCTGGTAGTACTGCCTGGGATCGTAAATCGTATCCAGAATCTTCTGATAGCCTTGATGAAGCGTTTCCTGATTCATGCGCGGAATAAAATTGACGTCGAAAATCGTGTTTTCTCCGGATGAATCCCTGAGCAAACGCCCTTCGCCCTCCAGACGCTGGTAGAGTCGGGTTCCGCGCAGGGCGGACAGCACGCCGACCATGGCGGTCACTATGCCGCTTTCCTGAATGAACCTGATCTGTTTTTCAAAAATGGCCGGAGTATCGCTGTCAAACCCCACAATAAAGCCCCCATGCACCTGAAGCCCGGCCCGTTGAATGCGTTTAATGCTATCGATCAGGTCGCGGTTTCTGTTCTGAAGCTTGCAGCTTTCTTCAAGCCCTGCGTCATCAGGAGTTTCGATGCCGACGAAGACCTCTTCAAAACCGGCGAGCACCATCCATTCCATCAACTGTGGATCGTCTGCAAGATCGATGGACGCTTCGGTGTAAAAATAAAAAGGGTAATCCTTCTCCTTCATCCATTCGACGATGGCGGGCAGCACCTCACGTTTAAGCGTCGGCTTGTCGCCGATAAAGTTGTCGTCGACAAAAAAGATCGCGCCGCGCCAGTCGCGTGCATACAGACTCTCCAACTCATCAATAATCTGAACAACTTTTTTGTTGCGGGGCCTGCGCCCAAACAGAGCGGTAATATCGCAGAACTCGCAGTCGAAGGGACATCCCCGCCCGTACTGCAGGTTCATGGCCGCGTAATCGTTCATGTCGATCAGATCCCACAGAGGAACCGGCGTCTGTTCGATCTGCGCCCATTGCTCCGCACGGTAAATACGGCGGGGTTCGCCCTGCTGCAGATCCTGCAGAAAAAGCGGCAGGGTCACCTCCCCCTCCCCCAGCACCAGGTGATCGACCTCAGGCAGGGTTTCATGGTAAGAGGTAAACAGCGGTCCTCCGGCAACGATTTTAACTCCAAGGAGTCGACACCGTTCAATGACATCGCAAGCCGATTCCTTCTGAATCGTCATGGCGCTGATGAAAACGTAGTCCGCCCACCTCAGGTCTGCCTCTGAGAGGGAGCGCACATTCAGGTCGACCAGTTTTTTTTCCCAATCTCCAGGCAACATTGCAGCAATCGTCAACAATCCCAGCGGAGGAAAACTGGCTTTGCGGTCGATGAATTTCATCGCATACCTGAAACTCCAGAACGTGGTCGGGTAATGAGGATAAACCAGAAGAATCTTCATACCTGATCTCCAGACTTTTTATTGCCGAGCCCCTCTGCGATGACGCCAACCCCAGAGGAGTCTGGGCCCACCTGTGATCTCGAGAAGCCGGTGCCCAAAACTCTGCGGAGGTTTATGCGGTCGATAGTCGACCATAAAAAAACCGCCAAATGCTAAAGATTGACCGTTTTTGTCATTCTCGCGCACGACAAATCCCGGACCTGAAAAATCACACAACAAAGAAGAATCACTGTTGCGGGAAGGTTGGTATACCTTTAAAAGAACCTGTTTATCGCCTAATTCCTCAGCGGCAAAGACGACTACGGTTTCACGCTTGAGAAAATCAGGAACCGCATCCATGCCGACAAACTCCAACAGGCAGGGATGCCCTGCCGAGAGGCAGCCACGAACCCTCTGCCATTCGCGAAAGGTGGATTGACAGAGCCACTGCCCCCCACCGGGATGGGGCAGGCGAAGGACCAACTCAAGATTGAGCAGAATAAAGCGGCCGTCCCCAGACACCTGCTCATGCAGGCTGCGCCGCACAATATTCTCGGGCAGCCAGTTATCCGGAATTCCGTGCAGAACACTGAGCCAGTGGCACAGGCGACCCGTACTCGCACCAACGATATGAATCAGCCTCTCCCGCAGGAATTCACGCCAGGCTGCGCCTTTAGTTTTTCGCCGCAGACTCCGGGTCGAGAAAAAGTCGAGAGCCGCCACGGCTTGTGCGGTAGACATCCAGCCTGCGCCGGTAGAATCGTTGATCCAAAGGGGGAGTTGTGACGGGAGACGATAATAATCAACCATGCCACTGAAATCTTGACGAAGAAGTGCAAGCACCTCGTCGGTGATTCCCTTCAAATTGTCCCGTATTCGCTTTTCTCCCTTGATCCCGACAAGATCGGGGGGGAGATCAACAGCGTCAACAGCGGGATGGAAACGGGTATGCAACATAGGGCGGGACAATCCGGGTTCGGGACGAAAACGGCGATCAGCCTCCACCGCGTTTGATCCGTTCAGCATCTGAAATTCCGTTTTTGAGAAGACTCAGCGCCTCAAGAGCAGCGGAAGACTCCTCGCGGTCAAGCTGAAGTTTCAGCCCGCATGACGAACAATAGAAAGGCTGGTCGGAGAGAAGAAGATCAAAGGAGGTCGGGATATGAGAACCGCATTGCGGGCACGCAAAGCCGGGGATGGATGCCGTGATCGAAGTCATGATTTCAGTCCTTTTCCGTCACTTCGCGGGCAGAGATATTCTGCTCCATCAGGTTGAACAAACGCGACAGCCCGGCAGGAACATCGGCCTGCTGAACGTTGATCTTGACCTTCATCTGCATTTCCGATGATCGCCCCCGGGTGCTTGCGGGATCGCGCCCCATCGCCGCCTTGAAATCGATTGGCTGCAATTGAGGCAGGTCATCCACTTCCCGCGCCGGTACACCTTTGGGCGCAGCTCGCTGAATGTCGACGATTTTGACGAAAAATTCCAGTTGCGCGTCTTTGATCTGCAAAGCCGGGATGGGCAGCAATGACAGAAGGGGCACATCGATCTGCATGGAACGGGGGCGCCCATCGGGACCGATACTCTCCTGCCGGAAAGACGCCATGCGCAATTGGCCGAAATCGTCTCCATTGTTTCCCTTGCCCGTGCTTTCGAACCCGAAATTGCGGATAAAGGAAGCCGTGGCCTGAGCCGCCTGGCTTTCCGCTTCGATCATGGCGTGCAGGGGCGCGCCGATCAGTTGATTAAGCGATAGGGCCGTACTCTGATAATAGCCGTCGGAACTGCTTTTTTTATCTTCCGGCATAACGTATCCTATTCATTACATAATGATCTATTCCGCACTCAGGGCCCTCCAGGTGCGCCCCTCCTCCTTGCTCTCGACCTGGGTCCAGTTGTAATTTCGCAGGCCAGCCTTGATCTTGAGCGTGGAAATCGCCCCTGCGGGCAGCTCCGATAAAGCGCTGCCGCTGATTTCAGTCAATACACGGCAATCTCCGTCCTGTCTCCACACAGAATGAAGGTCCTTGGCAATCTGATCGAGAATCGCCTTGACATCGACCTGTTCAGCGATCTTTTCTGCCAACGGCTGATTCTTTGCTCCCGCCCGCGCCATACGATCGTCAAGAGCTTGCTCAATGACCTGGCGAAGACCGTCCTGGGCCATTTTCTGGTCGAGATTTCCATGCGCATCAATCAGGTGAGGGTAGTTGTTCATCAGGTAGCGCAGAATATCCTGGCGCAAATCGATCCTGAAACTTTCCCTGCTCAGCTCTCCGGCAAGACCGATCTTGTTCAGAGACCGCGCACTCCGAGCTGCCTGATTGATCACATGACTGGCCACTGCATTGCTCTGTCGCTCAAAGAACAGCGCCAGCTGGGCCTCGCGGCCTTCTCCGCTGTCACCGCGGAAGTCGACGCCGGACAGGGCGAATTTGATTTCAAACTCTATTTCCTCGATTTCCGCACGAGGCACGGGAAAGCGGCGCAGAAGCGAATTCTGCTCGTAATAACGACTGATATTGCGTGAATAGAGGTCACTGCTGAAACGCGCCTGGGCAACGTCACGCAGCAGCGCCCCTATAATCTGATTCAACTCGGCCATGTCACCCTTTTCCTGAAAAATTCAAATGGCCCGCGTATCTATAATTCACGTCGTGGGATCGCAGCTCCCCTGCAACGGTCACTGTTATGCCCCAGGTCAGGACGGAGGCAGCGCCTTGATATTGTCGGTCAGGATATTGAGCACTTTCGCCATGCCGGCCGGGACATCATCCTGGACGGCATGAACATTGATATCCATCGTATATTCCACCGAGTATTTTGAATCCCTGGTGGAAGTCGAATCCTTTTTACTCGAATAGGATGCATCGAGCTTGGCGCTGAAAAACAGATACTTGGCACTGGCGGCCAGCGCCACCTTGCCCTCTTTGACATTCTGTTCTTTCTGGCTGGATTCCGTGGAGGCGTTAATACTGGCCTTGAAATTGATGGTCATGTTGTCGATACGGATGAAGGGGATCGGAACGATGGTGAGAATGGGAACAACCAGTGACTGTGGACCCTGCGGTCCATCATACTTGAATGTGACATTGCGGATGTCTTCGTTTTCATCGAATGCCACCCCTTCGATAAACCCCAGGGTCGACTGAGCCGCCTTGGCCTGAGCTTCGACAGCAGCGGTCATCGGCCCGCCAATGAGCGCACCAAAAGGGATATTGCCAAGCGTCCGGGTTGCCGTCTCTTGTTCGCCAGCCATGATGTTCTCCCTGGAAAGCGACCACTTTTAAGCCAGTTGAAAGCGGTCTATACGAGATTCACTGCCCGTAAAAACATACTGTAAACGTCTTTTATTCAAGTCTATCCGGCAGCTATGAAGAGTCAACCTGGATTGCCTGTTTTTTTAATGAACAAAATACCTGTCGAAAAACAGCCTGCCCTCTTATCGCAGCACTCCTCTTATGATCACGTCCACGGCCTCATCGGGGGAAAGCCCATGGGCCAGAAGCGTCTCCAACTGGCGTTGGTCGACCGTGCCGATGGCCGCCTCATGAGTCACTTTCGCCAGAGGATGGGTAACATTGACGATCGGGACGGCCCGAGCGACCGCCTGATCTCTGACCAGTTCCATGCAGTCCACATGCCCCCGCGCGCCGGCGGCGTTTCCCGAGGTCGAACCAATGATCTCGGCGGAGGCATGATCCCGCAAAGCGATTCTTGATTTAATCAGACCACGCGAGTTCTCCCCTTCGAGAACAATCTTCTCGCGGATTTTGACCACATCGCTGCCGCTGCCGGAAACGCGCGCGATCAGTTCCGTGACCGAGTCGGCATAGCCGGTGACGGTATAATCCATATCCAGGCTGCCGACACGACCACTCGTCAGGTTGAATTCGCTGTTGAAGCGTCCGTCCTCACCCACCTGCACCTGGCTTTTCGGGACAACTTCAACTCCCCCCTCAGGACCATGAACATGGGTTTCGTTATAACGCATTCTGGCCCCCTCCCCGATTTCAACCCGGGCAATCATTTCATGGCGAACCTTCTCGGCGTTGGGAAACAGGCAGTGGGCGATAAAATCAACCGAGGAGTGGGGCTCGAGCACAACATCCATTTCGATCTGCTGAAGGCCTTCGGCATGAACGACTCCGAAACAGAGATGCACGGGGCTGGCGATTCTGGCACCCTCAGCCACCCTGATTCTCGCAACGATGCCGTGAGGGGTTTCCTCGGTGTCCACATGCAGGCCTTCCACCTGCCGTGCGCTCAGGATGCGGTGCTCCACGGCCAGAAGATGCGCCACTTCCCGGTCGCTAAAAACCCCGCGGTCGCCGCCGCTTGAACCGAAAGCTTCCATTAGAACGTCATTTTCGCTCATATCCACACTCCACTCCGTCGCACAAAAGACATTTTCTGTTCTGATAGTGAGCGGCCACATGCCTTGGGTCACCGGTGCACACGATGCGGCCGTCGCAGATCTGAGAGGCATGATCGGCGCAGCCGGCAATCTCTTCGCGGTGAGTGATGAGCAGAACTGCCGCACCGGATTGCCTGAAAGAATCAATCACCTGAAGAATATCCCGGGTCGACAGCATATCGATGCCGGAATCCGGCTCATCGAGAATCGCCAGGCGCGGTTTAAGCGCGAGCACCGATGCGAGCTCAATCCGTTTTCGTTCACCGCCGCTGAGGTTTTTGTCGACCATTCTCCTGGCGTACGAAGAGGGATCGAGCCCGACCTGTTTCAGATACGAATCGGGCTCGAGCGTTTTGTCATGCAGGCAAAGATACTCATCCACCCGCAGCCCCTCGAATCGAACCGGCTCCTGCCAGGCCAGCGAGATCCCCAGGCGCGCACGTTGGTGGATTTCAAAATTGTTGATCTTTTCTCCGTCAAAAAGAATCTCACCTTGCTGCGGGCCCTCTCTGCTGCATCCCATGATCAGATATGCAAGGGTACTTTTTCCTGTGCCATTCGTCCCGATCAGGGCATGCACCTCGCCGGAATCAAGCGACAGATCCAGGTGGTCGAGGATGGTGCGGTCAGGGGTTCGGTAAACGATATTGTGCACTTCCAACAAGGACATGCCATAACCTCCCGAAAAGTGGTGCTTTCACTTTGACATTATCATCTTATCTCATGAGAGAACGAAGGCAAATTGCGCGGTCGAAAACGGTGCTCATTCACCGTCGAGTCAAATCGTATCCTTGTAACGCAATAATTTTGGTGTAGATTCTGAAGACCGGAATCTGCTCTTCACAGAACGAGACCATCTGATTTCAGAGGGACGCCATGTTAAGAACACTTTTCATTTCATTTGGCATATTTACGGTCATGGCTGTGACATCTTCTTTTTCAGCACATGCCGCAGAGGAGAGTTACGATATGGATAAAGAACCGCAGACCATCAAAAAAGCCATTTTTGCCGGAGGATGCTTCTGGTGCATGGAACCGCCTTTTGAAAAACTGCCGGGAGTTGTTTCCGTCGTTTCAGGATACACAGGGGGGACTGTAAAAAATCCTTCCTATGAACAGGTGACATCTGGAATAACCGGCCACCTTGAGGCGGTGGAAATCACCTATGACCCTGAGCAAATCAGCTACCCGGAATTGCTGGAGGTATTCTGGAGGAACATCGACCCGACCGACGATGGCGGACAGTTCATCGATCGTGGCAGTCAGTATCGCAGCGCCATCTTCTATTTGGATGAAGAGCAGCGCCGCGCGGCGGAACGATCACGGGAAGACTTGGCGCAATCGGGAAAATTCGAGCGGCCCATCGTGACTGAAATCATTCCGGCGTCGACTTTCTATCCGGCTGAAGCCTATCACCAGGACTACTACAAGGAGAATCCTTTGAGATACCGCTTCTACCGCTCAGGATCCGGCCGCGATCTTTTCCTGGAAAAAACGTGGAAAGATCACAATGAAAACCCCTAGGGTATACATTTTCAGCATGTTATGTTTTTTTCATGGTCACCGAACTACTCAGCACAAAAGATATTGAACAGGCGAAGCGGCTCATTGTGGAATCAGGGCTGCGTTTCGAGAGCAATTACGATGTTCTTGTCGGGGTTTTTGACGAAAAAGAACTGGCCGCTGTCGGTGCGCGCGCCGGAAACATCTTCAAGATGCTGGTGGTTGCGCCTCCGTTTCAAGGTAGTTCTGTCCTGGGGACCCTTCTGACCGAGTTGATGCGATCGGCCGGCTACGAAGGCTACGATGTCTTCTTCATCTTTACCCGACCGCAGCATGCCCCTTCATTTCAAGCCTTCAATTTTGAGCCACTGGTTCATCACACCCAAACAACCCTGCTGGAATTCGGCGGTGGTCTGCGTCGATATCTGAGAAAACACAAGCCTCTGGTTCAGCCGGGCGACAATGGCGCATTGGTCATGAACTGCAATCCCTTTACCCTGGGGCACCGCTATGTCATCGAGCAGGCGGCCAAACGGTGCGAGACCCTCTATATTTTTGTTGTGCGTGAGGACCGATCCGTCTTCCCCTTTGACGTGCGGCTGCGCCTGATGCGGCAAGGGGTCGCTCATCTGGATAACGTTCGCGTGCTTGACAGCGATCTCTACTCGGTAAGCAACCTGACTTTTCCTGCTTATTTCCTCCACCAGGAGGAACAGTCCCAGCAGGTGCAGATGGAGGTCGATCTGCTGATCTTTGCCCGACATCTCGCGCCCTTTTTTCATATCAGGAAACGCTTCTTCGGCACCGAGCCCTACTGCCGCACAACCAGGCTCTATAATGAAACGATGAAACGGCTCCTGCCCGAATTCGGCATCACCCCCCGGGAGATACCGCGAGCCACCATTGAAGGCGAGGCGATCAGCGCGTTCCGGGTGCGCGAAGCCCTGAAACGTGAAGCTTACGAATCCCTGCGCTGGCTGGTACCGAAAAGCACCTACGATTTTCTTATGTCCGATGAAGCCCGCCAGTTGCGGGAAAAACTTATGACCTACCGGAGGAGGCATTGATGGAGATTCGCAGAAAAGTTCAGGCCGGCACGATGCAGTCCAGCGATCTGATGGTGTTCATCGAGCCTGCGGACAGCCTGACCATCGAAATTGAATCCACGGTCAAAAAGCAGTTTGAGCACCTGATCCGGGCGCGGGTTGAAGATGTGCTGCGGAGAATGCAGGTATCTCGCGGCCATATTCGCCTCAGTGACCGGGGTGCGCTGGATTACGCGATTGAAGGACGCCTGGAAGCGGCAATCAAACGGGCGTCGACGGAGGATTGAATGGAAAAAATCTGGTACAGGGAGTGGCACCAGGGGCGGCGCTTCATCATCAAGATCAGCCCGGGGCGCCCGCTCAGGGAGAGCATCAAATCCGTCGTTGCAGAACTGGGAATCCGCCAGGCGTTCATCACATCCGCCGTGGGTTCGGTGCAGAACGTGGACCTGCGCGGCATCAAGACCGGTGCGCGGCTGCCGATCACGGAACCGCGCATGAGCCGGCATCGCATCACCGGCCCGCTTGAGCTGCTGGGCCTTGAAGGCAATCTGGTGCCCGACGAAAATGGAGAGATCGACTGCCACCTGCATATTCTCGCGGCGAGATCTTCAGGTGAAGTCATCGGCGGTCACCTGTTCGATGCGGAAGTTTTCGCCAGCTGTGAAATTCTGCTGAGCGAAGGGCTGGGCGAAGGCATAGAACGGCACCGTTCCAAGCGCGGCGGAGTCCCGACCATTTTCATTCAGGATGAGGAGTCGCGCCATGAGTGACCTGCAACTACGTCGATCGCTGCTTTATGTTCCGGGCAATATGCCCTCCATGCTTCAGAATATCCCTATTTTTCAGTGCGATGCCGTAATCATCGACCTGGAAGATGCCGTTCCGTTGTCCGAGAAGGATGCCGGCCGCATCCTGGTGCGCCGCTTTCTCGACTCCTACCCGAAGCGCAACAAAGAAATTCTCATCCGCATCAACCCGCTGGACAGCAAATGGGGAGAAGAGGATCTGCGTACCGTGCTGCCGGCCCTTCCCGATGGGATCCGCCTGCCCAAAGCCGACACGCCGGAGGTCGTTGAGCGGCTCGACACGCTGCTGACGGAATTCGAGGAAGAGCTGGGGATCGAGATCGGGCATTTCAGGATTCTGCCTTCCATTGAAAGCGCCGCGGGCGTGATCAACGCCATCAAGATCGCGCGCTGCTCGCAGCGCGTCTTTGCGCTCGCCTTCGGGGCGGAAGACTACACCGCGAGCCTTGAAATCGAGCGCACCAAGAGCGGCGAAGAGCTTTTCCACGCACGCACCCGCGTAATCTGGGCCTCGCGGGCCGCCGGCATTCAGGCCATCGACAGCATATTTGCGGATGTCGGTGATATGGAAGGCCTGCGGGCTGAAACGGAACTCATCAAGCGGCTGGGGTTTACCGGAAAATCACTGGTCAATCCTCGCCAGATCGAAGTGGTGCACGAAGTGTTCGCCCCCAGGCAGGAAGAGATCGACTATGCCCTGCAGGTGGTGGAAGCCATTCAGAAGGCCCGCAAAATGGGGACCGGGGTCATTTCCCTGGGAGGCAAGATGGTCGACGCCCCGGTGGTCAAGCGTGCACTGCGGGTTCTTAAAACCGCCCGCGCCCATAATCTGATCGAAATGGATATCGATGATGAGGTGATTTATGGTCAGGAATAGCCTCGGTCGCCAGATCCCGGAAACATTCAACGGCAAAAAGCTTACCCCGTACAGCAATCCGTTTTCACTTATGCCCGAGGGGATGCGCACCAGCCGGCCGCTGACGCGGGTCAACCCGGGCACTTCCAAGATTCTCGGCAGCCTGCGCGAAGCCATCGAGGCCTCGGGGCTGCGCGACGGCATGACCATCTCCACCCACCATCACCTGCGCAACGGCGACCTGCTGCTTGGCCAGCTGGTGCGTGAAATAGATGCTCTCGGCATTCGCGGCATCATCATCGCATCAAGCTCTATCCATCCGGTGCATGCCGAACTCATCCCGTATATCGAAAAAGGGGTGATCGCCGGCTTCGAATGCGGCGTCAACGGCCCGATCGGCGAACAGATTTCCCGCGGACAGCTCAAATGCCCGGTGGTGGTTCGTACTCACGGGGGCCGCGCCCGCGCCCTTGTTTCCGGAGAGGTTCCTGTCGATGTCGCCTTTATCGCCGCTCCCGCCTGCGATGAATACGGCAACATGAGCGGCAGCTCCGGTCCTGCGGCCTGCGGCAGCCTCGGATATGCCCAGGTGGACGCTCAGCATGCGCGGGTGGTGGTCGCGGTCACCGACAACCTCTCACCCTACCCGACAGCGCCGGCTTCCATCGAGCAGACGCTGGTGGATTATGTGGTGACGGTTCCCACGCTTGGCGATCCCAAAAAAATCGTTTCCACCACCACCCGCATCACCACCGATCCCGTGGGGTTGCAGATTGCCCGCTATGCGGCTCGGGTCATCGAGGTATCAGGATTGCTGCGCGACGGTTTTTCCTTTCAAACCGGATCGGGCGGAATCTCTCTGGCCGTTGCCGACCAGGTTCGCAACGCCATGCGCCGGGATCAGATCAAGGGCAGCTTCGGCTGCGGCGGCATCACCGGCTATTTTGTCGACATGCTGGAAGAAGGCCTGTTCCAGACGCTCTTCGATGTCCAGTGCTTCGACCTCAAAGCCGTGGAGTCCATCGGTCGCAACCTCAACCACGTTGAAATCAGCGCCGATATGTACGCCAATCCCTTCAATGCAGGCGCCGTCGTCAACCGTCTCGATGCGGTGATCCTCGGCGCCACCGAAATCGACACCCGCTTCAACGTCAACGTCAACACCGAATCCAACGGCTACCTCCTGCATAACACCGGGGGGCACAGCGACACCGCCGCCGGAGCGAAACTGGCGATCATCGTCGCCCCCTCCATCCGCGGCCGGCTCCCCATCATCCGCGACGAAATCACCACCATCACGACGCCCGGAGACACCGTGGATGTCATCGTCACCGAGCGCGGCATCGCAGTCAGCGACCGCCACGAAGATCTTAAGCGCGAATTGCTGCGCTGCAACCTGCCGGTCAAGGAGATCAGCCGGATCCAGGAGGAGATCACCCAGATTACCGGACGGCCGCGGCCGCTTGAATTCAGCGACGATGTGGTCGGATTGATCGAATATCGAGATGGAAGCATTATCGATGTCGTTCGCCGCATTGAAGACTGAAGACTTCCTGGCCGCCCGCGACGAACGCCAGGCACGCATCGACCAGGCTCTGCAGAGTCCGCTGCCCTGGGCGGCCACCCTGAGCCTGTCGATCCCCGGCGCGGACAAGTGCCCGCCGGGTGCCCTTGACCTGTTTCAATGGGGGATGGATCAGCTTGGCAGGCAGCTTGAAACCATGAAAATTCTTCTCCGGGACCGCGACATCCTCGGGCCCTGGCTGCTGCTGACCGGGGACGACTGTGCGGTCACCGCCAAACGTCTCGGCATCGCACTGGAGGAGGCCCATCCCGCTGCGCGGCTGCTTGACTTCGATGTCTATCTCCCCCAGGGCATACCTTTAAACCGCACAACCCTGGATGTTGCCGAACGCAGCTGCCTGCTGTGCCCCTGCCCCGCGCGCGAATGTGTCCGGCTCAAACGCCACAGCCATGAGGAAATCATCCGTGCCAGCCACGCGCTCATCGCCCGCTTCAAACCTGTCTGAATTTGCCGATTGCTTGAGTCTCGGCTTGCGGCAGGAACTTTTTCTCACCCCGAAACCGGGGCTGGTGGATCTCCTCGACCGCGGCTCTCACCCCGATCTGAACCTGCCCCTGATGCTGGAGTCGATCGACTTTGTCGGTGAAGCGTTTCAGACCTTTGCCCGATTGCTGGACCAGGGCACCATGCCTCTTGAGCTGGTGCCGAGCGGACGCCTCCTTGAAAAGAGATTATTTGACACCTTCGGGACCAACACACACAAAGGCGCAATTTTTCTTGGGGGGCTGCTGCTATGCGCATACGCCCGAGCAATGCAAAAAGACACCACGCTGTCACAGGCTGTCCGCGAAACAGCCGCGACGCTTCTGCCTGGACACGATACGGGAGAAACCAACGGCGCCCGCATTCGAAATCAGGGAGAAAGAACCGGAATACTTGGAGAGGTCTGCCGAGGCCTTCCGGCGATATTTAAAACGGCTCTGCCGGCACTCCATGAGGCGCAGGACAATGGCCTGGATGGAACACTCAGCGGCCTGCTGGCCCTGTCGCGCCTCATGCAGGTGGTCGAAGACACCACGACTCTGCACCGCTGCGGCACAGCGGGATTGCAGCGCATCCAATCCGATGGCCGCCGGCTGGAAGCGCTTCTGCACAACAGCCAATCGCCCTACCCCTTTCTGCGAAAAACCAACCGGGACTATATCAGGCAGCGGCTGACCATGGGCGGGGTTGCCGATCTTCTCGGCATGAGTTTTGGTCTGTTTCGGTTCCTGCACAATTCCAGGGGATCATTACTCGTGCGCGAATCTCTGCCAGACTCCCGCCACCAGCCAGGTTATCAGTATTGAAGTCCCCAGCAGTCCAATGGAAACCAGCATCTGGTTGAGCAGCATGGGGCGCAGCACCAGGACCGTCCCAAGCATGAACATCATTGTGCCGGAGAGAAGCTTCAGCACCCGCCCCTGCCATTCACTGAGCTTGGAAGCGCCCAAGGTGAAAGTGAAAATCAGCAGGATGACCGCCAGAGGGATGATATAAACCAGGTTGTATAGAACGAGAAAAAGATAATACTCCCAGGTCACCAGCTCATGCAGAGTCAGCACCCGGGTGAAAATCATGGGAAAGCCTGCCGTGCACAGCAATTCATACATATTTGCAGCGGCGGCCAGGACGATGGTCGCCCCGATCATCGAAATCAGACTTGAGGCTTTGAGCAGGCCACGCATTCTCGCAAACAATTTCGGTTTGGCCGAGTCGGGGATCGAAAAACTCACGCCCTGCTTGAAAAAGAAAAAATCCTTGACGTTGACAGCACCCATCACCACAGCGAGAACTCCTGCCGCGAGCGTCAGGCCTCGCAGCTGCCCGAAGGAAAGAAAGAGATTGAGCCAGGCCGCCATGAACAGAAAATAAAACAGCCCCGAGAAGAAAATAAAAATGCCTCCCACCAGCAGCATGCGCGGCCTCGAACGCAGATGAATCAGCAGGCTCAGCAGAAAAAGAAGCACAAAAAATGCACAGGGGTTCAGGCTGTCCAGCAGCCCGACAATCAGGGTAAACAGGGGCAGCGACAGGGTGCGGCCGTCAACCTCTCCAACCCAGGGTACAAAAATTCGAGTCGTCCCTGCATCAGATTCATCCGAAGGTGAAGTCCCCCGCTGCGGGTCCAGCCGTCCGGATTCTGCAAGTTCCAAAGTATCGGTGCACCCGCTTTTCAGACATTCCTGCACGGCCTCTTCTATCTGGCCCTGCTGCTTCGGTCCGATACCGAACCAGGCACGGTTTTCGAGAAAAATTGAAGGCGTAACGACCGAAGCGTCAAACAGATCACTCAGCAAGAGCAATTGTTCAAAGTAGGTGCGATTATTCCAGATATCCCGCACTTCAACTTTCAGGTCAGGGTGGCGCGAAGCCATAAGCTTTACAAACTCTTCGACTTTTTGACAATGGGGACAATTTTCAGCTGAATAGACCAGGAGAACAACCTTGGCCGAGCCAACAGCGCTGGACTCTGCCCCCCATGCGCCGGGACTCCAGAGTACCGCATGAAAGAAGACAGTGGTCACAAATAAAAAACAGGTGGCCAGAAATTTGGACATGGGAGGTTTTCCTTCCATAATTACCCTGCACCCGATTTTTATTTTACCATTGCCGCACTTTTGTGCTGTATTCTTTAAGAGAGAGCCGCCACCCTATCTTATGAACCTGTGCAATGAAAAGAAGGAGATGTGCATGAAAATTCAGCGTTTTTTGCCTATTGTTTCACTATTTTCAGTGATCTTTTTATCCGGTTGCAGCTCCATGTATTACGGTGCCATGGAAAAAGTGGGTATTCACAAGCGCGAAATCATGGTGGACCGTGTCGAAAAGGCGCGGGATTCCCAGCAGGAAGCCAAAGAGCAGTTCCTTACGACCATGCAACAATTTAAAAGCGTGGTTAATTTTGAAGGGGGAGAGCTCGAAAAAGCCTATAGCAAATTCAGCTCTACTCTGGAAGATGCCGAGAAAAAAGCTGCCGAAGTGCGTGAACGAATCGAGTCTGTCGAGGATGTCTCGGAAGCCTTGTTTGATGAGTGGCGAATGGAAATCAACCAGTATTCGAGTGACTCCCTGCGAAGAGCGAGCCAGCGGAAATTCGATGCAACTCGGCAGAAATACCTGGAACTTATCTCAGCCATGAAGCAGGCGGAATCCAAGCTTGAACCCGCCTTGGTTCCATTGCGCGACCAGGTGCTTTTCATGAAACACAACCTGAACGCCAGAGCCATTGCCGGGCTGAAAAGCGAAGCCAAATCAGTTCAGGCCAACGTCGACACTCTGGTGAGATCCATTGAAAATGCTGTGGCCCGGGCCGATGAATTCATCGCGTCCTTAGAAGATTGAAAGGTTGTGCGAGGTGCCTTCCTGGAAACGGGCGGACACCTCGCACCAGATGACATCAGAATTGATAAAAGAAATAATCGGACTTGCGGTAATCATAAAGCGATACGACATTGTCGATGACATGACCGCTGAAATGGGACATGGAATCATGGTCGATTCCATCGAAAAGTCGTCCCTGGACACTCAGGCACACATGGTGATTCCTTTCATCAAGCAGACAGAAATTCGAACAGTCCTGACTGCGCTTGACCTGGCAGCCTTTTTCGGGATCGTGCATAGAGACTCTGGGCATGGGCACATCGACCCCGATATTCAGAAACTTTTCGCGGTCGCGATCATATATAGCGGTGGTTTGCCCCTCTTTGATCAAACTCCCTGCAATGTAGGCTATGGTGGCTCGCATGTCTTCGCTCATCTGTCTCCATCCTTTCCGGCACCTTTTGTGCCCGATCCTGAAGCCATGGTTGCACTTGTTGCATGCCGACCCTAAAAAGTAATAAATTCCATAAATGCTACACAACAATGTATACACCAACCATAAACCATTTCAAGTTATTTTTTCGCTATTTGTTTTCAGGTTTGAATCGTCAGGAGGTGCTGAGGTGAAAAGGCTGAAAGGATTGCAAAAGATGCGGCTGATATTGCTTTTGGTCTCGGCGTTGACATTGCCAGTCGCGGGGTTTGCGCAGAGTGGCGACAGGCTTGCTCAAATCAAAGTATTTTCTTCAGAAAAGGAGCGTTACATTATGACTGAGAAAATTTCGAAAACGCCGCAGGAATGGAAGCGGGAGCTGACCGAGGAGCAATTTCGTGTTCTGCGCCGCCAGGGAACCGAGCCTGCATTTAGTGGAGAATACTGGAATAATCACGCGGTGGGGACATATCGCTGCGCAGGATGCGGTCTCGATCTTTTCTCATCAGAAGATAAGTTCGACTCGGGCACAGGCTGGCCAAGCTTCACAGCACCTGTCGCCCAGGAAAACATTCAGACCGAGGAAGACCGCAGCTTCTTCATGACGCGAACCGAAGTTCTCTGTGCGCGATGCGAGGGGCATCTTGGGCATGTGTTCAAAGACGGCCCCAAACCGACGGGGCTGCGCTACTGCATCAACTCCGCCGCGCTGGATTTTGTTCCTGAGGACTGAGCAATCATAGACTTATTTTTCGGGGAGTGTACACCGTACAAAGAGGCTGTTATGCCAACGGTCACTGCGATTGAAGCGGGAAAAAGTCTGGACCGTCTCCTTGATCAACTGTCTGAGCCCCATGAACCGATCCAGATCGCGAGCAAGAGTGGCAACGCAATTCTAATTTCAGAAGATGATTGGAGGGCCGTCCAGGAGACACGTTATATTCAATCAATTCCAGGAGTGAAGGATTCAATCATGGAAGGGTAACACACCCGTCGACCAGTGCAGCAAACAACTGGGTGGGTGTGTTGGAAGGTCTTCTGCCCATTATCCGCAACAGGATGACTGACCGCCGCAACAGCCCGATTTTTTCTCCCCGCTCCCCAGAATCATCTCCTCGATCTGCGCATCCAGCGCTTCTTCGATTTCATCAACGATCCCGGCAAACTGAGCGGCAGCCAGCCCCTGCTCACAGGTCGGGCAGGTGAAATAGGTCTGCTTGAACCAACTCAACGCCCGGTGAATCGCCGCGCCGCAATAGGGACATTCGAGACAGATATCTTTTTCGATGGACAATGTCAGTTTCTCCTTTTTCGGATAGGCGCTCCCCCGTGGGGTTGTAACTCCCATGACAAGGGTGTTTGGCGCCAGGGACGGCGCCAATCAAACGGCCAGGGATGGGGAAAAGTGGCCCTTGTCATGGGAGTTACAACCCCACGCAAACTTGAACCCCTTTTTCTTATTCATTTTCTGACCCGAAAACCTGATTTTTCAAAGGCAGATGCAAGGTCAGTTTTGACCTTAGCGGAAGCCTCTTTCTTCGGTTTATCTGCTTGTCCCTGGGGTCGGCGGCGCATGTCTCCCTGCTTCTGCGCCTTGACCTCGCCTTTGCGCATGGTCAGGGCGATGCGTTTGCGCCGGGTGTCGACCTCAAGCACCCGTACCTGCACCTGCTGCCCCACGCGCACCACTTCATTGGGATCCTTGACGAAGCGGTCCGCCAGTTGGCTGATATGCACCAGGCCATCCTGATGTACGCCGACATCGACAAATGCGCCGAACGCCGCAACGTTGGTGACGATGCCGTTGAGGCTCATCCCCTCCTTCAAATCGCCGATCTCCATGACATCCTCGCGAAAGCCGGCGGCAGTAAAACTCTCGCGGGGATCGCGCCCCGGTTTTTTAAGCTCGGCCAGAATATCGCGAAGCGTCGGCAGCCCCACATCATCAGCCACATAGCGCTCGAGGCCGATTTTTTCCGACAGGTCCGGGTGTGCGACCAGGGTGGGCACATCTACGCCTATATCGGCAGCCATGCGCTTCACCAGTGCATAACGCTCCGGATGAACTGCGGTGTTGTCGAGGGGTTGAACGCCGCTGCGAATGCGCAGAAAACCGGCCGCCTGCTCAAAGGCTTTTTTCCCGAAACGCGGCACTTTGAGAAGTTGTCTGCGCTCGGTGAACGTTCCTGCCTCATCTCGATATCGGACGATGGCTTTGGCGAGAGATTCGCCGATCCCGGAGACAAACCCGAGCAGCGCCCAGCTGGCCGTATTGAGATCCACCCCAACATAATTGACGCAGGATTCCACCACCTGATCGAGAGATTTTTTCAACTCCGCCTGGCTGACATCGTGCTGATACTGCCCCACCCCGATACTCTTCGGATCGACCTTGACCAGTTCGGCCAGTGGATCCTGCAGACGCCGGGCAATGGAGATGGCGCCGCGCACGGTCAGGTCCAGATCAGGAAACTCTTCCCGTGCGATATCAGAAGCAGAATAAACGCTGGCTCCGGCTTCGCTGACCATGACCACCGGAATGTCAGCACCATTTTCTTTGATGCATTGGCGGGCAAACTGTTCCATTTCCCGGCCGGCCGTGCCGTTGCCGATCGCCACCATTTCAATTTCATGCTTTTTCAACAAACGCAGAAACTCAGATTCCGCGTCCTTCGCCCGGCCGCCCCCCGTATGGGGATAGATGGTCACATGTTCAAGAAAGCGACCCGTGTCATCAACTGCCGCCAGTTTGGAGCCGGTTCGCAGGCCAGGGTCAACTCCCAGCACCCGTCTGTTGCCCGCGGGCGCGGCCAACAGCAGATGCCGCAGGTTTTCGGCAAAAATACGAATGGCCTCTTCATCAGCATTCTGCTTGGCCTGCTGGCGCAGTTCCGTTTCGATGGATGGAGCAATCAGGCGGCCGTAGGCATCCGCAAGCACGTCCCTGAACCAATTCCGGAAAGGAGTCGCTTTCGGCAGCAGCATCTGAGAGAGTCGGGAGAGGATCTCCTCTTCAGGCGCCTCAATCTGCAGACGCAGGATCTCTTCTTTCTCGCCCCGGCGCATGGCCAGCATCCGGTGTGAAGGGATCTGCTTGAGCGGTTCGCTGAAATCGTAGTACATCTCGTACTTGCTGACCGTGCCGGCTTTGCCTCGCTGGGGTTGCGAACGCAGCACGCCCTTCTCCCAGGTCATCCGGCGCACCAGGGCGCGCGCATCGGCTGAATCGGCGAAACGCTCCGCCAGGATAAACCCGGCCCCCTGCAATGCCGCCGCAACATCTGCCACCCCGGCTTCAGGGTTGACAAACGGGGCCGCCAAAGTATTCAGATCGGTTCTGCCGCCGATTGTCTCAAAGATCTTGTCTGCCAGTGGCTCCAGCCCCTGCTCTCTGGCAATTGTGGCCTTGGTGCGGCGTTTCGGTTTGTAGGGAAGGTACAGGTCTTCAAGTTCCGTTTTTTGCCGGCAGGCGAGAATACGAGACTGCAGTTCAGGCGTCAGCTTCCCCTGCTCTTCAATGGATTTGAGGATGGCGCGACGACGCTCGTCAAGTTCCTTGAAATAGCCCAGCAGCTCCTGCAATTGGCGAATCTGCACTTCATCCAGCTCACCCGTTGCTTCCTTACGGTAGCGGGCAATGAAGGGAACTGTCGCTCCCGATTCAAAAAGGGCGACGGTCTGTTCGATTTGAAAACGCTGCAGACCGGTATCCTGGTGCAGCAGGGAAATGATATCAAGTGCGCTCATGGGGCTCCTGCGATGAATTCTGTATCAAAGGATTTATTCAAAGGAAATTTTTTTAACGCCGGGCAGATCTGAGATAACCGAGGTCAGTTCACGTCCGATCCGCTTTGTATGCTGGGTGAGGGTGAAGCGATAGATCGTGGTCTGGTTTTCCAGGTCAAAAGTTGAACCGACATTGTAGATACGCAGATTCATTTCACTGAAAATACGTTCAAGCTCCGGATAAATATCCGGCGATCGGTTCGCGGTAATTGTCAGGCAGAGGTAATGCGCCTTTACGATGTAAGGCTCCAGGCGCTTGAGAAACACCAGCCCGAACAGGGCGACGGTGGTGGCGATCCCTCCGGCAACAAACATGCCGGCACCAAAGGCCATACCCAGTCCGGCCACCAACCACAGCGAAGCCGCTGTCGTCAAACCATGAACGGAAATGCCCTGTTTGAGAATAACCCCGGCACCGAGAAAGCCGATGCCGGTGACAATCTGCGCCGCCACACGGGAAGGGTCAAGACGCACCGGCGACACCGCTGCATCCAGAGAACCGTATTTCAGGAAGAACGATTCGGATATGATCATCATCAGGGCAGCGCCGATCGCCACCAGCAGGTGAGTCCGCAGACCCGCGGGCCGGCCGTGCTTTTCACGCTCCAGGCCGATAATGCCGCCTGCGATTCCGGCAACAATGATTTTAACCAGGATGGCCAGCTCATAGCTGTTAAGCAGAGTTTGCAATGAAAGCATAAAATTATCCCGTATTCCCAGATCATCAGCCTGGCGTAGCCAGCTTCAGACCGATCAGGCCGGCGACAATCAGCCCGATGCTGACCATCCGACCGGCAGTGGCGGGCTCTCCAAAAAGAATAATCCCGAGAATGACCGTACCGACGGCACCGATCCCCACCCAGATGCTGTATGCCGTCCCCACCGGCAGCCCCTTCATCGCCAGCCCGAGCAGCCAGAAACTCAGCCCCATCGCCGCAATGGTCCACAGAGAGGGCCACAGGCGCGTGAATCCCACCGTATATTTCAGGCCGATCGCCCAGGCGACTTCAAACAGGCCCGCCAGAAAAAGGATCATCCACTTCATTGTTTAACATCCGCTTTTTGCTGCCACGGCCAGCGCCCTTCGATTTCCATCTCAAGAGTAAAACTCAGGAATGTACGGATCACAACGATCAGGCCAAGAACGCCAACGGATTCATAGGATAGATCGATGGCCACTGTGTGGATAATGTCGGCACCGATCAGAAATTCAAGCCCGAGAATAATACCGCGTCCAAGAGTCTGCCGCACTTTCTGGGCGATCCTGGCGGTATTTTCAGCATCCCTGAACCTGATACGCTGAATACTGGCCCATAACAGACAGTAGATCGCAGAGAGAGTGATCATACCGATGCCGATGGCCTCGGTGATTGCCGCGCACCATTCTGCCAGAGGTCTGATGATTTCAGTCATAAAAAAACTCCATCCAGACGTCATTCAAAGGAGACAGTCAACTCAGGACTCTCCGCACAAGAAACGGCCCGGCCATTTCAAAGACCAGGGTCGATCCGACAACAACAGGAAGCAGCAAAGCACTTTGATCCTGAAAATGTTCTGCCGCCAAAAGGGCCATGCCAATTGCAACCCCAGCCTGGGGCGTGAGGGCCAGGCCGATATTCTTTGGCAGGCTTGCCTTCTTTTCTCGTACAAACCATACGCCGAGCATGCCTCCCAGGAATCGTCCCCCCGTACGCAATACAATATACGCCAAAGTGAGTCCAAGGGCATGGCCAAGATTGTAGAGATCGACCCGCGCACCGGAAAGAACGAAAAAAAAGACCAGGAAAGGCCATTCGATATGTTCGATCTCTTTGAAGGACCGGGTGTGATGGGTTGAGAGATTGGCGATCAAGGCCCCGGCAAACATCGCGGCCAACAGCGAGGAAACCCCAAGAGATGAAGAGAGGCCGGCGAGAAGTAGAATCAAAGCCAGAGCTTCGACCTGGGTCGGTTCACCGGGTCTCAGACGGCCTGTCAGCCAGGCCGCGGGCAGACCGATGACGGCACCCAGCAGCAGGGCTCCTCCCAGTTCCCAGAAAGCGTGCATCAGGGCGAGGGTGCCGTCGCTTGAAACGATCCATCCCAGAAATGCCATTGTCAGCCCGAAGACAATGATTCCCCAACCGTCATCGATTGCGACAATTCCAAGCAAAACTCGGGCTGTAAGGCTGTTATTTTCTCCTTCATCAATCGTCTGGCTGACAGCGGCAGGGTCTGTCGCCACTGAAATGGCCGCCAGCGCCATGGCCAGGGTCAGGGGAAAGCCAAGCGCGAGCAAACCGCAACAAACGGCCAACCCTCCAACGGCGATCACTGAAAGCGAAATTACCAGGATCAGGGAACCTGTCGAACGCAGCCGATCAACCGTCAACTCGCTTCCCAACAGAAAGGCCACCATAACCAGCGCCAGCTGTATCAAGGGCTCGCCAACCTGTTCCAGGATTTTGACGCCCTGTTGACCCAAGCCGACCTGCTGAATAACCGCAACGCTCAAACCGACAAGGACCAGTAACGAGATGCGCGGTATCCTGGTGCGTCTGGCCACCGAATCCGCGAAAATACTCATGGAGAGAATCACTCCCAGCAGAATCATATTCATTGCGGGAGTATTTAACTCGAAATGCATCCAGGAGAGCGCGTCATCAGGTGTCATCGCGTCGAGTCTTCCTTTCCTTTTACATGGCCCAACCCTGTCCATCCGGCCCACAGGTCAGTACACGCGGCCCGTCTTCGGTCACAGCAATGGTATGTTCGAAATGGGCGCTGCGGCTTCCATCCCGGGTGGCGACCGTCCAATGGTCGGGCATCATGATGACCTCTTTTTTGCCGACATTGACCATTGGCTCGATGGCCAGCACCAGGCCCTGCTTGATTTTGAAATCGGGCATGCGCTTGGTGAAAAAGTTCGGTACCTGGGGCGGCTCCCACAACTCGCGGCCGATTGCATGCCCCACCAGTTCTTCCACCACCGAAAAGCCTTCCCCTTCGATATACTGCTGCATCTTTCGGGCGATCTTGCTCCAGCGCACCCCTTTGCGCAGCGCCCCGATGGCCAGACGCAGCGAGTGCTCCGTCACCTGGAGAAGTTTCTGCGACTGCGCGTCGATCGAGCCCACGGGATGCGTCACCGCAGCGTCAGCACACCAGCCGTCGAGTTTTACGCCAATATCGATGCTGACGACATCTCCTTCACTCAAAGTACGTGACGAAGGGATGCCATGCACGATCTCGTTGTTAATTGAAACACAGGTCGCCGCCGGGAAAGGCACTTTCCCGGGAACTCCCTTGAACAGGGGGATGGCGTTATGCGAAGTGATACAGTCCTCAACAGCCTGGTCGACCTCACGCGTCGTCACACCCGGCTCCATGCGGAGGGCCGCCTGCTGGTGCGCTTCCCAAAGCACTAGGCCGGCCCGGCGCATCAATTCGATTTCATCTTGATTTTTCAACGGCATAAATCATATTCCTTCTACAAGATTCTACAAAAATATGGACACATGCGAAACACTGAAAATCATACCAGAAAAGCCAGTCAAAAGCCTTATCAGGATTCTGAAGTATCATTCAACGGCTTCACCATCACAGTCCGATAGGCCGCGACAGTCACCAGGCCGGGACGCGCCCCTTTGGGCTTGCGCACATCTTCGGCCCGGGCCACCATCACTTCGGTCTTCCCAGATTGAGCGGCACGGGAATGTGCTGCAGCCACTGCCGCCGCGTACAAAATATCCTCTTCAGGGACCGTTTCCCCTTTATTAGTCACCTTCAGCAGCACGTGACTCCCGGGCACCTGGCAGGCGTGAAACCAGAGATCTCCAGCGGCAGCCAACTCCCGGCTGACGTAATCGTTGGTCCTGCTGTTTTTCCCCCAGTAAACGCGAAAACCTCCCGGGCTTAAAGCAGATTGCGGACGGGGGCGGCGATTTTTCGTGAAGCTCTTCTCCATGCGTCCGGCAGATGGGACAAGGCCGGCTTCTTCAAGTTCGCTCCGGATATCAACCAGATCCTCGACTTCCCTGGCCTGGGACAGGGAGAAAGCCACGCCGTCAATCCAGTCCATCTCCTGCTGCGTTTCATGCAGACGGCGCTCAACGTGTTCCGCTCCCCGGCACATCTTCTTGTATTTGCGAAAATAATCATCTGCATTTTCATGAGGCGCGCGCCGGGGGTCCAGGTCGATGACGATCCGGCTGGGCGGGTCCGTGTAATAATTTTCCACTTCCACATGTTCCATGCCGCGGCGCACCAGGTGCATATTGGCCAGCAGCAGCTCGCCGTACAACCGGCAGCTATCCGCCTTGTCGAGACCTTTTTCCTGTTCCTTGATGTTGGCCAGCCGACGTTTAACCCGCTTCTGGTGACGGGCAACCAATCGCTGCAGAAACTGCTGCTCGCCCAGATCCCCTTTCTCTTCAATCAGTTGACGGAAATAAGCTTCAGTCGCTCGAGAAGGAGAATCAAAACGCTGACTCGATTCTAGTTCAAGAAACCGGGGGACGAACGGCGAAACAACCAGATCGCCGTCCAGAACTCCCACAACCGGCTCAAAGGCATTTTCCCGCAATGCCTCCGACAGGTTGTGCACCAATACCGGAAGGTCATGCCCTTTGCTCCATCCCTCTGCCAGGTCTTGCGCCGACAACCAGGAGATGGGTGTCAGGGTGCGAGAAAGATGGTGTGCCACGGCCTCGGGGCTCACCGCATCCTGCGGCACCTCTTCATCCCAGCTCTCAAGAGCTTTCAGCGGTCTGGGCGGAGGCTGTTGATAAGGCTGCCCCGGCAGAAGCGTGCGCCCCCCGACAGAGGCGTCACGCCGCTCCCACAGATCGACGATGATCCCCTTTGCATCCACAAGGATCAGATTGGCGTGGCGCCCCAGCAACTCGACCATCAGGCGATAAGATTCCTTCTCAGGACCGCTGCACTGAAATTCGACAATCCGCTCGCCGGAAATTCTCCTGACAGACATAACCCGCTTGAGTCGCGCACGCAGAAGCTGACAGAAACGGGGCGGAGCCGAAGGGTTGGCGAATTTCTGCACGGTCAGATGCAGGCGCGAAAAACGGGGTGAAGCCGAAAGGAGCAGCCGAAGGGTTTCGCGGCCGGTCCAGAGTTTTGCGATCAGCGTGTCGGATTCCGGCTGGTAGATTTTTTCAAAGCGGGCCCCGCTCAATCGGTCTTCAAGCTCAGCGACCACCGCTTCAAGCATAAGCGAATCCATAAACATCCCATTGCGGAAATTGCATAATCTTATGGGTTGCGGTAATTTGTTGCAAGTTTTGAAAAGGAGTCACTTTCAAGATATCCAAATTACATTTCCCGGCAAGGTGCCAGTAGCAACGCTGCTGGGGTGACAATAGGCGGTTTTGCCGGATATTTACATAAAGGATTTAGTCACCATTCAGCAGGTGTTTGACAGGACCGCAGGGCACGGCGGTTGAGTTTTGAGGCAGCTGTTTGAGCCGCAGGCGAGTTTGTCGCCGAAAACGATGCCGTCGTGCCCTGCGGTCCAGGCTGTACAGTGCCAAGATTCAATCAGGCGAGCCTGCCCTCGCCCAATCCAGGAGGAATTTACGTGAACAAAAAGAGTTGGCGCATAGAAACCCAGGCCGTCCAGGGCGGCTACGACCCCAAACCGTCTGAAGCGCGCATCCCCCCCATCACACAGAGCACCACGTTCAAATACGACAGCGCAGACCATGTCGCCAAGCTGTTCGATCTTGATGCCACCGATCCTTTCTACACCCGTCTCGGCAATCCCACCTGGGATGCTTTCGAAAAAAAGATTGCCATGATGGAGGGCGGGGTGGCGGCATTGGCAACCTCATCCGGCCAGGCCGCTTCAACCATCTCCCTGCTCAATATCTGCCAGGCCGGTCAGCATATCGTCACTGCCAGCACTCTCTACGGCGGCACCTATTCCCTGTTCGCCAACACCTTCCCCAAACTTGGCGTCGAAGTGACTTTCATCGATCCCAATGCCGGTGAAGAAGAGATCAAGGCGGCGTTTCGCCCCGAGACCCGCGCCCTGTTTGCTGAAACCATCGGCAATCCCGGTCTCAACGTGCTCAATTTCGAGAAATTCTCTCGCATCGCACGTGACATGCAGGTCCCGCTGGTCATCGACAATACGTTCGGAACCCCCTGCCTGTGCCGCCCCTTTGATCACGGCGCCAATATTGTCATCCACTCCGCCACCAAGTATATCGACGGACACGCCACCAGCGTCGGCGGCGTCATTATCGACGGCGGCAACTTCGACTGGAACAACGGCCGCTACCCTGAACTCACCGAACCCGATTCAAGCTACCACGGCCTGCGCTACACCGAAAAATTCGGTCCCATGGCCTATATCATCAAGGCGCGGGTTCAGTACATGCGCGATCTCGGCATGTCGCTCGGCCCCATGAACGCCTGGATGTTCAATCAGGGGCTTCATACCCTGCCTCTGCGCATGGAACGTCACAGCGAGAACGCTCTCGCCCTGGCGAAGCATCTTGAAAAGCACGACTGCGTGAACTGGGTCAACTACCCAGGGCTGCCCAGCCACCCCAGCTTCGAACTGACGAAAAAATACCTCCCCCGCGGCGCCAGCGGCGTGCTGACCTTCGGCATCAAAGGCGGCACCGAAGCGGGCAAGAAATTCATGGAAGCCTGCAAGCTGATCGCCCTGGTGGTTCACGTGGGCGATGCGCGCTCCTGCGTGCTGCACCCGGCCAGCACCACCCATCGCCAGTTGAGCGAAGAGCAGCAGAAGGCGTCCGGCGTCAGCCCTGATTTGATCCGTCTTTCGGTGGGGATTGAGCATATTGATGATCTGATTGAGGATGTGGATCAGGCTTTGCGGGTGAGTCAGGGGTGAGAATCTTTTTTTCAACGGAGAGGCCGAGAGGAGAAGAGAGGCGCGGAGGAAAGCTGAAAAGCGTTGAGCCACTAAGGCTCTAAGAGCGCTAAGAAGATCTATCTAATCGATCTGTCGGTTTTTTTTACAGCGGACTTGCCGTTTATCGGGGGTCCGCTTTTCTTTTTGCTCTTTTATAAGCGGGTTGATCTTTTCCGACATTTTGATATAGGTAAACCTTAGCATCTTGATTGTTTTTCTTGTCTTTAAAAAATCGATTCTCTCATAAAGGACGACCCCATGGCTGGCCAGAAAAAAACCGGATTTGGAACCAAGGCTCTTCATGCCGGGCAGCAGCCCGACCCGACCACCGGCGCACAGGCGGTGCCGATCTACCAGACCTCCTCCTATGCGTTTAAATCGTCTCAACATGCCGCCGATCTCTTTGCTCTCAAGGAACCGGGCAATATTTATTCCCGCATCATGAATCCGACCAACGATGTTCTGGAAAAACGCCTGGCTGAACTTGACGGCGGGGTCGGGGCGCTAGCGCTGGCCTCGGGGTCGTCCGCTATCACCCTGGCAATTCTCAATATCGCACGCAGCGGTGACAACATCGTCGCCACCAGCGCTCTTTACGGCGGCACCTACAACCTGTTTCACTACACCCTCAAGCGCATGGGGATCGATGTCAAATTTGTTGACACTTCAGACCTTTCGGCAGTTGAAAACGCCATTGACGACAGCACCAAGGCCTTATTTACCGAGACCATCGGCAACCCAAAGAACAATGTGGATGATTTTTCGGCGCTGGCTGACATCGCCCATCGCAACGGGTTGCCTTTTATCGTCGACAACACAGTGGCCACCCCCGCCCTGTTCAGGCCCATCGAACACGGCGCAGATATCGTCTGTTATAGCCTGACCAAATTTATCGGCGGACACGGCACCAGCGTCGGCGGCGCGGTAGTCGACAGTGGCCGCTTCGACTGGTCGAGCGGGCGCTTCCCCGAATTCACCACCCCCGACCCCAGCTATCACGGGCTGATCTACCACGAGGCGCTGGGCGAGCTGGCCTACATTCTCAAAATGCGCATCACACTACTGCGCGACATGGGCCCCTGCCTGGCACCGATGAATGCTTTTCTCTTTCTCCAGGGGCTGGAAACCCTGCACGTTCGTATGCCGCGCCACTGCCAGAACGCATTGGCTCTGGCCCGCTACCTCGAACAGCATCCGCAGGTTTCCTGGGTCAACTATCCCGGCCTCGAGAACCACCCCGACTACGAGAGAGCGAAACGCTACCTGCCTTCTGGTCAGGGCGCGATCCTCGGCTTCGGCATCAAAGGGGGAAAAGAGGCCGGGGCGCACTTTATCGACAGCGTCAAGCTGGCCAGCCACCTGGCCAACATCGGCGATGCAAGAACGCTGGTCATCCACCCCGCCTCCACCACCCACCAGCAGCTCTCAGAAACAGAGCAGAAAGCGGCAGGCGTCAGCCCCGACTTTGTCCGCGTATCGGTCGGGATGGAGGATATCGATGATATCTGCGCCGATTTCGACCAGGCGCTGCAAGGGGCAGCGCGCTGAATTTTTCCCCGGATTCCGAGCCGGAAGATGATACCGCCATTTTTCGTCTTCCGGCTTTTTGTGTCTCAAATCGGCGACAGGATTGAAAATCTGCCCCCCCTAAACCACTATCTTTTTGGTGTGCTTTAAGTATTTACCAATACCCTCCACCAAAGTCCTGTCGTCAAGTTTCGACTAGACCTCTTCTCACCTTCGCATAAACCACTTCTCGCTACCACCACAGAAACCCCCATAATAACTTGTTTTCCCGATGTTTTTTCTCCAAAAGATTTTTTTAGCAGGCATATTGCGATAAAGGTCCGTCGAACAGAAAATTACGTTCAATTCATTTTTGTAGTTCAGGAGCATTAACAACCTGGAAAATGGAGTCAAATGTGAAAATCTCACGAAACTTTAAAATTTACTGCGGCATCCTGGTTACCAGCTTTCTTTTCGCTTGTGGTGGCGGAGGAAGCAGTGGCAGCGATGTTTCCTCTTCAGGCACATCGGGCATTGCCGTCGACCCTTATATTGTGGGAGCCGTTTTTGAAGAAGTCTCGGCGGACGGTCAGCAGATCCTGCAGCGCACCTCCAGCGCCAGCGACGCTTCCGGCCGCTTCCAGTTCCCGGAACCGGTCCAGGAGGGTTCGATCATTCGTTTGAAACAGGGGAGCAAGGGCAATCACGCCGGCGCGCCTTTCACAGGAATGATCAAACGGAAAGTGTCTGCTGACGACGAAGGAGACCTCGTCGTGTCCCCCCTGACGACTCTCCTTGCCAACGGCATGTCAGCTTCCGGAGTGATCGGGTTTCTGGAATCCGCTGGATTGATCGGACTGACGGAAGCCGACCTGACCCGGGATCCTATGGCCGGCATCGACCAAGGCTCAGCGTCGACGACCGATTCCGACCTGACATGCCTGCAGGCGAACATGGCCGTCAGTGCCTACATGGAGACGCTCGGCGATTTTGACTTCGACGGGACACAAATGCCAGTTGCATCAGGATTTGATCTGAACGACATGACAACAGCGGTTCAGCAGATCGTCGACAGCGAACGCTTCCATGAATGGGCCGAAACCCTCAACAGCGAGTTGCAGCAGGGCGAAGTGACCATGGGAGATGTCATTCAAACGGCCGCACGTCTCAACCGCACAATCGTCAGCGAAGTCAAACAGCAACTGGCAGCCAACAATCAGCATCTGCCCCCCGGATTGGTGGCTAAGGCCGCAGGAGACGCTCTCATCCAGGCGCCCTATCTCGCCAGGGATATTGTCCATGGCCGCCTCCAGATGCCCCCTTCCGACCCTGGCACTGATCCCGGCACAGACCCCGGGGTTGACGGTGAGACCCTGTTCAATCAGTGCAGCGGATGCCACAGCGCCGACAGCGGCAGCAGCGTGATGAACCTTGCCGGCGACGGCGAAAAAGTCGCGCAGGTATTTGGCGGAAACCATATGGGCATCAGTTTGACCTCTGAAGAAAAAACGGCCCTGTCCGCTTATCTTGAGGATCTCGCATCAGGAACACCCCCCTCCAACCAGCCGGCAACAGGTGCCGAGCTTTATGCGACGGAATGCCAGGGATGCCATGGTGTCCTGGAAAACAACGACATCGCGGATCGGAGCGCTGCGGCGATTCAGTCAGCGATCGACGCCGACCTCGGCGGGATGGGGGGTATCGTGCTTACTGCCGAGCAGATTCAGCAGATCTCTGACGCCATGCCTGCAGGAACACCCCCAGCAACACCTCCCGCTGACCGCGACGGGAAAACAGTATATGATGAAAACTGCGCCGGCTGTCACAAGGTCTATGCCTATGATTTGACCGGGACCATTGACCTCGCCAGCCTGGGCGATACCGCCGCAGCGAAAGTCAACTCCGGACACGGCGGTACGGTCGACGCCACAGAATTGAACAATCTGGCCACCTGGCTCGACAGCTGGGACTCTGCCCCCGTCCCCACCACGGCACGCAGCGGTCAGGAAGTCTACGATAACGACTGCGCAGGCTGCCACGCCGTCAACAGCTATGACGACCAGGGCAGCGCCCCGGACATCGCAGGCAATGGGTCCGGCACCCTGACGAAGCTCGCATCAGGGCACAAAAGCATCACGCTCCCATCGGACGAAGTGGCCAACGTCGCAGACTGGCTCGACACCTTCGCGCCCGGCGACCCCTATGCCCGCGCCTGCGATTCATGCCACGGCCAGCCGCCCGAAGGCAGCGACTTTCCGGACACCGCAGGAGCCCATGCCGTCCACAATGCTCTCCCCGGCGTCAATGGCGACTGCAATGTCTGCCACAGCGGGAGCGCCCATAATGACTGGGTCGACCTCGGCTTCCCGGCCACCTGGGATTCCAAGAACGCCGTCGCTACCGACAACATGGACGGCACCTGCGACAATATCAGCTGCCACGGCGGGATCACCACACCGGAATGGACCACGGGCAGCATCAACGTCGACACGCAATGCACATCCTGCCACGCCAATACGAGCGAGGAATACAACGGCTACTACAGCAAAATGCACAAGAAACACGTGATTGATAAAAATATCGACTGCATGACCTGTCATGACACGGACAAGCTCAGAACAAGCCATTTCAGCGACCTGGCCAGCAAGTCTTTCGAGCAGACGGCCGCAAGCACCCTGAAGAGTCTCTTCAGCTACAGCAACCGCACCTGTTTCAATACCGGCGGTTGTCACGGCCAGGAGGAATGGAAAGATTGATCTGAAAAACTGAATCCAACACGAAGGCGGGCCAATCAAAGGCCCGCCTTTTCTGTGTAAATTGAGACGTTCTGGCGATGAATGCGTCGCCCGGACTGAATTCGGCACCATGACTGCTGTAAAAACCACCGACACGGGAACGGATGATGTCATTCTTGAAACGGGATGGGTGACGGGTCCAGGGCGACCCAGCGGGTCGCCCCTACATTGGGTCTAACACCAACGGTCCCCGTAGGGGCGACCCGCTGGGTCGCCCTGGATCAAACACCGCACCCCGACTAAATCAACCACATTGCCATAACAACCCCGCCATGGTATCTTCTCACGCCATGAAAAAATCACCCTTCCACATCGTCCTGGTCGAACCCGAAATCCCGCCGAACACCGGCAACATCGCTCGCCTGTGCGCCGCTACGGGGACGGTGCTTCACCTGGTAGGCAAACTGGGCTTTTCACTGGATGACCGCTATCTCAAACGCGCCGGCCTCGACTACTGGCCAGCGGTCGAGTTGCATCGCTGGGACGACCTCGAGCAACTTCAAAACGCCTACACTGCAGGCCGTTTCTGGTATACCTCTAAAAAGGCGCAGGCTGCACATCACCAGGTTCAATACCAATCCGGGGACTTCCTGGTGTTCGGCAAGGAAACCGCCGGCCTGCCCGATTCTCTTCTCTCAGCCCACCCTGAACAAACAATCCGTATTCCGTTGTATTCCCCCGTGGTGCGCAGTCTCAACCTGTCGACGGCAACCGGCATTGTGCTTTATGAAGCATTGCGGCAAACGGGTTCGCTTGACTGAACCAGCCTTCTCTATGTCGATAATCTTTGCAGGTCCCCAAAGAAACCGGAGCAAACATAACAAACATTCATGACTTTTTATTTCATGATTTGTACACAGCAAAGAGCGTTCCTGCTTTACAGTCAAACCATGGAATTGTCGATATTTTTTACAGTCGAAATATGATCTTGGCAAAATAATCAATATAATTTCAGGGGTTTACCAATTTTTTGTCGGGCATATTTCTTGCTTCAACACACATAGAATGCCGGAGTGTCATTTCCATGCCCTATTTTTCATACTGGCCGATTCCTGAATCCAGGCCCAATTAAGGCAGACCATGTCGCATTTAAGCGAAAAAAAACTGGAGATCCTTCAACAGATCTCCAATGCCATCATTCTATCTGACAATGTCAGCTCCATTGCCAACATCATGCTGGACCTGGCAATTGACCATACAGGAGCCCAAAAAGGGTCTTTAATGCTGCTTGACAGCCGCCAGAGGCTGAGTATTTTCACCTCAAGGGGGCTCGATGACCGGCTGGCCCGGACCTACAGTGTCGAGGTCGGTAAAGGGATCGCCGGCTACGTCGCTCAACAGCGACAATCTGTGCTTGTCACCAATATCGACGACGACCCCCGCTTTCATCGAACCCATGATCATTACAAGACGCGCTCCTTCGTCTCCTGCCCCGTGATTGGCAAGAATCAATTGCTCGGGGTGCTCAATATCAATGACAAGAAAGACGGCAGCGCTTTCACTGAAGATGAATTGACCCTGATTCAGATTATCGCCAACCAGGCCGCCATCGCCCTCAAAAATGCTTTTCTCGTCACACAGCTCAAAAGCAAAGCGGCGGAACTTGAAGATGTCAATCGCAAGCTGATCGAAACCTCCCTCGCCAAAACAGAATTCCTGACACGCGTCAGCCATGAACTGCGCACCCCCCTCAATTCAAGCAAGGGGGCGATCTACTATCTGCTCAACTCCGAGCGACCCCGCCCGGATGAAGATCGGGAATTTCTCGGCATCATCTCCCATGAAGTCAACAAGATGACTGCCATCGTTGAGAATCAGCTGGATTTTCTGCGCACAGAGGATGAATCGCGTATTCTGCACAGCACCATCATCAATCTTGAAAACGCCCTGCGTGAGACCCTGGAATCGAAGATGCTGCAATCACGCATCGCACGCAAAGACCTGCGCATCCATCTTCGCTTTCCGAAAGACCTCCCCGATGTCGTAGGCGACAAGATCATGGTGGCGCAGCTGTTCATCAATCTGATGGAGGGGCTGATTCCATTTGTCCCTCCGTCCGGCGAAATCCTGTTCAGCGCCTGTGAAGACGAACATGTGGTTTTGACCATGCAGGCCTCTTTCCGCCTGCCGGAGGGTGCAGCCGAAGCGTTCTTCACCTCGCCCAATCTTCTGGATCCCAAAAAATCCGATGAGAGCCTCAAGCTCTACCTGGCGCGCAAATCGGCACAGACCCATCACTGGAAGCTCGATGCCGCCAACACCGAACAGGGCCTGCGTATTTGTCTCGTGATTCCAAAAAAAGATCGCCAACGCATCGACGCGGCCATCAATACCACCATGGATCTGTTCCTGGACTTCGTCTCTGAGCTGCTCGCAGTCAATACCTGCTCGATCATGCTCAGCGACGACCTGACGCAGGATCTGGTTATCCGCAGCGCACGGGGGCTGGACGATGACGTGGTCAAGCAGACCCGCATCCGCCCCGGCGACCGGATCGCAGGATGGGTAGCCCAGGAAGGCAAACCGCTGCTGATTCGCGACATCCGCGAAGATCCACGCTTTTCAACCAGTACCCTGGGCGATCAGTACAATACCCAATCCCTGCTGTCGCTTCCACTGATTATCGAGGGCAAAACCATTGGAGTCATCAATCTCAACAACAAGAAATCGGGAGATGCGTTTTCAGAAACCGATCTAAAGGTCGCGCAGGTACTTGCCGACCGCATCGCCTCCCTGATCGCACAGATGAAGCAGGACGGCCATACCGAAAAAGATCTCAAGCGCATCATTGCCTCTTTTGACACCCTGCTCAGTGCAAAGAGACGCCACCCGCACGCAAAAATGCGCAATCTCGACCTCACAGATCGATTGCTCGAAAAACTCGGAGTCGACGAGGACCGCAAGAGACTCGGCCTTTATATTTCAATGGTCTACGACCTGGGGCTGGCGCTGATCGATAAAAGCCTATTGAAGAAGGGGCGTAATCTGTCCAAAGCGGAAGTCGGCTCGCTGAGGATCCATCCTTACACTACGGTTGACCTACTAAAAGATATTGAATTTTCAGAAGATGTTCGCGAAATCATTCTGCATCATCACGAGCGCTATGATGGGCAGGGATATCCCGATGGGCTCAAGGGAGAGCATATTCCACTTTTGTCGCGGGCGCTCAGCGTGGTTGATGCCTGGTGCGCCATGACCGAGGATCGGCCCTACCGCAAAAAGATGTCAGAAGAAAAGGCGTTGCAGGAGTTAAAAGAGAAGGCGGGCACCCAGTTCGACCCGGATATCGTCACCGCCTTTATTGGAATGATGGGCGCGAAATCGTAGGGGCACGGCACGCCGTGCCCTGCCACCGTGATTCATCCTGGTCCCGGGGGATGACATCGACCGTTCCCGCCCGGGGTTGTTTCCATTTAACCGGGGTGCCGTATTGCACCAGGGCGACGCATGCGTCGCCCCCGTCCTCGCTCCGGGGTTGCTTTAATTCCGCAGGGTGCCATGTTTCACCTGGGCGCACATCAGTGCGCCCCAACAGATTGCCGACAGGCCCCGTAGGGGCGCACCGATGTGCGCCCTTCCACCGTCATTCACCCCGCTCCGGGCCCGCCACCATTTACCGCCCCGCCGCGCCCTGCAGGTTGTGCCTGCGCAGCAGATCATAGAAGGTCGGGCGGCTTACGCCGAGCATTTCTGAGGCTTTGGCGATGTTGCCTCCTTCGCGGTTGAGGGCCATCAGAACCATGTCCCTCTCAACCTTCTCACGGGCATCCTTGAGGGTCATGCCGTCGAGACTCAACTCGGGGCTCATCGTCTGGGGGCTGCCGTTGGTTTCGAAACCCAGATCGCCGGCTTCAATCACTGCTCCTTCGGCCATGATCACCGCGCGCTTGATTTTGTTCTCCATCTCGCGCACATTTCCCGGCCAGTTGTAACTGCGCAGCGCCTTTTTTGCGTCGGCGCTGTAACTTTTGACCCGGCGCCCGAATTCATCGGCAAAACGCAGCAGAAACATCTGCGCCAGCAGCATGATGTCTTCTCCGCGGTCGCGCAGTGGCGGCAGGTTCAGGGTAATCACCCCGATGCGGTAGAATAAATCCTCCCGAAACGCTCCCTGTGCAATCGCCTCGCTGATATCGATATTGGTCGCAGCGATAATGCGGGCATCGACCTCGATGTTCTCCCGTCCACCGACCCGTTGAATGCTTTTTTCCTGCAGAAATCTCAGCAGCTTGACTTGCAGAGAGGTGGGGAGTTCTCCGATCTCATCGAGGAACAATGTCCCCTTATGGGCGAACTCCACCTTGCCCTGGGTGCGGGTCTGGGCTCCGGTAAAAGCGCCCTTTTCATAACCGAACAGCTCGGCTTCGAGCAGGTTGTCAGGGATGGCACCGCAGTTGATCGGCACAAAAGTCGAATCCTTGCGCAGACTGTGGGCATGAATGGCGCGCGCCACCAGCTCTTTACCGGTGCCGCTTTCTCCAAGGACAAAAACCGGCACATCGGTGGATGCCACCTTGCGGATGGTGCCGAAAACTTCCTGCATCTGGGGGCATTGGCCGAACAGGCCGCCCATGGGAGCCACCTCTCCCAGCGCTTTTTTGTGAAGGCGGCGATTTTCATCTTCCAGCTCAGCCAGATGAAACGCGCGCTTCAGGATCACCTTGACTTCGCCCAGGTCAATAGGCTTGGAATAAAAATCGTACGCGCCCCTCTGGATCGCCTCGAGCGCATTTTCGCGCTCTTCGTTGCCAGTGACCATGATCACCTTTGCCGTGTTGTCTTCGTTGAGGATCGCCTCCAGGCAGCGCAACCCTTCGCTGGCACCATCGGGATCGGGGGGCAGCCCCAGATCGAGAGTCATTACCCTTGGACGATGCTTGCGAAAAAGCGATAAGGCTTCCTCTCCGTCTCCGGCAAGCAGGACCTGATAATCACGCCCCAAACCCCACTTAAGCTGTTTGCGGATTTCTTCACTGTCATCGACGATCAGGAGTTTTTCCACATACCCTCCGTTAACAGAATCAGGCAATCAGGGGCCCTTGCTCCCCGTCATAGACGGGCGCTTGCAGCAACGACAGCCCCTGCCGATCCTTCTGCGACAGAAGCGGCTCTCCATCCAGAGGCCACTCAATTCCCAGTGACGCATCATCCCAAGCCAGGGTTCTCTCATGTTCAGGAGCATAGTAATCGGTGGTTTTATAGAGAAATTCAGCCATATCCGACAGGACCAAGAACCCGTGGGCAAAACCTTCAGGGATCCAGAGCTGGCGCTTGTTTTCACCGCTGAGCCTTACACCGATCCAGCGCCCGAAAGTATTGCTGCCGTGCCTGAGATCAACGGCCACATCAAAAACTTCGCCCTGCACAGCGCGCACAAGTTTGCCCTGCGGCTGCTGGAGTTGATAATGCAGTCCCCGCAGGACACCCTTTTGCGAGCGAGAATGATTGTCCTGCACAAAATTGCGCTGCAATCCTGTGGCCTGCTGCCACACTCGCTCATTGTAACTTTCGAAGAAAAAACCCCGATCATCGCCGAACACCTTTGGTTCGACAATCAGGACGTCAGGGATATCGGTTTTTATGACCTGCACCGTTTCACACCTCACCTTCATGCCATCGCAGAACCGCTTCCAGGTAGTCCCGATAGCTCGACTTTGGAGTCTGGTCAATAACAGAACGCATCTGCCGCTCATCGATGAATCCCTTGGAAAAAGCGATCTCTTCAAGGCAGGCAATTTTAAGCCCCTGTCGTGCTTCAAGGGTCCCGATGAAATGGCTGGCCTCAAGCAGGCTCATGTGAGTGCCGGTATCAAGCCAGGCGATGCCCCGCCCGAGTTTTTCCACCATCAGTTCATCACGATGAAGATACTCGAGATTCAGATCGGTGATTTCCAGCTCGCCGCGAGCGGAGGGCTTCAGGTTGCGGGCAAGCTCCACCACCTTGCCGTCATAAAGATAAAGACCGGGAACCGCGTAGTGGGATTTGGGTTTCTGCGGCTTTTCCTCGATACTCAGAACCTTACCCTCACGATCGAACTCCACGACCCCATAGCGCTCAGGATCCGTCACCGGATAGCCGAAGACGCGTGCACCTGCATTAAACTCCGCAACAATGCGATCCAACCCCATTTTTCCGTAAAACAGATTGTCGCCAAGGATCAGGCAGACCGGGTCGCCGTCGATAAACTCCTCCCCGATCAGAAAAGCCTGGGCGATCCCCTTCGGTTCAGGCTGAACTGCATAGCTGAGTCTTATCCCCCAGCGGCTGCCGTCTCCCAGCAGATCCTCAAAACGCGGTACATCCTGCGGGGTTGAGATTATCAGAATCTCGCGGATGCCTGCCGCCATGAGGGTGGCAAGGGGGTAATATATCATGGGCTTGTCGTAAACCGGCTGAAGCTGTTTGGAGGCCACCAGTGTCAGCGGATAAAGGCGGGTCCCCGCCCCGCCGGCGAGAATAATCCCTTTTTTAATGCCATTATGACTCATCAACTTGACTCCGAATTTCAAAATAATCCTTCAAACTATCCTGCCAGCGAGGAACCTCCTGTCGTGTCACCATCCGGTATTTATCTTTCGAAAACACCGAATAGCGCGGCCGCGGCGCAGGCAGGGGGAATTCCTCTGTGCGAATGGGATGAATGTTGTGTGCCTTGACAGGCATCCCGTTGACTCTGGCCAATTCGACAATGGCGCAGGAAAAATCATACCAGCTGCAGGCACCTTCGTCTGAAAAATGGTAGATTCCATAGCGCTCTGTCGCCAGAAGATTAAACAAAGCTCGGGCCAGATCCCGGGTCATTGTGGGGCTGCCGGTCTGATCAGCCACGATGCGCAATTCCTCGCGCTCGGCCGCCAGGCGCAGAACAGTCTCGACAAAGTTCTTGCCACCGGGGCCATACAGCCAACTGGTGCGCACGATGAAAAATCGATCCAGCCCACTCTCGAGGATCGCCTTTTCGCCGGCGAGCTTCGACTGGCCGTAGACAGATTTCGGGCCGGGAGCGTCCTCCTCCGTATAAGGTTCGCTCCTGTCGCCTGAAAACACGTAATCGGTGGAGATGTGCACCAGGGTGGCGTTGCAGGCCAATGCAGCCTCAGCCAGATGCTTCGGCCCGACGCCGTTGACAGCGAAGGCAGTATCCTGTTCGCTCTCGCAGCCGTCCACGTTGGTATAGGCTGCGCAATTGATGATCACATCGGGCGCGAGTGTCTTCAGTGTTTCTACCACCTGCTGTCTGTCCGTCAGATCAAAATCAGGCAGGTCCAGCGGCACAATATCCCATTGCGCGGAGGCTTCATGCCGCACCATCTGCGCCAGCATGCCGCCCGCTCCGATAAGGGAGACGGTTACAGGTGATGAATCTTCGTGATGAGAATTGCGTGATCGGTGATCGAAGTCGCTGGAATTCATTGGCAAAGCTCATGTCCAAGTTTATTGATGAGACCAAAGATCATTTTTCGAATGCGTACTGTTTTTCCAAATAATTCTTCTTTTTTCCGTACTTCAAGATATCCCAGGTTACTGGAAATAATAATTTGAGTCTCCAATTCTGCCAGAGAACCCAATGCCACGTTTAAAAAACGTCGAAAATCGGCTTTTGATCTACGTCCTGCACCCTCCGCCACATTTGAAGGGACAGATACAGCAGCACGTCTCATTTGACTCGTCAACCCGTATATTTCATGCTTTGGGAAAGTCTGTGTAGACTGATAAATGTCGGTAACAAATTCAATTCCCAGTTTCCAAGCAATTAAATCACAATGAGAATTAACCTTCCCATCATCACGCCCCATCATCACCGTCCCCCGTACATTTTTTCATAATATTCACGATAGCTGCCGTCGAGAACACTCTCAACCCATGCGGGGTGGTCCAGATACCAGCGGATGGTGCGACGGATGCCTTCCTCGAAGGCCACCTTCGGCTCCCACCCCAACTCATCACGGATTTTTGAGGCGTCGATGGCGTAGCGTCGATCGTGTCCGGGCCGGTCTTTGACATAGGTGATCAGTTCGCGCCGGCTGCGACCCTCTGCAAGGGGGGCAGCCAACTCGTCCACCAGATCGCAAACCGCTTGAACGATCTCAATATTCTTTCGCTCGTTGTTGCCGCCGATGTTGTATGTTTCGCCGAATTTTCCCTGATCAAGCACCCGCAGAATCGCCTCGCAGTGATCCTCGACATAAAGCCAGTCGCGCACGTTCTTCCCGTCACCGTAAACCGGTAGATTCTTGCCGTTCAGAGCATTGTTGATCATCAGGGGGATAAGCTTTTCCGGAAACTGATAGGGGCCGTAATTGTTGGAACAGTTGGTAATCAGCACCGGCAGGCCGTAGGTATGAAAATAGGCGCTGGCCAGATGATCGGAAGAGGCCTTGCTGGCCGAATACGGGGAGCGTGGATCGTAAGCCGTCGCTTCCGTGAAGTAACCCGTTTCACCCAGTGAACCATAAACCTCATCGGTGCTGACATGGAGAAACCGGTGATCGGGCGCATTTTGCCCCCATGATTTTCGAGCCGCTTCCAGCAGGTTGAACGTCCCGACGATGTTGGTCTGAATGAACTGCGCCGGCCCCTCGATGCTGCGATCCACATGGCTTTCCGCGGCAAAATGAACCACCGTGTCGATCTGCTCTTCCTGAAAAAGATCATTCACGAGACCCGCATCGCAGATATCGCCCCTGACAAAGCGGTAGTTCTCCCCTTCCGCGATTCCTTCAAGGTTTTTGGGGTTGCCTGCATAAGTCAGACAATCGAGATTGATGATGCGGATATTCGGGTTTTCCCGCAGGGCGAGACGAATAAAGTTGGCGCCGATAAAGCCACAGCCGCCGGTCACGAGTAGATTTTTCAATGTTCATACCTCACAAGCAATTTATACAGGTCATCATTAGCTGGACTGAAGGGACTCTTCCAAGCGGGTAATTTCATTTTTTAAAAGGGGAACTTCCTGCTTGACCGCATCCCACACAATTTTCGCATCAATCCCAAAGTATTCATGAACAATGAAATTACGAAAATCTTTTATTTGGCGCCATTCAACCTGTGGGAAACGTTCTTTCAAATTCTCAGGTATGTGAGATATCGCTTCGCCTATGACAATAAATTCACGTAAAGTCGCGGAGTAGGTTTTTCGGTCAGAAGTGAATTTTTCAAAATCAATATCTGAAGTAAATTCTTGAATCGCACTAATTGATTCTTTAATGTCATCAATATACAGTCGAATATCACGCTTAAACATAGCGGATATCCCTTAAAACAGATTCCTTCACCAAGGGCTTCAGACTATCTTCAGTAGCGAGATCGATATGAGCAGGCAGGGAATCCTGAAGATAATGGAGCAGGCCGAAAAAACTTCTGAAAGAATTGCTGCTTTCCAGCTTCACGATAATATCAATATCACTCTGGGCTCCAGCTTCACCACGGGCATGACTCCCCGCCAAGCCGATCCTCGTCACACCAAAGCGCTCCCGGATCTCGCTCTTGTGTTCGCGTAAAAATGCCAGGATGCGCTCTCTGTCCATGGGCTCCATCATATCTCTTTACCTCGAAGGGTCGCACAACGCACTTATTTTACAGTAACATATCTCAGTCATTCTTATGATAGGCATTCTTCCACAATTGCCTCATCAGGGCAACCAGACGGTAAAAGCACTCCCCCGCCCCTCTTCGCTCTCGACCTCAATCCGCCCGCCGTGCGCCTCGACGATCTGGCGGCATTGATACAGCCCGATGCCGAAACCCTTCTTCTTGGTCGTCTCAAACGGACGGAACAGGCGGCTGCGCATAAACGTCTCAGACATCCCCACCCCTTCATCGGAGACCCGGATGAAGGAAGAAGCGGCTCGTCCCACCTCAACCTGTACCGGTCCCTTGTTGCCGGTGGCATCCAGGGCGTTGAGAACCAGGTTGAGCACAACCTTGCGGATCTCTTCCGCATCCACCTCGGTCTCAACCTCGTCACCTGAAATCTTCACAGCCGGATGAGACACCTGTCCCAGGGCTTCATCCACGAGCTCTCGCAGTTCGACCGGGTCACGCTGCAGGTCACGCTTCTCCTGCAGGTTGCGCAGACGCTGGATAAGCGCCTTCATTTTATCGACCGTGCCCTGGAGAGTCTCCATCATATCCTGCTGAAACTCCGGGTCATCGATGTAATCGCGTGCGTTGTCAACCACCAATCCCAGGTTGGAGACGAGATTCTTGAGATCGTGCAGCACAAAGGCCGACACACGCCCCATCAGCTCCATTTCCCGCGCAGCGGACAACTCCTGCGACAGCCGCACGTTCATGAGCGCGGCCAGCGCCTGCCGCCCTAGGGCCTTCATCAGATCGTAGTCTTCATAGGTCAGCTTCTCCGACGGGTTGAGCGCCCCCTCAAGAGCGATCACCCCCTCCAGTTGAGACTCCGTCCGCAGGGGGACCAGGTAAAAACAGCGAGAATTACTCGACTCAGTCAGAATGCCGGCAGGATCGTCCTCATCCAGATCGACAACCCACTCCCGTTCGCGCATCTTTTCAATCAACGGATGTTTCAAATCGATTTCCGGCGCGAGAGAACATCGTTCATAGCGCCCCGTCTGAACGTAGCGCCCCCGCTCACGGTCCTCCAGATAGAGTCCGGCGCCCTGAAATCCGAAAACCTCGCAGAAAAAAGAAAGGATTTTATGAGACAGGTCCTCCCCGTCACGCGCCGCGCCGATACGACTGGTGAACTCGAGCCACTGCTGGCGGTAATCGTATTTTGAACGATAAAAATGCTTGTGCAGGGTCACTTTGATCCGCCGTTTGACCCGATCGGACAAAAAGATCACCATCAGGATGGCAAACCCCGCAAACGCCACCACCGTCAGAACCGAGCGCTGAGCAGATTCGCCAAAATATCTCAGCCCCTCACCGACCAGTGCAATGCCGATAAAATAGAGGCCGACGACAAAAACCACTACCGAACGATAGGCCATATCCGGTGACAGCCGCACACCGGCCGCATCTCCACGGCGCAGACGGGAAAAAGCCATGAGCATAATCGCCACCGCTGGCATGACGGCGCGCGTCGAAGCAAGCCCCATGTCGATGGACCGATACAGTAGACTCTGGCTGTAATAAACGATGAAAAAACCGATCGCAATACCGGCGCCGATCACTTCATATTTAATTTTCCAACGATCCGCCCGCGGCGCGCTCATCAGGGTCACTTCAAGATTAACCAGCGCAACGATCAATACAGCCATCAATGTGATGTAGAAAAAATACCCGGGGTTCCCGAGGAAAAGCAGCTTTTCCTCGCCGAAATCAGGGCTGTAAAAAAACTGCTCCAATGGAACCGTCACCGCTGCAACCGGCAGCAAGGCCGCCATCAGAAGAAAAAGCCACTGAATGCGCGACATTCCCTGTCTGCGTGCAAAACGCTGCGAAAAAAACAACCAGCCCAGCGGCAGAAACGATTCCGCGATCAGGGCCCATTTTTTATAAAGATAGAGTCTCTCAGGGTGCAACAAAGACAGGTAATCAAACGCCTCCAGGCAGCCGGTTGCGACAAATGCAAGCAACAGGCCGACCACCCAGGGTGTCACGCCCTTGCGAAACAGCAAAAAAGCGCCGTACAGCGCCGCCAGGGAGACAGAAATGATGATGAAGGAAAGATGGGTCATAAAAGAAAAAACCTACAAAGAATCATTTTAACACGAAGGCACGAAGTATACACCAAGACACCAAGAAAGGCTTAAAAAACGCCAGGATTTACAGGATTTACAGGATTTTTTCTCTTCTAACAATATGCAGTCATCCAGGCAATCCTGTTGATCCTGTCAAAAAGATCTTGATTCATTTCTTAGCGTCTTCGCGTCTTAGTGGCGTCCCCCTACTCCGGCAGGAACCGATCCAGATGCGGCACAAAATCCGCCATAAAATCCTCGATGCGCGTCACCGCCTCTTCCACAGAATCCTTCACCGGCGCCGACAAACGGACAAACGCCGCATCGTTTCGCCCGTACTTCAGAGAGTTCAGAATCATCTGAACTTTAAGCATGTAATCATTTGTAATAGTGGCATTTTTCATCTGATACCAGTAAACAAAAACCTCGCGGGAATCATCCTTGCGGTAGACCGCTTGAACAACATTGATGTCATGTCCGCCGGCATCTATGGTTCGAACCTGCTCGGACTCACGGAACCATCCACCGCCCGGGAGGCAGTGCCGGGGAGAATGAATCTGGGCCCCCTCGCCCTGCGTTTCATAATAGCCGAGATAAAGAGAGATGCCGCGATCATCATGACGATAAACACGCATGATGTAATCCGAAACCCGCAACTGGTCAAGAATTCCCTCGCTGAAGAAATGATCCCTGCCCTGCCAACCATCCATTTGCCGGGGGAATTCATGCAAAGGCGCCTGCAGAGGCATCCGCTCATGAAATGAGTGCCCCTGAACATACCAGCCAAAGACACCGAGAACTAAAGCGACGACCACCAACCGCGCAATCATTTTTCCCCTCCGATCTTGCTCAGAATCACCGATGAAATCATCAGCATCACCATGGCCACGGCAAAAATAACCAGGCCCGCAAATTCATGGAAGAAACCTTGAGCGACGCCGGCTCCGTAGCGACTCGCCAGAATGCCGGTGCCAATCACGCGAATTGCATTGGCCAACATGGCAATGGGGATCGCCAAAGCAACCAGCACAATCTGCTTCCACCTGCGCACAAGGAAGAAATAGGCCATGGCCGTAGAGAGCGCAAGAAGCGAAATCATCGAGCGAATGCCGCTGCAGGCATCGGCCACCTCCAGGGTCGTGCTGGTCAAGTGGATGATGTTGCCCTCACGCATGACCGGAACGCCGACCATCTTGAGCACAGCGACGGAATATTCGGTGATCATCAGCTTCAGGGGGAAAGCAATGGCGTCATAAAGCACATAAGGAAGCGGAATCATGAAGATCAGAAAGGCATAGGGGAAAGCCAGCTCGCGAAATACCCCCCATCCGAAGGCGAACAGCAGCGTCCCGCCCAGCACTACCAGCATGGAAAAGCGCATGGTAAACGATTCCCCCGCCACCGTGCCGACCAGAAACAGGCCTAAACCACCGGCAATCACCAAAAGGCCGAACCAGGAGCGATCGACCGGAATGCGGGCAAGCGCCTCGCGTTTCTGCCACACCAGGTAACCGGAAATGAACGGGATCAGGAATCCGTGGGAATAATTCGGATCCACCTCCCAGTCATGCACCATGCCTGAAATGGCCTTTCCGAAGACGATCCAGAAAGCGGCAATAAAAAGGATCCCGGCCAGTACGGCGGGATAATTGATGCGGATTGATTTCATGAATGAGACTCCTGCCCTCCAATTCAGATAACATTATTGATGTGGTGGGTTGGGGGTTTTGTTGCCCTTTACCGGGGTGCCGTAATTCATCAGGGCGACCCAGCGGGTCGCCCCTACAATCAATGCATTACCGACGGTCCCCGTAGGGGCGCAGCATGCTGCGCCCTGCCCCCGTCATCCATCCAGTCCCCGGGGGATGGCCTTATCAAAACCGATCCGGATAATTAACATCCAGATCCCATTTCGTCGGATTGTCGACGACGTATTGCCGAACCGCCTGCAAATCCCGTTCGCCACGGATGACATGTTCATGGTAATTGCGTTGCCAGACCGGGCTGTCGGTATTGATGCGCAACGTATTGATGCATCTGGTGGCGGCGGATTTGAATGAACGGATAATTGCACCAACCGACCCAGGGCTGACATTGTTGGGCGTCCCCCCCGTGGGGACGTCGGTAAGGGGGCAGCATGCTGCGCCCCTACTGTCTTATTGCACCCCAACCACGTCATTTCGCGGCAAATGGGCGATACAGCGGATCGCCGACCAGAACCATTTTCCAGGATAGCCACGGCAGGCTCAACATATAACTCTCTACCAGCGTATAATACCCATCGACCAACATGCTGAAGAAAGCCTCCGGCACAGGAAACGCCTGCAGATAGGGTTCGCCGACGGGCCCGACCACTGCGGCAGCGCCCTCCTCCAGCATGCGCTTGCACCAGACCCTGCTGCTGCTCCTGCGCAACGTCTGGCACTCCTGGCTGGCGATGTGAATCCCGACAGCGCCGGGCTGCCACTCGAAGACATCGACATACCGGGCCAGACTGTACCAGCCGCAGTACAGAGCGGCTTGAGGGGCCTCTCCCGCCTGAAAGAGGTGGTCCTCGTCGTTGACGATCACCGGCATGAGACCGCTCTTGCGCACGCGATCCGCAGCCCGGTGAATCGACAGGTCATAAAAACCGGTTCCGCTCAAATCCGTGCTGTCGGGGCGCTTCCAGCGCGCATCAAAGTAGGCCCTGCCCTGCAGTCCCTTCGCTTCAGCCGCCAGGGAATCATCAATCATCCGCCTGACAATTGCAGGACTCGGACCATCCAGACGGCTGACCATCAGAACATCGTCCCGACCGACAGGCAATGATGAAAGTTTGTCTTTATTGCCAAGAAAATAAGGGTTATCAACCCAGTCTGCCAATGGATAATCATCGACTCGAACCAGCGTCAACTCCGAATCGACCGCCGCGCTGTACCCTTTTCTGCTCAGATCTTTTAAAGCATTGGAGATGATCTTGAGTTGAGCTTCTATTCTGCCACGCTTTTCTTCAGTGACATCGTCTTCTTTGAGGCTTTCACGCAGATCGCCCCTGCGGGTTGTCAATTGCTGAAGACGCTCTGCCTCCTCGTCGGTTCTCTGCGGAGCTCCAACCTTCAGCGGCACTCCAAACATCAATACCAGGGCACGAATGGTCCCGGACTTGAATTTTTTATCCAGTGCGTCGCGTATCGGTTCGGCAATATCGCGCTCGTAATCCTTGCGCGAAATCGATTCTTTGTGGGTCGGTCGAATCCTGATCAGGTTTTCCGACGGGATGCCTCGCGCTTTCATGTAATATTCAGCCAGCGACGTGCTCTCTTCGACGAAGCTGTTGCACACCACGGCAACTTCAGCGGGCTGCAGCGCATGGGCGAAGCAGGAGAGGAGAAGCAAAAAGAACAGTAAAAACAGTATGTTTTTCATCAAACCTTCCTTCGATACCGTAGGGGCGACCCGCTGGGTCGCCCTGTCCCCGTCATTCATCCCTTTCCAAGGTCTGGAACCGCCCGTCCCCGCACCTGAATTTCATCTAATCCGCGGGATGCCGTGTTTGGACCAGGGCACGGCACGCCGTGCCCCTACATTCGATGTATTGCCGACGGTCCCCGTAGGGCGCAGCGTGCTGCGCCCTGCCACCGTCATGCTTCCCATTCAAAGAGGCATCATTCGTCCCTACACCGGGTTTAATCCAAATTCAACGGGCTGCCGTATTGAACCAGGGCGCACGTCAGTGCGCCCCTACGGGCGGGCGACCTTGGAAACAACATACCGGAATTTCCCCGAGGCCTCGCGCGGGATGTCCTCGACGTGCTCCACCCGGACCTGCACCGCATTTCCCATGCGCTTTTTAAAACCAGCGTCGATGCGCTTGTCGCCATCGCTCGGATACATCTCGTTGGTCACCAGCAGAACACGCACATCATCCACCGCCTCCTGAAGGATCTTGAACTGCTCCACACCCTCGATATCCCGCACCACGTAGATAATGGAGAGCGCATGCTGCCAGCGGCCGTCCGGAGTGACGATGAAATCGGTGGTGCGTCCCTGGATCTTCTCCATCGTCGCCAGTCCCCGGCCGCATTGGCACCCCGCAGGACCAGGCTGCGCCACATCGCCGGTCTGATAGCGGATAAAAGGCATGCCCCAGTTGTCGAGATGAGTCAGAACGATTTCACCGTCCTCCCCTTCACCAACGGAGCGTCCATCCTGCACAAACTCGATGACATAATTGGGATCCATCAGATGATGACGCCCCTCGCGACACTGATGGCTGACGAAGCCCCCTTCGCGGCTGCCGTAGCTGTCCACCACGGGAATTTTTCCAAACCCGTCGGAAATCGCATCCCGTTGATGATCGTAAAGAACCTCGGCGGTTGAGAACACCACCTGCACTCCCAGCCGCTTGAGGTCGAACCCCTGCTGCGCCGCCATGTCAGCAAACAAAGCGATGGTACTGGGATAGCCGAAGACGCTTTTGGGGCGAAACTTTTCAAAGGAGGAATAAATTTCCGGAACTTTCTGAGGTGAAATCTCAAAGGCACTGATCAGCATCTCGTTGGTCAGCTTGTCGCGCAGATCCTTCAAGCGATCCTGCTTCTTGACTTCAAGCGGCGATCCCCACAGATAAAGCTCAGGATCACCTACGTCACACCCCCACCAGCGATGGGTCATCATGCGCGCGGCCTTATCCATCGCCTGCCGGCGCCGGTCGAAATAGAAAATCAGCGGCTCTCCGGAAGACCCCCCTGTATTGTACCGATGGAGTCCGCCAGGGCAAGCCGACCAAGTCATTTTATCAAGATTGCGCTTGATTTCAGCTTTGGAAAGAAGAGGCAATTTTTTGAGATCATCGATATCCTGCATGCGCTGCGGATCGAAATCGGCTGCCTTGAAGCGCTCAGCATAGAAAGGGATGTTTGCCTGGGCATGCAACAGCAACTCACGCAGCTTGCGGAAGCGCAATTCCTCCAACTGGGCACGGCCCCACCACTGCTGCTCTTCCAGTTCATCGAGGTAGCCAAAGGTTTTGCGCCCGAAGACTTTTTCATGCAGCGGATAGATGATTTTTCTGACCAGCAATGGGTGCATAAAACGCCCCTCCTGTTGGTTGTTGCCAATATTATATTTGCCGGGCTACCGTATTTCACCAGGGCGCACGTCAGTGCGCCCTGTCTCCGTCATGCACCCCCGTCCCGGGATTTCACCCCGAATTCCTAACCATTTTGCGCCACAGACCCAGCATCACCAACCCCCACAAGGGGGTGGCATTGTCCTGCCGGTTCGACTGATGCCTTTCCCATAAATCCGAGACATAATTCATGTCGAACAGCTCTGCAAGATCCGCCTCGCGACCGAACAGCGCATCATGAGCCTTGTCCTTGAGGCCGCCGCGCAACCAGGCGGCCAATGGCACGCAAAACCCCTGTTTCTTGCGATAAAGGATGTCCCGGGAGAGACGCGATTCGTTCATCTTCTTGAAGATATATTTGCCTTCATGACCTCTCAATTTCAGGTTTGAAGGCAGACGCGCGGCGTATTCCATCACCTTGTGGTCCAGGATCGGCGCGCGCACCTCCAGGGAATGGGCCATGCTCATGCGATCGACTTTGACCAGAATATCCTCGGGCAGATAGGACTTGATATCCACGTACTGCACCCGACTGGTCACATCAGGGTTACGGTTGCGCGCAAAAGGCTGCGCCATAAAATCTTCCGCCCCGCCCCGCATCCGCTCGGCAACGTCCGGTCTTAACAATTGCGCCTTGTCCTCGGGCTTGAAGTAAAAAGACATATCGCGGAAATAAGCCTGCTCGACCGGCAGCGACAGATTAGTCATGAACGATTTCAGCCGCAGCGGACGCGGCAGAGAATCGACCTGGGGATAAACCTTTGCCAGCGGACCCAGCAGTCCTTTGCGCACAAAACCAGGCAGGCGCCCGCGCCACTGGTCTTCGAAAAGGTTCATGGCGTAGCGCTGCACGTAACCGGCAAAGGTCTCATCCCCGCCATCGCCGGAGAGTGCCACCGTCACCTGCTGCCGCGCCATCTGTGAGACATACCAGGTGGGGATCGCCGATGAATCGGCGAAGGGTTCATCGAAATGCCACACCAGCTTGTCGAGAATCCCGAGGGCATCGGGCTCGACGACAAACTCCTTATGAGCTGTCTGGTAGCGGTCGGCCACCACACGGGCATATTCAAGCTCATTGAATCGCTTTTCGGCAAAGCCGATGGCCGCCGTGCGCACCGGAGCATTCGTCATCCCCGCCATTGCCGCAACCACCGCGGATGAATCCACTCCGCCGCTCAGAAACGCCCCCAACGGAACGTCACTGATCATGCGCAGGCGCACCGACTCGTCAAACACCCCGCGCAGCTCTTCAATAGCGCGCTCCTCGGAGATCGGTTCGCCCTCATGGCTCATATCGAGATCCCAGTACGGCCGGATCTCCAGGCGATCACCCTCGCACACGGCCAGGTGGGCCGGCGGCAGTTTACGGATAGCCGAAAAAATCGACAGCGGCGAAGGCACATACCCGAAGCTCAGGTAGGCATCCAGTGCCTGAAAATCCATCTCCCGCGGGATCGAATCATCCGCCAGAAGTGCCTTCATCTCCGAACCGAACACCAGACGTCTGCCGTCAAAATGGTAATACAACGGCTTCTTGCCCAGTCGGTCGCGCACCAGAATCAGCTTACGCTCACGGCTGTCCCACAAAGCGATGGCGAACATGCCGCGCAATCGTTCCACGAACCCCAAACCCCACTCATGATAACCATGCAGCAGGGTTTCGGTGTCACTGTGGGTGCGGAAAACATGGCCCCGGCCTTCCAATTCACTGCGAAGCTCAAGGAAATTGTAGATCTCCCCGTTGAACACCACCTGCAGATCACCCTCCGGTGTCGCCATCGGCTGATCCCCGGTGTGCAGGTCGATGATGGACAGCCGCCGGTGCCCCAGTCCGATCGCACCATCGACAAACAAGCCGCTTCCGTCAGGGCCGCGATGTACAAGGGTGTCGTTCATGCGCCGCAGAAGATCGCCATCGACGGGATGCTGATCGAGATTATAAATACCGCTGATTCCGCACATTTGAAGAAGACCTTATCCGTCATTGTAGGGGCGACCCGGTGGGTCGCCCTGTTCCCGTCATGCTCTCCGATCCAGGTGTGGCATCGTCCGCCCGCCGGGGTTTGTTCCCATTTATCGGGATGCCGTATTTCACCAAGGCGCAGCATGTTGCGCCCCTACATTCGATGCATTGCCTATGGAGACCGTCATGCGGCATTCAAAGGTTTGATTCGGTCAATTTCTTCTTTAACGGTTTTTGCGGCATTCCATAAATCGACAGCACGTTGCGCGTTCAACCAGAACTCGGGAGAGTTGCCAAATAATCGCCCAAGCCGCAGGGCCATCTCCGGACTGACAGCCCTGCGCTCCCGTAGGAGCTCATTCACAGACTGGCGGGAGACCCCCAATGATTCAGCCAGCCCCGCTACGGTCAATCCATAGTCCGGAATAAAATCCTCTCTCAGCATTTCGCCGGGATGAGTCGGTTTGCGGTGCATACCGGCAGTATTAGGAATCGCCATGAGTCTTCACCTCCATTCAGTGGTAGTCGCAGACCTCAACGTCATACGCATCACCGTCTTCAAAACGAAAGCAGATGCGCCATTGATCATTAATTGAGATGGCATATTGACCTTTTCTGTCGCCAGAAAGCGAATGAAGCCGGTTACCCGGTGGAACTTTCAAGTCCTCAAGCTGCTCCGCCAAATGCACGTATTCAAGTTTACGAGCGGCCCTCGAAGCAACATCAGGAGGAAAATTCCTTGCTCTTCCCTTTGAATACAGATCTTGAGTGCGCTTGTCTGCGAAAGTCTTGATCATATCCTGAATAGTATCGCGTCACGTGACGCATGTCAACGAGGTGCAGTATCCAACCAGGGCGACGCATGCGTCGCCCCTACATTCGATGCGTTTCCACCGGTCCCCGTAGAGGCACACCGATGTGCGCCCTGTCCCCGTCATCCATCCCGTTCCAGGAATTGACCAAGCCGTACACTTACCGTAAAATAGCCGTACCACTCCAATAAAGGGAGATCACCGATGGCAACACGCAAACTCACCATTCGGTTACCGGAAGAAGACATTGAATTCGCTAAAGATTACGCGTCCAAACACGGAATTACCCTGACTGAGCTCATTGACCGCTACCTCAAACAATTACGCAGAGGGCCCGAGGGGGATATACATCCTGATATTCTGCGTTTCAGCGGCATTATCCCCGAAGAAATCGACGCCCCCAAAGAATATTATGAGGCCATGGGGGATAAACATCGATGAAACTCCTGCTTGATCTCAATATTTTTCTCGATGTTGTCCAGAAAAGGCAGCCCCACTATGACGCTTCTGCCAGAATTCTCGATTTCGCGTTGAAAAAAAACTGCGGCCTTATCGCTGCGCATGCCCTGACCACCCTTCACTACCTCTGTCAAAAATACGCAGGCAAACAACAGAGCGATGAACTGATTGACTGGCTGCTGCAGAATTTTTCAGTTATCCCGGCCGACAAGGAAATTTTTCTCCGTGCCAGGAATTTACAATTTTCCGACTTTGAGGATGCAGTCATCTGTGCTTCAGCAGAAAAAAAAGCCTGTAATTTTATCATCACCCGCAACAGCAAGGATTTCTCAGGCTCCACCGTCCCCGCCCTGACACCCGGAGAATTTTTTGCTTTGTAGGGGCACGGCGCTGCCGTGTCCTGTTACCGGCACCCACCCCAGTCCGGAGTGGTATCCCCCCGGCCGGCATTGGCTTCCATATTCTCCGACGGTGCCATATTCAACCAGGGCACGGCACGCCGTGCCCCTACCGGTTATCCACCATTGAAAATGGTTGGCACGAATCGGTGTTTTTGAATTCAAACGGTCCCATATCAGGGATGCCGTCGCGGAGACGGTTGCAAAAATCAAAATGAACGTGTTGGTTCGGAACACCCTTGTCCTGAACAGGGCCGGTATCCACTAAGGAAAAGTCCCCTTCCCAGGGGTTTTTGAAAATATCGGTGAAATTCTTTTTGAAGATTCCACCATTGAGATACAAATTATTCTCCGCCACCGCAGTCCCGCCATCACGTTCCCGAATTTTTCCGTTGAGGAGGTTGTTTTTCAGAACCGCCGTCGACTCCTCGAACCGCACATCAATTCCCATGGTCTGAAAGAGCAGATTGTTCATGACCTGGGTGTTTTTGGATTTATTCAGATAGATGCCGACGTCGCTGGTGTACATCACCACGTTGTTGCGCATGATGCCGTCGGTATGCTCAAAGGTGACGTCCTTGTCGCGCGCCACATTCTTTCCCGTACCTCCGCCACCGAAAGACAGCCCAAGGCGAATACCGCCGGAATGGCTGTATTCGCCCACCACCAGGTTGTTCTCAAACACGCCACCCGACGAATTCCCCTTGATGAACGCGGCCGTGCTGATCTTGTCGCCGCGCCCCTTGCTGTAATCGGCAAAGAAATTTTCACGGATCGTCCAGTTGTTGGTGCCGACCGCATCGACAGGCACAACCGGTGAACGCGTCTGCCGAATTGACGAATTGTAAAAACTGTTGCCTTCGATCAGCGCTCCATCGGGCCAGTCTCTGCCACCATCGCGGCTATCAAGGCCGTTGGCCTTGATCATGGCGTTGAATTCATGCAGTCGGCTGTTGCGTAGCACGAATCCGCGGCCCTTTCCGACGACATGGAAAGCGTGCTCGCAATAGCTGTGGCTGCTGCACACGCCTTTGATATCGAGATTCTCGAACACCCAGAACGGGGCGTTGATCAGAAAGCCTTCAAGGCTGTCCAGCTCGATCTTCGCCTCTCCCAACTCCTGCGCTCGAACCTGAATGGGATTTTGCGCCGTCCCTGCCTTGCTGACTCCGATCGTCCGTTCCTTGATCCGGTACGTTCCCGGCGCCAAAGTGATCACATCCCCCGGCTCCGCCGAACGGATCGCCTGTAAAAGACCCTTCGTGTCTGCCACCGGCACCTGTCGAACAGCCTGCGGTTGAACATGGCGACTGCGTGAACCTTCCTCCAGCCAGATTTCAGGGACCGGGCACCCTTGCGCAGAATAATAGAACGGAGCAAGGCGGCGGGATTTACGCGCACCCTGCCCTTCCCAGTCGGGATCATCAATAGGGGGAAGGCTCACGTCCTGCGGCTTGAGCGGGGCCGCCTCAACCCACCCGGCAAGAAAGGTGGAATCCAGGCCAGTCTTCTGCAGCACCTTCTCCGCAAAAACACGCGGCGGCAGGTTGTAGGATTTGATGACCGCAACCCCCACCACCCCGCCGCCGACCAGGCACAGGAGACCGAACAGGGCGAGAAGATTGCGCATCAAATCGAATATTTTACGGAAAAACATCATAAAAACCGTGGTTTTGGGGCGTAGGGGCGCAGCATGCTGCGCCCTGTCTCCGTTATACATCCTGTTTCAGCAATAGTGGTATCAGTAGTCCCCGCGCCGGCGTTTTATTTTGATTCATCGGGGTGCCGTATTTGAACAGGGCGCAGCATGCTGCGCCCCTACATTCGATGCATTACCGACCGTTCCCCGTAGGGGCGCACCGATGTGCGCCCTGTTGCCGTCATATATCCCGTTCCAGGATTGGTAACATTCGTTCCCGCACCTGATTTTATTCCCATTCGCCGGGATACCGTGGTTGAACAGGGCGCACGTCGGTGCGCCCCTACGTAGGTTTTGTCCCTGTGACCATAAACGAACGGGCGGTCAGGTCGCCCAACGCTGGAACACGGCTCCATAAATCAATGACGGATGAAAGGGGGTTCAATCTTTCAGGGTAAATCTGCACCGGCCTGCGATTCAAATCAGTAAAACCCGCCTCAGCCAACTCTTCCTGAAACACTTTTGGGTCATAAGTGTTGAGCCGAGCCTGAGGCTGGCCATCCACCATGATGACCTCTTCGCGTCCCAGTCTGCGATCCAGGGCCGCTTTCAGATACCTGCGATTCAACGTCATCAGGCACAGAACGCCGCCGGGCTTGAGAACCCGCAAAATCTCGCTTATCGCCTCGCGGTGTTTATGCAACGCCTGAAACAGGCCGATACACACCACATGATCGAAAAAATTATCGGCAAAAGGCAGGCAGGTCGCATCACCCGAAGCAAAATCCACTTGTTTCGAGGTCGTTCGTTTACGCGCCTTGGCTGCAACCTTTGCGGCATAATCAACCCCGACGACCCGATAGCCCGACTCCCCCAGCACCCGCGAATAGGCCCCGGCCCCGCAACCAAGATCAAGCACCAACGCCCCTGGCTCCAGATTCAACGACGGCAGCGTCTGGACATAAGCCTTCATACGCAGGCTCAAGCCCTGGGGCGACCAGCCGGAGATAGCGTAATCCGTCTCCTCTCCTGAAAAATCGTTAAACATCTCCCGCCAGTAACGTTCACGCGAAACAGTGTGCCGGCGTGGCGGAAGTGGATTGTGTTGAGGCATTTATAACCGGTCCATGGTCCGTGGTCAGTTGTTTATAATGTCATAAAAAAATGGTGACAACGCAATGCGATCAAAACTTTCCAGCCAATGAATTCAGACTGCTCTGCATCAACCTCTGAACCCAAGGGAATGATTCATCCTGCAAAGCACCCCCCAAAAAAGGGATCGAGTCAGGAGAACCCAACTTGCCTAAAGCGGTTGCTGCCGCTGCCCTGAAATCTTCATCCCAATGTTTTAGAAACGGATGCAGGACAACCGCATGCTGCGGATCGCCGAAACGGCCGACCCCTTTGATCGCCGCCGTTCGCACGGGCGGATATTGTGCTTCCTGCAAAAGGGCCAGCAACTCAGGCAACACGCCAGGGTCGCCAATGCGGATCAACGCCTCAGCCGCAACGGCCGCCTCATCGCTCTTGCCGGCAAGAAGGCCGGTCAAAAGAGAGACATGGCGCTCGCTCCCCAAACAGCCAAGGGCGCGAACAAGCCCCCATCGGATCTCGCCGCCACGATAAATCTGACTTAGCGGCTTTTGTGTCCGCTCCCCTTTCAAAAACTCAGCAATCAGATTGGCAACCTTATCGCGCTCAGGAAAATCCCCAATATCAACAAGTATCGCGACCGCCGCAGCCGCCGTATGCAACCACATGGCATCAGAAGTCCACTTCCCGGACGGCTTTTTCCATACGATGGCAGGGTCTTGCTCAAGAACCCGCATCAACACAGGGACTGCCTCACGGCCGACACTCTGGTACAACGCCTGACAGGCCAGGATTTTATGCCATGCATGACTCGTCGCGTCATCCCAGACAACCCGCTCCAGCAGCGAGGCGCTGCGGGGATCGCGCAAGGCACCGAGAGCGACAATTCTATCGGCGATCACCGAGCGGTTGCCATTTTGCAAGGCATCCTCGAGTTCAGCCGCGTCCCGTTCGAAATCCGGCTGCCGTTTGGACTGCGAACCGATCGATTGTTCCGTCGGGTAAGGCAGCTCCCGGTGTACCGCAGCACCCGTACTCTGCTGAGAAAAATCACTCGTACTAAGGATATCAGGCATTTCCACAGCTTCAATGAGAAGGCTGCGTGTATGCACATCCTTCCAGGTGGTCCCATCGGTCACGATCACATAATCTGCCGGTAAAGATGCAACACCTCCAGCATGAAGGCGCCCCTCCTCCCGGCTATCATCCCAGAGATAAGAGACGTTGAGGCCCGTGTTCGGTATAATCGTGCCACTGACCGAAATGCGATTTCCCCCAGGCCACAGCATCGGCAGCGCGAAAAGGTTGTGCTGAAAAATCGTCGTCACTTCAAAATCATCAAGGCGGATGCCATCCATCTCTACTTTGAGCTTGTAATCATAGCGGCCAAAAGGCGTGATCTCCTCCACCGTTTTAGTGGTGTACGGGTCGAACGTCGGACAGAAATCCATCTGCTCAGTCCGAAAAACACCCTCGCGCCCTTTCTCCGTCTGCCAGAGCCTTTTCCACGATTTGCCGCCGTCCGTCGACAAGCTGACGCGGAAATATCCGCCCGGCTGCTCCACCCTGCCGGAAAAATCCAAAAGAGCCGCTGAAATAACATAAGGAATTTTGACATCCAGGATCTTTTCATCCGCTGCGTCATTCCATTGCGGGCGGCTGACAAGTCGGCCATTGCCATAAGTCAGCGGATAAGGGCCATGCTCGAAGTCACGCCTCTCCCCAGCGGGGAAAAGGTTCATGTAGGGCTTGCCCTCATTACCGAATAAAAACTCGATGCTCTCGCCCAGTCTCAGGTTAATTCCCATGGGGTGCGGCTTCAGATTCAGATGCCCGGCATGAACCCAACTCGGCTGCATAGGTGACGGTTTATCCAGAACCGGCGTGCGCGAGGGATAGTACTGCAGCGAATGATCGAGAGCCAGTTCCTCTTTGGACGCGATGTGCGACCCCGTGCGGTCATAAACAAACCAATGCTGTGAAAGATCAAAGACATGCCAGCGTTCTCCCCCGTCGGCATCGCGGTAATGAATATCTGCCAGAGTATGGCCGAACTTGTAAAGTTTATCGGCACGATAGCCCAAGGCACGCCAAGTCATGGTCATGACGCGCGAGAGCCCGTCGCACCAGTGCACGCCATAGACGTTGAGTAATTTTTCTGGAGAGAGGATATAGAAATTGCCATAGGCGGGTTCTTTGGGGACTGTCCCGACCTCGGTCATCTGCTGGATGAAACGCCAGACGGCAATGGCCTGCTCTTCCTCTGTTTCAGCGCTGGCCAAACGGATGGCATCACGACCAAAGGATTCAGGCGAACCGGCATCAGGCCAGCGGTCGTTTACCACACAAATGTTGGTGGCGGCGTAATCAGAGGCATGGGCCAGACAAGGCAAGGCCAGGAAGAAGATAAAAACAGCTTTGTGAAACATACGTGTCATCTATATGACCACCACCCGTAGTTCAGCTATCACTGCTTTGGATCAAAAATAATACCAGATGGTACTGTAATCTTTGATGACCTCTCCCAGACTTTCCATTCTCTTAAGAAAATCGAAAATCGGGGCATCGTGATACAAAAAGGTGTTCACTGGCGCCATGTATTTTTCCCAAGGATAGAATTCATAAACACGCCTTCCATCAGGCATTATCATGATCAGATCATGGTCCTGCCAGGAGCCGATGTCGTTTTTTCCCAGGGTCGGAATATTGAAAACCGGCTTATCGGTGCGGATAATGCCGGGCATCAACCGTGCTTCCTCTTTCTGCTCCTGCAGCAGACGCGCAATGGGTACGCGAAAATAATCCGTTTCCTCTTTCCCTTTCAGGTTAAATAGGTAGTAAGGAGTAATACCTACCCTGAACAGCGTTTCGCGCAAAAAACAAGTTTCAAACTTGCGGCAATTCTGCAAGGTGAATACCTGCTGGTTCAGCACATTAATCCCGACTTTCTTCAAGTTCAGAACAACATCTGCGGTTTCAGGCGTCACTTCGCTTGCATGCTGCACGTGAGTGACAAAGGTGATACTTTTTTCTGGTGGATTATGGTATTTGGCGCAGAGATCAATAAATTTTTGCGTGAAGCGCATAGGCATGGTAACAAAAGCCCTGGTACCAATACGTATCCTTTCGATGTGTGGCAGCGAAAAAAACCGATCTACCATCTTGAATAGAAATTCATCATTCAAGCTCAGGGGGTCGCCACCGGTAATCAGGACCTCCCTGATGTGGCGATTATTTTCATACCAGGCAAAAGCTCGATCGATTTCTTTTGAAATCCCCTGATACTCACCCGACTCATATTCCTTAATCTCCCAGTCCCTCTGGCAATAAACGCAAATTTGGGGACACGTGGAAGTCGGCTTAAAAATGGACACCATAGGATAGCGACGCGTGACAAGGTTCACCGGCGAGGTGTCTCTTTCGTGCATATAGTCCAAACAGTCTTTCGAGTCCCGGGTATTGGCAATGAGATTGTCAACAAAGTTTTTGTTGGGAATGACCTGATCGCGCAGTGGCCTATCATCAAAAGTGCTGGAATTATCAAAATTTAGTAGCGATAAATAGTAAGGCGTAAGACCAAAAGGGATATGATTCTTATTGGCTTGTTCGACACAGAAAGCTTCTTCATCACTCAGCTCGATCAGATTCCTGATGTCGGCAAGTTTGTTAAAGATATGGCTTTTCTGCCAGTTGACATCAGACCATTCTTCCTCACCTGCCTTGAAATGAGCAAGAATAGTTTTTTTGTTTTTATCGCGTAGGTCGATGAGGGTTTTATCCAAGCCGGAAAAGTACTTGTTCTTCTTGAGGTGATGAAAGTAATTTCCAACCTTGTCATCCAAAAGATTCGACCTCAATATGGCGGAGTCGCGACCTTTCAGATGCACAAAAGCAGGGACCTCCCTTTTGCAGATACCTGATTTTGAATAAATACCAGAAAGGCCAACGACTCCTTTATAAAGGTGCTTCATATCCATCAAAAAAGCATCTGAGACATGCGACCAGTTCTTTTCGCGCCAATGATCCGTGGAGATCTCCCATATCACTTTAAGACAACTGAAAGAGGTTTTCTTCTCATTCATTGGCGAAATAATATTTCTAAAAACATTGATACAATCGATCACATTTTTCTTTTCGAGCGGATGCAGGGGGCAGTCAGTATCCCTCACCTGCTGTTCACATTTTGACAGGTAACTGACCATATTCGACCGGGCAACTTCGAGGCTTTCACTATTAACGAGATTTCTGAGAATTTCAGGGTTCGCATCAAGCAGTTCGCTAATTTTTTCATAAGTTGCCATTTTTCAACTCCTGACGAACTTGTTCTTCAAATTGGTTAAATAGAGACTCAGAGATCCCTTTATATCATGGAAAGAAAAAACATCGTCATAGTGCGTCATGAATGCACGCAATAGAAAAAAAATCCGGCGATACTTGCTCTCATCGGGATAATCAAAAGGAGTTAATTTTCCCCCTAAGGTCGCAAGAATACATTTAAAAGCAGCCTGCCTGCTCGCGACAACAACTTTTCTTATTTTTCGCGGAGTGCCGCAATCTACCCCGTATGACTTCAAAGCGTAATACGGTTCATCATAACCGCAGGCAAAGGCTTTTGCCGTTGCTCCCCCAAAACGATTGTTTAATTCTATGAAATAGATTTTTTCATTTTCTTCGTCAAATAGACATTCGATGTCAAAAGGGCCCTTCACATCAAGTTTTTCTGCCAGCAAAGAACATTTTTTAAAGAATTCAGGATTGAGGCTGTACGGTTGGAAGGTCAGGGAAACGCCCTTAAATTTGCGCTTGACGATAAAACTCTGCGGCCCGTGCAATTCACCGTGGGCAGATCTGGAAGCATGAATATTCAGATTCGGCAAAACCAGAAAAGGCTGGGCCACAATCGGTTTTTCAATTATTTCACAATTTGCGACGAACTCTTTTAACATGGCATGGTCCTCAATATACTGCACCTTGAAAGTCGGTGTGACGGACCAAGGGTCGGACGGCCTTAGACATAGAGGATAATCTTCGGGGCTGATGAGTTCAACATCGTTCACATTCCGGATGATGTGCGTCGGCAAAACATCAAAACCAGACTCTTCAGCCAATGCGATTTGATTTTCCTTAAATATCAGTTTGTGTAAAGAATCAGAATCGTTACTCCATAAAACGGCTGTTTCAGGAAAGCGTTGTCGGTTGTCAAAAAGCCAGCATGAAATCTCTTCCGATACGGCAATCAAACCCGTAGCTTCGAATTCACTGAGAAATTTCCCGATAAGTTCAATTCCCTCTTCCTTGAATCTAGCCTCAGGACTCAAAATGAGAACGGATTCAAGGTATTTTGAGGCAGGAATAGGTGCATTTTCAGGGGCGATACAGATAAAACCAACGCCGCATCCCTTTTCACCCCACGAGCGTATACAGGCTAAGGTCGGTGGTCCGAAATTGCCAATGATGACAGGTCTTATATTCATTATGCTCCCTTGGCATAAATCTGCAGTCTAAAAATCCATTTTTAAAATTACAAAGCAGGTAAACTCTGCTTGATGTTTGAATCGATAACTTCATTATCCAATGCGCGTTTCAGAAAGACCGGCATCATTAACAACCAATAAAATTCCTCGATATAAACGGACGAAATAAACATGGCAGCAACCAAATAGGTAATCAAAGACAGCTTGAGCGCAAAGGCGTACATGTGAAAAAAACTTTGCGGACCGGGCTCAAGATTATCGGCTCGGCGTTCAATTTTCCAGAGCATCAAAAAAGCAGAGGCGATCAGCATGGCGAGGACAAAAAAACCATGGAATCCCAGCTCGGCCAGGCAGCGAAGGTATGTATTATGGGTATCGCGTCCGTGCAGATCTGGATAATAATCACCGATGTGTCCAAAAAATTTACCGACACCGACTCCCAGGGGATAATCCTGGGCCATCAGCCAGGCACCATGCCACGCATCGAGGCGATGCTGCGCTGAAAGATCACGCTCGCCAAAATCTTCCTCAACTGTAATCGTCCCCATCCTCTCCCAGAACATATCGTCCGTAAGGGAGACCGCCCCCAGAATGCCGACAAGAAGCAGCAGGACAATTTTCTTACGGTGATGCTTGATCCGTGCAGAAAGGAGCAAAGCTGCAATTCCTGCAACCGCCAAAGCCAGAAATGCTCCTCTCGAACGGGTCATTACAATGGAATTGACAATGAACACCGCGGGTACCAAGGTTAATAGCCGAACCTTCCAACTGCTTTTAGCTAGGATGACGCCGATAAACGGCAGAATAAAGGCAAAGTGGGCGGAAAGAAAATTACCTTCGCCGAAATCCGAACCACCGACGCCGGCATGAAAACGCCCCCCTCGAAAACCGCCACTGCTTCCATACATTTCGTACCCCAGAAACAATCCAGAGAGGATAAAAACCCAGACCATCCCCTCGAAAAATTTCCGCGTTGTGATGATATGACTGGCCATAAGCAGAACGAGCAGGACTTTGGTCATTTTTTCGATGTTATAGGCAAATCCCTGCCCCTGACCGACAACCACCGACAGCCACATTATGCCGACAAACAGGGCGAGAAGTATTTCCTGCCTCTCCCAGAACCGACCATAGCGCAGCTTGGCATGCTGAAAAACCATGCCGAGGCCGATCGCCAAGGCCAGTAGCATGGCATAACGCGACATAAAACCAGGCAGATAATTACCCCACCATTGCCCCAGGGGGTTGATGTTATAAGTGGCCAGATAAGCAAAAACACCGATCACGGGATGACTGAAAATGCTCCCGAAAAACGCTCCAATGAAAAGGCCAAGATAAAGAAGGGTTTTTAATGGCATAAAATAGTCTCACTTACGTTCAGGAGCAAAGTGAAGATAAAGGTCACGATAGGCGGCAGACATGGTACGAAGGCTGAATTCCTCGACAACCTTGCGCCTTGCGTTAGTCCCGAGGGTTGTCAGCTGTTCAGTGTTTGCAATCAGCCCATTCAGGCAAAGTGCCAGGGCAACCTCATCACTGGAAGGTACAAGGTATCCCTCAACGCCCTGCCTGACAAGCTGCGGGTTCGCACCGACCTCGGTCGCAATAACCGGCAACCCACAGGCCATGGCTTCCAGCACCGCGTAACTCAGCCCCTCCGTATCGCTATTGAGAACAAAGGCGTCCAGAGCCGGAAGGAGGCAAGCGACATCAGATCGACGTCCAAAAAACAGGACACGCTCAGCTACGCGTGTGCCCAATTCTCGGCATCTTTCCCGCAGTGCATCCTCAAGGGTGCCGCCCCCGATCAGCACCAGCCAGGCATCCCCATCACCCTCTTCAACAACCCGTGCGAACGCTTCAATCAATCCCCGATGATTTTTTACCGGCCGCAAGGCCGCCACACATCCCAGCAACAGACCATCTTCGGGGAGTTTAAAAGATTGACGCAGCTCTCTCTTCTCCACCATAGATCCGGCAGGACGAAAAATCTCGGTATCGATCCCGTTTTCAATCACCTGGATGCGATTCCGCGCAACATCGGTTAAGTCCGCCATCAGATCAGCAGCCGGTGCAGCGACGGCGGTCATTCGATCCGTCAATCTGGCTGCCAACCTGAAAAGCATACGTTTTTTGAAAGGAAAACGCATCTGCGCCTGCTCGACGCCATGAAACGTCAGGATACAGCGGCAACCCGCAAGCGCTGCGCCCAAGGCGGCATCAAACCAAGGTGCAAGATTGTTGACATGGACGATATCGACACTCTGTTCCTGAAATAATTTACCCAAAAGCCGAAAAGCGCCCAGAGACCGTCCTTTTAAACCCAAGGCATGACAAGGGATCGACTCGTCCAGCTCGTCCAGCAGGGACAGATCTCTTCCAAGAATACAGATTGAATGCCGGACATCTTCCCCAGGAAAAGAGCGGATCAAACGGACCACGCCCATCTCCGCTCCTCCGGATCCGAGATTCCCAAGAACATGCATGACATGCACTGGCTTCGGCGACTTTTCAATATCGGCTTTCAAGACCATCCTATGCGACCCGATCCCAGAGCTGACCACCGAACCGCAACCAGGAAAGGTGCCTGGGAACAGTCGGAATACGATCATTCCTGTTGCTCAGCATATTTTCAAGTTCATCTTCCTGCAGGTTGCCAAAGGCGTGCACTGCAAAATCCCTGGAATTCTCGGCCAGAAAGCGGCACAGCTTCTCAAAACGGCGAATCACATGTTTGCGGGGACGCATCTTGCGATACTGAACATCATAGGCCCGGACAAAACTGAACGAATGCAGGATCACCGTCAGATGGCGCGGTCCGCTTTCCCGGCAGGCCCGCAGGACTTGACGCATTTCTTCAAAGCTCACACCATTAATGTCAAGCGGCATGGGCCGCGCCGATCTAACTCCCGCGTCCTCCTGAAAGTTGGTCACCGGAAATTCATAGATCCCCTCACACATAGCCATATCGTTGATCCCCCAGTCCGGCAGCAGACACGGCCCGCCAAGAAACGCCCCATTGTAACTGCTGTCGATCAGGAACCCATTTTCTGCCAGCGCCTTCAAAGTATCGGCGTTGGCGCCGAAACAGCCGGCACGAAAAGCCGTGACACGCGGTACGCCGTAACTCTCCAACGTCTGCCGCGCCTCGCGCAGCATTTCAATCTGACGTTCCAGGGAATAATCGCCGGTCAGATCGGAGAACCGCAAATCCTGAGGACGTTCAAGGGTAAAATTAAGATAGTTCGGATGTAGGTGCAGCTGCACATCATGTCCACGACGCAGAATGGTCTCGACAACCTGGCGTGTTTCACCTTCGCCGAAAAAATATTTATTGAAGACCTCGACAAAGAAAGTGACTTTCAGGCCGAAGCGGTCGGCGATGTCCATAATCAGACCGATGCCATACTCCCTGCTGCCGATACGCCCGTAAATGCGCTTGTCATTGCCTACCGGTTTAAGGGCCGGGTCGGCAAACGTGCCGCCGATGCTGTGTTCGGTGTCGACGGTGATGTAAATGTTTGTTTTGGGCATCATTACATCCCCACGCGGTTTAACAACGGCACCAGAATGTCGCGGACATTGGAAGCGGAATATTTTTCGGCCTCTTTTCGGCCATTGGCGATCAGGGTTTGAGCCAGCTGCGGTTGTTCCAGCAAGTCGATCACCCTCGCCGCCAGGGCTTCGTCATCGTCAAGGTCCACCAGCAATCCGGTCACGCCGTTCTCGACCATGTACGGGATGCCCCCGGCGCGGGTCGAGGCAATAGGCAGGCCGCAGGCGTAGGCCTCCAGCACCGTACCGGGCAAATTGTCTACGTTGGAGGCATTGACCGCAATGTCGTTTTCGTCGTAAAGCGACTGGATCTGGGCATGTTCCACCCGGCCGTGAAAGGTCACCGCTTCCTGCAGCCCCTTCTCCTTCACCAGATTTTCCAGCATCTCGCGTTGCGTACCGTCGCCAACCACAGCCAGAGTCGCATCGGGATACCGTTCACGCACCCGTGCGAAGGCGTGGATCACACAGGAAACATTGTAGATCTCCTCCAGGCTACGGGTCACAATCAGGCGTGGATGCAGCGACTCTCTCCGCCGGAAAGAAAACTGCTCCAGGTCGGCAATGTTGGGCACGATCACAGGTTTGATATCAAAGACGTCCTCAAAGGCCTTTTGTAGAAATCCCGAAGGAGTCGTGATCAAATCGATGCGCCGGATGATGGGCGACACCAGTTTTCTCCATCGATTGAAAAAACGGCGCGCGTCACCGCCCCGGGCACTCAAGATGACGGGTTTTCCCGACAGCTTGATCTGAACAAGCGCCGGGTAGGTCACCCACCAGAAAAAATTGATGAATCCGGAAAAAAAATAAACCACGTCAGCCTGCTTCAACGCCTTGTTAAGCGTGCGCATAAATAAAATGTGATTGACCAGGGTGCGCAATCCTGGCACCCGGGTCACCCACTTCAAGGCATCTGGAAAGCGGGTATTGGTGCGCACCCCGTTCACCTCGAACCCGGCCTCCTCCAACAGCGAAATAAGCTTTCGCGCTTGGATCGCCATCCCGCCGTAAGGAGGCGGAAACGGTGAGATCAGACAGACTCTTTTTTGGGGGGGATTCAAAAAATCAACTCCATTGTGATCATTATATTTGAAGTGGCGAGCGAGTTGGCACAGGACGAGGCATGCATTACCCCTTTTGTGCCAGGTTTGATGTTGATCGCTGCGGGGGAATCGACTGGAAACGGCAGGGGTCCTTTCGATGCATGTTCCAAGCGCAACCGCATAATTCGATTATCAAAATTCGAGAAAAGTTGATGGCATCAAGATTTACTCTCCACCAAATAGTACTCGAAAACTATAGCTCGTTTAACAGTTTACGCTGGAACTGCTCAACACCATCCAGCTGTTTGTAACTTAATAGCATTGAATCTCCCGTAGAAATACGTGGCAAAGCCATGTCATCTGAATCCATTGTGACCAAGCCAAAGTGCGAAGCAATGCCACATAGATATCCAGCATTTTTAACCATTTTCAAATGCTCAGGAAGATAATCAGCCGGATGGCCATTAGGAAAACAGAAAGATTGAACCTCAATGTCGAGATTTTCTTGAAGCATATTTTTTGAGCCCGAGATCTCAGACCAAGCGGTTTCGGAGTCTTCCGTGGAAAGTATTGGGTGCGTCAGGGTATGAGCTCCTATTTCCACAAGGTGCAATTGGGAAATTTCTTGCATCATTTTCCACGACAGCAATTGGTACTCATTCGGTATCACGTCAGGCACTTCAACATTGCATAGTTGATAAGCATCATTTATATACTTATCTCTTTGTTCAGAAGAGACTCTTTTCAACTCCTTCAAAATTTCCTCAAGGGGTTTATCACAGCGATCACGGTATCCTTCTTGATATATATATTCAAGACAATCGGGCCATATCCAAGATTCCTTTTCGATAAGCATGGGACAAACATATATACTCGCAGGCACTTCATGCTTACGCAAGACCGGCAAAGCTAAGTCATAAAAGCTTTTAAAGCCATCATCAAATGTAAGGGCGACAGCATTATCGGGATAGAATCCTTTTGATTTCCTGAAATTTATTAAATCAACAACCTTCATAGGTTGATAATATTTTTTTATGTACTTTATCAGGAGTTCAAATTTATCAACCGTTAGGCTAGAAGGGTTTCCATCTGAAGGTGTTATCTTATGTAGCATTATTATTCGAGGGTTCTTTCTAAAGAAATATCGAATCAAGCGGTTTGTCCCCGAGCAATAAATAGTTCTAAGAAAACAGTTTTTAATTGTACTTTTCATGATAACCCTCAGAAATCCAAGGTTTCGACATCGCAATCGCCTGCATAGAGTTTCCACTTTTCATTTTCAATAACCGGGCAAGCGTCCATGGAGTGCATTCCATAAAGGAATCTCTGACCATTTTCTCTCCGCGAAACAAAACTATCGCAAAGTCCCTGAAGGACCATTGTATCTGTCGTTTGACACTCAAACATTTCAAATCCCATTTTCGTAATAGTTCTTTTAAAAATTTCAAGAGAACTTTTCATCGACTCAGCGCTTACTCTGGCAGGATATAAAATGTCGACGATCACTGCTAAACTCCAGCATTCATTCTGTTTCACACGCCATACGATATGGATGCAGCTTTTATCCGCTAGAGAGATCTTGCTCACAGTGTAATTGATATACGGATGTTTAAAATACCGCCACTCAAGAAACGGAATAGTGCGCAGAATTCCGCTAACAGATTTAGAATTAATATCTTGCCCACGTAAAATGTTTTGGCAATCTTGAAATGAATGAACCGTTTCATAAGAAACTCCTGAATTAAAATCAAGGCGATCCAATTTATCAACTTTTCCCGGAGTGCCTTTTGAAAGGCCGAGTTTTGTCAGAAGATATTTTATAATAAGACTTTTTTTCAGGAGGGATTTATATGTAGTCAAACGATTATTATTGTAAACCCAGTTTAACTTTGACCGGAAAAGCTCAAAGGATACATCGGTTTGCCCAAGTGTCATTTGTACTGGGAAATCCTTAAAGGCCGCGTCCAGTAATTTTTTCCCAATGCCTCGACGCTGGTAATTGGGGCTGACAAAAAAGTCAACGCACCACCCCCCCCTGATACGTTCTCCTGATAATACGATTTCAACGGGGATAATAGCCAACTGGCCCGCCTCTTTACCATCAACAAGGCACATGTAGATCGGTAGTCCCTCATCCTGCTTCAAGGCCGGATTTTCTAAAAATATCCATTGGGCATAACGCAATCGCTTATCAACATCTCCAAAAACAAATAGCGATTGAATCATTTGCTTATATGCAGATGTATTTAAATCTGACCTTTCAAGCCGCCTGATCTCAATTTTTTCGTCCATAGTCACCTCAAATCTCAAATATTCAAGGGGCTATTCCCCCTACCACTTCCCATACAATGAAAAAGTAAAATCAAGCACATAAATTTATTTATCTTTTTAAGGACTGATTCAAACTCAATATCAACTTATGTAAAAGCCTCGATGCAATCGATTGATTTCCTTTGTCTGCATAAAAAGCTAATCTATATCATATTCGGCGCAATTAAAGCTGGCCAATCGTTCAACTTTGCCTACAACATAAAATTCAGTTGCCGGGAATAACAGTATCTACCCGCCGGGTATGATGTTGACCGCTGCGGGGGAATCGGCTGGAAACGCCAGGGTTCCTTCCGGTGTACTTTTTAGGCGCAACCGCTCAAAGGCCATGCCGTTCTCACGCAGCAGTTCCACGGTGTGAAGCGTACTTTTTTCAAGTCCTGCGATCAAATGCCGGGTCTTTCCGCTAATGGGCAACTTGTACTGGGTTGTGCCCTTTAGACCTCCATGTTCTACGAACATCATCACCCGGTCTTCAATCAGCACGCCTGTCAACCGCTCATCGTCACTGCGAAGCCCGGACGCTTTCGGTGCCTGCGCACCCTTCCGGTCGGTCGGTGTCAGCAGGTGCAGGAAGGAATCATAGGTATTTTTCTTCGCCGGGCTGACTTCCATCCGCCAGTTGCCAGGGTGGACCTTGGAGCCGTCCTTGAGTACCCCGTACAGCTTTTTTACATTGGGTAGCCAGCTTTGGCCATTCGCCCAGAACCGGTAGGATTGGCTGGTCGTCCTGAAATTAAACCGGTCGCCTTTTTGCGGCTGCCCCTTCCAGTTTTCGCCTGGGATCAACAGAGAATAGCTTTTCGAGAAGAAAAGCTTGCCCAGGCTTCCCTTGCCGTCGGCGCCGGACTGCGAGCCGGTCACCTTGAAATCCTTGTCGCTAATGAACTCGATCGTCCACTCTTCAGCTCTCGCGGCGTCGGTGACAATGGTCCCGCCCATGGCCTCGTACTGGCCTGTCACCGTCTTTTCAAGACCAACATCGCCCTTGTTGCCTGGGGCGGGCTTTATCTCAGTCAACGAGGGCGTTCCCCCCACGACACGCAGAATCGCTTTTTCTGGGAAAAGGGTCTCAACGAAAAGCGTCCCCTCACCGTTATCGACGCGCGCCCTCCCCGCCGGATAAGTGGTGATATGTCCCGGCACTTCTTCTCCGCTTTTCTTCATTTCAATCTGCGGCTCGCCGATGGTATGCAGCAGCCAGCGTTTTTCATAGGAGGCATCCAGCGCGTTCACCCGATCGAAAACCAGCAGGTATTTTTTGTCGAGAAACACCAGGTCGCGACTGGCATGATCGAGCTTGGGCGTATTTTCCGGATAGGAAAATTCCGGATTATTGTAGGCCATGGTCGCGTCACCCGAGGCGTAGGTGTAGTCCTCGCCAACCTCCCAGCCCTGCATGGTGCCGGTCTCGAAGTGATGCTGATGGTTCTTGCGATACAGATATTTTTCAAAGGAAAAGCAGTTCTCCGCCGAACCGTAATCGGGGTGCATGAAGCAGGTGCGCTGTCCGCCGAACTCAGGAATCCAGCCCCCATCATGGGGTAAGCCATTTTTATTCGCCGCACCGGGCGGAATCCAGGATTTTTCATCGGGGTCGATCACCAGCATGGAATTCGAGCCAATCGTGGGACGGTAATAGTACTGCATGTGCGGCCCCCAATAGGCATCGTAGATCCCGCTCTGCACCGCCAACTCGCCGCCGCGGTAGATGGTGAAGGCGTTCTGGTTGTGAAACTGATGCGACCAGAAATAATCGCCACACTTAAAGTCGATCAGGGTTTCGTCATCGCCCCAGCCGCTGCGCATCTGCGCGTAGCCGACGCCTTCCCTGCCCCAGAGCTGCGATAGAGGCATAGTCTTTTCGTCGACCTCTTGACGATGCATTTCAGGCGAATAGAAGATGAACTGCCAGATGTCTGCCCACCAGGGCATTTTTTTCAAATAGGAGAAGGCTTCGATGCCGTTGGCATCCTGGTAAGCGTAGGTAATGGGCAAAGCACCATCCTGCATCCCTTTAATCGAGGGTGAATAACTGAAGCCGCCCGTTTCCAACGGGCCTAACTTGCCATAGGTGGAACCGATTAGAAAATACAGATGCTTGCGCAGCCAGTCGCCCTGTTCCACTTCAGTGACCCGATACAGATTGTCGTCCGTCCCCGTCGACCAGAGATGAATCAGAGTCATGAGTCTGGCTGGCCCCTGGGAATAATAGGTCCACCCTCCCTGCCATGCACCTTCGTTGAGCTGCCAGCCGGGCAGCAGGGTGTTTTTCAGGTAGCCGCCGGCCATTGCCAGAAAATCATCCGCTTCGTCGCGATGCCCATGCAGCGCAAGTCCAGCTGCCGCCAGGTCAGTGACCGGGGCATAGCCGAAATGACTCCACATGTCCTGATACTTCTCGCCTTTGTAAATAGCCGCCTTCCCCCATTCGACCAGCTTGTCTTCGATCAGTCGCTTATCCTCGGCGCTGAAGCTCGGGCTGTTGTAAAGCCAGTCGTAAATGGTCGCCAGGGTCTGCAGATAGCCGGGCCAGTAACCTTTCTGGTTTTTCATCTTGTCAACGATCGGCGGCACCAGCGATTCGTCTTCGGTCAGAAGATAGCGAAAAGCCCATTCCAGCCAGGGCTGACGATCCCAGGCATTTTTGTTCAGATAATTTTTCAGAGGCGGCGATTGCGCCCATTTTTTCAGTTCGGCAAGACTGGGGCCATGCGACCAGGGTTCGCTGCGGATAAACAGCCGAGGGTGACCGTCCACCACCCCGGGCAGATCGCTCTCCTGCAAAGCCATGGCCCGGTACGTATCCGGAAAGCCGCCCTGCGCACAGCCCTGCTCGCTCATCAGCACGACAAGCAGCAAAGGCAGTAACACCGACCATGTCCGTCGATTGAAAATATGGCCAAGCAACCTCATAAAGCCCCTTTCCTTCCGGACCCTCGCAACCTTGCGTACCGTACTCAGGTTACTGCCCACCGCGCAAAGATCTCGCGAGCCTGAAAACTCCCGGCCGCAGCAGCGTCTTGAGATAGAGCAGATAACATTCTGCCTCTGTGCGCCGTATCTTCATGGCCTCAGTCAGCTCCCGTCGGGCTTCCACCAGGCGCAATGATTCAATATAGCTCTTAGCGAATGTCAGATGCGTTCGATAAAGCGCCATTCGGCGCTGATCACGTGTCCAGTCATCATCGCTGCATTCAGGCAGATGCTTATCAATCACCTGCAACCGGGCATTGAAGATCTTTTCAAAATTTTTCGACATGTTATTGGGGTGCAGCCGGTAGGAGGTCAGCGGCTCGTCAAGGTATTCCAGTTCATAGCCTCTGGCAATACGAATCCACAGATCCCAGTTCTCGCAGGCCCGTAGCGCAGTATCGAAACCGCCCGCCTGCTCCACCGCATCACGCCGCACCATGACCGATGAGGCGACAATATTGTTGCGCAGGATCAGTTCATTCAGGCAGCGTCCCCGATGAGACGGACTGACGGAGATCAGACCGACAGGAGTGCTTTCAGGGTCAATCTGACGCGCGGCGGTATAGCACAACCCGATTTGCGGGTTATCCGCCATCAGGCGCACCTGCTTCTCCAGTTTATCCGGCGCCCACAGATCGTCACTATCGATAAAGGCCACAAAGTCGCTGCGGCTGCGTTCAAGCCCAACATTTTTCGCAACGGTCTGCCCCTGGTTCTCCTGATCGATCACCACAACGCGTTCAGGGAAGCGCTGCGCAAAGGATTCAAGAATATCAGCAGTCTGATCCTGGGAACCGTCGTTGACCGCTACGAGGCAAAAATCTTCAAAAGTCTGTGCTGCAATGCTTTCAAGCGTTTCCGGCAGGGTTGCTTGCGCATTGTAACAAGGCATGACGACGGCTACCTGAAATGAATCCTTCATAGCTGACCTTCCAGTCTTTTCTGCAGATAGGATGTTTTCGGGACGCCGGCATAATGGCGTTGAGCATACATTTTCCCGCGTACCCGCCAAAGGCGGCATGAGCTTTCAAAAGCCCTGCGTTTATCCCCTTTCGCAGTGGCAGCAAGGTTTTCCCATCGAGCCTGGGCGAGCTGCTTCCAGAGATAGGGGGCACAACCTAGAAAACGCCGGCCCGGGTGATCATCGGGGGTAATATCGGAGAGTCCAACACGGAAATTACGCCGGTTGAGTCCAGTCGGCGTCAACTGCTCAGGCCGAATCTGGTGCTTGACCACAGCTTTAGGGAGAAAGACCGGGGTGTATCCGTCATCTTTGAGCCGCTGAAGGAATTCGGTTTCGCTCCCCATGCGATAAATGGTTTGATTGGTGGGGCCGATATTGGGATCGAATTTATAACCCTGGTCGAAGATTTCACGCCGAACAGCCATATTGGGGCCGTAAGGCAGAAAATCGCCTTCTCTGTAGGGACGTTCTTCTGGTGTTGGATAATGCAGAGAGAAGAGGCTTTGGTTAAGGGGGTGGTCGTCTCCCCAGAAGGGAGGTTCCCCCGGCCAGTCGGCAATAATGCGGCCGCCAAAAACTTTATGGTCAGGCCAGCGCTGGGCACCTTCCCATAATTGTTGTAGCCAGTCTGGGTTGGCGAGGATATCATCGTCAGTAAATACGACGAGTTCGCCTTTTATTCCAGCCAAAGAGCTATTGAGTGCATTGTTTTTTCCTGGACTTGTTTCAACAAGGTATTGAACAGGTAGCTTATTAAAAAATTTTCCTACGACTGCGTTGGTCTTAGGGTCGTTAGCATTATCAACGACAAGAAGCTCCCACTCCAAACCTGCCGCATTTAAACTCTCAAAACTTGAAAGAGTCTTTAGCAAAACATCTGGGCGTTTATAGGTCGCGAAAACCAAAGATATATTCATAAATTTAACCAAAATCTAAAGATTATTCTGCTTCAAAAATGCCAAAATTTGTCCCTTGAGGTACCTATATTCCAAGTATTCTTTATATGCTTTTTTCATTTTAATTTTTTCTAGAAGAAATCTTCCATATAACACAAACAATCTAGGCCACATCCACCTAGGCACACCCAAAAGCCATTTTACCGTTATATCTTTATCTGAACCAACTTTGGCCTTACCAGTGGCCTCTGTTCTGTCTCCGATGTGCCTGAGTGTCATCTTTGTTTGTGGAACAAAATGCTGCAGTGAAGCATCGGGAAGATAATAAGGTTTAATCCCATTTCCCTGCAGACGATTCATCAAATCAGTCTCCTCACCAACAAGCACCTTACCTGTAGATGGGTTAAGCCCGAGATTCACATTAAAGTTGCCAACCTTATTTAAATTATTTCGAGAGCATGCCCAATTAGCCGAGACAAAATATTCACCCTTTCCTGCCACCTTCTCTTCGTCGCCCCAATTAAGGCCTTTAACAGAGCATGGGGCAAGGGCAATGAGGGCCATATCATCAGGGGCCACCTCAAATTCACTTTCGATTGGCCCGCCAAAATAAAACTTGTCGCAAAACTTACGATACGCATTGCAATAGATATTCAACCAATCTTTACTAGGTTTGACGTCATCATCGGTAAAAATAATAAGTTCACCATTAGAAGCGTGAAGGCCAGAATTCCTTGCATAACTCAACCCTTGTTTTGGTTCTATTATATATTTGATGGGCAAGGTATCTGCATATCGCGCCACAATATCACCTGTATAATCAGATGAATTATTGTTGACGACTACCAACTCCCAATCGACCCCGTCAGGTTTTTTAATTACAGTGAAAGCCTCCAGTGTTATGTTGAGCCTGTCAGCATTATTCCATGTACACAAAACGACAGATATATTCACAGCTACACACCGTATATTATTTTTTTAATAACAGTTCTAACCTTATATGATGCAAGTATTTTCGTAGAAAAAGAATTTTCGAGCATCAAACGTGAAAAACGGCCATAGTCAACTTCTTCTTTCCATGAAACTGACTTTGTACGTAAAGAGTATTCCCAAACAGATCTATTTTTATGAAAACTATTAGGAAGAAGAATTACGTTTTTTCCTAAAATAGTTCCTAGAATTGATGAATGCAATCTATTAGTATATATTTTTTTTGCACATGCATGTAACTGGACCCACTTATTAAAGTCGGACGTATAAGACCCAGGATCAAGAGAAATAGAGTTTAAGGCTGGCAGAAAATTATCAGATTCCTTATCATTACGGATAAAAAACCCTACAAATTTTCTTTTACAATCTCGCAATTCGAAGTCAGAAGGGTCTAAATTAAGTGCAGTATCATGGTCGATTTCAAGGTTTACAAAAGAAGGCAAAAAGCTTTTTAGAAAAAAATACGAAGTCCATTCTCTACAGAAGACATAAATATCACCCGCTTTTTTTCCCAACAGAGGATCAATCACATTTTTAAAAAGATAATCTGAATCGATAGCAAAGGTAGATGGTCCAACAATAATTGCGCCAGAATGGGATAAAAGCGCTCGCCTCAACTCAATAGCGGGCGTACCGGACCACCAAGGGACAAACCCGCCAGAGCCATGTATATATATGACATCAGCCGGGGAATGTTCGCCAACCATAAACTGATTGTGCGAAACAGTCTCATATGATAAGCCAGCAATACCTGCCAGTTTTTGAGCGCCCTTATAAATCAGGTAATCCCCACAGTTGCCACCTGGTTCTACAAATAAAAACCTGCTTCTTTTATAAAGGTTAAAAAGTTCAAAAAGTTTTTTTGAACTAATATCAATACTCGAATCACTTGTCATAGTATTTTCCATTATATTTATTGACAATTTTTTGACTAAAATCTCGAATTGTGTGTGTAAATAAATCTCTATAGTGCGCTACAGTGTTCATTTGTTTTCTAACTAGTCCATACTCCCTATTCGACTCATTTAACTTGCTTGAATAAAACTTCTTAGCCTTATCAGTAAACCATTCACTGCCATCACTACAATAACGATTCCTCATATCAAGATATGTCGGAGAATCAAACTCCGGGATTGTACCGCAGGTCAATAATGAATGTGAATTGTAGCAGTGTGGCTCTTGGCAGAACTTACCTATTGGACGAAACTTAATTCTAGAAAGAACATCATCAAATATGTTCTGTGTAAAGTTTGACTTGTAGCACTGCTTAGCGACCCCAGTTCCTAAGCTTACGTAGAGTGACCAATCTCCTGCATAGCAGAATTCTTTACGCTTTACATAGTAAGTCTGTAATTTAAAGTCAAGCATTGGTGAAGAGAAAGAACTCCAAATCTCTCTATATTTTTCTTTTGGATAGTGTGACGCTATGGGAGTTTTTGGGTCGGTATCATCCCGTCCAATAGTTAAGTGACACAAGGCACCAGTCTTTTCAAAACACACTCTCTGTATTTCTGCAATTTTGTCTATTAAGCCATCAAAGGTTGTCAGCTCAATCGTAATAGAACAACCGGCATCTTTCAGCCGTTCGGCATTGGCAAAAAAAGAGTCAATTTTATTAAGCTTTATCAACTCTTCATAATGAAAAGACAATTTAAAAACTAACCTATTTAGTAGATCAGATGGAAACTCTAAAATTTCATCAATACGTTTATTTATAGTTCCGTTAGTAACGACTTCTACATAATGGCCTTCCTCTAATAGTACCCTGATAACAGCGGGCATTTCGGGGGCTAATAATGTTTCACCGCCAGCACATAAATTGATTAGACAAGTCCCACCTAACCTACTTTTTGAAAGAGCTTTTCCTATTTGCTCTGCACTATATTTGAAGGGCTCAATTTTATCGCCCCATCTTTCAGTCTGAGTAATATAACAGTATTTGCAGCGAAAATTACACGTGTTAATTGGGACATTCACAAGGATCAATCTTTTTATTTTTTCAATTTCCGTAGCCATAATTTATAAGCTTTCAAAAAATTTAATAGTTTGAAAAAACTAAAAGGGAACTATGCATAGAACTTCAATATTGGGGTTGAATTACTTACAGAACATCTCTTTTCCATAATAATAGTAATTACGAAATTCTTCTCTTCCCCCAGGAATTAGAATAAAAAATAAACAATATAAGAAAACAGCACAAAACAAAATAGTAGTAATTAAAAAGAAGTCACTGATACCTGAAAGTTTGATACTTAAAAAATAGCAGCAGCCCCCCATTAAAAAACTTGCTATAAATGGCTTATGTAGCCCAATAAAAAAATCCTTAAGAGTAACTGGAGTCTTATAAAATCCTAAATACATAAATGGTAATAGAAAAAGATAGGTCTGAACAGAATATGCTGTAGCCACCCCAAGTGCACCCCATCGGACGCCAACAATGAAAGAGAGAATGACTATTGTCGCCCCAAGGATGCCCAATTTTAGGTACCGTCTACTTTTCCCACAAGACAATAAAACTAATCCCCTTGTGCCGCTAACAGGCTGAATGAATGCTGCCAAGGCAAGTACTTTAAAAATAACACTCGCCCCCATCCATTGACTCCCGAGAAAAAAACTAATGATATTGTCAGAAAGAACAAACAGACACACCACAAGAGGCATCGATAAAAAGCTTAAGAGAGAAAGGAATTTTATATAATAGTTTCGATATTGTGTGGGGTCATCCTGCAACCTGCTTAGCGCGGGCAACGCAACCTTATTCATAGGATCCCGCAAGTTTGTTATGGGCATCATCAAAAGCTGATAGGCCTTGCTGTAAAGTCCAAGCGCAGAGCTGCCGTGATAACGGCCAATCAAAATATTGTCGAGATTGCGGGCAAAATAGTTGATGATGTTAAACCCCACAATATCCGATCCAAACTTAACCATCGACCCCACCCCGGCGTCACGCCGCGGCAATCCCGGTCGCCACCCCGAAGCAAGCCATGCCCCCATAACGGTGCAGACTGAAATGGTAATGCTGTTGGACACCAGTGCCCAATAACCGAAGCCTTTCAGCGCCATCATAATGGCCACTGAGATGCCCGCCAGCATTGATCCGATCTGAATGACTGCAATGGCAACAAACCGCATCTGGCGGTTCAACAGCGCCTGGTGCTGAACGGCCATGCCGTTGATCAGAAAGTTACAGGACAGCGCCATCGCCACCCACTTGAGTTCGGGGGTCTTATAAAACCAGGCAATCACTGGCGACAGGCCGCTGACAAGCAGCATCAAGGCCGCACCGATACCAGCATTAATCCAGAACAGTGTGCTGACCTGGGCATGGTTGATTTCCGCCCGCTGGATGGTGGCGGTCGAGAGACCCAGGTTGATCAGAATGCCTGCAAGACCCGTGATCGCGACGACCATGGCCATCATGCCGTAATCATCCGGCGTCAGAATGCGCGCCAGAACCATGGTGGACCCGAGCTGGATGACAAAAGACATGGCCTGAGTTGTGAGCGTCACAGCCCCGCCACGCAACGATCTTTTTTTCAGGTCGGTGTTCAGATGCCTGGTATCGAAGAGTTTCTGGTAATCCTGCTTAGCCACGATAAATGATACCTTCAATTAAAAGTCGAACAGTTCAAGTTGCCGCAGAAATTCGTCGCGGATTTTCATGGCGGTCGCGAGGCGGTTTTTACGCACATTGATCCCAACGAGTAGGACAAGGCTAAGCAGACCGCAAATTCGCCATTCTTCCGGAGAAACATCGAGTTTTTCGCGCATGTGGTTGCTAAGTGCAGTCACCCTTTTTTGAATGACCGCGTGAGAGATGAAACCGCGGCCATCGCCGCCACCAATTTGCGCCCAGGTTTCGGCCAGAGAGATACACAGCATGTTGAGATCAACCAGGGGAAGGCAAGCGGGATTGAAGTCTTCCCAGTCGATCAGAACCATCTGCCGGGCGTTGCGATAAAGAACGTTGCGTACGCAGAAGTCGCCATGCTGTGGGATGAGAGGAAAGGCGCGATTGGTGAATGCTTTTTCAAGCCGGGTGCGTACCTCTCGCCCGTCTCCGCCGGGGCAGGCAAATGCAAGACCCTGTGTGACTTCAGCCTGCATAGTTTTATTGAGTTTCTCCTTCGGGGCTTGTGCCTCTTTTTCGAACCGGGTAAAAACCCCCTGAAAAAAATCAAGAGTAGCAAGGGTCTCTTTTTCCAGTCGGCAACGTCGAAACAACGCCTCGGACACCACATTGGGCAGATTCTTCTCCGGGATATATTCCATCTTCATGACGGCCCGTCCTTCTTCGGGAGAAAAATCATACAGGGCAGGAACCAATGGGCCCAGGCAGCGAGCGGCCCATTGGTGGTTCTGCCACTCCCGGGCAAGGGCTTCCTGATGACCTTTTTTCTCGACATGAGTTGGAAAACGACCCTGCGCACCAAAAACCAAAGCAATTTCCCGATCCGGAGTCAGGAAGACATAGCGGTCGGTGATTTGCGGCAGAGAGAATTGGTCCCTTTTTTTACGCAGTACGGCAATTTCCCAACCACTCCAAGAAGATATGCCCAGAAATGCCACCTTTGCCTTTTTGGCGATAAACTTTAAAAATCGATCTCCACAGCGATGTGAAACAACCTCAACATACGCCAGGATATGTGGTTGCAGATCGAATACGATATGCGGTCGGGTCGGATCGGGATTAAGAGCAAAGCGACCGCATAGATGGAAGTCCTTTGCTGAAAAACAGTTCAGCGTAGAAGCAATCATTCGTTTTTTATCGGCCGCCTTCCCGCTTTCGATCGCTGGGATTGCAACCAGAACAATATCTTCCGGCCCGATGTCATCCGTCAATTCGTCCAGAGCCTGATACTCATCCCCCGGCGTCTGGATTGATAAATAAAAGCACCTTTTTTTGTCCTCTTTAACGAAATTGGACACCAGCACCTTGCCCCAATCTCCGCTGCAAACTTGCACAGGAGTGGTCAAGGACAGATTTTCAATTAAAAAATCAAAAAAGGATTTTTGAATTTCCTTTTCAGGCGCTGGTTTTTCAATCTGTGCTGAGTTCAACATCAATCAATTTCATTTTTTATTGAGATCGTTATAGAAGAGGAAACCGGCTTTACGCATCTTGGGCGACCCCTCGATAACGACATAAATCGGATTGGGCAAACCTTGCTTTTTCATATTAAATGCCGCACGGGCACTTGACCCCTCATGGGGGCCTCATGGTCAGTAGACCACGATGGTCTGGTCTGGTCCGGTCAGTCTGAATCTGGAGATATCAAAAGGCGGGACTTCGTTATCCAAATGAACAGCGCCGACGATCAATTCTTTTTTCTGGTACGAAACAAGAATAAAGCGCGCTTCCCCCTCTTCCCACAGTTTTTTGGCGTAATTGACCGGGATTCTGGGAATCTGCGGATAGTATTTCGGATAAGGCATATATCCGTGATCGATCAGTCTTTTATTCATCGGATGAAGGTTGTCGTTTTTTGCCTCTGCCCCCTGTGGCGCAGAGAACGAGACAAAAAAGACAAGCAGGAATAACTTGAGCACCTTGCTGCCATTCATAATGGACTCCCTTGTCAATTTTTACCGATACGCTCTATAAGGCTTTTCACCCGCTTGATATTGCCGGGATCAAGGGGCGAGAGGGAATTGCGAACCTTCATCTGGAAATCGAACGTGTCAAACTCAAGATATTTAGGATACAGCACGCACTTGCCCTCCTCGGTCAACAGCTTGACCGCCTCGGCGACAATCAGGCAACCGACCATGTTAGTCACGAAATTGACCGACGGCGCGGTGGGGTGGACGTAGTTTTTGTCATACTGAAGCACTTCCTCGGGGGTCATGTCTTCCAGACGCTTACCGTCGATCTGCTTCTGCTTGTTCCACCACTCTTCAAGCTTGCTGGTGCATTCGGAGTTGTGAAAGTCGAAGGTCTGCACCCGCCCGCCACTGAGCGAGGCGTAGCCGTTAACCAGGGGCACTTTAAATCTGCGCGCGGCGTTATAAAGCAGCTTGGCCGAGGGCCGGTCGGCATTCTGGATGACGATATCGGCACCTTCAATAAATTGCGGCGCGTTTTCGTTGTGGACCATGTCTTTAACCAGCATCTCGACTTCGGCGTGAGGGTTGATCTCTTTGATGCGTTCGGCTGCGGCATCAACCTTGTATTGGCCGAGGGTCGATGAGGTGGCAAAGAGCTGCCGGTTGAGGTTGGTGGGCTCGTATTTGTCCATATCGAGCAGGCGGAATTTTTTGACCCCCCAGCGGGCGAGCAATTCGACGGTGATGGCCCCCACCCCACCGACGCCTGCGACGGCCATGGTGGCGTTGCTGACACGGTCGGTGGCCTCTTTACTGTAATGAAGGCGTGTGCGGGTGAGCATGCCGTCGATGTAGTCTTTTTCGTTCAAGCCGTGCTCCTTTTTATGTGAAGAAGGTTAAACACCAGAATCTATTAACACCAAGACACCAAGGAGGCTCCAAGGCACCAAGAAAATCTTTTTCTGGTCCACTGAAAGGACGGAAAAACTCAAAATCGGAAAAATCAAAATTTTTGTTTGTGCTTCTACTTCCGTGTTTTCCGTGCTTTCCGTGGACACTAAGGCCTTTGCCCTTTTCTTCGTATCTTCGTGTTTATACCTTTTCAAGCCTTTTGGTTTCTCAGTTTTTCCTCTGTGCCCCCTGTGCACTCTGTGGTTCAGGGGTTCTTCCGGGTTCAACCCTCAGATTAGCGTAATTCTCTATCAAAATATCCGCAGCCACAGGCCATGAAAAACGCTCCCGGCAGGCGGCGGCGGATTGGCGGCGGAATTTCTCGACCTGCTCGCCGGACATTTCATCAAGCGCGGAACGGATTTTTTCGACGGCGTAATCTTCCAGGATAATTCCGCACTGCCATTCTTTTACGATGCGTCCGATTTCGCCGAAGTTGCCCGTCAACATGGCTTTGCCCGCCGCGAGGCATTCAAACAGTTTGTTGGGGGCACTGAAGCGGGCGTTGGGGTTGTCGGGGTCGAAGCCGTAGAAGACGATATCGGCCATGGCGGTATAAAAAGGCACCTTGTCAGGCTGGACATACCCTAGATAACTGATGTTGGAGAATTCGTCGGCCGCTTTTTGGGCGAGTTCGGCACAGGGGCCGTTGCCGCCGAGAATCAGATGAGTATCTGGCGCGTTGCGGATGGCGTCGACCAGCTCGGGCACCCGGCGTTCCCTGCCAAGGTGGGCAATGAAGGCGATGACCTTCTGCTCGTCTGAAATACCAAGTTCGGAACGCCCTTGCCGCAGGGCACCTTCGTCGAACACGAATTTTGCGGGATCTTGCCAATTGCCGACGACACAGATGTTGCGGGCACCACGCTCCTGCAGAAACTCCTTGAGAATATCGCCGACGGTAATGACCAGGTCGCAGCGTTTCAGCAGGAAATTTTCACTATGGTAGATCGCGCTGCGGACCACAGCGGGCAGGCCGTGCATCATATCGACATAGCTTTCATGGGAGTCGTAGACGAGTCGGGCTTTCTTGATCCGAGCCAGGGCAAAACCGAGCGGCAGGGTGTCAAAATCGTGAGCGTGAACGACGTCGAACTCTTTTTTGCGCGCGACCGCGAAAGCTTTAGCCCAGAATTTGGCAAGGTAAAACATCTGGCTGGCGCCGCGCCCGTGGGTGGAATCCACATAAATGCGTTCGAGGTGAATGCCGTCAACGACTTCGTATGCCGCCGCCTTGCGGTCGCGATCCCAGCAGAGGATGGTGACTCGGTGACCGGCCTGGACCAGGGCCCGAGCTTCACGGTGCACCCGCGGATCGGGATCGAAGGCGTTGGTAAGAAGCATCAGAATGTTGAGGGAGTGTAGATTCCCAGCGTCGTGAGCGTCTGCCATGTTAATCAATTCGACCTTTCTGCTTGAGATTTCGTACCGATCTTAAGGCCTGCCAGGATTTCGACGATTTTGGCGGCGGCATGGCCGTCACCGTAAGGAGCATCGTCATGAACCGTACTGCCGGCTCCGGCGTCGAACGGCGGACAATCTATAACTATATCGCGACTTTGTTCGAATGCAGCGATAATTTTTCCGCTATCAGCGCCGGTCAGCGCATTCCATCCGAGAGCGACGGTCTCGGTCCATTCAGTCTCGTCCCGTAGAGTAATGCATGGCACCTTCATGAAATAGGCTTCTTTCTGTACGCCGCCTGAATCGGTAAGTATCGCCCGAGCGTTGCGTTCGAGCCGCATCATGTCCAGATAACCCACGGGGTCGATGACCTTGATGCCGTGCGCTGAGATATCAAGGCCTGCTTCGGTCACCCGTTTGCGTGTGCGAGGATGCAGAGGCAGAACCAGCGGCATCTGCGATTGAGCAATGGAAGAAAAAGCCTTGAAAATTTCCTTCAGGCGCTGCGGGTGATCTGTGTTTTCGGCACGGTGCAGCGTCGCCAACGCATAGGGTTTGTCGGTCAGGTCGAGTTCCTCGATAATTCGAGATTTTTCTTCGGCCAACTGCGTGTTGAAGAGGACCGAATCATACATGACGTCGCCGACCTGGTAGACGCGCTGGGTGTTGAAGTCAAAGGGTCTGTCCTCTGCCGCATGCGTGCCAACGCCTTCTTTTTTGAGGTTATCCACTCCGACCTGCGAGGGACACAGCAGGATGTTGGAGGTCTGGTCGGCGATGATGCGGTTGATCTCCTCGGGCATGTGGCGGTTGTAGCTGCGCAGCCCGGCTTCGACGTGGACGGCGGGAATATGCAGCTTGACGGCGGCCACCGCGCCGGCCAGGGTGGAGTTGGTGTCGCCGTAGACCATCACGAAGTCTGGGTGCTCGGTCATCAGAACATCTTCAATTTTGGTCAGCATGGCACCTGTCATGGCACCGTGGTTGCCCGAGCCGACTTCCAGGTTGTAATGAGGGCGGGGAATCTGCAGCTCATCGAAAAAAACCTGTGACATGTTGGCATCGTAATGCTGGCCGGTGTGCGCGATAATTTCTTCGATGGACTCACCCTGGGCTTGAGCATTGTAATCGGCAATGGCGCGGGAAACCGCTCCGGCCTTGATGAACTGGGGACGCGCCCCGATGATGGTGACAATTTTCATAACAATATCCGTGGTTCCATGCAGAACGACCCAGCGGGTCGCCCCTGTGTCAATTATTTTCACCCGTAGGGACGCAGCATGCTGCGCCCAGCCCGCGACCACGCGTGTGGGTAATCAACGGGGTGCCTGGGTTGGACCAGGGCGCAGCATGCTGCGCCCCTACAGTTGTTTTTTGAATTCCTGGTATGCGGCTTTTCCGACGGCCAGGTCCTCCGGCAGCGGTGCGTCTTCGTCGAGGTCGAGGCAGCGCAGCAGCTCGGGCTCGACCTCCCGGTAGCGCAGGCCGCTTTCGGGGCAGCTCATCACGCCCTCACCGTCAGGGTTCTGCAGGCGGTGACCGTGACGACTCATCCACCCCAGGCGTTTGGCTGGGACTCCCACCATGAGAGCGTAGTCCGGCACATCTTTAGCGACCACTGCACCGGCGCCGACAAAAGCGTAACGACCGATGGTTGTGCCGCAGACGATGGTGGCATTGGCCCCGATGGAGCAGCCGCGACGCAGCAGAGTTTTTTCATACAACTCCCGCCGCACAACCTGGGAGCGGGGATTGGTGACATTGGTCAGGACGCAGGAAGGGCCTAGAAAGACATCATCCTCAATGACCGTACCTTCGTAGATAGAGACGTTATTCTGAACCTTGACGTTGTCGCCGATAGTCGTCCCGCCGGAAATGCAGCAGTTCTGCCCGAAAGTACAGCGTTTTCCAATGCGGGCGCCGGAGAGGACGTGGCAGAAATGCCAGATTTTGGTCTCGGCGCCAATCTCGGCACCCTCGTCGACAAAAGAAGAAGAGTGAACGAAGTAATCCATTAAAACCTCCGGGATTTAAATACTCTGAGACGCAGCAAGCGCCAACGGGTGACACTTATCGGCCTGCACGCCAACCACATCGGATTGCCTTAGGCGGTGCACCAGTTCGATTGAAGGTCGTGCGTCTTCAACACCGAACCCTCGGCCTGCGAGAATTTCCTGGTAGACGACCGTGTGTAGATCAACGAATCCGCCAGAGAATTCAACCTCTGTGTCATCAACTGTCACGGACCGATAAGTTGTCTTGCCCTCTTCTCTGGCGGCAGGAGGCAGATCCCGGTTGTCGACGGACAGAAACCAGCGCACATCGGCATTTTTCAGCGCAAGAAAACCAGCCATGCGCCTGTCGTCACTCAGGTGCACCTGGCTTGATTCAACGCCCCCGAAAATCCACATGAGCATGTCGAAAAAGTGAATGCCAATGTTGGTCACCACACCGCCGGATTTATGCGCATCACCTTTCCAGGAATGGAAATACCAGTTGCCGCGCGAGGTGATGTAGCTCAGATCGACCTGGTGTCTTTTCCCGCTCGAGTTTTTTTCGATCTCTTTTTTGAGTTTCAGCAGAGCGGGATGGACACGCAATTGAAGGATATTGTAGATGCGCCGTCCGCTCTCGGCTTCCAACTCGGCCAGGGCATCAAGATTCCAGGGATTGAGTACAAGGGGTTTTTCGCAGATGGCGTCAGCACCGATGCGAAGGGCAAAACGGATATGGGCATCGTGCAGATAGTTTGGCGAGCAGATGCTGACATAGTCAAAACGATTCTCCTGGTCCTGGCGGCGCAGCTTTTCGGCATGACGGTCGAAACGCTCGAATTCAGTAAAGAAGGCGATATCGTAAGAGTAGCTGTCAAGAATACCGACTGAATCATTTTTGTCGAGAGCAGCAATGAGACGATTACCGGTGTCGATGATAGCCCGCATGTGGCGGGGGGCGATATAGCCGCCGGCACCGATGAGGGCGAAGTTTTTGCTCTGTTTGGTTTGTTCGGGCATAGCCATTCCTTTTAAAAGAAAACCTTTTCAACACCAAGACACCAAGAAAATCTTTTTTGGTCCACGGAAAGCACGGAAGTCACGGAAAAAATTCAAAATCTGAAAACCCAATCTTTTTTTTAACACGAAGGCACCAAGGAAAACCGAGAGCCAAGGCACGAAGGAAAGCATAATTTCATGGATCTTTGAAATTCGTGTTTTTTTGGTTCTACTTCAGCGCTTTTCATGTTTTACGTGGACAATAGGCCTTTATCCTTATCTTCGTGTCTTCGTGTTTCA